>JACCDI011143501.1_pt1 | contig 10259 bp, 7 predicted proteins | sample 7442791 | NCBI WGS metagenome assembly JACCDI01 (sample SAMN15323434, study PRJNA562643) | freshwater metagenome | isolation source: river surface water | place: USA:Blue River Watershed | collected 2017-08-15
GTGAGCTAGTCACTTCCGGCTCAAAGGAAGTCGTGGCCACTCAAACCACTGCCGAGGCATTTGAAATCGTCCGTGTACTCCCAACAGGAGGAACCAACAAAGACAACAACCATGAACTTACTACTTATCAAGTTAGCTCTTACCTGGAAGTACCTTATGGGGCTCGCTTGATACTTCGCTGCAGAAAAGGAGCAAATGTCAGCATCGTACGAACGTTCGATATTGCAAATTCAATCACGGAAATAACTACTCAGATTTGCCCAAGTCAAAGCCACACCTATGTTACTAACCCGAAGAAGCTAACATTGCATTACGAAGACACCGAAGATCAAGTCATCGTAGAATTTGACGAGGACACTGGCACCTACAAGATTTATGGCGACCATATCTTGCAAGATGAAGGGGACGTTTGTGAAGGCGATGATGATTGCGATTCCAACCATGATTGCATATCAAATGTATGTGTGATGCCAACTGAATCGCCTTCGGGCTCGCCCTCGGTGACTCCGAGTATTTCCGATACCCCGAGCGTGTCACCATCAATCTCGATCGCTCCAACCATGCAGCCTTCTATGACACCAAGTATTTCTGATACCCCGAGCATTTTGCCAACTATGTCGATCTCTCCAACCCAAGAAATGGTTTGGTATGCAGATTTCTCTGCCTTTGACTGGATGATGGGAGGGTGCATCAGTGATGTTTCTTCTCCAATCGGTGTCCCCTACTACACCTCTAAGGAAGAGTGCTGCGAAAAGGAATATTATGGACAAACATCGGGAGCATGTATGGAATATCTTGGTTAGAAACCATCTTATCATAAATGAAGAGTTTTCATCATGCAGGGGTTACAACAATCAAATGTCCGCCCAGAGCCACAAAACTTTTCACATTTACATATATTGCGTGAAAACAAGTGAGCTGCTGCAAACACAAAAAGCAAATGAATAGACGATATAAAAAAAGTAGTTGTCATTTGAATCTATACAATATATTCCCTTAAGCTATGGACCAGCTTGTTTGTCATTGTGAATACAATCACCAAGACATGTGGTTTGTGTCAATGTCATAAATGACTTCACACCATAGAACCATAGATTCTTTATTAAATATAATAATTCCATTTGATATTTTGTGCTTGACACTCTGTTGTATTGACTTTGCAATGCATATAGGAAAGGATGTATATGTTGAGAGAAATATACAAGATACAATTTTTGAATTGACAACACATATTTCACCAGGTTTCAAAAATGATATCTCTAATGATGTCATTTGTTTTGAAAATACTATAAGCAGGAAGCTTGTACAAACATCAATTGCTTTCAAACCTAAACCCCTTACAATTCACATGTGCTAATTTTTCCCAGGTGTCTCTCTCAAGAGTATAAATGAGAGTGTTTATCATTTCAATTCAGACCAGCCATGTTTCAAAGAGATTTTTGATTTCATCAAATTGAGCATCCATGATCATTTTGTGGTGACAAGAATTGGTTTTGATAAGTTGCATATTTTACTTCAGCAATGAATTATAGTTTGTTGCTGTTGCACAGAAAAGTCTTGTGATTTGGGATGTATTGTATAAACATTGCTAAATAAAATGTGATGTAAAGAACAGAGTGCTTTTATGACTCCTTTTCCTTTTTATATTATCTATCCATTGAAGTTAGCATAGTGTCAATTTCACCTGCCTTTTTCATCAAAATGAAAGCCCCTTCAACCAAAACTTGTTTGTCTAATTTCATCCATTTCATTTTGTCCTATTCATCTGCAATTTAAGACACCAGTTTATATTGATTAGAAAAATATTGCTTTATAAACCATATCTCTTCCAACAATATTCTGTAATATGTCCTGTATTTTTGCTTTTGATCAGTGAATGAAAATCTGATTATAATTCCATCTTGTCACTAAGATTTGACTCATCTTTGTGCAACTGGCATTCTACTACTACAAAGACTGGGTGTAACCTGATAATGTTTGGTTGGAGAAAATGTGTGAGAAATCATGGGTACTAAGTACAGGTGGGCCAACTATGTTTCAAACAAGGTAACTAAATGATCACTTCAAGTTAGTAAAATTAAACAAGCAAAACCACTGACTATGTTTGTTTCCACTTTGTAGGGTCTTGAGAACAAGATCTATGAAGCAGGAAGCATTAAATATGCAAGGGAAAATCAAAAATCTCAAAGGAAATATGATAAGGTTGATTGTTATGTATATCCAATCACTCATTTTGTTGTGCAAGCTGTCACATTCCTACAAACTCCAATAAAAAACAAGTCTTGTATTTACAAAGGTTCCAATTTCTAAGACATCCAATGATCGTACAAGTTAGAAATATATTCATGGAGCCAAGCCTATGCTCTTTGTCAAAAATCATTGCTTTCTTACCCTCATGACAAGTCACAAATTTGAGTTTGTTAAAACATCACTGAATGTAGTAGAACTCCTCCTCTTCATTTGTGATATTTTTGCAAATTTGATTGAAATACTCAGGTTGTGTTGACACTAGTTGGAGATTTCAAACAAACACATACCTTGTTTCAAACAGAAAATGAAACAAACAACAACTGGAACATTTAGTATATGGGATACATCCAAGGAATTGAAGCCTACAGTGGAATATTTGCACACAATACCAGCATTCTTGAACCTTCCATTCCCTTCTTTGCAATTGATCCTGATAATCAAACTAATGCTAACAATACTCAATGCTCATCAGCAGTGTTAATTGCAATCAAAATGGATGTCTTATTGTCATGCTCCTAAGACCCATCCAAACGTGCCCAGACTAGAAATCTTTGGCCAACCAACTCTTTCTCCATTATATTCTATGCTTTCTTCAACTACTGGGGTCATGTTACCACTGAAAGTTGTATTCTATTTGAGTTTAAGTCTTTGGCTCTTGTCAATGGTCTCTCCAATATGAATCTTCAAAACAATTTTTCTAATCATCAGCTGTGATGCCTCATTGATCAGATAAATCATATGCAATTGATGACAACATTTCCACTTATGGCTACATCTCTGATTGTTTGTATATGCTCTCATTATCCAAAGCAACTTTCTTCAAAAATATTACAGCCCTCAACCCTAGTCATGTATATGCCACCTTCAGCTCCAGGATGAATTCTTTGATGATGTTACAACACCATTGCCTAGTCTTTGTGCAAATTGAAATGGTTTTAGTTGGAAGTGTAGTTTGACACAATATTTTCAAAAAGTGTATCACATCACAATCACAGTGTCATTATGCATCATTATGCATCATAGAACTAAATCATAGGCTTCATCATAAAGGTTTAACAGTTAACAGAGGGCTATATCAACAACAATGATGTTGTGATGTGTCAATTCACACCATGATTTAAATTTGTAATAAAAATATGGAAAATCACTTCAATAATTATGAAATTCAATTCTAATTTTATGAAATATTCAAATAAAATAATTATGAAAAGTGGTATTTAAGATTTTTCTACATCTCTACAATTTTTCTATCACATGGGAGAAACTGATTGCAACCATGGCAACTGCTAATTTGCACCACAAGATCATAGGGTTTCAGGGTTGTGAAAGTACAATGTGTTAATATTAATGCATTAATTGAAAGGACTAATTTTAAATTTAAAATATATTACTTTGCCCTGCTCTGTGGCAAGCATGACTGGCTATACTGGTGCCCCCACCCTGGCAACAAAAACAAACTAGCCAGCTTTGTTGTTTGGAGTTGAGTGCTTCTATCAAAGAAGTGCAGCTGTCAGAATAGCTAGTTGCATAATAAATAGCTGCCATGATGGATGGCTGAGATTGCCAAATTATTTGACTAGAAAATAAATGATTATTTTACACATGGTCTATGCTGCACTGTGGCAAGCAACAAGCAATACTGGCTAAACTGCAGCACCCACCCCCAGCAACAACAACAAAATAGCAAGAATTGTTGCTGGGGGTGAGAAGCTTCCAACAATGAAGACCAATAGAATGGCTGATCAAGTAAGAAGTGTTGCAGTCATGGATGGCTGAGCCCATTGCCATTGCTGCAGAGGTGGCAGTTTTTTGTGTCACATCATCACAAGACTGTGAGTGAAGAGAGGTGATGTGGTAGGAATTTTCATCATTGGAAAAAGCAAGTACAAAACTATTTCAAAAAAATTTAAAATCAAGTTGAGCAGTCATGTGTCATATGTGTACAACACACCTATGTCATGTGACTAAAATACATCAAAATCAAAAATACTGTCCAACATCACACACTTTTTTTTGAATTTCATGACAAGCTCAGTTTGCCCCATCATGACAATGTCATAATATCAACATTTCCAACCAAGGAAATGGTCAACTTTTACCAACTAGCATGAAAAAATTGGTTTCCTCAACATCTGTTATTATTCAGAGGTATTGTTAACATTATTTCCTTTGACAATGTTTGATCAACACAAATATGACACCCCCAAAGTCACCAATGCTCAAGAGGTATTACTCAATGTGGGATCTCCAACAGTCACTCAATTTACTGTCATATTGATGAAACATTTTTCAAAAATTGTTCCATCACCCCTATTTCCATGATCAATGGTCACACCATCTTTTGACCCATGCTTTCAGGGGTGAAGGGCAAAAGTAGATGTTGTAAGCTACTACAAGTTATCATCAACTATGTAGATCTTCACAAAAATCTTCTTGGCCAAAATAAACTTGTGATATTAGCTGCAGATAGAAAGTGTGGATTACCTTTAATTTTTGGTTATGCCATCTCAAGGACTCCAACTAGGTTTGTTCAATTGTACTACCTTCAACTTGTCAAACTGTTTATGTCATATCAACCATATCTATGAATATGCTGGTTTTTTCACGTAGACTATCTTAGTTGAAGAAGAATTCAAGATGTGTATACACAAATTTGAAGATCAAGTAATTAACACCATGTTCTTGACAAATATGTCAGAGACGTTGAATGTCAAATCTGTGTTAACAAGAACCATGTCTACATCCTCAGAACAAACCCTACCATTTATATTCCTTCCTCACCATATTCTTGATGAGCTCATGTTGTTTTACAAACTCATATTGTTATGCATTCTAAGGTAACATGCAATTCGCACCAAAAATGGGGCTTCTTTCAGTTTTTCACCTTTCAAAATCATTTTTGGTAGTGACCATAGAAGAAGAACAAGATAAGATGAAGTAAAGTAAGTCCAAGTTATTTTTTATTCATAGGGTAAGATTGCATATTCCTGCTCTTCAGTTGATTGTATCAAACAATATCATATAATCCTAGTTTTGATTGCATTTTATATTTGACAAAAAGTATTTTTCATCAATGTCTGCTGCTGTTACTGGCATAATTTTGTATAAGTAGAACAAAAAAATAAACACTAGACACACACATGCTGTAGTTTAGGATTCATTGAGGCCATCAATGCATTCTGGTTTGGTTTTATTTGGTTAGGACAATGCTTGCTTCAATTTGTAGGTGGTGTATTTTTCATTTTCCACTTGAAATACTTGTGACCCATATGGTCATTGTTACATTGGTTCTAAAAATATCAAATGCATTCAAATAAAATCAAAATGAGCCGATATGTTTGGCATATTGAGGTCAAAATATATTGGATTGAAATGCTGGTAAGCAAAAATTACAAGTGTAAAACATCGAATCCCTTCAACATCCTTGTGACTTTTTGTGGCAGAAATATAACAAAATGATGGTGAACATATTATGTGTTTATTGGGAATGATCTGTTTTCTAAAGATCCCAATCCTATAGATTCCATAAATGCTGAAATCTGTGAAGAGAAGACTGTAATTGTTGTTTTCATCTAGAATTGACTAGAACAAGAAACACCTGTAATAATGGAATTGCAATTGATCATGTTTCTTTCTGATGGGAAAGTACTAGTAAGACTACCATGTTTCTTGGGTCATGAGAACCATGGAGTGGAAAACCACCTTCAACTTTCATGGGTATCCTATGTACTATGTACATTTGAGGTTTTCTTCAAATATTGACTAGTTTTCACATGAATTTGCATTGCCAATAAAATTGCTTTGATGTGAGCTTTCAATCCATTTGTGAAACTCCATATTTCTCCAAACATGAGCACCAATACAAAGTATCACACACAAATATTTAGAATTCTAGTGTTGCAATTTTTGGCATTGATACAGCAATTGTGGTCATTTCTACACAATTCAACAAACAACAAGTATGTTTGTTAGGGAGGGTGCTGTTCTCCATCTTGCCATTTTTCTGTGGTGATCAATGAGGGTGAAAGAACCAGCAATTGAAGCAGTAGAGGTCAAAGGAGGCTGCCATGTCAGGTTTGCAAGAAGGCATGTCAAAACGCATTCTGTTACTTATGATTGGCTCATTTACAGGGTGACAAGTGTTGTGCAAAGACAGAATACCTCCAACAAAGTGACAACTTCACTATAAAAAAGATTTGATTTTCTACAATCAAGAGTTTTGAAAATATCGAAAATAAAAATTGAAGACAGTGACACTTTTTTCACAACTGACTCCTTAAGAAAGCCAGGAATAGAATAAAATAAGCAATGATAAAAGACTTAAAATAAAAGACAAAGAATCAAAATAGTGTTTAATCTCCACATCAAATGTTTATCTATCAAATAAAACTATCAGCAATAGTATTTTTCTTCTTTGATCATGAAACCAGCTATACTCTGCATATGTCCATGCATTCTGCTCTATTTCATTTGAGATGTCATGTAAGCATTGACTGTCCAATCAACAATTTGCTCACAGATAGGAGGCTTTTTGTGTAAGCCCTTCATGCATCATCCACTCTGCACAAATACAATCCTACAATGGCTTGTTGAATTCTACATCACCAGGCTGGCAGAGGCTAGTGCATTGTCCTGAGATATGCTACACTTCTGTTTCTAAGCCCTCAATACTGTTTAATACAGAGGCCATCAAATGTACTTTGTATGAATCAACAATAACAATCAGTTCCAAAAACGTTATAAAATCAATAATAGACCAATTGCTCATCCATCCATGCCTTTTCTTCTCCACCATAATGACAATCAGCCCAGAATGAGGTCAAATAATGATCAGTCCTGCCACCAGGCTTTCTTTTGAACATCAAACAAGGCTTGAGTTTGTTCCCATCCCTACAGATTGTCACTACCAAAGTATCCTATATCTTATCAACATTGCTTATGCAAATCAAAGCAGTCTTGGCTCCTTGTTTGTCAAGGTTCACTTGATATTTGGGTTGAAAAATCCTGATTGGTCAGACTTATATACAAATCTTGGAAGACAGTTTGCAGTTTGTTTGATTGAAAAATCAAGTGACTCCCATTTTGTTTCTGCATGAACCATTTTAGGTTCATGCATGCCTATGCAATATTTTGCATTGCTTGTCAAAAAGCCTCTCTTTAATTGATTCATTGGCATGGTTGCTTTGTTTACAACAGCGACATCCCTGTATCTCTCACTTGTTTCTGCCACAAACTCCAGAAAGTCATCTTGATTGGCTTTGATCTACTTGTTGGACCTGAATGATTCTTCTTCTTGTGAATACAGATGATCTGTGTAGCAATAGATATTGATTCTTGTCATTGAAAAGATAAATAATTTTAAAATCATCTTTCATGCATGCCAATCAAGCAGTATATACTAAAAATTCTTCCATGATTTTTCCATTTATCCAAAATGGCCTTCTTCTCAGAGATAGTGTAAATGGATCATTTATTTGATGCTTAGTTGCATTAGTCATATTTCACAACATGGGGCAATTGGCCAACACAATGCTTGACACACAACAAGTCACAGGCATTACATAAAAATTACAAGCAACAGGCCAAAATTACTGTCATTTTTATACAGACAATGTTGCAATAAATAGAAATGTTGCTAAAGATTGGTGGCATTTAATTTACCTAGTAAATACAACTAGTAATAAAATATTAAAGAATAAACTATAATGATATTATTTGATTTGGCAAGATACATCCAAAAACCAATAAAAAGCATCTATTTGCATCAGGGTCTTAAATTTCTTCCTCTTCACTTCCAGACTATGGCCACTCCAATCTAACCCCTACTGCTTGAGGGTTTTCTCATATCAGGTGGACTGTCATGAAAGGAGACAGGGACTACTCTTCTACTCTAGGCTTGTCAGAATTCCCATTGGACACCTCTCCCTTTGACTCTTAATACATGAGAGAGGAAATAGTATCACACTGCATACATTTCACTTTATCAGATGAATACTTGGTGGGTATTTGGATAATTTCCAGATATTCCCAGATTTTTTGAGAGGAAACTTGTCATTGGCATTAAATGAGTCAATTTGGGATGATAATACAATTGATGTTAGTTGGAGGTGGCTGGTGATGCTGGGATAGATGGTGTGTCAGATGATGAAGCTTGGTCTTTTGTGGACTGGTTTGTGGGTACAGGGAGGGACCATTGCAATGGTGCGCATGCTGGACCCTCATCAACAAATGGATCCTCTGTTGTGGTTGGTTCTTTTGATGGGTGATGAATAGCCATTGTAACACCACCACCCCTCTTGCACCACTTTGACATGGCAGTTGGCAGCAGCCTGATGTCTAGACAGAGGCACCATTTTCAGACATTGTTGGTTGTTTGTTAGTGTGCCAAGATTTGCCATTGTTACCATGCAAGTGGGGAGGGGGTGTTGCAGGTCATCCCAATATTATTTTATGAGCTTCAGTTTTGTGAAAAAATGAAAATGAAGCAAAAACAGGGTTATGAGGGGAACAAGTGGACAGAGAGATGGGGTGTGAGCATGCTCATGAATGCAATGCAAATGCAATGCAATCGTTGATGTCAGAGATTGCTTAGCAGTTTTTATTTCGATTTTGGAATTGATAGTTAAAAAATTCTTGATTTGCAAACATATTTTTACAAAGGAATTGATATAAACTTCCAAAACATTTTGTGGAAGTTTGCTTGTGATCAAAAAGATTTTTTTAACTTTGTGAAGGTGTTCTGTCAATGGTTTTCAACCCAACATGGGTTTGACAGGTGATTATTGTGTTGGTTTTGTCCAAAATGTATTGAAACAATGCAATTTTTTGTGAAGCTTCCACATTTCAACATTTCACCAACATTTTGACATTTGACCAACATTTTGCTGACATTTTGCCAGCATTACCAACTAAGCTTTGATGACTTCACAGGAGATGGAGACTGCTGATCAGCATCAACAGGAGGTATATCAGCAATAGAAGCCATTGATGCTCCACCATGATGAAGTTTACAAGCAAAATGAGTGAATGAACTACAAACTAATAATGATTTGCATGAAGTGTGAGACTCATGGATCAGATTTTTTGTTATAACTCACAACAAAAAATAACAAAATATACTACAATACCTGAAATGACTCATGGCCAAGGCGCAAGAACATCGTTCTCATAATATATATTCCGTCTCTTGAAGGAAATTTGAAAGAAATGCAGTTGGAAATGTGAGAAATTTTTTTTAATACATTATTATGTGCAGTACTACCATGTTATTACTCATATTACGTTACTCTGCAGACAAGACAGGAACTAAGGAACATCGAACAAGAACTAGGTTCCTGCGGTTTTGTGAGAAGGAACCAACCACTTGCGACACTGAATTTTGTATAGAGTATTTCATAGTACCGTAGCATTACATATATACATTTGTAAATGTTGCTCAGAATAAACTTACACGAATCTTCCTTAAAGAAGTACAGGGTTATGGTATCGTCATGGTGGTAATTAATGTAAGTAAATTTACATAGCTATTGTAGCTAATGTATGATACTGATTATACTGTTTTATAGTATCTCGTCGCCAATGTCGCAACAGCATCATGCACCGGCAATATAGAGTATCTGATCGGCACACAGTCTTTACGACTACGGCACTTCAGGCACGAAAGATGAACGCCTGTTGGCCTCTCTATTTCTTGATTCCGCATCATTGTTTCGTCCATCCTTCTTTGTCGTGTTCAAATAGTTGACATAAAATCTTCTTCACCTTTAACCCAATCCATTTAGGCCAGGTGAACAAATCATAATAAGCAATAATATCTTCATTCCAACTTGAAAGTTCGTCAAGCTCGATCCAATGAACGAGAAACAGTCCACTCCTGCGAGGAGCCGCCTCTCTGCCGTCTCCCAAAAGTACGACGTCGACGGCGACGGTCGGCTTGATGATGTTGAGCAAGCAATGCGCGACATGGACACGAGCGGGCGGGGCTACATGTCCAACGAGAAAGTGCATGA
>JACCDI011183429.1_pt1 | contig 10255 bp, 8 predicted proteins | sample 7442791 | NCBI WGS metagenome assembly JACCDI01 (sample SAMN15323434, study PRJNA562643) | freshwater metagenome | isolation source: river surface water | place: USA:Blue River Watershed | collected 2017-08-15
ATGAACGCCAATGAGGTGATCTCGAACCGCGCCATCGAAATGCTGGGCGGGGTGATGGGATCGAAAAAGCCGGTCCATCCCAATGACCATGTGAACATGGGCCAATCCTCGAACGACACCTTCCCCACCGCGATGCATGTCGCCATCGGCATGATGGCGCGCGATGTGCTGTTGCCGGGGAAGGAAAAGCTGCACAAGGCGCTGGTGGCGCAGACCGAGGAATTCCAGGACATCATCAAGATCGGCCGCACCCATACGCAGGATGCAACGCCGCTGACGCTTGGGCAGGAATTCTCGGGCTATGCCAAACAGGTGGAGCGCGGGATCGAACGGGTCAAGATGTGCCTTCCGCATATCTATGAATTGGCCCAAGGCGGCACCGCCGTGGGCACCGGCCTGAACACCCGCGTGGGGTTCGATGCCCGCGTGGCGGCTGAAATCGCCAAGATCACCAACCTGCCCTTCGTCACCGCCCCGAACAAATTCGAAGCTTTGGCCGCCCATGACGCCATGGTGATGTTCTCGGGCGCGCTGAAGACGGTTGCGGCGTCCTTGTTCAAGATCGCCAATGACCTGCGCTTGCTGGGGTCGGGTCCGCGTTCGGGCTTGGGCGAGTTGATCCTGCCGGAAAATGAACCCGGCTCGTCGATCATGCCGGGCAAGGTGAACCCGACCCAAGCCGAGGCCCTGACCATGGTCTGCGCCCATGTCATGGGCAATGATGCCGCCGTGGGCTTTGCCGGGTCGCAGGGGCATTTCGAACTGAACGTCTACAACCCGATGATGGCCTATAACGTGCTGCAATCCATGCAGCTTCTGGGCGATGCGGCGGGCAGCTTCACCGACAACATGGTGGTGGGCACGCAGGCCAATGTGGCGCGGATCGACAAGCTGATGAAGGAGTCGCTGATGCTGGTCACGGCCCTCGCGCCGACCATCGGCTATGACAACGCGACCAAGGTGGCCAAGACGGCGCATAAGAACGGCACAACCCTGAAGGAAGAGGCGATTGCTCTGGGCTTCGTCGATGCCGAAACCTTTGACCGCGTGGTGCGGCCCGAGGACATGATCGGCCCGAAAGGCTGAGGCATGGCCGAAATCATCAACCTGCGCGCAAAACGGAAAGAGGCGGACCGAAAGGCCGCCCGCGCGCAGGGTGATGCGAACGCGGCGAAGTTCGGCCGAACCAAGGCCGAGCGGGAATTGGAAGCCGCCCGCGCGGCCAAGGCGGCGCGGGGTTTGGACGGGCATAAGCGGGACGGCGGGTCGGAGCAGGATTAACCTGCCGTTAACCGAAGGGCGGCAGAGTGCGGGGATGACCCATCTGCCCGCCGCCATCACGCCCGACCGCTGGATTGTCCAGATTTTTTCAGCGCGCCTCGTGGCCGAGGGCGGCATTGTCCGGCGCAAGGTTGCGGATGTGGAACGCCTGGTCGGACGTGACCGCTTTTTGCGGGAAGTCCAGCGAAGAGGATATCGCGCCATTGAAAACAACGGCCATTTTGTGGTGTTCTGCATCAACGCCCCGGTGAACATCGTCGTATGACCGGCCCGGAAGTGAGCAAATTTCTTCGAAGAAATTTGCAAATTCCTTCGAAGGAATTTGTCTGATGTCCGCCCGCCCACAAAAACACTCGCTCACCCTGCGCGGTCACCGCACCAGCGTCTCGCTGGAGGCGGCGTTCTGGGACGCCTTCCGGGCCATCGCGGCGGAGCGGGGGCAAACGCTGAACGAACTCGCCACCGAGATTGACGAAACCCGCGCCGGTGAGATCGGCCTCGCCTCGGCGATCCGGGTGTTCATCCTGTCGCATTTCCGCCGTTAGGGCTGGAAAAGCCATCCACCATGCGCTAAGGCGCGCGCACCCCCAAAAGCCGGAGTGCGCCCCGATGAAAGCCGCTGTCGTCACCTTCCCCGGATCGAACTGCGACCGTGACCTTGCGATGGCGTTCGAGCGCGCCGGTTGGCAGGTCACCCGCGTCTGGCACAAGGACAGCGCCTTGCCGGATGGCACCGATGTCGTCGGCGTGCCGGGCGGCTTTTCCTTTGGCGATTACCTGCGCTGCGGGGCCATCGCCGCACAATCGCCCATCGCGGCTGCGATCAAGACCCATGCCGCGCGGGGCGGCTATGTGCTGGGCATCTGCAACGGCTTTCAGGTGCTGACCGAGATGCAGCTTCTGCCCGGTGCCTTGATGCGGAACGCGGGGCTGAAATTCATCTGCAAGACGCTGACCTTGAACGTCGCCACCACCGACAGCGCTTTTACCGCCGGTTACGCCAAGGGGCAGGCGCTTCAGGTTCCGGTGGCGCATCATGACGGCAATTACACCATCGACGCCGAAGGTCTGGCGGCGCTGAAAGATCAGGACCGCATCGCCTTCACCTATGCGGCCAATCCCAACGGATCGATGGCTGATATCGCGGGCGTGCTGTCCGGAAACCGCCGCGTGCTGGGCATGATGCCCCACCCCGAACGCGTGGTGGATGTGGTCCATGGCGGCACCGACGGGGCGGCGATGTTCACCGCGCTGATGGGCGGGTTGACGCTGGCGTGATGCCCCAGCGGACCGCATCCGCTTGAGGCTGGCCGGGCGGGGCCATAGAGTGCCGCCATGCAGGATGCCGATCCCATGCCGAATGACACCGAACCCGCGCCGGGAATTTCCTGGCGTGTGAAGCTGGCGATTGGCCTGCTGGTCCTGCTGGCGGTGGTGGTGATCGCGGTGACAAACCGCTGGCTGTCAGAGCGGTTCACCGAGACCACGCGCAACCGGGCGGAACTGCGCCTTGCCCTTTACTCCGGCAATATCGTGTCCGAGTTGCAGCGCACCTCGGTGGTGCCCTTGCTGCTCTCGGGCGATCCGATGCTGGCCGAAGCGCTGAGATCCGCGAACTTCGCCTCGACCTCGCAAAAGCTGATCACGGTCCAGTCCGAAATCGGCGTCGCCTCGATCCTGCTGATCGACCGGGATGGTCGCACGGTGGGGGCGACGAATCGCAACCTTCTGGGCACCAACCATCGCGGATCAGCCTATTTCGTCGAGGCCCAGCGCACCAAAGACACCGTCTTTACCGCGCAGGCCCGCGAAGGCGGCGGCTATGACTTCACCTATTCGCGGTCCATCGCTTTTGAGGGCAAAGTCGCGGGCGTGATCGTCGTGGCTGTCGATCTGATGAAATACGAACGCGCGTGGTCGGGCCTGCAGGACGCGGTGCTGGTCACCGACAGCGAAGGCACGGTCATTCTGGCGACGGAGCCGCGCTGGCGGGGTCTGCCCCTTGATCAGGCGATGACGGCGCGGGATGTGCCTTCGGTCCTTGGGCGGGCCTTGCAGGCGACCACCGACTGGGCGCAAAGCCCGCCTGACGCCTATCTGCGCGGCGAAGCCGTGATGAAGACCGAGGCGCGGGTGCCCTTCCGCGGCTGGCGCATGGTCACGTTCACGGCATACGACTCGGTGCGTGAACAGGTGGACGGGGTATTGGCCCTTGAAATCATGGGCTTTGCCATCCTGCTGGCCATCACGTTTTACATGCTCTCTCGCCGGGCATGGTCGCGGTCGGCCACTTTCCAGCGTGAGTCGGCGGAACTGCGCCTGCTGAATGCGCGCTTGCAACGCGAGATCGCGGAACGCGAGAAGGTTCAGAAGGATCTGGAAGTGGCCGAACTGACGCTGGCACAATCGTCGAAACTCGCCGCCTTGGGCGAGATGTCGGCGGCTGTCAGCCACGAACTCAACCAGCCGCTGGCCGCGATGAAGACCTATCTGGCCGGGGCGCGGCTGCTCCTCCAACGCAAGCGCCCGGAAGAGGCGCTGTCGTCCTTCCAGCGCATCGATGACCTGATCGAGCGCATGGGCGCGATCACCCGGCAGCTCAAGTCCTATGCTCGCAAGGGTGGCGAGGCGTTCGAACCTGTCGATCTGCGTGCCAGCCTGTCCTCGGCCCTGTCAATGATGGAGCCGCAGTTGAAACTGCGGGTGGTCAAGATCACCCGCACCCTGCCGCGCCAGCCGGTGATGGTGATGGCGGACCGCATCCGTCTGGAACAGGTGATCATCAACCTGCTGCGCAATGCGCTGGACGCGACCAAGGACACCAACCAGCCACAGATCGACCTGATCCTGAGTCAGGGCGAAGTGGCCATCCTGACCGTGCGCGACAACGGGCACGGCATCACGGATTTAGATAACCTTTTTGAGCCATTCTACACCACCAAGAAACCCGGCGAGGGGGTGGGTCTGGGATTGGCGATCTCTTCGGGCATCATGACCGATCTTGGCGGGCGGCTGACAGCGCGCAACGCCGAGCGCGGCGGCGCGGTGTTCGAAATGCAGTTGCCCCTGATGGGCAAGGACGTTGAAGCGGCGGAATGAGGGCAAGATGGCGCGTGCGATGAAAGTGGCGATCGTCGATGACGAGGCGGACATGCGGCAGTCGATCAGCCAATGGCTGGCCCTGTCGGGGTTTGACACCGAAACCTATGCCAGCGCCGAAGAGGCGTTGAAGGGCATCGGCCCGGAGTTTCCGGGGGTCGTGGTGTCTGATGTGCGGATGCCGGGAATGGATGGCATGGCCTTCCTCAAGCGCTTGATGGGCATGGATTCCGGCCTGCCCGTCATCATCATCACCGGTCACGGCGATGTGCCGATGGCCGTCGAGGCGATGCGCGTGGGCGCTTACGATTTCCTTGAAAAGCCCTTCAACCCGGACCGGATGACCGAGTTGGCCAAACGCGCCACCCAAGCCCGTCGCCTGACGCTGGACAACCGCGCCCTGCGGCGCGAACTGTCCGACGGGTCGGTCCTGATGAAGAAACTGATCGGCACCTCGGCGGTGATGGAACGCCTGCGCGAGGATATCCTCGATCTGGGGCAGGCCGACAGCCATGTCCTGATCGACGGCGAAACCGGCACCGGCAAGACCCTTGCCGCCCATGCGCTGCACGCGGTGGGGCCGCGCGCCTCCAAGCGGTTCGTCACCGTCTCCTGTGCCGCATGGTCCGAAGACCAACTGGCCGCCAAGCTGTTCGGTCCGGCCGAAGCTGGCGCCCTGCCCCTGGTCGAAGAGGCGCGGGGCGGGACGCTGTGCCTTGAGGATATCGAGTCGCTCTCGCACGGGTTGCAGTCGCGGCTTCTGACCTTCATCAACGATCAGGGCACCCCGCCCGAAACCCGCATCATCGCCATCTGCAACGAACATGCGCCCGACAAGACGCTGGAGGATGCGCTGCGGTCGGATCTGTTCTATCGCCTCGGCGCGATGACGATCCTGTGCCCGCCTTTGCGTGTGCGCGGTGAGGATATCCTGACCCTGTTCACCAAGCTGTCGGAACAATTCGCCGAAGAATACGGCTGTGACGCCCCACAGGTCACCGCGCAAGAGGCCGCGCAACTGCTGCAAGCGCCATGGCCGGGCAATGTGCGCCAACTGGTCAACATCGCCGAACGCGCTGTCTTGCAGAACCGGCGCGGCTCCGGCTCCATCGCGTCGCTGCTGATGGCCGACAACGAAGCCACCGGCCCTGCCCTGACGACCGAAGGCAAACCGCTGAAGGAATATGTCGAAGCCTTCGAGCGCATGCTGATCGACAACACCATGCGCCGCCACAAGGGCAGCATCGTCGCCGTGATGGACGAGCTTTGCCTGCCGCGCCGCACGTTGAATGAGAAGATGGCAAAATACGCTCTGCAACGTCAGGATTACGTCTGACGCTCCGGCGCGGGCCGCGACAGGTGGTGTGCCGCCTGTCACGGCCTGCCCCCGCCGCATCGGCAAAGATGCAGCACCCCGCCCGCAAATTCCCCCATTGTGTTTGGCAGCACTTTCCCGCTAGGGTCGAAGCACGCGGGGTTTCCCCGCCGTGAAATTCTCTGTCCACCTTGCTGGCCGCGACGAACCGCGCCGCATTGTGGCCAGTCGGATCGGCCGCAAGGTCGTCAGTTTGCCTGCCAAGTCTTTGACGCAACGGGCTTTTTTAGGTGGGCGCCCCGTGCGCCCGGAAGAGAACCGCGATGACGCGCGCGCCCATTTTGACGACATGCGAGGGATGCCCACCGGGCATGGCCCTGCCTGTCGCGGTGCGCCGCCTCGCCCGAACAAGCCGCCCCTCGGTTGACCGTCCCGGTCCCGTCTCATGCCAGCATCTGGTCCGATCAGGCCCGGATCGGCCATCCGGGGGCGCATTGGAACATCAATGGCCAAGAAAATGCTCATCGACGCCACCCACGCGGAGGAAACCCGCGTCGTGGTGGTGGACGGAAACAAGGTCGAGGAATTCGACTTTGAAACCGCCGCAAAGCGCCAGCTTGCTGGCAATATCTATCTCGCCAAGGTAACCCGGGTCGAACCGTCGCTTCAGGCGGCATTCGTCGATTACGGCGGAAACCGTCACGGCTTCCTCGCCTTTGCGGAAATCCACCCGGATTACTACCAGATCCCGGTGGCCGACCGCAAAGCGCTGTTGGATGAAGAGCGCGCGTACAACCGCGCGCAGGACGAAGAAGACAACCGCCGCTCGCGCCGCCCGGCCCGCCCTGCGCCCAAGCCGCAGTCGGCCAATGGCGATGCGGTCAGATCCGCCCCCATCGGTGGCATGGATGTCGTCGATCTGGGTGATGACACGGACACCGGTCTGGTCGATGAGACCCGCGCCGCCCCCGTCGCCGATATGGCGTCCGAGCAGGCGCAGGATCATGACCACGGGCAGGATCACGACCACGGGCATGACCATGATCACGATCATGGGCACGACCATGCCACCGAAGCCTCCAGCGACGGTGAGCGCAGCTACAAGGCCATCGACCACGCCAGCGACACCGATGACGAAATCGAGTCGATCGCCGAAGAGGATGTGGCCGAAGAAATCAGCCAGCCGCGCAAGCCCCGTCCGCGCAAGTACAAGATTCAGGAAGTGATCAAGGTCCGGCAGATCATGCTGGTCCAGGTCGTCAAGGAAGAGCGCGGCAACAAGGGCGCTGCCCTCACCACCTACCTCAGCCTGGCGGGCCGCTACTGCGTGCTCATGCCCAATTCGAGCCATGGCGGCGGCATCAGCCGCAAGATCACCAACGCGCCGGACCGCAAGAAGCTCAAGGAAATCGCGCAAGAGATCGAGGTGCCGGAAGGTGCCGGCCTCATCATCCGCACGGCAGGCGCCAAGCGGACCAAGCCCGAGATCAAGCGCGACTATGAATACCTGATGCGGCTCTGGGAACAGATCCGCGAACTCACGCTTAAATCCATCGCCCCCGCCCCGATCTACGAAGAGGGCGATCTGATCAAGCGCTCCATCCGCGATCTCTACAACCGCGAGATCGAGGAAATCCTCGTCGAAGGCGAAGCGGGCTACCGCACCGCCAAGGATTTCATGCGCATGATCATGCCCAACCACGCCCGCGTGGTGCAGCGCTATGAAGACACGATGCCGCTTTTTGCGCGCTTTCAGGTCGAAAGCTACCTTGGCGGCATGTTCAACCCGGTCGTCCAGTTGAAATCCGGCGGCTACATCGTCATCGGCGTGACCGAGGCGCTGGTTGCCATCGACGTCAACTCGGGCCGCGCCACCAAGGAAGGCTCGATCGAGGAAACCGCCCTCAAGACCAACCTTGAGGCCTCCGAAGAAATCGCTCGCCAGTTGCGCCTGCGTGACCTTGCCGGTCTGATCGTGATCGACTTCATCGACATGGAAGAGCGCAAGAACAACGCCGCCGTCGAAAAGCGCCTGAAGGACAAGCTGAAAACCGACCGCGCCCGCATTCAGGTGGGCCGCATCTCGGGCTTTGGCCTGATGGAAATGTCGCGCCAGCGCCTGCGTCCGGGCATGCTGGAGTCCACCACACAGCCCTGCAGCCATTGCCACGGCACGGGCCTGATCCGCTCGGACGACAGCCTTGGCCTGCAAGTGCTGCGCGCGCTGGAAGAGGAAGGCACGCGCAAACGCTCCAAAGAGGTGCTGTTGCGTGCCCCCGTCGGCATCGTGAACTTCCTCTTCAACCAGAAACGCGAACACCTCGCGCTGATCGAATCGCGCTACGGCATGTCCGTGCGGATCGAAGCGGACCCGACGCTGGTCTCGCCCGACTTCTCGCTTGAGAAGTTCAAGACCGCGACGCGCGTGGTCCCGGAACAGTCGGCCGTGGTCTCGGGCCATGCCGGCCTGATGGGCGCCCCGGTCGAGGAAGAAGACGAAGACCTGCCCTTCGAGGAAGAGATCGAAGAAGAGGCAGAGGCCGAGGCGGAAGACACCGAAACCACCGCCGCCAAACCCCGTGCCGAGGGCACAGGCTCGGGCAATGGCTCCTCCTCCAGCAAGAAAAAGCGCCGTCGTCGCCGCAAGAAGAAACCCGGCAGCGGCACGGGCACCGGGGCTTCCGGTCAGAACATGGCCGATGCCTCGGACGAAGGCGACGAGGATGAGGACGACGACTCCACCGCCAGCGACGGCGATGACGCCGCCGATGCGCCGGTCTCCGATGCGGTGACCGAAGCCGAGGTGGTGGCCGACGCCGCGCCTGCCGAAGCCGTGGCCGCCGAACCTGCCGCCCCGGCCAAGAAGACCACCAGCCGCAGCCGCAGCAGCACCGCGCGCAGCCCCAAGACGGCAAAGGGCAAGGCGCCCGAAGCCGACACGCCGGCAGAGGTCACCGAACCGGCCGCCGCAGCGGAGGCAGAGGGCGAAAAGCCGAAGAAGAAGCCGACCACGCGCAGCAATGCCAGCCGTGCGAAATCGGCCGCGGCCAAGGCCAAGTCCGAACCGGCGGCAGAGCCGCTCCCCGTCGCGACAGAGGCGCCGGTGAACACCGGCCCCGCCCCGCAACCAGAGCCGGAGGCCCCCGCAGCACAGGAACCGGCAGTGACTGTGGCTGTGGCTGACACGCCCACCTTCCCCGCCGATCCCGGCGAGACCCCCGCGGCGGAAACGCTGCGCCCCGATCCGCAGGACACACCGGCCGAAGACGGTCCGGCCAAGCCGCGCAAAAAGGGCTGGTGGTCGCTCGGCCGCTGAGACGCACAAAGTTCCATGAACAGGGCGGCAGGACATCCTACCGCCCTGTTCCATTCATCCCCCGCTTCCCCGTTGCCCAAATATCCTGCAGGGGGAGTCGCCCGGCCCTGCCGGGCGACGGGGGCTGCACAAGCCCCCCGCGGCCCGGATCGGCGCGTCCCGCGCAGATCCGGGTCAAAGCGCGTGCGGGCCCTTGGGCCCGCGCCGCCAGATCACTCCGCTTGCCCCTCACCGCGCCGGATCAGGTAGATCCCCACCCCGTCCCGCTCCTCTGCCGACAGGACCACATGCCCCGCCTGCGCGCAGAAATGCGGCAGATCGATCGCCGCCATCCGGTCCGTCGCCCGGACGCGCAGCACCGCGCCCGGAGCCATGCCCCGCAGCACCTTGCCCGCGCGCAACACGGGCAGCGGACAGAGAAGCCCCTCGCAATCCAACTCGCGGTCGATCTTGCCGTCCCAGTCCATCCGACCCCCATCGCGACAGGCGCGCCTGCCAACACGAATGTGACGCCCTGCCCAAGTGACAAGCGCGCCGATCCTGCTATCAGAGGGCGCAGGATCACAGGAGTCCCCATGTTTGGCATCGACATCATCGACGCAAGCCTTTTGCCCGCCATGCTGGTGGCCTTGGCCGCGGGTGTGCTGTCGTTCCTGTCGCCTTGTGTTCTGCCCATCGTGCCGCCGTACCTTGCCTATATGGGCGGGATTTCCATGTCAGACATGACCGGCCAGACCAGCAACCGCCGCAAGGTGGTCCTGCCGGCGCTGTTCTTCGTGCTTGGTCTTTCAACCGTTTTCTTGCTGCTCGGCTTTGCTGCCTCGGCCTTTGGGTCCTTCTTCCTGTCCAATCAGGACATTTTCACCAAAATCTCAGGCGCGATTGTCATCCTCTTCGGCCTGCATTTCCTCGGCGTCTTCCGCATCCCGATCCTCGACCGCGAGGCGCGCCTCGATGCCGGGGACCGGGGCGGTTCGGCCCTGGGCGCCTATGTCCTTGGCCTTGCCTTCGCCTTCGGCTGGACCCCGTGCATCGGCCCGCAACTCGGCGCGATCCTGTCGATTGCGGCGCAAGAGGGCTCCATCCAGCGCGGCACGGTGCTCTTGGGCACCTATGCGGTGGGTCTGGGCCTGCCCTTCCTGCTGGCCGCGCTGTTCATCGGGCAGGCGGTCGGGGTGATGGCGCGGCTGAAACGGCACATGAAGACCATCGAGCGCGCCATGGGGCTGCTGCTTCTGGCCGTG
>JACCDI011335056.1_pt1 | contig 10255 bp, 12 predicted proteins | sample 7442791 | NCBI WGS metagenome assembly JACCDI01 (sample SAMN15323434, study PRJNA562643) | freshwater metagenome | isolation source: river surface water | place: USA:Blue River Watershed | collected 2017-08-15
AAGCTCAATTAATTATTAATCAAAACAATTCTTAAAAGATGAAAAAATCTGACGAATTAAAACAAGAGCGTACAGCAAAACTGAACGCGCAAGGTGCTTTGATCAACAAAGCCAAAGAAGAAAAAAGGGATATGTCTGAAGCGGATAATACTGCTTTTGATGGACTTCAAACTGAGATTGAAGCTTTAGATGTTCAAATTGAACGAGCTATCAAAATCGAAAAAGCTGAAGCTCGTATTGCAGGACAAAAAGGAGAAGAACAAGCTCCTCAAACTCGTGCAAACGATGACGAACCAACTGAGAAACCAGTATTCTCTATTCACCGTGCTATCCGTGCCGGAATGGTTAATGGAAACCTAGAAGGTGTAGAAAAAGAATTGCACGAAAGAACTGTTGAAGCTGCAAAAGCATCAAACATTTCTTTAGGTGGTATTGCAGTTCCTATGAACCGTGCCGCTCAAACTGTTACTGGCGATGAAGGAGCGAAAGGAGGTAACTTAGTGCAAACTGATTTACAGTCTCCAATCGATTTCTTACGTCCACAGCCGTTAATGTCTCAAATTGGAGCAACATATCTTGCTGGTTTGACAGGAAACTTACGTTTCCCTAAAAATGAAGGTGGAATTGTAGCAAGCTGGGAAGGTGAAACTACCACTACTCCTGAGACTGCAAACGTATACGGATATTTGGATTCGGTGCCAAAAAGATTATCTGTTACCGTGCCTATTTCTTTACAAAACTTGATGCAGTCAAGTATTGATTTAGAAATGTACACTATTAACGAAATCAATGCAGCTATTGCAAACGCAATTGATGCAGCGGCAGTTAATGGATCAGGAACAGGACAACCGTTAGGTATTTTGAACAATACAAACGTGAATACAGTTGCTACATCTGCAAATGGTGATGCTCCATCTTGGGACATGATCGTAGATGCTGAAACTAACGTTTTCGTTGCTAATGCAAATGCAGCACGTATGAACTATGTGATGAACCCTAAAACTCGTGGTAAGTTGAAAAAAACCAAGCATACTGCTGGTGATTTGAACTACATCATGGGAGTAGATGGAAACGTAAACGGATATGCTTCTGCAGTATCTAATCACGTTCCTTCAAATTTATCAAAAGGTACAGGAACTAACCTTTCTGCTTTGGTATTTGGAGATTTCTCTCAGTTGTTAATCAACCAATGGGGTTTCATGGATTTATCTGTAGATGAATTCTCTCGCAAAAAAGAAGGTTTGGTAGAAGTAACTGTAAACGTTTTTGTTGACGTTTTAGTGAAACAACCAAAAGCATTCTCTGTAGTTAAAGGCTTAATCACGGCCTAATTATAAACCTTTTTCTCTTCGCCTACTCTCTAGGGGGTGGGTGAAGTGAAAAATTTAAAACTTATGTTATGTCAAAACAAAATAAAGTTCAAGAAAATCTTTTAGATATAGTACCTGAAGTTACAGCTACTGAAGATGCGGCTACTGAAGGAGTAATTACTGAAGATGTATCGGCAAAAGCAGTAGAAGCTAAAGTGGCGGAAGATGCTAAAGCAGCAGAAGCAAAAGCAGCAGAATATGCTAAACTAGCAGCAGAGGCAAAAGCAGCAGAAGATGCTAAACTAGCAGCAGAGGCAAAAGCAAATAAAAACGATGGAAAAAAAGTAAAAATTCAATTTTTGCTTTCGCCAACGGGAAAATTTCAACTTGCTTATAATGTTGGTGAAGTGGTTAAAATTAATGAGTTACAAGCTAACGAATTGATTGAGGCTGGATACGCTGAAATTGTGAAATAATGGTAACCGATGTAAAATTTGAAGTAGCTGAAAACTTTGAAGCTGTTGGCTTTGAGCGTGTCAAAAAGCATTTGCGAGTGGATTTAGTTTGCACGGACGAAGATGATTTAATTAGATCTTTTTTAGAAGCTGCTATTGAAGTATGTGAGAATTATATTGGAGGGCATATTGCTTCAAAAGATATGGTAATTACATTAGATGCTTTCGATTCACCTTTAGCGTTTGAGGCGTTCCCTATGCAATCCGTTGCTTCTGTGGAATATTATCCAAAAGATAACGAAATAAAAGAAACGATGTCGTCAACTAATTATTCGTTAACTAATGCAAATTCTAAGGTATTTAACTTGCGCTTTCGCGAACAGTTGCCTGAATTAGCCAATCGTTTCGATGCGGTGACTATTACGGTGAAAGTGGGATTTGCTTCGGGGAAAGTGCCAAAACCAATCCAACAAGCTATTTTGCTAAAAATTGCTGATATGTATGAGCGTAGAGATGATCGTGCCGAAGTGATTTCGACAACCTCTCAGGCTTTATTACGTCCTTACAAAAAATTCTAGTTATGGCAGACCAACTTCCTTTTATCGGACAACTCAATCGAAAAATCCAAATTCTAAAAATGGTTAAAACCCGTAATTCAACGGGCGAAGAAGAAATCGTGTATAATGTGATTGCTTCTCCTTATGCAATGATGCAGGATATTTCGGGTAATGAGGATATTGAAGGAAAAGTTCGTCACTTCATTAATAGACACTATACTATTCGGTGGTGTGGCATTTTTGGCGCGAATGTAACTACAGATCTATTGGTCCAGGATGGTACAAATCGTTTCAATATTTACCATAACATAGAATTAGGCCGCAAGCAATTTATCAAGCTTTTAGTACGTGAATATGAGTAGTGGATTAGGAATTCAAGTAGAAGGATTTGAAGAGTTGAAACAAAAAATTATTTTGCTTTCAAATGACAAAGACAAACGCCGTGAGGTGCTTTTAATTTTGAGACAAATAGCAAAACCAACACTTCAAGCAGCTAAAGTTTTAGCTCCCGTTTCTCGAAGATCACATCTAGCTCGTGGTTCAAAAATAGAACCTGGAAACCTGCGTAAATCCCTTGGAATAATTACTTCTAAAAGTGAAAATCCAACAGTTTTAGTTGGAGCTAGAGTTAAAGGTTCTAATAAAGGATGGTATGCGCATTTTGTACACGAAGGTGTGAATTTATATAACAAAGGATTCAAACGTAAACATATAAAAGGAGCTAATGATCACGCAGCAAAAAGTAGAACTGCTTCAAATCCTTTTTTAAGAAAAGCATTTGAAGCAACACAATCCAATGCAACAAATGATGCCGAACGTAAAATGGCGGCATTTATTCAAAGACGAATTGATAAACTTTCGACATTATGATAAAAATATCTGAAGAAATAAAAACCTTTCTTGAATCGCAACCAGGATTCACTGATATAATGGGATATAATTTGTATCCGATTGCGGTTGTTGAAGGTCAAGGTTTCCCGTTTACGACTTATCGTATTGTAGAAGTGGTTCCAATGTCTAAGGATGGGCAAGGAGCGACAGTGCAACTATCGTTTTACTTTGGACCAAATGAGTACAAAAAAGCCGCATCGTTTGTCGATGTGATGCAAGAAATTATTGAAACAAAATCAAACTATGAATGGGAATCTAAAACCGTCGACTTTTTAGAAGAGGCTTTTTCTTTCGTAGGAATTATTAATCTTAAAATAAATTAAATATGTCAGCAGGATCTATTTATAAAGGAAAAAATGTACGTTTCTCTTTCAATGGAGCAACGTTATATCATGCAACTAGTTGTAAGCTTTCTATCTCTACCAAGTTAGAAGAAATTGCAACCAAAGATACAGATGGAACTGTATCAACTCCTTCGAACTACGCTTGGAGTATTTCAACTGAATCCTTAGTAGCTAATAAGCCATTAGGTTCAACTCAGAAAGATTTTATGGATATTGTAGCTTTGCAGCTTGCAGGAACTGAAATTGATATTGAGTTTACTGATGATGTCTCAGGAGACTTCATCCTTTCAGGAAAAGCATATATCGAAAGTTCCGATATTACTGCTGAAGTTGGTAATTCTGTAACCGGATCTTTTTCTTTTAAAGGAAACGGAAACTTGGCTAAAACAGTTGTAGCATAATGACTGAAACAGTTATAACAATCAATAACAAAACCTTCAAGCTAAAATTTGGCTTGAAGGTTTTTAGATTGTTGGGTTCTCTTTGGGGAACGCCAACGTTGAACACTACAATGGCTCGTTTTTCTATTTTCGAAATAGATATTGACGATTTATCATTTGAGCAAGTGGATGTGATTTCTGATTTGATTATTTCGGCTATTGAAGCAAATATTGAAAATACAGAAACGCTTTCTCGTGATGAAATAGACGATTTACTTTTGACTGATACAACTCAAATAATGGATGTGATACTAACTGTAATGAATGGCTTGACGGCTTCGTTACCTCAATCAAATCCTATACCTGAGGGAAAGTTGAAACCCGCTACGAAGAAAAAGTAGTTGAGCGCACCTGGGACGTTATAGAACAATTAGCGCTGGGCGAAATTGGATTGCAAATCGATTATTTCTATAACCTTACCCCGCGCCAGTATCATAATATTGAGAGCGGGTATATAAATAAGCAAAATGCAAAAACGAAAGAAATTTGGCATATTGCGAGAAGTGTAATGTATGCGTGCTTAGTGCCGCATTCAAAAAATTTAAAAGAAAAAGACATCTTGCAGTTCCCTTGGGAACAGGAAGTAAAACAATTTACCGAAGAAGAACAACTGGAACTACTCAATAAAGTTGAAATAGTAAAATCCTTTTGGGAAGAACAGGACAAAAAAAAAGCCGCTAATTAATTTTAGCGGCTTTTTACTTAAATAACAGGGTTATTTTTTAAGGTTAAAAGTAAAAACTTTATACCTTTTATAAAATAGCCTAAATCTACTTTTACCTATACAAAAAAAGTAGAATAATGGCAGGTTTAGCAGCAATCAATATTAAGTTTCGCGCAGATTTATCAGGTTTCAGTTCTGAAATGCAAACAGTCTTGCGAGAAATTGATAAGGCAGGGCAAAAATTTCAGGCTATTGGAACTCAATTATCTACTTATGTCACTCTTCCTATTTTGGCTGCGGGCGGTGCGGCAATAAAGTTCGCTTCTGATTATAATGAGTCTTTAAATAAAGTTGATGTTGCTTTTAAAAGCTCTTCAGACGAAGTAAAAAACTTTTCAAAGACTTCTTTAGAGAGTTTTGGTATTGCTGCGGGAACCGCTTTGGATATGGCTTCTACTTTTGGAGATATGGGAACTTCCTTGGGTTTAACAACTGGCGAAGCATCAAAAATGTCCACTTCGTTAGTAGGTTTGGCTGGAGATTTATCTTCTTTTAAAAATATATCGATTGATATTGCAAATACGGCTTTAAGCGGAATTTTTACCGGTGAGACTGAGAGTTTGAAAAAACTGGGTATTGTAATGACTGAAGCTAATTTACAAGCCTACGCTTATAGTCAAGGAATCAATACTAAGATTCAAGCTATGGATCAGGCTAGTAAGGTACAGTTGCGTTACAACTACATCATGGAAGTAACTAAAAACGCACAGGGTGATTTTGCGAGAACCTCAGGCGGTGCTGCTAACCAAATGCGTATTTTTCAGGAGTCTTTAAAGCAAGTTGCACAGCAATTTGGCGCAATAATTTTGCCTGTATTTACAAAGCTAGTTACAGGTATAAATGGATTGATTACTTCTTTTGGGCAATTAAGTGAGGGTACTAAAACAACTATAGTTGTTCTTTTAGGAGTAGCGGCTGCTATTGGTCCTTTAGTATTGGGATTAGGAGCTATTATGTCTTTATTGCCTACGTTGGCTACTGGATTTACATTACTAACTGGTCCTATTGGATTGGTTATTGCGGGTTTAGTTGCTGTCGGGGTTGTTGTAGCTACTAATTGGAAACCAATAAAACAGATTTTAGTTGATATAGCTAATTATTTTATAGATCTATACAATAGTTCAACACTTTTTAGGGGAGCAGTAGAATTTATTATACTTTCTTTCAAAAATATGTGGACCCAGGTAAAATTTATTTTTGGAGCATTAAAATCCACTTTTGAATTTACAATTAAAAATATATTTAATGGGTTTTCAACGCTTGGAAAGCTCATAAAAGCAATATTAACTTTTGATTTAGAAGGAGTAAAATCGGCTTTAAAGAGTGGGTTTTCTACTGCTGGAAAAGATGCTTCTGATTATTACTCAAAATTGAAATCAGGTGTAAAGGATGCGTCAAAAGAAATTAAAACAAATTTAAAGTCAGCGATAGATACTACTTTAAATGGAAAAAAAATAAAAAAAATTACTATCCCTAAAGAATCTGTTGATGCTAAAGGAGTAAGTGATTCTGTAGAAGAAGGAATGACTACTGGTGCTGGAAAAGGCGCTGAAAAAATAAAAAGAATAATTCAAGAGTCTATTATAGCTCCTGAGGTATCGCCTTCAAAAGGTTCTAAGTCTTATTTTGATGCACAAATAGCTGAAATCCAAAAATTCAAAAATGAAGTAGCTACTAGTGCTGAACAAATCAAGCTTGCCGATGATAAAATCAACCAAATTCAAATTGCTAAGGATTTAAAATTTAATCCTGAAGCAGTAATTCAGGTTAAAGGAGGTTTTGATAAGTTATTGTCTGAAATGCAGGCTAAAGCGGGAGGTTTAAAAGCGGTGGCTGATTCTATGAAAACTATCATTTATGATGTTTCTGATAAGGTTAGCGGGGCGGTTACTGAATTAGCAAATAATGCGGCTGTTGGTTTTGGAGAGGCTATAGGGGGTGTTATTTCGGGAACGCAAAGTCTAGGTAGTTTATTTTCAGGAATGATTGGTTTAGTTGCTAATTTCATGAAAGACTTAGGAAAGCAATTAATTGCAATTGGTATTGCTCGTATAGCTTTTGATAAATTGAAGTTTTCCGGTATTGGTGCTGTTGCTGCTGGTATTGCTTTAGTGGCTTTATCTACGGTAATTTCTTCAAAATTTAATCAGGCACCAAAATTTGCTACAGGTGGTGTTGTAGGTGGTTCTTCTTATTATGGCGATAAAGTTTTGGCGCGTGTTAACTCAGGCGAGTTAATATTGAACCAGGATCAACAACGTAATTTATACGGGCAAATGAATGGAGGAGCTACTACTGTTATTCCTGATGTTAGAATTCAAGGGCAAGACTTGTTGATAGTTTTTGACCGTGCAACTAACCGTAAAAATAGAATGGGATAATGAGCTACTACATCGACATAATCGACACTGCTAGTCCTTTGAATAAATTGGTTTTAGAAAAAGCATCGGCATCTGGTATCACACTAAAATGGAATGGAGGAGACGCGAAGGATGAATTAGCAATTGTATCTTCTGAGTTTAATTTTGATATGCTTTCACCGGATGCGACTGATGCGACATTTATCAATCTATTTACTGGAGACGAAGAACGCTTTAAGGTAGAGCTTCGTATAGAAGAAACGGATGATTTGATTTGGCAAGGTTTTATTGTTCCTGATCAATATTCTGAACCGTATAAAAACGGTTGTTTTTTCGTAAGGTTTTCAGCTATGGATGGTTTGGGTCGTCTCAAAGGAAAATACTTACCTGAGGCCTATTACAGCGAAGAAAAATCAGTAATTGATATCTATTGCCAAATCTTGAAATTAACAGGTTTGGAACTCGATTTGTATTTTAATCCTGCAATAGAAAATTTCACCAATAAAAATTGGAATACCATCTATATTGATACAGCTGACTTTGCTGATAAAAGCAAGAAAAAAACGGCTTTTCAAATTTTAGAAACGCTGCTAAAAGATACGCTTTGTGTTTGTTATCAAGCAGACAATCGTTGGTACATCGATGGTTTAAATACCCGCCATTTACGAAAAGTAAAGTATCAAATCTTTGGATCTGATGGGGCAGTAAAAGGAACAACCGATTTTAGTCGTTTGTTAAAATCGGCTACAGCGTTGCCTACGCCTCAAATAACAATGATTCCACCGTACAACGAAATTACGATTACCCACGCTAAAACAGCACCTTCTTTACCTGCAACTTTGAGTAAAGAAACTAATGATGGTTGGGCGGTAGTTACGGGTGTAGTGGGCGAAATTGATGCTTCGCAATGGATAAGCACAGGTGGTTTGTTTGCAAAATGCAAAAAGCCGGATTACTATGTAACGGTTTATGATAAATCAGATGAATTAGGAGGTAGTAATATTAACTATCCTCACGATGATACGCAATGGATTTCTTTGCGAGAAAAATTGTTTATGTCTAAGGACCAAAAAGCAAAAATAAGTTTTGAATTTAAAGTTGCTGGATGGGGTGAAAATTCGACTTTACCAGTTGATATGAATAATTGGAAAAATCCATTTAAGTATCAAATCCTGTTTAATGGGGTAGTGATTTACACCAACTGGAAAACAAATCCAGCAGACATTACAGATCAGGAAAAATTGATATTTAATGATACAGCTTCGGCAACATTAAGTATTGAGCATATTTTTAAAGCAGATGGCTTGTTGGATATTAAGTTGTGGAGACCTTTTGGAACCGTAAATACTAATCGGTTTTATGGTTTTGAAATTCGAAGTGCAAAAATAGAAGCTATTGGATTTGCTGAAGAAGATAGTGTTACAGATATTATCAATGCGGAGTTTACTATTGATAAAGAAGTAGAATTAACTTTTGGTAATGACAAATCGGGAATTTCGAAAGGATTTTTATTATCTAAATTAAAAAATGCTACTGCGGTATTCAACGAAATTGAAGTGCCTATTTTTTATGGTTTTACTGTAAATGGGAAACACTATTCGGTAGTACAATTGAAAGGTGCTAATCTAATTAATAAAAACTTGTATTCCGTTTATAAATCTGGAGTTTTAGTTACTGTTAATGGAGTGACGTATAATTATGAGAATGGGGAGCAAATGGTTGTTGAAACTTCGGTTCCTTATATATCAGGTAGTTTTACGGTTAAAAAATACGCTACCGATGATACAATCGATTCTCGAACCAATTGGCTGCAATGGACTGACTCAATCTATAAAATCGAAAATAAAACCTACGCGCAAACCGTAGCTAATATCTATCGTAGGCTTTTTAATATAGCGCATGAAAAATTAGATATGACGGTATTTAATGCGGTGAAATTTAATGATATAATTCTGTTTCATTATGTGTTTGAAAAAGATTTTTATCCATTAAATGTCTCGTGGAATTTAGATGAAAATAAAACTACTTTGACTTTGGCTCGTTCTAATTATAAGAACGAAAACACCAATCCCGAAGATGAAAACATCCCGCCAATCGTTTTAGCTGGAGACGATATTTATTTGGAAAACGCAGATACTACAGCTAATCTTTTAGCAACGGCTTTTGACCCTGATGGCTATATTGTTTCGCAAGTATGGACTTTGATTTCGGGTGATGCTTCAATAGTTATTACGTCTCCAAATCAATTAGCTACTGCCTTACAAAATGTAGTTGGGGATAGTTATACATTACAGGTCCAGGTAACTGATAATGATGGGGCTACTGCAAGCGATTCATTGCAAATTTTTAGAATTAAAGAGTATTTGATTACGCTGGATTTAATAGCTGAAACCATTGATTCTAATTTAAGTCACCCATCGATTGATAGGGCCTATGAGTTGAATTTTACACCTGATTTGCCTGCGGGAATGTCGGTTACCTTAAACGGAAATATTGCTATTGCATCATTTGTGAATGGATTCAATAATTCTAGCGGAGAGGCTAGTTATGTGATTGTAAAAAACGGAGCTGTTATTGAGACTGGGGTTGTTTATCAACCGCAAACGGCGCTTCCTTCTCAAGCTATAATTCCTTTAACGATCAATTATATTGCTGGAGATATAATTACAATATCATTATCTACTAATGGTCAAGCAGGAGATTATGGAAGTGGTGATACCGTTCAAGTTAATGCGCAAATTAATTTGAATTCGATAAATATAAATAGTGGGCAAGGCACTTTCACAGGTTTGCCAATACATAAAGAACAACAAATAACAGCATAGTTATGGCAGATATTCAACGCATTGGAGTAGGTAACGATCGGTATAAATCGATTGATGAACCCGATATAAAACCTATTGATGAAGTATTTACGTTTGATAGAACTGACATCACATTTGATAGTACAACGGACACTTTTGATGAACAATTATGATAAGACAAGAAATAAATTTAGGGACAGCGCCTAATAATAAAACAGGGGATTCGGCTCGTTCCGGAGGGCAAAAGATAAATGCCAATTTTGAGTATTTGTTCTCTATTGCGCTGCCAGTACAAAACGATCAAAAATACCCACTAGCAAAAGGCTATGGTAATACGGCAGAAACAAACGAAGTAGGTGATCTTTTTATG
>JACCDI010019976.1_pt1 | contig 10248 bp, 9 predicted proteins | sample 7442791 | NCBI WGS metagenome assembly JACCDI01 (sample SAMN15323434, study PRJNA562643) | freshwater metagenome | isolation source: river surface water | place: USA:Blue River Watershed | collected 2017-08-15
CTTCATCCATTTCTTGGATAGGTCCATGACATTGTTGACATGGTACTTTACCAACCGCTACGTGTTGTGAGTGATTGAAATAAACGTGATCTGGTAAATTGTGGATTTTTGTCCATTTGATAGGAGTCGCTTGAATTACACCTTTTTCATCACGGATATAATCTTTTTTAGCGGGATCCCATCCTGCATATTTATATAACAACTGTATTTGCTCAGTACCATTAATTTTCTCTCCTTCCTCATTGTATAAAGGATGCTCTGTTTCTCCAGTATATTCGTTGATTTGCTTGTGGCAATTCATACATACGTTTGTAGAAGGCACCATAGCATGTTTACTTTTCTCTGCACCAGCATGGCAATACAAACAGTTGATTTGATTGATTCCCGCATGTACTTTGTGAGAATAGTAAATTGGTTGCTCTGGTTTATAATTTTGTTGGCGGCCCATTTCAATAGATCCATTAGCAATCCAATAGCCAGCTAAGATGAAAGCTAAAATAATAGCGATAGCAACAAATAATTTATTTCTATAAAAAGGAATCTCTTTTACATTAGGTAAGCCTTGTTTTTCATTAGCAACGCGTTTCAAGCCGCTATTTACTTTCCAAAGTATCACCATTAATACCAATAAAGCAAGCGTAACTAAGATGTACATATTGCTATTATCCTCTTCAGGTGCATTTTGTGTAGCAGCGCCTGCAGCAGGAGTTGCAGATGGCGCTTTGTAATCATTCACATATTTAATTACAGCATCGATCTCTGCATTAGACAACTGAGGGAATGCAGTCATCGCTGTTTTATTCCATTTGTTGTATAAGTCGTTGGCATACTTATCACCGCTGCTAATCACTTTTGCAGAATTGTGAATCCAATTATAAATCCATTCTTTAGACGGCACACGCTTGTCTACTCCTTGCAAAGCAGGACCAGTGGCGTCTTTTATAGGATTGTGGCAACTTGCGCAATTAGCTTGGAAGATAGCTTTACCATCTTGAGCGGAAGAAGAAAAATTGCTGAATAGCACGATTGCAACTAAGGCAATTGACTGAAATACTATTTTTTTAAATCGAAGCATATGTAGTTCTAGCACAGAAAAAAATTGATAATTTAATGTTTTCTTTTTGTCAAAGTTTTGTCAAAATCAAGGCAAATTTACAACAGAAACGTTAAAAGTGAAAGGGGTTTTGAAAAAAAAATTGTCAATACCAGTAAGGGTTTCAGGGCATTCATGACAAATATCACTTTTTCTCGGTCATTTTTCTGTCATTTTTTTAGATTAAATAGCGCCTGTTCTTCCACCGTCTACAGGTATACTCGTACCATTTACATAAGAAGCTGCTGGACTCGCTAAGAAAGCCACCACATTAGCAATTTCTTCAGGTGTTCCAAATCGCTTTGCGGGAATTTCTGCAAGCATTTCTTCGCTTACTACTTCTTTGCTGGTTTGTAACTTGTTTGACTTGTTTTCTATAATCGCTTGTAATCGGCCAGTAGCCGTAGCTCCAGGCAATACATTGTTTACCGTAATGCCAAAAGACGCTACTTCTATCGACATTGTTTTTGCCCATGAAGCAACGGCACCGCGAATGGTATTACTAACACCCAATCCTTTTAACGGCACTTTTACTGATGTAGAAATAATATTGATTATTCTACCATAATGCGCTGCTTTCATACTTTCTAAAACAGCCGTAGTGAGAATATGATTGGCAATCAAATGCTGCTGAAAAGTAGCTATGAAGGCATCAGTTGTGGCATCTACAATAGGACCCGCAGCCGGGCCACCGCTATTGTTGACTAAAATATGAATAGGAGATTGCTGTAAAGTAGTAGCAACAGCCGTTTTCACTTGTTCTGGAAATTGAAAATCAGCTACCACTATACGATGTTGTTGTTGCTGATTAGTAGAAAGACTTGGCAAAACGGCATGTAAAGCGGTTTCGTTACGTGCCATAAGTACGCAGGTGGCTCCTAGATCAGCCAGGGCTTGAGCTGTAGCTAATCCAATGCCTTGGGTGCTTCCTGCAATCAAGGCATATTTTCCAGTAAGATCGGTTGTAAACATGCGCAAATATATAAAATATACTTGCGATGAAAAGATTACTTATAATTATCTTCTACGGCAACCACGAGAATGTAAAAGCGGTCTGAAAGGAACTCCATATCTATAGGCTGGTCGATACGAAGGTCTTAAACTAAAATGTTTGGCAGGGCGCATTGGAGGCGCAATCGTTACACAAGAGCTTAAGAAAAAAGCGCTAAGGCTGATTAAAAGTAAGAATAGAGCAGACTTCATAAAATTATTTTTAAGTTAGACAGCAATATGAACGCAATCGTTTAAAGCACTTTTGTTAATTATTGGTAAATGCTCATTGCACTTCGTTCTACCAAATGATTAGGTAATAACCAAGCTAAAAAGGCGCCTAATTTGTTTACGAATCCTAAAATAACATTTGGTTTTTTTGCAAACATGCTTTTAACTGCAATCTCCGCAACTTTTTCTGGAGTCATATTTAATTTAGCTGCAGTTTTCATGCCTTTCGGACCTAAAAAGGCTCTATTAGGGAAATCCGTATCGGTTGGTCCCGGACAAATACAGGTAACCGAAAGGGAAGTATTGATATATTCTTGGTAAAGCGCTCTACTAAAGCTTAACACATAGGATTTACTAGCTGCATAAGCTCCTAAATAAGGAACGGCCTGATATGCTGCAGAGCTAGCGATATTCATAATATATGCTTGTTGTTGTTGCTTCAACATAGGGATAAATAATGCACACAATTGCGTAAGGCACATAATATTTACTTGCAACATCGCTTCATGAGCCGTACTCGCATATTTTTCGAATTTACCACTCAATCCATAACCTGCATTATTCACTAAAATAGAAACACTCAATTGTTGTTGCTCACAAAAATTAAAAATAGTTGTTGCTGCTTCTGGATGGCTCATATCAACTGAAAGCACGAGGGCTTTTATTGCAAATTCTTGTTCTAATTCTTTAGCAACAGCTTGAAGCAAATCGGTGCTTCGAGCAACCAATAGCAAGTTATATCCTTTTTGTGCTAATTCTCTGGCAATACATTTGCCAATTCCTTTACTAGCGCCAGTAATGAGTGCATAAGTCATGTTGAAGTAATTGAGAAGGTTAGTTTATTGAACTTTATTCATGAACTTATGGTAGAAAGGCATCTTCGTTTTTTCATTTTTAACTTTGATAGCCCCTGTAATGAAAGGTACATACATTACCCTTCTTCTACTTGCGTCTCCGTAATTTGGTGATTGTTGCACACGGTGCCATAAACGACCATCGTGAACACCTAAATCTCCTGCTTCAATATCAAAACCCACTTCTTTTTCATCGGGCCTGTTATCAACGAAGTATTTTTTTCCAAAAAGTAACTTAAACATAGATTGTTTATGTGTGCCGGGCAACACTCTCAAACCTCCATTTTCATACGGACAATCATCTAAATGTATGCCTACATTGAGCATAGGCATAATTTTTTGTCCTAAAAATAAATCCCTTGGGCTGTCGGTATGCCATCCCATTTGTGAGAATTTACTATGCTTAGTGCGCACATAATGATTCATCACTAAACCATCTTTTTCGTTTAATCCAACTCTTCCTTGATAAGGATTTAATAGGGGCAAAAGTGCTTTTAAGCGATTATCATCAAAAAAAGATTGTAAAACTGGACTAAACTGGGAGAGGAAACACATGCGTTGTATCATTTTATTTCCATCATCATCTAAACCATATTTTAAAGGGGTGCCATTTATGACCGTGGTGCCGGAAGCTATAAGTTCACTTTCTACCCGTTGTGCTTCACTTAAAAATAAAGCCACTTGGTCCTTACTTATAAAATTTTTAAATAAGATAAATCCATTGGCATCAAAAAAGTCGGTTTGTTCTTTAGTCAGCGATTCGCCTAAACTAAAATGTGGACAGACAAGTTTTTCCATAAGTATATTTCACACAAGTAATTTTTAAAACTACTTGTTTTATTATTTTTTGGTTAAGAAAACAAAGGACAAATATAATTATAATTTAACAAAAGCCTCATTCCCTTTCGATTGCAATCTTATTATTAATTAATTTTTTACTCAGAACTATTGCCAATACAACAAAGAACGGTGCTGCAATAACATCAATGGTATAGTGCACATGATTGGATAAAACCATAAAACCTATGAACGAAGCTGCAATAACAAAAAAGGTCTTTAACAATTTGTGTTGCGTAGTAAACCCTATTAACAAGACGATAGCGGTATGGCCAGAGTAAAATAAATCTTTGGTAATGAAGGTAGTACCATAAAAATAATTACTCAATGGGTCTTGTAAAGGTATTAAATTGGAAGGCGGATTTAAGGGCACGAAATAAATAGTGACTATTCGTGTAAGGTTAATAATCAAATAACTAAGTAAAAACAAAAGTGTTTGCCGAGGTTTATCTTTGATTAACCATATTTGCAAAGCAATGCATAGCCATAAGATTGAAAAAATAAATATAGAATTATCTCTGGCTTGCAAGTAATTTACAATAGGATCTTGCATACTATAGCCTTGTCTATGCTCAATAAAATCAAAAAACAAGGGATATACCCAAACCAAGACTATAAAAAAAAGGAGGGTTGTCAAAAGTAGTCTTCTAAAAAAACTATTTTGCCATGCAAATTTCCAGTTAACGATTATTGTTTTCATTTAAATAATAAGAAGGTACTTGCTAATCTTATTCTAGCTAACACAAAAGTATAAGTTTATTTAAAATTTATTTTATAATTCCCTCGATTTACTATATTTGCTCAGCATTTAAAAGTAATAGTAGCTCATCTACAAGCAATTCAAATCTATTTATTTTAGTAAAATTAATAAGGCATGTTAAATCATGCACCATAACTACATGGAATATAATACAAAAAGAAAACACCTAGCACTGCCAGAATATGGTAGAAATGTTCAGCGCATGGTTGAACACGTTTTAACGATCGAAGACCCTAAAAAACGACTACAAAATGCAGAAGTAATTGTAGAGTTAATGAGTATTTTAAATCCCAATTTAAAATTAGAAGAAGACTATAAACATCGCTTGTGGGACCACCTACATCAAATGGCTAATTTTGAATTAGACATTGAAGGTCCTTATCCAAAGCCTACTCCGGAAGAATTATATAAAAAACCAGAGCCGCTTCACTATCCCAAACACAACATTAAGTACAGACATTTGGGTAAGAATTTAGAATCTTTATTGGCCATTGGAATGGAAGAAAAAGATGAAGAGCGCAGACAAGGTTTTACACAACATATTGGTTACTACATGAAGTTGGCTTATACCAATTGGCACAAAGAGCCTATTCATGATGATATGATTAAAAATGAATTACTAGAAATTACGAAAGGCTTGATGGATTTTGAAACCGGTGGTTTTAAAGTATATTTTGATAATCGAACACAAAATAATTTCAAGAAAGGCGGAGGTAATAATTTTAAAGGCAATGCAAATAAAAATAATAACCAACGTAATTTCAATAATAATAACAACAATAACGGGGGTTATAATAAAAATCGTAAATTTAATAAGAATAAACCCAACAAATAGTATACTCGCGTATGAATGCATTTGAAATAAGAGGAGGCAAAACATTATCTGGTGAAATCACACCGCAAGGTGCTAAAAATGAAGCGCTGCAAGTATTATGCGCTGCTTTATTAACTGAACAGAAAGTAACTCTTCATAATGTTCCTAATATTATTGATGTCAATTTATTGATTGAATTAATTAGTGATATGGGTGCCTATATTGAACGCCCAAATGCTAATACCGTTATTATTGAAGCAAAAGAAATTGATTTAAATTATTTTGCTGGACAAACCTTCAAACACAAATCCGGCAAATTAAGAGGCGCTGTAATGCTAGCTGGTCCGCTATTAGCTCGATTTAAAAAAGCACAAATTCCACAACCCGGAGGCGACAAAATTGGTCGACGTAGATTAGATACCCATATAAGAGGATTTGAAAAATTAGGGGTTGTATTTAACTACAATGTAGAACACTATTTATTTGAATTAGATGGAGCACAATTAGCTGGTGCTTCTATGTTGCTCGATGAACCATCTGTAACCGGCACAGCTAATATTGTAATGGCTGCTGTAATGGCACCTGGCACTACAACTATTTATAATGCAGCATGCGAACCCTATGTACAGCAATTGTGCAAAATGCTCAATAGCATGGGTGCTAATATTAAAGGTATTGGATCTAATTTATTAATCATAGAAGGAGTAAACGCACTGCAAGGCTGTGAACATAGACTTTTAGCCGATATGATTGAAGTGGGTTCGTTTATCGGCTTAGCTGCTATGACGAAAAGCGAAATCACCATTAAAAATGCCGATGTAAAAGAATTAGGTATCATACCTGAAATGTTTCAACGCTTAGGCATCGAACTGCATATTAAAGGAAACGATATTTACATACCAGCACAAGAATCGTATAGTATACAACGCTTTATAGATGGCTCGGTACTCACCATTTATGATGCACCATGGCCTGGTTTTACGCCCGACTTATTAAGTATTGTTCTGGTAGTAGCCACACAAGCAAAAGGCACGGTTTTAATTCATCAAAAAATGTTTGAAAGTCGTTTGTTCTTTGTAGATAAATTAATAGAAATGGGTGCACAAATTGTATTGTGCGATCCTCATAGAGCTGTTGTGATCGGGTTAAATAAACAAACAGATTTAAGAGGTATAACGATGGTATCTCCAGATATTCGTGCTGGAGTAGCCTTACTAATTGCTGCACTTTCTGCTAGTGGCAAAAGCACTATTCAAAATATAGAACAAATTGATAGAGGTTATGAGCGTATCGATGAACGCTTAAATGCTCTTGGCGCTGCCATTAAAAGAATTTAATACACAATTATTTTTCTTAGCTTGCTTAAAAATTAAAAATCGTGCTACTTATATAATTAATTTATAATTTGGCACGATTTTTGTTATGTGTACATATAGAATTTAATAAATAAGCAAATGCATGTTCAAGAACTTAGGTTAAGCTTGGTTATAAATTATAGCCGGCATAAAGCAAAATGACACTAACTAATTGAATATCATAATCTTAAAGTTTTAAGTTTAGTAATGAGCGCTATTTTTAATTGCCTAAAATAAGGCTGATTTCTATTTTTTAGACTTAAATTCAAAAATTACAGATCAAAGTAAAGAGGTATATATAAGTTACTATTAACTTATTTATTTTCATTTAATTTTATATTAATATTATTAATTATATAAAAAACAATAAAATGGAGGAAATTAATAATATTATAATTGAGCTTATTAATAAAGATAAGTCATTGGTTTCTGCGCTCTCAAAAACTAAATTATTGGCTATTCATTTGCAAAACGATTCCTTACTTCTATGGGTGGAAAGGGAATTAAATGGGTATGAAAACAAAGATTTGCCAAGTTATCGAAGTTTTAAAGCCCATGTAATTGGCACTTTCATCAATGGTCAGTATAAATACAATAATCAGCCTATCTCCACAATACATATGTCGCATGAATTAGACACTCAATTACATACTATATCCTTTCAACAAAGCGTTGAAAACCTCGAATTGATATTAGAAACAACGCAATCTACTTCTATAGAATTTAAATTTCCATCTAGCATATGTGAGCAAATAGAAGATCATTTAAGAGCAATGGGTAGCCCAAACTTTCAATTAATAGAGTGCAAAAAAACAATTTCAATCAGTGTAATAAGCGAAATACTCAATAAGATTAGAATTATTTTATTGGACTTTCTTTTAAAAATGGATGCAGAATTTAATGAACTAAAAAATGTCTCTTTATTGCAAGACAAATCAAATGAAGTAAATCAAATAGTAAAACATATTCTTCAGAAGCATCATGCTTTAGCGATAAAGTAAAAATTAAAAAGATAAGCTATACAAATTGATAGCGGTTATGAGCGCATCGATGAGCGCTTGAATGCTTTAGGTGCTGCTATTAAAAGAGTTTAATACACTTCCTTCCATGTTATTAAACTGGCTTAGCATTAAAGCCAGGTATTCCTATGTTGCTCAAATATACTTTGGCATGATTTTTGAAATACCTAGTATAAGTTGGCTTAGTTAAGAAAGCAAATGTGGTTTCTTTGTTCAGTTAGAAGTTATATTTCTGCATAAAGATTGTTGTTTATTTTAACTAATAAAAAGTTAGCAAATATGAAATGAAAAACATCTATTTTAAAATCTTTACCGTTCTATTAGTTATTACAAACATAATAGCAAGTTGTCAAGTAGTTTGTGCTCAAGAGTTAAAGAGTTTTATATTGCCTTCGGCATTATCAAAAAGAAATTTACAAGGCGAACAAAAGATTCGCTTTAATAAACTTGAAAGCAAAGGTCAATTTTCATTATTTGAATTTGTAAATATTGGCAAACTTGCAGATTATCAACAAAATAGTAAATTAAAACTTGTATTAAGTTTATCAAATTGTCCAAATCTAATTTTTAAAGCTAAACGGGTTGAATATCAATCTGATTCCAACTATTCTTGGTGTGGTGAATTAATAGACGATACAATAAATAGCAATTGTGTTTTAGGAGAAATTCAATTAGTTAAGACAAATGGGGATCTAATTGGGCATTTTAATATTGACGAACAAATATTTGAGTTATATGACTTAACAGGCGGATTATTTGTAATAGCAAAAGTTAATAAATAATTGCTGCAGAAAAAGGTTGTTCAATGAACAACTTAACAGTACAAACAAATACGGCAAAAACAACAGGTTGGAATTGTAAAGTACGGTTACTTGTATTATATACACCGGCAGCTTTTGCAGCAGAGCCCAATATGGCAAGTCGTATAAATCTAGCCTACCAACAAGTAAAGTCAGGGCTTTATAATAGTAAGATATTTACAACTGATTTTGATCTTGTACTTGCAGGAAGCCAACAATTAAATTTTGTAGAAGGAACTATAAATAATAGTATTAGCATAGATATATCATTGCTTGAAAACAATACAACAGCACAAGCACTTAGATCTCAATATGCCGCAGATATAGTTATATTACTAACCAAAGGTAATTATGGAACTATAACCGGTATCGCAACAGATGCTACAAATTTAATAATAGATGCTGCCCATGCTTATGCAATAGTTCAAACAGATTGGGCTACAACAGATGGCTATACTTTTGCCCATGAATTTGGCCATATTTGTGGAGGCAGGCACCAAAACGACCCTGCCCCTGGAACTGCACATGCAAAGATTTTTCAAATCAATCAATTTCTTTGGAAAAAAGAAAGAAGAACCATCATTTCTGCTTCTAGTGCTGGTTTACCTTCTGTTATACTTTACTATTCTAACCCTAATATTAATTATAAAGGGGCTGCCACTGGTGATATTAATTACAGCAATAATGCAAACCAATTACGAACAATGGGATGTACATTAGCAAGTTATCAGGGCGGCAATGAGCCATTTTCTGTTTCAATTGCTGGTAATGGATCTGTATGCCCTTGTAATATGGCTTATTATTCAGCAATAATAAGTGGGCCACCTACGCCTTATTACAACTTTGAGTGGGCTATTAGTAATGATGGGATAAGCTATTCAATAGTAGGCACTTCTGTTGGTTATTATTTTAAACAGTCTTGTAGTTTTCAAAATTCACCAACTCACTTAAGACTTAAAGTAACAGATCCTATTGGTCAAGTAAGGTATGATTTTTTACCTATTCTCAACGACACGTGTTCAATTTCGTATGGATATCCATGCAATACGCACGGTGTTTATTTTGGGCCCCTATTTCGAAAAAATAATGAAAGTACAGAGGATTTAATTCCATCGATTATCTATCCAAACCCTGCAAATGATGAATTAAGTATACATTTTTATGCAGAAAGTAACAATCAAGTAAAATTTACATTTATTAATACTTTAGGAGAAGAATGTAAAACTTTTATTCCCAATAACATTATTGAAGGTATAAACACAGAAAAAATATCAACAATTAATTTGCCACAAGGTGTTTATACAATACAAATAGCAATTGGGAAAAGGGTGGAAAATAGAAAACTTGTAATTTTAAAATAAAATACGCAATGCTAAAAACTTATTTCATTTATTTTGTTGTGTTAAGCATCCTTTTTGTAAATATGGGATGCCAAAACAAAGCTGCATCTCATTTACCAATTCTTTATTATAGTGGAGAAGCAACAGCTATTGTA
>JACCDI010249692.1_pt1 | contig 10247 bp, 6 predicted proteins | sample 7442791 | NCBI WGS metagenome assembly JACCDI01 (sample SAMN15323434, study PRJNA562643) | freshwater metagenome | isolation source: river surface water | place: USA:Blue River Watershed | collected 2017-08-15
AGATCTCTTTGATTCAAGATTCGACCGTCAGCAACGCCTTGAACGCCGTCAGCATTATGAACAACGAGGTATGGGTTGGAAAAGGTGACGGAACGGCGGAGAAGGTTGGCCAGGTCGACTCAACCGACAATGGAAACGGTAAGAAGCTCAGAGTCAATTTCATTTCATCTTTCGGTAACTCGAGCTTTGAAGATGCAACCACAATCTCACCTTGGGTACCTGTTGCTTCTCGCATTAATCTCGGCACAGATTCAATTGCAGGATTCCAAACCTATGAGCCACTGGAGGGTACTGGTAGCTTTCCAACCATCACAACTGGCTGCAATGTTACGGACGACAATGCTGTGCCGGCCGCACTCGGTTCTTACGCAGTTAACACCACAACTGCGGAGAAAGCTCCGGGCGGAGGTAATCGATCTCTAGCGCTTACAAGTACCGGAATCACAACCGCACTTGGTGGCCAAGTAGTTCATGGCCCTGCCGCATACTCAGCAGAGTTCCCCGGTGGTCAGGGTCAAACACTTAATTTCTGGTGGAGAGCCGTTGGTGGTGCTGACAATTACCACGTCTACGGAGCATTGCTTCGCACTGACGCCGGACTGGCAACGTCACAGCGCTGGACACAGATCATCTATCAGACTGGTGGTTCTACAAACTGGGCTCAAGCGAGCGTTACGATCCCTGCAACGGGAAACTATCGATTTGTCTTCGTTTCTGGTACTCAGGATTACTCCTGTGGGCGTGCAGCCGGAGCTGCCCTTTACATCGACAACGTTCAGGTGCTCTCCAGTTCAGTTCCCCAGGCGGTTGCAAGCTACGTCGCCCGAAAGGTGGCATATCAGAACACCTCTGATGCACCGGTTTCATCACGCACAATGACCATCACCGGCGTGAATGAGTTGAACGAGTCCGCAAACTCTCAGGTGACCATAAACATCACTGCGGTAGACGATAACGCGGTCGCACAAAGTACCATCAGCTACTTCGTGAACACTGCGATAAGCGACTCTTTTGCCGTCAGAACAGGAACAATCACTGCGTCAGATGTTGACGGTGACAATCTGACTTTGGATCTGGTCTCTGGTTCGGCAGACGTGTTGGTTCACAACGGAACCACTTATGACAAAAAGGTAGTGGGAACCTACGGCACTTTCTGGATAGATCAACAGAGCTTGAAGTGGGCAATCGTTCCAAATACGGCAGCTATAGATGACGTGATTTCTCAAGCCACTGAAGATTTCGCGGTTCGAGTGATTTCATCTGGTGTTAGTGATCCAGATATCGATGTCACAGTTTCAGCTCGAGTCTCCTATGACATGAAAGCCGGAGCGCCGACAATACGAGCCATTTACTCTGAATTGAATTCAGCACAGACGGCAATCACCTACGAAATCGAGTTTGATGAGTATGTCGATGGATTTACATCTTCGGCAATTTCAATGATTGGAACAAGCGGTGCGACAGGGTGGGTAATCTCAGAGCCTCAGCTGGTTATCGGAACCACTCGGTACCGCTTCATAGCTTCGAACGTCAATGCTGCTAATGGATCTGTCGACTTCAATCTGACAGTTTCGCAGATTAGAGATTTCGCCTATCCACCAAATCAGCTTTCAGGTGCAACCCCCAGTGGCACCGATTCTTCCGCTGTAACTATTGCAAAGCTTCCAAGTTTCAACGTAGGCCCTAATGGAGTGCTTGGTTCAACGGGCAGCAAGATCTCACCCGACTTTAGCCTCTCCAGTTGGGGCTCTGGCATCGCTGGAATTCGGATTGAGATCACTTCTGCGCAGCCCGGTGATCAGCTTGTGTTCTCAAATGCTGGTGGGGTTACAGGCGTGACGACAGCCTCCGGTGCCGTCCTATTTCTCTCCGGGGCAACCTCTCTCACGGATGCGCAGTGGGAGACAGCCATCAGATCCGTGACGTTCTCCACCTCGAACAACGCGCCAGTGGCGAGGAACATCACCTACCACGTCAGGCTAATCTTGGGCTACGACTTCGAGTCGGGCACAATGTTCACCGCCCACACCCAGGCAAACATCACCTGGGTCCAGGCGGATGCCGCCGCTAGCACCCGCTATCTCTATGGCATGCAGGGTTACCTGGCCACCCCTACAACTCCGGGTCAGCAGAACGCTGTTGCAGCGGTCTCGGCAGTGGCTGGAAATACATACAACTGGCTCGGGGTCGTTGAAGATGAAGCCAACGGCAGTGCCATCACCGTTTCTAACGGCATTCCACGCGACCAGGCCTTGTTTGTTCCTGGCTTCAACGCCTGGAATACAGGGGAGCCAAACAACGCAGGTTGGATTGGGATTCACAACTGGAACATTCAACGAACTAACTCGTTTGGCATTTTCGATTGGTCATGGAATGACAATGATCGCTCGGCCACTGGCGTGAATGGGTACATCGTTGAGTATGGACTTCGCGGATCAACAGACCTGGCTGGAGCACTCACCAGAACCCAGTCCCACCAGGTCGATTTGACGGCACCAACGGTGTTGAACGTAAACGCTCAGAGCGGAACCTATGGCCTTGGTGAGAATGTCGAGATCTCCGTTAGGTTCTCAGAACAGGTGACGGCGGCCGGAACACCAGCCTCAAGGCTCGAGATCCTGCCGGGGGTTTTTGCAGACTATGTCTCGGGTTCTGGAACTGACACTTTGGTCTATAGATACGTGGTTCAGAGCGGTGTGACAACCTCTGACCTCTCCTATGTCTCAACTTCTAGCCTCCAGGCCAGATCTCAAACCATCAAAGACTCGGTGGGAAACAACGCGGATCTCACCCTCCCAGCACCCGGGGCAACGGGGTCACTGGTATATCGGGCTGATGTAGTTCTGGATGGAACTAGCCTGCGGGTGAGAATGTCCACCGCAGTGACCTCCAGCTCTCAGGTATCACTTCAGTTTGTTATCTCAACTGCTGTGAATATGAACTGTTCATCCATCACGGCTGCGGACTTCAGCTTCCAAAATCTCAGCTCAAGCTCTTTTGCAGTTTCACCCGGTGGTAACTCAACGAGCTGCGCGATAACCCTGAATCACACCATTCCAAAGGCCTCTTTCGGAACTGCTCAACTAGCACCAACAACCTCCTTTGAAATCACTCTGGCCGATAGCACTACGCACTCGAACCTGATCATCGTTCGAAATTCAGTCCTCGTTACCAATCCCGCAGACCCGGGTAAGGGTGAGGTCGTGTTGAATGACTCGAATCTGAATAGATCCAGACCGAGCACACTGACCAGAGTTCCTGCAACTCAGGTAATGCCTGGCGGATCGGCGGCAGCTGCCGACGCACTTGCCAATCGAAATGTTTTGCAGCCCGGCGCTGCGACATTGCCCGAGCTCGAGATACGGGGCGATTTCAGGTCGCTATCCAACATGGTTGAGGTTGTTACCGCGAGAAAAGAGCAGGTAATTCGGGCCGGAGACAAAGTCTTAGCACGGATGCAGATTACTGCCTCCGAGGCAGCAAACTACAAGGCCATCAGCTACATCAACGTTGGCTCGGGGTTCCTCTACGCCGGTGAGCGCCACTTCGACGGCAATGGAGAAGTTAGTTCAGACCCTCTTGTATTCACCCAACCAGGCGAGTATGTAAAGCGTATGTATGTGGTGGCAACGACGGCTACCCCAGGAGTTGGGTTCCCGGTCGCGTCACTCTCGCAGCCAAGAGCGTCGCTCTTCCCGATGCAGACCAGACTCTTCTCTTTTGCAGCACAGACTTTCTCAACTGGAACCATCACAGAGGCACAGCTATCGGGAATCAATTCGAAGCAGTCACTGGAGCTAGTCCTGATTATCAATCAGGGGGACTCGGTTACGGTTACTAACCCTCCTGCTCCGACACCGACACAGGCTCCGTCCAGACCGTCAAACCCGACCCCTACTCCGACCTCTACACCTACCGTCACGCCAACGCCGACAGTGACGCCTTCTCCGACGCCCACTCCGACAGTGACCCCAACGCCCTCGGTTAGGCCTACTCCTACGACCACCCCTTCACCGCGTCCTTCAGTAACTCCGACGCCAACTCCTACACCTACCGTCACTCCTACCCCAACAGTGACGCCAACTCCTACACCTACCGTCACTCCTACCCCAACACCAAGCCCAACACCATCGCAGACAGCTCAACCGGAACCAACCCAGACCTCGCAGGCAAATCCAGAACCTGAGGCCCAAGTTTCAGTCTTCGCAAACCTTCCGGCCGCGGTTGTAGTCACAGAGTTGTTGCCAGAGATCAGCTTCGATCCTGGTGCTCCAGTTGCAAACCCAGCTCTAGGAGCTACCGGAGATGACGATGCAGAACCGGTTGCCTTTGATCCAATGGCCACTACTGAATCAATTGCCGCAGTGGTGGAGAAGACAACCCAGACAGTGGCTGTAGTGGCATCCGTTGCTGCCGCGGCTGCAGCAGCGGCAGGAGCAGCCGCAGCTGCAGGAGCAGCAGCAGGCGCTGCGGCTGGGGCAGCATCAGCCGGTTCAGCAGCTGGATCATCGGGCGGCTCATCAGCTGGCTCCAACTCGAACAATTCGAATGCCGCTGGTTCAGCAGGGGCTGCTGAAACCAGCGAAGAGGGTGAGATTTCTGAGCTTGAAGTAGCTCATGAACACTTGACCTTGGAGAAAGAGAACTGGGGAGACCGGCTTGCCATATTTGCACTCCCGTTTATGACCTTCTTGGATCGCTTCTCACACAATTTGGTCCTGAAGTTAGCCCCGTTCTCCCCGATGCTTGCAAAGGTTGTAAATGATGGCGCATACCTCAGGGCTGTTACCGGTTCGCTGACGCTGTTGACGCCTGTCGCTGCGGTCGCCGCAGCGCTAATAGCGGTTTCGGACAACGGCGATCAGATTTTGATCCCAACCTGGGAGCTGCTGCTCGTAATCGCAATTTTGGGTGTTTTTGATGCCTTTGCTGGTTTTGCCGCTGCTGTGGTGTTCATGCTTGGTTCAGTGATAGCAGCCGGTGGCATTGAGTCACTGGGTGAAGTCAGGATGCTTCTGGCTGTGATGGTTATCGCGATCGGTCCTGCCTTGCTCACCACAGCATTCAGGACGTTACGCCGCGAGCCTGCTCACGATTCGGACTCATGGTGGGAGCGCATCAGCGACCTAGCTGTAGCGCCTTTCATGGCGGGCTGGTCTGTAGCAACCATGGTTAGCGTCTTACCTGCAGTGTCAGGTCTGACCGTCAATGCGGCCAACCACATCATCGACTTTGGTGTCTGGGTCGCAGTTGCGGCTGGTGTTCGCGTTTTGATTGAGGAGTTCGCGGCTCGCTACTACCCTGCGCGACTGAACGCAATCAATCCGGACGAAATCCCCGATCCGCCCATGGCTCAGAAGATCTTTGCCTTGGCCGTGAAGTACGTAATGTGGATAGTCTTCACTGGAGCGCTGGTGGGGCCTGGATGGCAGGTTTGGGTCGGATCAGCACTGTTCCTGTTGCCATCAGTGATCTCTTGGTTCCAGGATCGCTTCCCGAACTTCCCTGTCCTGTGGCGTGTGCTACCAACTGGAGTTCCAGGTCTTGCTTTCTCTATCCTGCTGGCTTCCTTCACAACGGCACTGGTGACCAACTTAATTGGAGTAAGTGAAGAGCTCATGCAGTGGTCGTTTGTGCTCCTACCGCTACCGATGCTGGTTTACAGCCTGCTTGGCATGTTTGCCAGACACGGCGTTACTGAGGATGAAGACCGTCCAGTCAAGCGCTTCAAGTGGGTTTATCGACTGGGTGGAGCTGTGATGATGTACTTCACCCTTCAGCTAGTGGGCATTATCTAGGCCTAGTTGCTAGCCTGAACCCATGACTTTCTCTGCCCCTGAAAAACCACGTCTTGTCGAGCTCATCAAGGAGCTGGCTGTTGTGCACGGCAGGGTAACGCTTTCCTCTGGACTCGAGGCTGACTACTACGTAGACCTGCGCAGGGCAACTCTGCATCACGAAGCAGCTCCGCTAATCGGCAAGGTAATGCTGAAACTCTTGGCTGATCACGGAATCAACGACATTGATGCGGTTGGTGGTTTGACCATGGGTGCCGACCCGGTTGCCACCGCACTCATGCACCAAGCCGCGGGCCAGGGCATTGCGCTCGATGCATTCGTGGTTCGCAAGCAAGCCAAGGCCCACGGCATGGGTCGTCAGGTTGAAGGGCCATCGGTTGAGGGCAAGCGTGTGGTTGTGCTTGAGGACACCTCAACAACCGGTGGATCCCCGCTCACGGCTGCTGAGGCTCTCAAGGCCGCCGGGGCGATTGTGGTTGCGGTTGCAACAGTTGTGGATAGGAATACCGGTGCCAAAGAGGCTATTGAGGCCGCGGGTTATCCTTATCTGACGGCCATCACCCTTGAGGATCTTGGCCTTAGCTAAAGAGGTTTTTGTGAAGCGCAGACTAGCGCCGTTTGTTTTTAGTCAGTTCGCCAACGTCGCGAGTGTGATCTCTGGCTCAATGGTCTTTATCGCGGTCCCGTGGATTGCTTTAGAGATCACAGGTAATGCGGCGAGTGCCGGTTTAGTGGTTGCTGCGACAGCAATTCCTGGTCTATTGATGGCCCCGGTTATCGGTTCGATTATTGATCGTTTCGGCAGAAGAAATATTGCGGTCCTTGCCGAGCTGCTAACTGTTTTTGTTTCGCTTTTGATTCCACTCGTCAGCTGGCTCTGGGAGCTCACCCTGCCGGCGCTCATTGCGATCGGCATCTTGCGCGCAATCACTGCTCCCGGCGGCAGCACCGCGAGAAAGTCACTGGTTCCAGACGTTGCTGGCCCAGCCAAGATGACACTGGATCGCGCAAACTCCATCCACGAGGGTCTATTCGCTGCAGGTTTCGCGATTGGCCCGGCTCTCTCAACCTTCTGCATCGCTTGGTTTGGAATTTCAAACACCTTCTTGGTAGTTGCAGCATTTGGCTTGATCTCTGCAATTTCGGCATTCATGATTCGAGTCACTGAACATCACGAGGAAAAAGATGAGAGTGACTCGGGCAGCTTCTTCAAGTTTGCTGTCCAGGGGTTTGTGATCCTGTTCTCGAACAAGCCCGTTCTGATGATGATGGTCACCATCATGACCCTGGCGGTCATCTATTTGCCCACCGAGATGGTGATTCTCCCTGCCTACTACAACGCCCTAAATGACCCAGAGGGTCTGGGCATAGCAGTGTCTGCAGCCGCGGCAGCTTCCGTTATAGGTTCGCTGGGATTCGAGCAGATTCACAAGCGCATCAGTTACGCAAACATCTTGAGAATCGCAATTATTGGAATTGGTTTGTCCATGCTGCCAATGAGCCAGCTACCTGAACAGTGGGTGCTGGTGACCTTCTTCTTCCTCTTGGGGCTTGCCTGGGGTCCACTACTACCGCTTCTTAACACCGTGATTCAGACCAGAATCCCAGCCAACAAGAGGGGCCGTGTGTTTGCCCTGGAGATGACTATCTGGAACGCGGGACCCTTGATCTCGATGGTTGCGGTTGGAAACGCAGTAGATGCTTTTGGAGTTCAAGGTGTCTACACGGTGCTAGCGGTTGGAGTCTGTATCGCAGCAGTCTTCGTTGCAACCAGCAAGCACCTCAAAGAGCTAAACGTCTAGTTATCCACAGTTCGAGTGACTCGGTTCTCCCAGCCGGCAACTTTCTGTGACCATGCAAGCATGCTATTGCTGGAAGAAGTTGAATCAGATAATCTGATTTTTGTGAAGAGAATGACTGCCACAGAGGTAGCGCGAAACTTTAGTGCCGTGCTGGACGAGGTCGAGAACGGTCAAGAGATTGAGATCACGCGAGGCAAAAGAGTGATCGCCACAATCCGCCATGTTGAGCAGAAAAAGACCGCCGGGGCTCTGTTGCAGTTTATCAAAGAACGTCATGAAAAATATGGTCCGATGGACGATGAAGCCCATGCGGCTTATCAAGAGATACTCGCAGAACGCCACGCTCCATACAACCTCGTGGGTGGGGAGTTGGATAGGGATCCATGGCGGGAGTAGTTCTAGACACGTCCGTATGGATTCAGATGGAGAGAACGGAAAGCCTTCACCCCCTCCTTGCCCCCGATGACGAGCTGTTGATGACAGCGCCAGCGCTAGCCGAGTTGCAGTTGGCTGCTAAGTCGGCAAGCAGAACACCTGACGCAAGACGCTTGTCGCGATTGATGCTTCAGTCCTTCCTAAGCAATTCAACATTCCTTCCAATTGATGAAAGGACCGCCGAGATGTTTGCTGAGTTGAAAGAGTCTGCGAAGCTCTCTGGCAGGCCCAGGGGTATCAATGATCTTTGGATTGCAGCCTCGGCCATTCAATACCAGGCGGAGCTGGTGTCACTGGACGGTGCCGCGATGTTTCAAGACCTACCCGGACTTCGGGTTCGGAGCTAAACCAGATCGGCCACCGAGGCCAGAATCTCGGTTGGTCTAAATGGGTATCTGGCAATCTCGGCATCATCTGAAATGCCAGTTCTAACCAAGATGGTGTGAAGTCCGGCCTCGATACCTGCCACGACGTCGGTGTCCATGCGGTCACCGATCATTGCCGTGTCCTTGGAGTGGACATCAATCTTGCGCATCGCGCTTCTAAACATCATCGGGTTTGGCTTGCCGACTATGTAAGGGGACTTACCGGTAGCTGCGGTAATAAGAGCGGCGACCGAACCGGTTGCCGGAATCGGCCCCTCGTTCGATGGGCCGGTGACATCTGGGTTTGTAGCGATGAACCTGGCACCCCTGTTTATCAATCGAACGGCTTTGGTTAGCGCCTCAAAACTTAGGTTTCGAGTTTCGCCAAGCACCACATAGTCGGGGTTAACCTCGGTCATTACGTAACCGATCTCGTGCATGGCGGTGGTGAGACCAGCCTCTCCGATAATGAACGCCTTGCCCTTCGGGAGCTGCGAGTGAATGAAATCAGCTGTTGCCAGGGCAGAGGTGTAGATGCGGTCCTCCGGAACATCCAGTCCGCCAGCCTGCAGTCTGGCGGCGAGGTCGCGTGGTGTGTAGATCGAGTTGTTGGTCAGCACCAAGAACTTGGTTCCCTCTTCGGTCCACTTTTTCACAAGTTCTGGAGCTCCTGGGATCGGCTTACCCTCGTGCCAAAGAACCCCGTCCATGTCGGTGAGCCAGTTATTGATATGTGAACGATCGACCATGTTGCCTAGCCTAGCTCTAGGCTTTAGCCCGTGAGTGAAGACACAGAGCGCCCAACCGAGCAATCCACCTGGGGTGTTGGCCCCTACCAAGGTGATGCCAGCAAGGACCCTAACTTCGCGAAGTTTGATCCTGAACTACTGACCGAGGGTGACACCAGAAATGTTGTTGATCAGTATCGTTACTGGTCCATGGAGGCGATTGTCGCCGACCTCGATGCCAAGCGCCATCCATACTTCGTCGCAATTGAGAACTGGCAACACGATCTCAATATCGGTTCGATTGTGAGAACCGCAAACGCTTTTCTAGCCCAGGGCGTTCAGATTGTTGGAAACAAACGCTGGAATCGCCGGGGCGCAATGGTGACCGATAGGTACCAGCACGTGACCCACATGCCGCAGATTGAAGACCTGATCGACTGGGCTAAGACCGCTGGGCCAAACGGCACCAACCTGCCAATCATTGCGATTGACAACGTGCCGGGGTGCAAGCAGCTGGAGAACTATCAGCTCCCCAAACACTGCGTATTCCTGTTTGGTCAAGAAGGGCCGGGTTTGTCTCAGGCAGCTCTTGATGCCTCTGACGTGGTTTTGGAGATCACGCAGTTTGGTTCCACGAGATCCATAAACGCCTCGGCAGCCGCCGCAATAACAATGCACACTTGGGTGATGCAGCATGTTTTTAGTTAGACTCTCCTAAGGGCCAATCGCCCGAGAATCCCCAAAGATGAAAGGGGTACAGTCATGCCCGCAGTAGTCCTCGTAGGCGCCCAGTGGGGCGACGAAGGTAAAGGCAAAGCAACCGACCTACTCGGTGACAGGGTCGACTATGTCGTTCGTTACCAGGGTGGTAACAACGCTGGCCACACCGTCGTCATTGGCGACAAGAAGTTCGCCCTTCACCTCCTTCCCTCCGGCATTCTCACCCCCGGCTGTGTTCCAGTCATCGGTAACGGAGTAGTAGTTGACCTAGAGGTTCTTTTCCGCGAAATAGATGGCCTGAACGAAAAAGGAGTCGACACCTCAAAGCTTCTAATCTCTGCAAATGCTCACGTCATCACCCCTTACCACGTCACCGTTGACAAGGTCTCAGAGCGCTTC
>JACCDI011560111.1_pt1 | contig 10247 bp, 9 predicted proteins | sample 7442791 | NCBI WGS metagenome assembly JACCDI01 (sample SAMN15323434, study PRJNA562643) | freshwater metagenome | isolation source: river surface water | place: USA:Blue River Watershed | collected 2017-08-15
GCACCTTATTGGAGTTGTGATGGTGCCATTGAGTATGTATTCAACACAATTCACTCATACCTTCTATTTTTCTACCCAAAACTTCAAGATATGAATGATTAGGAGGCGGCACTAGAGAATATTATTAAAAATGATTTGGGATTATTCATTGAATACTTTAGGCATGTGGGTTTTAATGATTAACTTCATATGGTAATATATTTTAGCAGTGAAAGGAGCATTATGAATTGATAAACAAAACATTTTTATTTGATTGGAATAATAAAAGACTAGACAATTTTGAAATAAAAATAACAACTAAATTATATGAAAATCATTTCAACACTCAAGTCAAACTCCACTCTTTTTCAACTCTACCATATGGTTCAATGCATCTTGTGAATTTTCATATACCTCACAGTTTTTTGCATAGTCTTTGATTACCTCTGTTATAGCAGTTGGGTTTGATTTATTTACAATATCTCCAAGGATTTAGTTGTGCATGTGATGGTCCCAAATCTTGCTCTTGATGCAAAGTTCTAGTGTGATGATTTGATTGGTTGCAATATTCATCTGATTATTGGATTTCTTTTTTGTAGGTGTTGAATAAATGGCATCATTTGTTATATTGTCATGTGATTCATTGTTTTTTTGACCAGCTTCACCAGCCTGGCTGGCTTGTCATCAGAAGAATTTTCTTCCATCATCAAATAAAGTTTGTTGTTGGATATCCTCTTGTCAGCAGCTGTCACAAAAGAATAGTTGCTGACATTCACAACTTTATCTCCAACCTTGATCATTGTTGCTTGTTGTTGTGGTTGGAGTGCACATTATTGTTTCCAAATCTTGGATTGCACAACAAAATTTGGTGGATTGGAGATTGCATGAGATGCGGCGGCAGGAGGTCCATGCTCACAGGCAACTGCTGAAATATTTGTTGTATTCTCAATCCTTCCAGCTTCACACATTTTCTCCAATCAATCTCCAATGACTCTTACACCCAATAAATTCACATATGCTAAATTATTCATCCAATCCCTTGCTTGTTGCTCTGAGTCCACTTTGTTTGTTGTGGTTTTGGTAGCTTTCTTGTATGCTGCACCATGAAAATAATTTTCAAAGGTACAAGCATGATGGCAATTGCAAGTACAGATGGGACACTGTCCAAATTCAAATTGCTAGCCATCATAAAAGCACTTGACAATGCAATTATCTTTTTTGTTGTTTTGGCATTTGCAGGTGATGATGTACTGCTTTGTTGATAGAGGAGGGGCTTTGGAGATAGCTTTTCCATTTTTTCCATGAGGAGGATCAGCTTGAATGCCTGCTTTGAATTCAGTAAGCATGATTGCATTGTTCATTGGTGGAAGGTCCAAAAGTCCATGATCACAATTGATACAAATGGAAAAATGGTTGTTCTTTGGCTTGGTTCCACCATCCTTGAGGTATTGATGTTTCGCTACAATGGCAGGCAGTTTGATGCTTTAAAGGATGAATGTTTTCTTCTTGGCATCCTTGATGGAATCCTTGGCAAGATCTTGAATGGTTTCCATAGATCCAATGTAGCTTCTGATATCAATACTCTTGGATCCATGGTATTTAGAGAGGGAAGGGATTTCCTTTATAACATCCCATGCATTCACCATAATTTCTGCCATTGATGTTCTCGAGACACGGGTGGAAATTTGATTAGGTGGGATTACATTGACAGCTGCTGTGTACAGGTTTGATTTCTTTCTGGAGTGAATTATTGAAACATCAGTTGCTCTTGCTGCTTGGAGAATTTTGTCTCTGCCAACAACAAGAGAGTTGATTTGATCTCTCACTGTTTCTACTCCAATGGTGAGTGGATTTTTTGAAGAAGAATTTCTGTTAACCATTTGGCAGGGGACAGATTGTAGACTAAGCAAAGATGATGCTTTATTTATCATTTTTATGAAAGATTCTTCTTCAGAATCAGATGAGTTAATGGAAATAATCCTTCCACTTTCATGCTAATTGGAAAGGTTGGCAGTGGAATGCATGGCAATGTGAGGTGGAGAGGCAGCATTAAGTAGAGCGGCAACGGCATGAGACTGAGTAACTTTCCCCTCCATTATTCGAGTGCTGTGAAGAGGATGGCACGGTGCGCAATCCTATGTCACTAAACTTGGATTTCATTGGAGTTAAAGAGATATTGATAGACTTGCGTTTGTGCTGCCCAGTTAGTTTTGAAGATTTCACCATGGTGTGTTGTAAAATTTTGAGAGTGGTGGCGGAAGAGTGGTGAGAGAGCGCCACTGAGCTCTGAGTGACAAGTACCCACAAAAAACTCAAAAATGATAACTCTTGGAATTAGTACTTATTTCTGTACGTTCTACTTAGGAATACAAAAAACTCTACCTCCCTTGAGTTTTTTGTAGCGATTTTTGAGAATTTTGTAGATTCATACAAAAAACTCAAAAATCGCTACAAAAAAAAGAATTGTTTTGGTTTCTGTGTGTTATTAAACCATTGCAACATTTGCATCCGTCGTTCACGATCAGTTCACTGGAATACAATGGATTAGCGATAATTGCATAAAAATTCCTATGTATGTAGATAAAGAAAAAAATCGCTAATCCAGTTTCTTCCTGTCGTCATCTTTTTTTTCTGTCATCGTCATTCCAATACTTTATATTCTCTCTCTTCTACTGTGTATTCTATTATTATTTTTTACGTCGTCATTCGGTCCATCCCTCCTCCTTCTCGTGGTTTTTCATCACAGATACCTCTCCTTTTCCGCAATATATTGTCAAAAAAATTTGAAGTGAAAAAAAAGATCTACAAGAGCCATGGCGCAATCCTCGTCATTCCATCCTTTAATCCACATCCTAGCCATTCTAGGATATGCAAACGCTTTCGCATCACCATCGCCACCATCGGCACCATGGCTAACCTTTCTCTCGTCACTCACTTCCACTTCTACCACCAACGAAAGCAGATCCTTCCTCAACCTCTTCGCCACCGACGCGAAGCAACGACGCAGACAGGATCTCAAACAACAACTCCTTAACGAATGCAAACAAAATTTTGGAGTAAATACCTCTCGAATTCGACAGAGGATGGAAGAACTCATCGGGGAATTACGCGATTTGAATCCTACGAGCGACACGGCTTTGAATCCTCTTTTAAGGAAGGCGTGGGTTTTGTGAGTAGCTTTTTGTTGGAAGACATTGGACTTGTCACAATTTTATATACATTTCTTAAGATCGCCCTCCTCTTATTTTGCACTATTTCCCAACCTGATGCTGCGTCGTGATCTTTTTTCATTCGGACTGATATTGTTCTCTGTTCCATGGCAAATTATCAACCCACTAATGTGGACTAATATAACATCAACGACATACTAATACATGAAAAAATAAGGGAATGGACATCGGAAAAAGAAATCAACTTCTTTCTTGAAAAAAGAATCAGTGACCGGATCACCCAGACCCTCTCATTCGACAATAATCTCGAAAATAATATTCCTTTTGTCAAGGGAGGATCATTCAATGTTAGAGGATATATTTCACCGGATGAGAACAAGGAAGACTATCTGAGAACAAATTTTAAATTCATCGATGCCAAATTGGATTTGGGATGGATCAAGTTCAATTTTCCTCCCATAGGGGAGGGATGGTTTGATACCATTTATCTGGATAATGGTGAGGAATTTTCTTTCTATTTTTTGCTGCAATATTGTGATCATTTTACCTCTTGGCTTATGCTAAAAATGTGCTGTCATCAATTTGATCAATTCTTTTAATATGGGGAATCACAGAGCTGAGGATTGATACTAACAGCAGAGATGATATTTTGATTTGCACGGCCGAAAAGTAAAAAATTGGAAATTTTGTGGAGTCTACAACGAATATACATTTCACGTGGAACACAGTGATGCGAGGCTCTAAAATAATAATACTGAATTTATTAATGATGTGATTCAGGGTTACATCCTGCTATTCAGAAGAGTGTTTTTTTTTCTTCATTGTTATGTCTTTATCATGATTGCTCATTCGAATATGTAATAGTAGTGTTGAGTAGATGAAACAGCAGCTTGCATTGGAATTTTGTTCCATTTAGGTTCTCAGCTACTTCTTCTGACCTGTGTGCACGACAAGATTTATTTAAGATGATATCTGATCCATTGAAATAATAGTATCCTTCCTAAAAGACCCCAACTTATTTAATATTTTTTTGAAATATGCAATAACTCGATATACGGACCAAAAGTAGCTGCCGGCCAGTAGTATTCGCATAAAGCCTCTGGCCTATTGGTATAACCACTATCTGGCCTCTCACTGAACACTTCTAATTACAGTTACCAAAACGCTTTGATAACCACATCCCCATTTCCACCCGCTACTGCCTTCACCGTCCCTTCGTCTTGCCTTTCTACCGCAATATATGATCATAATGCAAAATGGCAAAAGGAAACCTGACCGGTGATTCTCCCAAGCCGTCTCCCGAAAACTCCGACCCATTCGATCTTATCCAAAGAGGCAACGCATGCGAAGCAGCTTCGAACAGATGGGGTGCAGCCGACTTCTACAGCCGTGCATCCATCGCCCTTCGTCGCCGTGCCGACGAAATTTCATCTCAACTGCGGCAGACTGGCAAATCTATGAGTACCAAATGCAAAGAAGAAAAACAAAAGGTCGTGTCGCTGTTCCGTGGGCAATCTCTTGAGTATTTGTACAAGGCTCGGCATTTCTTGATGCAGGCGTTGAACTTTGAAAATGACCAAGATAGGAACCGGGCTCTGGAGGTTTCCAAGACTGGGTCTGGAGTTTTGGATCCACTTTGTTCAATCATTACTGCGGATGAGAGTGAGAAGAGGCGACTAATTTTTGAGAGGTTATTTTTAGGAGGGAAGGATGTTCTCCTGGAAGGCAACGAAAAGAACACGATTACGATTCCAACGAAAGAAGTTACATCCCAATCCACTGACGGGGTAGATCTACCTAGAATAAAAAGTAGCGGAAGAGATGTCGAAGATTTTCAACAAAACAACAATGTAGGACAAAAGCAAACCGTGGCTGAAGAATCGTGCCCATCAGTAGCCAACGTGACACCTTCAAATCCGGCAAACGAATTCGACGACCGCAGACAGTCTATTGAATCTCGCCTGGCTGACCTAAACTCTTCTCTGATTAACTCGGACTTGCCAGACGTGCCTCCTCCATATATATCGAACTCTCGTTCTACGGGACAACTTGATAATCAAAATAGACTTGAGGAAATTCGACGCGGACTTGGGAGATTGGGAGTTTCTTTGCCAGATGATTTCAATAAGCAAGACTTGCTTTCGGAGAATTTGTCTATGGAAGATCAGGTGAAATTAATCATTCAACAAACCAAAGATGAGGTTCGCGTTGAAAACCACTCTCACATTGATCCCGGGGGGAATCCTGATGATGTTGATACTGATAATGATGACGCGATAGATGAAGAGGACTCAATGTTTGAAGGTTACGAGGACGAGGAAGATGACGATGTCGATGCGTTATTGATGAAGGCTGAAAAACTTATTGCAAAAACCAGCGCAGAGGTTGGGGTCGCTGTTGAATCAGGCTCATCATGTCCAGAGGTTGCCCAAATCAGAAAATCTCAATGTCTTTTGTTGGAAGCTCGTCTGTACCTTGAAATGGATCAGGTGAAAATTAAAATCAACAAACCTGTAGAAGAAGTTTCACCTAAGAATACTGACGAAAAGAATTGTGACTCAGAGGCGAAAACGAGTGATTCAGGGGACAAGAATGGTAATACAGAGGAACAACCCAGCAAAGTCGTTGTCGAGGACAAGGAAGAGCACGACAATGAAGATTGTGGCAAAAGTGCCAGGAAAAGCGCCCGTGAGCGTATTCAGAATGCGGAAGAGTGCCTCAAACAGGTACTTGAAAATTGGCATTAATACAGTGCAGTATTTACCTCTGCAACGTTTCAACTTTTATTACAAGCGATTTCGAGCCTTGATGGGTCTCTTGAATAATGATGACAAGTAATGTAACACTGACATAATCCAGAGTGGTCTCTCTTTACCAGCATTCTAAATGTGGAGATGATATTTTTTTCTCTCATCAACTTGGCACCTGAAACATGTTCATGAAAAAATCTCTCAGAAAAATTAGTAAGCAATGACCTCATGGCAGCTACGGCTACGGCCCAGGTAATTTCACAAGAGCACGATTCACCAATGCTTACAACATGAAAATATAAGCCATCTAAGAGGGGGGCATGATGGTGAGAACCCTCTTTGCTCATCCTCTGATATACATTTGTTCACTGTTTGTGTTGTAAAGCTGGACTGCTCACCAGAGTGCCATGTCTTGATCTATTACATCTACATAGCCACCATATGAGCTTTTTACTTTAATAGCACACAACAAAATGCTGCTTTGATTCTAATCCCCAAAAGTATTTCAGTGCCCTCTGTGATCTTGGTTGTATTTATCTTATGCAAATGATGCTTATGGATTGAGCTTCCTGTTGTAAATAACATATTGAATGATGTTTGCTAAATATCTTTGCTTCCTGCTTGTAAGGACCTTCAAATCATGATCTGCTCTGTTCTTGTCAACATCAATGTGAGCAGTCTGAGACTTTCCAATTGCTACATACTTTCACTCTGTATGATTATACACCCTGGTTTTCTTTTTCTGAATTAAAATCTCTGGCTTAGAGGTAGTATTAATCACAGATATACTATCCTAAAAGATGTACATAGCACCATTGGTGCACCCATCATCATTAGTTTGTACCAAATGCCTCTCAGGGTCTGAAGGCCTTTTAATGGCAACAAATTCTACATCAAATATACACATTCAACAGTCGACTTTTACTTTGAGCTTTGAGTACACACTAATGAACCAGTCTGCCACATGTGCAAAGATCACAATTAACAAACAAACAGGGGTCTACTGTCTTTCCTTTTGTCTCTTTGGTATTAATTATAGGTTCTCAAATATCATCATAAAATTCTGTCCAGTTCAATGCTGGAAATGGAGAGATATCTATTTTTGATAGCTGAGATCCAGCACAATCACAAGGGCTGATGCCAATATCTATGATATCACGAAAAAGTAGCCTCAAAGTGCCTTTGGTATGAAACGCTATGAGACAATAACATCAAGCCTCTACTGTAATGTCAATCCTGCACAGATAATCATTCACTTAAATATCCACCCAAGGGCCTGGTAGGACAATATGTGATCCAGGGATAATTCCAGTGATACATCTAGCTCTAACCTACAAGCCATAATGAATGGGTTAGATAAGTTACACATCACTTATAAAACTTTGGCAAGTTCTCTTCTGTGTCTTTCTTGCATTTGAACACAGCTCTTGCACTTAGATAGGCTAAGGTCCCTATGTCCATACATCAATCTTATGCTATATTAGATAAAACTTTTCTCCCAAGAAGATTCAGGTTTGCCTACTGACTCCAGTATAATTTACCTATCTAGTTGCTTCAGTACAGAAATGGGTATCATGAATATGTAGTATATCATCAACATACACCAGCATGTACAATTAGTACTTTTCCAGTCCAGTGGTATTTTCCCTAGTACAAATTATTATCCATTTATCTGGATCAGCCACGTTGGATGCTTTGCCCCAGCATCTCATGCATTGAGCTTAGTGACTCTTGAATTATGGGCCATGATTCATATTTAAGATATCATCTGTCAAGACCATCTTTAACACCTGGTTCAAGGTCAATGTCTTTGGTGACCTGTTGTGGGTACAATTTTTTCATGACTGAAAACTCCTCCCAAAAATGTGTAATTATCCTTTGTTTATAGAAAAGGAATTACCTGGCGCTTGACCTTTGTATGTACTTATGACCATTGTGAGTGGCAACCTGTTCATCCAGTATATTGTTGTCCAGTATCTTTTATATCAATGAAACAATCAAGAATCAGTACTCAATGTCATCAGCTGGAAGTAGCTTGTGTGATGGCATTGGCAGTCAAGGGGGTGACCTTCCCAATATGGAATTCTAACTCACATTATGTATTGAGTTCTCCAATTGGTATCCAGTTGGGTTGCCATCATGGTTGTGTCTGTCCTATGACAGTAACAACTACCATATTTCAGCTAATGAACAAGCTCCTGTACTCATTTTTCATTTCAGAGACAATTTCATCCTTAAGATTGGGAAATGGGACATAGATCTAAGAAGGCAAGTATTTTGGCTTATCAAAAATACCAGACACCTCCAGCATGTTTCACATGAGCTTAGCACCCAGCCTTTCTTCATTGTATTGTACAAACAAGTCCATACCATGAGTACTTCTTCATCTCACTTCTCTTCCATAGAAAGTGATCTTATACTATGGTACAACACTACTCCATTGTGATGGAGATTGTTGCTGTCATGATGTTCCCATATCAATTCCATGCATTAGATATGTTCAACATACAGAAGCACATCAGGGTAATCAATCTTTCCTGGGCAGAACCTCACTCACATGACCATGCATGCTCACAAAATTGTCTGATGTAAGCTGTTTCAACAGGCATGGAGGTCTATGGTCCTTTGTCATCAAAACAGTAAATGCTATTGATCCTATGTGAATGGATTCAAGCTTTCAGATCAAGGAAGTAGTCCCATGACCTTTCTGGGTGTACCAATGGCAATCTTCTTGCATCTGGAACCTATCTTGAGCTCATTGATCTCTCTTTTTGCACAATTCAGCCAGGAAGAGTGTGGTTCTATCTGCTTCAAGTGATACTAAGGTGTTTTTGTTGGAATGGACCAATAATCTGTTCTTTCATGCCATCCATCACTTTAGATGGGGGATGGGGGTACATCTTCACACTGAAATATTGGGGACAGGACCTTGTGAGATTCCTCATTAGTGTTCATGGGATAAACATGTATCAACCCAAAGTCTGATGCAAACACATTGACATGTATTTTGATTTCATGCCAGCATGTGTTATAGCACATTGCTTCAGTGAACATAGTGTGATGTCATTGTCTTTGCCATGATATGTAATTTTTGGTACAGAACAAATGCATCAGGACAGGTATTGCATTAATAAGCAGTATTACTTGTCCCCAGTCCAAGGATTGTCACAGTTGAAAATAGCCTCAACAGTACCAATATTTTATGCCTAAATTTATAGTCATGATAACAGATACCAATAAAATTCTCATGATCACAAATAACCATCATATTAGAGCCTTGGTGTTAGCATGTGAGTCAAGTTCAATGCAACATATATTGTTTCATGATCTGTCTAGTGACTCAATAGTGACAGTAGGAGGAGTACACAAATTTCCAGTGATATATCTTCATAGTTGGTTTGGAATCATTCCTTTGCATTCAAGGATCTTTGTGAACATGGGGTTCTTTGTATGATCCATCTTGGTGTCCCATTGAGCATTACTAATGGGGGCTACTTGATTGTCCAACCTGGCCATTTGTACAATTATGGTGGATTTGTTCTAACTGATGGTGGCTGTTTAGTGGTCAAGGCCTTCATTTATTTATGTGTACTGCCACTGGCACCATCATTGTGGCAATTGCTAAATTGGCATTGCACTCTCTGTCATTACCACTGTTTAAGCTGCATTGCTCCAGCATTCACAAACCTCATACATGTTTAGTGACACCTCAAGCTTGTACCCTTAGTCATCATGAGTCTTGATGACCAAAGTAGGACCATGGCCATGGCCACTAGAGGCACTGGTTTGCCTGTCAGACCAAGTGAGGCATTCTGTAATATAAAAAATGTTGCTGTGCCTTTTTCTTTTATGGTTGTATCAAGTGTCAATTCAATGCAGGAAAACAATGGATTGGCAACTTCATTCAAAAAATGACAAGCATTCATGTCAGGGCTGTATGCAACATGCAACATAATTTAACTCTTCTGGAGCACAAACATAGCCTCATCAGTCACAATGTTATTCTTAATAACAGTCACAAAGGCAGTCCTTTCTTGGAAGATTTTACTTCTTGTGCTGGATTCAGTTTTTGGTCTGATGGTAAACATGCTCATGCTGACTTTTCCCAGGTACATGTTGTACAGTTTCCTCCAGGCAGTGCAAGATTTCAGGTGTAGACTAAACTTATCCAAAAAAAATTTTTTCTTGGTTTACACAACAGTGTGCTTCAGTTCATGGAGGCACATAACTAAATCACTAATTTCTTCCTTGTATGTTTAGAAGAGAATTTACTACCCTGACAGGTGCAGTCAATGGGGATGTCATTGCGAATATGGGGTAGAAACACAAGCATGAGTTCATCATTGGA
>JACCDI012063291.1_pt1 | contig 10245 bp, 5 predicted proteins | sample 7442791 | NCBI WGS metagenome assembly JACCDI01 (sample SAMN15323434, study PRJNA562643) | freshwater metagenome | isolation source: river surface water | place: USA:Blue River Watershed | collected 2017-08-15
CCGAGAGAAAATCTATTCACATAAAATGACTATGTATGTCTGCATTAGGGCAATATTTCAAAAGTCCTTTTTTACTACGAATCCTTATGAGAATCTAGTTGAAAATAACTTGGGCTGCTCTGAAGAAATCACCTCCAATCCAAGCTTCCGGACTAGGACAAAGTTGTGCGAGGTTTTTTTCGGTGTATCAATAAAATTCTTAGTCACGCAATAATGTATACTTACGTAGACTCTCTATGTTTTGTTACATTGTATTGAAAACATACGAAGACACCACCCGGTCCGAAACAGCCTTGGTGTGGTGTTTTAGGTAGTAGTATGTATTGTATCCACAATACCAAACCAAACCAAACCATCGATTTCCATTTTCCACTTATTTTCGTTCCCCCCTCGCCAGCAGCCTATTGCGATATAATCCGCACCACCATTTTTGTTGCTCCCCATTACTTCTTCAATCTTCACGCCAGCAGAGAATAATTTCCTCTCTGTCTTATCTATTCTCCCACGTACTACGCTGTCCAATCCTTCCTTCTAAACGTAATTCTTCTTCTTCACAGACTGTATTCTTCATCATTTGCAGCACATCTGTTCCTCGGATCACACCACGCCCTCCGCGACATCCGTCCGTTTGATTTGTAATTCTGAGAGTTACTGATATTGACCAATAGCCTTCATATATTTGATATTGGTTGACAACGATCAGCAACGATTTAGCAGCAGACGAATTTTAATGGTACCACAAACGGACAAGGTTGGGCCGATCTGATCCGGGTGCATTCATCAATCAATAGAGTCTCAGTGGGATATATTGAGACCAGATTCGATTCATACAACAGTCACACTTTGAGACGTAACCCAAATCATAGTGATGGCACCCTATGAACCCTACACAGATGACGTCGAATCCGCCTCACAATTCCAACCCGAGGAGTATGATCGACCGGGCATCATCAAATTTATTAATGGACTACCTCGGTACGGATTTCCTCGGGATATATCGGCGATGTTGACGGTCAATGAAGAACATGACGATAGGAGCGGCTATGTTCGAGGGTGAGCGTTTTTGGGACAGGTGATCGTGCTGTGTTTCCGCGATGAAGTGACGTAAGACCGAGGAAACTTTAGTTCGGCTTTGTATTTGGTGTATATTTTTACATTCATTCACGTATGAATTGCTCTCTTTTCATTTTTTCTATATTTATTTCAACTTTTCTAACATGTTGCTGTTTATCTGTGTCACATGGCAAAATTTAGGATTGCTATATCGTCCTGTTGTCTCCTGATGTTTTTTATGTTATGGTCTCTTCTCCTATTTTTCTTGAAACTGTACACGACATCCTGGGCCTCCGGGTACATTGAACGTCCAATCGAGCCAGACATTTGCATCGACGATGAATCTCACGGTAGACGAAAGAGGAGGGGAAGCGATGCAACAGATGATGGAGAAGACTACGGCGACGATGACTACAGCGGCGAAGGCGACGGACGTCGTCATCGGAGGGAAGAAGATGATGGTACATCTTCGACGCAATCGTCTAGCAGTGGTGACCATCATCACAACCATCGTAGCAATGCCGACGAATTGTCTATTTCCTCGCACATCTTTTGGGAGGCGTCTAATGGCTACAATCCTGAAGAGGAACTCACCATGGCAGTTATTGCACGAGAGCAAAAGAGAGATAGGTCTCTATCTGATAACAAGAGAAAAAGACCGGGAGATTTCTCCACTACTACGAATGGCAAAATCACTTTAGTGACAATGAGAATCGAAGATCATAATGCCTCTCGCAGCAGAGGGAGTAGGGGAGAATCACAGGGAGAAGGTCTCTACCGAGTGTACATCCCCCCCAGTCTACGGCTCAAACTTCTCCGCACTTATCATGATTGTCTCGTTCACCCCGACGAAGTCAACAACCCAGAATCTATGATTTACGAGTTCTTCACATGGAAGGGAATTCGACGAGACGCTAAGAGATACGTCAAAAAATATCGCGAGACTATGGAAAAGGGAGAAAATGCAGCATTGGTGATGTACGATTCCGACGAAGAAAGCGGGGCTGGCGATGATGACAACGACAACACCCCCATTACTCTCGACGTAATTGCCAGAGAACAAAAGGCAGATGATGCACTGACTCAAATGATGACTCGTGCTCCCTCCGTCTTTTCGACTGCTACCAATGGTTCGATTCAACTTATTACGGCACGAGGGAAGGACAAAAAGTACAGAATCGTCATACCGACGAGTTTGCAGGCAAAGGTATTGAAAACCTATCATGATTGTTTGGTCAATCCAACTGCCGAAAACAATTTTGAAAAAGTGCTTTATGTGCATTTCACCTGGAACGGCATTCATAAGGATGTTGAGGATTACGTGGAGAACGAGGGTTTGACCGAAGAGATGAAAATGAGGGCCAAGGGCGGTGGAAAGAGAGGTGGCCGTAAAAAATCCAAGAGCGGTAAAAAGGAACGTGGCAAATCTAGTCGAAGTTCATCTCCTATGGACCATTCTGCCTACAGCGAGGACGAAAGTCGAGGCGGAGGAAGGAATCGACGAGGAGATGACCATATTGACACTGGAGTGTCTGTCCAGAGTTTTGAGGAAGACAACGAATCAGTCGTTTCTGCGTCCACTAATGCGAAACCTATCGGTCTGGATGAAATTGCCAAGGAGCAAAAGAAAGATAAGGAACTTCGCCAGCTGAAGAAAGAAGAGCCCTTTGTGTTCTCGACTGTTCGATACGGCAATACACTACTAACGACTGCGCAGAATTTTCGAGACAATAAATATCGGATCGTCATTCCACGAAGTTTGCAAGGTAGAATGTTATTGACTTACAGAGAATGTCTACTGAATCCAACTCCGGATCGAAACTTTGACACTTTGCTGTACAATCATTTTACTTGGAATGGAATTCATGATGATGTTGACTATTTTGTGAAAAGTAATGGGAGAATTCCAAAGAAGGAGGACGATACTAGCGAATTATCCGAGTGGATTCCACTCGTGAAGAAGGGAAAAAAGTCGTCGTCAACAGGGAAGAACAGGAGGAAACCCACGAAAAATGATGCTGTGAGGACCGACGACCCTGAATATGCACAGTGGCAAGTTGAGAACTACCTTTTTGATCGAAAAATGAGAAGGATACGGATTGCCTTTTTGTTGAGTGGTTTATGCATGATCATTTCGAGCATCATATTTTTTGAAATGGGTGTCAATAAATTCTTTCAATCATTGAGTGATGTTCAAGTCAGCTTGCAGGTGAGAAGTATTACGCAATTTCACGACTTCGAATCTGTTGTAAATATCGACACCTACGAAATGAACACTAAACCTTTCATCTGTTGGACATCAGTACGTCGAAGATGTGTCAAAACAAGTCCTCTCAGTAACAGGAGATTATCTCGAGGCTCAAGCAGGTATTCAAGCTCAAGCCAAAGAAATTGGGACCTTCGAAAGCGCCGAATGGTGCCCTGCTTCTCCTGTCACCGACAACTATCCCCAACAAGTTCGTAACTCTACCTACAATATCGGCATCAGCTTACGAGATGCCGCCCTCCGAATCGAGACAGAAGTCAATAACATCGAGAACGACGTTGAAGCCGTTTTGTCTCAGATCGGTGTTGCAGATGAGAAGCTTGATGAGTTCAAAACTTACATGAATATTGCAAAGGTCATCGTCATCTTTATAGACATCATAGTGCTATCTCTGATGATATCTTGTGTAATGGCATGGATGGAGAGACATCATTTTCTGTCGATCGTCGTGCGGAACACCATCATTATCCCTACATTTATTGTTTTACTTCTGATCTTTTGGGTGTTTACTACTGTGTCGCTCTTGGGGGCCATGGCCGGTGCAGACTTCTGCTTTTCGCCGGATGAAACTGCATTGGCTGTGATTCTGAGAAATCAACACAAAATGAGCTCAGTATTTTTTACATTCTTGGTGTATTATGTGACGGTAAGGAAACGATTACATTAGATATCAACTCAACGGTATTTTCCATTTCTCATCTCCAGTTCCGCTTTCATCCTTTGACAAGGGCTGCCTTCCCGAAAGGCTACCGCCCAAACTGGAGGTTCTGACAACAGCACTCGCTGATGTCGGTGCCGCCGTTCATAATCAAATCAACAATGTTAGTCTAGCGATTCAGCAATCCGATCTCTTTGCAAAGTGTGGAGGAGAGGGAGGTCCGTCGAAACTGGTCTCTTTGTTAGAAGTATCCGATTCTGCAATACACACAATTTACAACGTACTTTTTGGAGTGAGAGATATACTGAAATGCCAAAATTTCAACCCAATTTACACATCTCTGGTCTATGATGGTGAGAGTGCAATTATATACTTTTTAACAATGATGTTAATGAGAAACTTTTGTGCTGATAAAATTTTTCCTTTTTTTTTAGCCGTATGTATCAGTGGAGTCAATGGATTGTCGTGGATCTTTTTCACATCACTAAGCATGGCAGTCTTTAGCATGGTCATGGTCACACTCAGAGTGGCCATATATGAGTACTAACTGACTTGGATACAAAATTCAGCGCGATATTAACACCATTGATTTGAACTTAAAAATGAATCTACGAGAAAGACGAAGATATAATGAAAATTGTATTTACAACCTAGCATCATCGTACTGTTTCCTAGCTGGAACAGATGTTCGAATAAAGTAAAAATTACCTGTGAGAATTACTTTGCGTCGCCAACGCCGAAATTAGTATGTCGTGTATCAATCAATGCCGGTTGTTGTAGTTTCGTTCTCTGTGTGGTTCCATGCGAGGAGATATCTTTCTCTGGTCCATGGTTTGACAACCATCCCCATCGTGGCTGACATCATACACAGGATAAACAACAAAAATAAGAGCATCCATTACCAAGTAAAAATATGTAAATAAACATCAACAGTAGTAAGCACTGCGATCAAAGCGTTGTTTGATATCAGTTTCCCCTCAAATGCCGCAAAACGATCCATGGCAATTCAACCAACAATGTTTGCAACCCCAACTGTCACAAGAGCAAGAGCCGCTGCCAGCATTCCGACACGAACAGTATCGCTGGTCCCACCATCCCCAAGATTGCCAATGTCTGATGCAGAGACAGCTCTATTGTACCATCCCACCAATGCAAACCGCTCCGAATTAGTATCCAAAACCTCATGAGGAATTTCATCGGACTTGAATAAAACCAATGTACCTCCGAGGGGGTCAACATCGACAAATTTTGGTTCCACACCTGGCGGAACTTCATCTCCTCCTCCATCCAAGTGAATGCGAAGCTGCCCAGCATCTTTCTTCCCATCCCATCCATCACGATTGAGATAGATGAGAAGGCTGTATTTTCTCAAAACCGATGCAGAATTCGGAATGGCATCCCTATGGCGGCGATAGAATCCCCCCGAAGGATAATAGGCATACAACAACTCCGTCAAAGATTTGTCCAAACGCGTGGAAGACTCTTTCCAACAAAGGCCTGTCAATTTTTCACACAACGAATCCAGCGTATCATACAATCCATTAGGACGATCGCGCACGGAATCGTCGCCATAAATTTTAGTAAGCTCGGGGCGATTCCTCCCCAAGAAACAAGTTTCGGCTATGCGGATGTTTTTGTTCAATTCGTTGGTGCTATCTTGTCCGATTTTAGCTTCGCGAAATGCACCATTTTGACGAAGTCCGAGGATATCGTCGCGTAGCTCTTCTACTAATTCCCGAGAAAGAAAACTAGGAATGACTACGTATCCTTGATTGGACAAGATTTCGATATGCACAGGGGAAATTTGAGGCATGGCAGTGGATTGGGTCGATGATTTCAGTTGCCAGTATGTTTTTGATCTCGCATTGTGACGAAAGTGTTGTGGTGTCGTGAAGGCGGCGATGCCCGACGCTAAGAGGAACACATATTTCGCGGAACGAACTAGGCCTGATGTTGTTGCGCGATGGGTCATACTATTTATTTGTGGTGTCGTGGTGGTGCTGTGTGTAAGTATGGAATGTGTCAGTCCTCCTGTCTCGCGGTTTTATTACACTCGTTGCGGTGTCTTTGGTTGTTGCAAATTGTTGTGGTAGCTTGAGCTCGCTCTTGTCTGAGAGAGAGATGGGAGATTTAAGACAAGATTTGATGGGAGGAGAGTGATGTTTTTCCTCACCCCCCTGCTGGCTGGTACTTTACGATAATATATAACAATATGCAGAAGGCAGTCCTCGGCATCTGCGCGGACAAAATGAATAATAATACAATAATTTAATAATAATAAGATAATAAATAATAAAATATAATAATAGTAATAATATTATTTATGGTACCATACCGACGTACTACTACCAATTTTTTCTACATATCGTCGGTGATGTCAACTCGTTGTAAGAATAAGTGGTACTGTACCTACAAGAGTACCTAGTCAATAGTATTAAAACACTTTGGTCCTATGGTACAGTTAATATAATAATAATGCCACTTGCGTGGCGGCGGCTCGAAGACAAAAAATTCGTCCGCCATTCCGCCAGCAGGAAAGTGACCCGAACCCAACACTCACCAACGCGAGCGTGGACAAAAACGTGATGAATACAATATATTATGAAATAAGGAAAATTAATCAGAATCGCTGTCATGCATAGTAATGAAGAAGCTGACAGGGAGAGACGCTGGTGATTGCTCCCTAGTGTGATTAAATCATCATCATTTCTCTCGAAATGAAGGTTCGGTTCTGGGGATGCCGAGGATCGTTGCCTCGTTCGCGTCCGGATATGCTGCGCTACGGTGGCAACACCCCTTGCATTGAAGTCACTTCTTACTCTGGCCAAATTGTCGTTCTCGATCTAGGATCAGGGGCATTTGACTTGGGAGTTGACCTCATGAAACGAGCAAAGGAATCGGATGGGGATGGCAAAATGAATGGCACTGTTTTGATCACGCACACCCATTGGGACCATATTCAAGGATTCCCTTTCTTTGCTCCGGTGAGTTGAGATTTTGCAGACTTGTCGTGGCTTTTTGACTTTTTATCTGATTTTACATGGGATTGATCATAACAAATTTTTATAAAATTATCTTGCTTCGGCTGGATTTTTGGGAGAGCTGTGTCTACTTTTTACCTTATTACTTATTAGTTTACAGTTTTTAGATCCGTCGTGGTTTGCGGATTATTCAGTTCGCTTGCTAAAGAAATTGATTTTATTTCTCAAAGTACGTTTCTTTGTATTCAGCTCTTTAACCCAGGATTCACTTGGAACGTGTATGGTCCACGAGGATTAGCTGGATCTTTTGAGGATACGCTTTCCGGTCAGGTGATTTTTGCGTCTCTATGAAGTATCTTGTGTTCTTAACAATTCATTTTGACATTCCCTGTTAAAATTATTTCTGCTTCTTGTCATAGATGAAGCATGATTATTTCCCCGTGACGATCAAACAGTTGGGTGCAAGAGTGACTTATCACGATCTGGTGGAAGGATCGTTCCAGTTTGAGGGCGTCAGAGTAAAAACTCACTACCTGAATCATACAGTATTGACACTAGGTTACAAATTAGAATCCGGAGGCATTTCGATTGCTTACATTACAGATCATGAACCATTTGATCATCGGCTGGCTGTAGAGGGATACGAACGAAATGACGACGGATCGGCGAAGAGTGAAGATGACAGACATGTAGACTTTTTTGCAGGAGTACATCTCTTGATTCACGACTGCCAATACACTGCACGAGAATACGGTCAAGGAAAGACGGGTTGGGGGCATAGCACGGTCGAATATGTTGTTGATGTAGCGTTGGCAGCGTCTGTGAAACAATTGGCATTATTTCATCACGATCCGAATAGAACAGACGATCAAGTGGACGAAATTGTCACATATGCGAAAGAGCGAGCGGCGCAACTTGCCACGCAGAGAGGTCTTTTAGAGGTGCCCGAAATATGGGCTGCCGCAGAAGGAACCGATGTGAGCTTTGGAGAGAAAGCAAACTTTATAAGAAAAAACAGTGTTGAAGTTGGGATGCACCCCAGTGAAGATCTTCTCGCGAAACAATTATCCCAGAGGAAGTATGTTAATATCGAAGGGAAAATTGTTCTTTTGGGTTTAGATTATAACACTCGTTTTGCCAGTGACCTTCAGGAGGACTTGGAGAAGGACAAGCTTACTGTTAAAGTTTGTGAAAATGTCGATAGCATACTGGAAGCGTGCTCTCAAAGCAAGCCCTCGTTGGTGGTATTAAAACAAGCAATATCAGGAGGCAATGCAGTCGACATTTGTTTTAAAATTAGAGGAATGGGTGAATGGGGAAAAGAAACAACGTTCTTGGTCGTTGCTAAAAATCAAGATGATATGGAAATGGGGCGAGCAGAAAGCGATGTTATCCCGAAAGAATCTTGGCTTGTAGAGCCAGTTTCCATTTCTTACATCCGAACGCGGATTAGAATGTGTTTGCTTCGAGCCCCTTGCAAATGGGTAAGAGCTTCGATCCCTGCAAACGAAGAAGCTCGATTAACTGCATTGAAGGAATCATGTATGATGGATGTGAATCAACCAGACGGTCTAAAAAGAATCACGCGAGTTGCTCGACAGTTATTCGATGTAGGTGCTGCGTGCTTCACGTTACTGGCGAAGGACTATGTCAAATTAATATCAGCCGAGGGTTTGGATTGTATCAATATTCCTCGAGACGAAGCTATGTGCGCTCATGTAGTTAGCGATCAAGACTTCACTCTTGTCGCGGATGCGCTCAAAGATGACAGATTTGCAGACAGCCCGCTTGTTCAAGGAGCTCCTTATCTTAGGTTTTACGCTGGAATGCCCATCTGGAGCAAAGCGAAGGATGGGCAATCTTATATAATAGGCTCTTTTTGTCTCATGGATCAAAAACCCCGTGAATTCGACACTAAACAATTACGAACTCTGCAGGATCTAGCATCACTCGCCAGAGAAGAATTTGGTGCGATATCGGCCGAGGCGCAGAAGGCAAGTTGTCTTGGCGTTGGCTCCTAGTAGATATTAGATCAAAATATACAGTTACGCGCATGTCATAATCTTGTCACAGCAAAAACTCATAGCCATATAAAATAGTCTCAATTGTGACATTAAAGTTCTTCTTGCTGAAGATTTAATACTGGAATATATTGAACGGTCATGGTTACATATCATCGTTTTCATTATCACCGTGCCATAGGATCGAATTTAGAGTACGCTGGTTTTGGCATTGATTGTTGTTGTTGTTGTCCAGGTTGCTGGACACCTCCCATTTGGTTGGGATTGAACGCTCTAGGTTGCTGGAGGAATTGGTTGTTGGCAATATGTTCCATACCTCTTTGTTGGAAATGCTGAGGGTGTTGCATCATGGGAAATCCAGCTGGAGGAGGACCTGTTAGGGGTCCGACAGAAGCAGAAAATGGATGTTGTGATATGTTTTGATGAGGGTGCCCGCCATTTTGTGCAGTATGAGGAGAAGATTGAATCTGGTGAGGAGATTGCGTTTGCAGTAGTGGATGACCTCCATATGGCAGTAGTACTCGACTTTGTGGAGTCATGTTAGGAGCCATTTGAACAGACACGGTATTAGGAGTGTTGAGTTGACCCTGCACATGAGAAGACATAGGATGGTGTGGAATGTTGTTCATTGGGCTCGGAGCATTCATGGGATGAGGTGGGTGACTGTACTGTGGGTGATGTGGCCCCGTGGGCTGAGTTTGTGGAGCTGGTACGCTAGCGTGTTGAGTTCGAGGATTAGGTTGAATCCGATGCACTGAAGACGATATTTGTTCGGGCACTGATGGTCGAGTTTGTTGCGACATCGGATGTTGGTTTGGTTGATGGTGTTGCAGTTGTGCTGCGTGAGATAGATGCACTGGCGATTGGCACTGTTGGGGTGGTTGTGTGAGCTGATGACTTGGATGAGTCGGAGTCATTTGTTTTAGTTGGGTGTGTTGTGTCTTCTGCTCACTTTGACTTATGGCTTGCTGCTGTGTTGGTAAAGGCGAGGGAACTGGGACTGAGTTGGAAGGAGTTGGAAACCGTAATGCAACACTATTAGTTGGAGGCGTCGCTTGACTCAAAGTAGTCATATCGAAAGGGTTGGCTCTCATTTGCTCGCCACCAGCAGCAAATTGAGATGATGCTGGAACACCGATGTCACTCATGGCAAGCAGATCTTCCGAGAATCCTCCTGATGGAGAGGTAGAAGCAACGGCATTAGGTGATTCTTGAGCTAGAAGGTCGTCGACAACAGGTGGTGCAGGAGCGACAGAGGCACCAGCA
>JACCDI010302831.1_pt1 | contig 10240 bp, 6 predicted proteins | sample 7442791 | NCBI WGS metagenome assembly JACCDI01 (sample SAMN15323434, study PRJNA562643) | freshwater metagenome | isolation source: river surface water | place: USA:Blue River Watershed | collected 2017-08-15
GAAAGGGCAAAAACCGAAGAGTCAAATACAACCTCCTCGAAAGTGTAGTGTCCAATCCTGTGAGAGCCATGTCCATACCACCTGCCGGCAGATGAAATATTGCTGGAAGCATGCAGCTGAAGCAGATAAACCAAAGTGCAAGATGTGCAAAAAGAGGATAAGACAGTACCGTGGAGGTCTTTGCTACAAGTGCAGCGGTGGCAAGGTTAAGACATGTCAAATTTGCCGTCATTATAAAACAGATGCTTATGGAAGTAAATGCAGCAACTGTAAAGACCGAAAACTTCCTTATGGCAAAAGAGGTTAAGATGGGTGGATACAATAACATGAATTGAATAACCAATTACCACGCAATCAAACAAAACTTTTACTTTTCTACTTCTTCGACCTCCTCCTCCTCGCTCTCCTCCTCTTCTGTGTTAACAGCAATATTATAGAAAGCGAGCATAATCATCCTATCGATAAAGTCACGAACCAATTCGAATTTGTTTTGCATGTGTTTATCCTCTGGTGGATCGAGTTCATCACAATAATTGAGTATCTCTTGTGCCACTTTATAAAGATGAATTCCATTCTTGCCCCTTTCAAATTCAATACCGGTCGTGATTTGTTTGTCTTTGTCAAGTATTGGTTGTATATCTGCATCAGTTAGGGAACATAAATACATAGAGAGAATGAATGTACTTTTGTAGTACTGGAAGATACAGTTGTGGTATAATTTGTCATGCCAAGTGTCATCATCAACATCAATTTGCATATCTTCGAGCCATTGCTTCAGATCAACTGTTTCTGTGTTTCCTTCAACAAGAACTTCTTCCTTTTCCTGATCAGACCTATTAATATCAAATTTCTTCAATCTTTTGTTGCGTTCATCCAATTTTTGATCTTGCCCCTTTAGAAACGCTCCCTTCAACATTACAGAACCGATTACAGACTCATAAAATGTTGCTAATTGAAAATGAAGCATAGCATCACGGTAGTCAGGTAGCTCACGTGATTGCAAAGACGAATTTAATGCTGTACTCAGCAAATCTATCGCATCCATATCAGATCCAAGCAGATGATTGATCCGAGCTAGAGTGATCTGCATGTCCCTTGCATCAGCTGCTAGTTGTTTAGTTTCTTCATCTGAAATGTCCTTATTAGTTGACATCTTTTCCACGGTTGCTAATGCATTAGTCACATCTATTCTTGCATCATACAGCTTTCCGCAAAGATCATTTTCAATATCCTCATCACCATTAAGATAGAATATATCAGTATTCCTGATCTTGCTGACAACTTCATTGAGACCGCATCGCGCATATGCATGGTATACCGCAGCAAGCGATGGTAGATCTTCTTCAGGTTTCTCCTCTGAAATAATGGCGCATTCAATTAAATGATCAAGGATTGCATTGGCCCGTCGATAATCTCCTTGTTCAATACATGCATTAACGATTCTCAACCGAGGATCATATTTGGCATTCAGATACTCTTTCAATGAACACCCCTCCATCATGAATGAAATACTGCAGACTTGAGTGTTTTTGCCGAAAGATGATTTTATGACATGATAAGAAAAAATAGATGCTAACAGGTCACCAGCACATAACTAGAAAAATTGAAGCTACATTGGAATCAGTAGTAAAAACCGTATAGACAACGAAAATATTTCAAAAAATGGGTATCTTTTAAATTTTTGTTCTATGACAAAGGTATCAGTAGTCAATACCGTATAGACATCAAAAATATTTCAAAAAAATAGATATCTTTATAATTATTGTTGTATCTTTTAACTCTTCCCCTACTTTTTCCAACCCTCTCTAGGTTAATCTGACCCCAAATCCTGGAATAGTGGCCAATGCACACTCGCGTATCCCTTTTGAATAGGCGGTGGAAGATCTTGACGGTAAACCTCCCAATCATCATACACAAGAGTAAATTGTTTTCTGAATGGACACCCAGTCTTTTTGTATGGAAGCATGACAGCATAATTGCTAATAACAATTTCAGATTTCTTGTCGCAACGTTGATGACATCCTGTATGCCCAATACCAATAAATTGTACCCCAGTTTCATGCACAAATCCGTGAGAGGTGATATGGAAGCTCGTATAATGGAGTTCTGCGGGACTCTTCTTGACCTTATATGCAACATGGATATTATCACAATCACCATCAATTGTAAAACAACTTAATGCTTTACCTGTGTTGAATCTTTCTGTTATTTCGTCCATATCAGAGAACACATAATAACCACGGTAACGTTCCTTCACATCTAAATAATCTGTTTTGTAACCCAAGGCAACAAATCTCATCCAGTTAATTTTTTGATACAACTCCAACTTTGACATCAGATACTTTTCCGACTGTCCTTCAGACTTTCGCATAGCCCATAGAATAGACTTTGGATCGCGAATGGAATTTTCGTCTCTATTTTCCCTTGATAGTTGAAGATCCAAAGTTACTTCAGCATGAAACACAAAAATCTTAATGATATGATTTTGTAGACACAAACTCACCAAATCAACCTAGGCATTCCTAAATACCTTGTTTGTTTCTCCATGTTAAGGACAAAACTAACAAAAGCACCCTTGTTCCACATATATCCTTTGTTTTGCTGTCTACCGGTACTGGTTTCAGTTATGTGATATTCTCGCTGGGGATCCATAGTGTCCTGATCTAATATGAGTTGATCGGCATCTAATTCTACCGACCCGTCAGAGACTTCAATTTCACCTTCTTCTTCATTAGGAGTAGTTCCTTTTTGTATACACGTCATATATAACTTCTCATACAACTCATCCTTTGTGAGGTTGCCAATGATTTCTACACCCAATTCATTCAATTTTGTTTTAATTGCATTCTTTCGAATATCATTGCGAAGTTTTTTCCTGTTTGATTGCATGCCCATGTCTCTTTCAATGTCAAAAATATTTAGAATTTCAAGCACTTCTGGGCCAGTTATTCGTGCAGCAAAGTCTTTTTTTGACCCCTTCTCACAGCTTTGATCTCCTTTCTTTTTATCCAAGTTCCCAATTCGTTTGTGTGCATGGTGAAGTGTCGACATAAACAACTTCATTAGATTGTCAATCGTATTTTGTGGTGGTATTTTTAGAGACAACAAAACTGATATCACAGCCTGAAATGAATTGATAACTCGCTTCAAATCCTTCACATACATGTTGAATTCTGGATTGAGGTTAGCATTCAAAAAATACATTCCATACAAATAAGAAAAAACCCGCATGTATCCCATTGAATTCTCTCCAATCCATGCCTTTTTAGGAACAGGTTTGATTTTGAGCCAATCCAAGTTGAATGATGAGAGATCATCAATTATCGTGTTTGCGAAAGTAACATAATTTGTAAGTTTTTTCCATTTTGTAAACACAGCATGGATAAAATCCATGGTTTCTGGTATCATACTATGTGCGATTGCATGCATTGGAAGTTCTGGGAGGCGACAACGCTGAAAGATGTTGTTTTCTAACCACACACTTGGTAAAAGATCTTTTATTGATGCTCTGTCTTGTTCCTCTTTGTTAGCGTCTCTCAGTGCAAAATACTCAATGTGATCAATTCGCGAATCCCGCACATTGCAAGTTCTCAGGTATTCCCTGAAATTTGCCTTTGTCCACTTTTTTGTCCGAAGTGCTTCGTAGGCATAAAGACATGCTATGCTGAGAAAATCTGAGGATAGATCAACAGGTCCAATTTTATAGACACCGGGCATTCGTTCTTTTGGTGCTCTGATTGTTCTTTGTTTGACAACAACATTCCCTATCGTGCGCTGTGGATAGTTAGCACTAACTGGAATTGTCTCCTGGGCTTTATCATTTGGATCTGCATTCCAATTGAAACAGTGAGGACATCTTGGCATTTGGAAAATAACATTGCCAGAAGAAACTGCAGATGCACGCTTGTGATAGCAGTGAACACAGTCGGGAAATAACTCTAGATCCAAGGCAATTGCTCTGTTTGAGGCTTTACCAAAAGTCCCTTCCTTACGTGTCTGAGATATGAATTGCCTTTCTGGTCTGTCTGCAGAATTAAATAATAACCCCACTGCCATTTTACCAAATTCATTTCTGTCACCAAAATAACAGTCAAAACCTGTCATCAACTCTTTCACTTCACTGTGATAATGCTCAATAACTCCTGTATGATCATCACTGCTTTTACCCATTGCCAGTACAATTGTGTATCTCCCTGAATTAATTTCAGTATAAGGAGGGCAAATTGTAACTGTAAAAATCCAAACACTATTTTCACGCTGCTTTACAAAGCATCGTAAAAATGAATCACTCCAAAAATAAACCCATCCAATGTTTGTATTCCTTATCTCTTTTCGGGTCATTCCTTTTTTTGACATCGCCTCACCTATGTCATTTACAAGGTCAGCCACGGCATCTGTTCCATTAAGTCCGTCTTTGTTTGATGTTTGTGTTGCTGCGTCCCATGCAAACTGAAATCTTCCATGGTGAGCAGCTAAAAAGAGAATCGTCTGTTTGAGCCCAACACAAGCATGTTTGTTTTTGATGAATACTCTCTGTGTAGGGAACATGTTCCATATTGAATTTTTTTTATACCCAACAAAGTTGTTGAATTCATTAAAATCTTTGGGAAAATGAGTCGCCACTTTGTCAGCATGCTCTCCAAATCCTAATAAGTCCTGTTTTTCATTATCCATTTTGACAAAGTCTTCTTTCAAGGATTTGGGGAGGGCTCTTGTCACCTGTTGGTACTTGAAAACTACTCTTGCCTCAGCTTCCTTAATCATTGCGTTTTTGTCTTCTGTATTTCCCCCATTAGATCTACCACATAAACCTTCATAGCCACGATTGGTTTTCATGTTCTTACTATCCGTCATTCCTTGATGTTTTTGAAAAAAGTAAAGGGATGATTGACATACAGCATTTCGTTTTTCATTTTTCCTGAGCAATTTCTCGTCCGGTGACCTGTCATCAAATATTGCAAATTTAGAGAAGGGTTCATAAATATTTTTCACAACAACATTGCCATCATCATGTAAACTTCCATGATAGGTGGTTCTCCTCTGGTCATAGTCAACTTGCACTACGTTTTGCTGCAAATCTACGTTTTCCTCGACATCAGATATATTCGGATCAACACGTTCCTCGGGATCCGAATTAGAAGAATTCACGTTTTCCGCATCAGATGTACAATTGTCGCACTCATCTTCACTTGACTGTACCTCGAGTAGATCGAAACCTATTCTAAATGCTTCCATTTCTTCTTCAGCACGATTGTAAGACTCGTTTTTCATAATCTGCTTGAGGGTAACATCATCGCAGTTATACCCATCATCAATCTCAGACTCGTCTGAACAAACACTGCTTAAATCGGTTCCTCTACTTACGAAGCTTGGTACAGAATTACAGTCGTCTAGTTCGGTATCAATTGATTCTCGAGAGCATTGAGAATATTCATCTTCGGTAACTGTATTCCAAAATACAGGCAAATCTGTTCGTTCATTTTGGACACTAGATCCATCAGTTATGATCGTTTGCAAATAATTGCTGGGTGCAGGAAGATTGTCATCGATGTTGTCTTCTTGTTCATCAAAAAATTCTAAATGACCGTAATTGCGTTCAACAAAGCAGACATCATCCTGATCATGAGAAACTGAATCCCCGAATAATATGTTGTACTCTCGACCCATGAATATGTTAGGGGCAGGACAGCCAGCACTGGACTCATCGCCAACTCCTTTCTGATCATCCTTCAAACCTGTATCGCTGTGATTGCCAACTTGAATTTCATTAGTACCTGCATCATCTTCAGATTGCGAATTATTCTGATCATCCTTCAAAGCATCAGAGTCTTCTTCAGTATTACCCATGTCAATGGAAAATTGGTTTTCGGTAACAGCATTGTTTCTGTGAGCATGATTGATGTGTCGATTTATAATATGCTGAGGTGTGAATCTAAATTTCCGGACAAAACAACTACTGCATTGCTTGCATCCGTAACATATCGTTTGACATCTGGGACAAGTAAATGTGTAATAATTGTCTACTTCAGTTCGGATGTCAGAATGGGAGATGATATTTTGACACTTTGGGCATTGATATTCAGCCATTGTTAAAATTATGAAGCCTTTTTATCGTCCCGGCATTCATTCATCTGAAATGAAGATGAAACCACTCAACAAACACCACACACCCAAATTTTTCCCGCCATTTTTGTCGGTCAAAATTTCTCTAGCTAAACAGACCCTAAAAGAACGTATGGACATACAAAATATTTCAATATTATGGTATCTTTTGAAAAAAGAACGTATGGACATACAAAATATTTCAATATTATGGTATCTTTTGACGTATGGACATGAAAAATATTTCAATTAGATACCGCGCCAATTTTTAAAGGTATCTAATACTGGTTCCATTGTAACTATTCAAACCGTTTTTTTTTGGCACCTTGTGTAGAAAAAGGTACCGATTCCTTTGAAGTGACAGATTTAAAATTGTTGACTGATGCAAGCCGGCTCTTGACAGCTCATAAATTTACTTTCAGAATGTCATCAACAAACATTACAATCAACGGAATCAACGGGGACAAAGTCACCGTTAGTGTTGGACGTCAAATTGCCCATTTAGAAGATGATACAGTTGATTTGATTGAACCGAACTTCAGCATTGATGGCAAACTAATTCTTCCACCAGAGTTCTTTGTCTATGGCCAGAAGAGACTTTCAGAAAAAGCAGCCATGAAATGGAAAAAATTCATCCCATACTTAGTACCTAAGTCATATTCCCAGTCGATACCTGGTTTGATCGAATACACAGAAGCCATGTACAATGAAATACTTGATATTGGCAAGACAAATTACAAGAAGGAGGTTCTTCGCCTATTCAATGAGGCTGGCTACCGCAGATCATTTAATTGGCAGAAGTTGTCAAAGTTTGAACAGATTGGAGAACTTTTCTCAGACAAACGCTACCCTAAACGAAAGCTATTGTGTGACAGCTGGAATATAGCTCATTGTATCAACACTGAAACTGGCATTTTTTTAAATTCAACAATTCCAACAAAAATTCGAGAATGGGCAAGCGAACTGGATAAACCATGGATATTTTCTGTAGCCTACGATAGCATCAGTGAGAATCAGAAAAGGAAGAAGGTTCATCATCCTGTTATCAAAATTGCCAATTCTGCTATTTCAGACATCAAGAAGAAACATCAGGATATAGAAGATAAGTCATTTGGAATCACTTGTCGGACTACCAATCAGAAGATGAGAAGCCTGAAAGATACATATTATGCCATTCCTTATTTTTTTGGAAGCGCAAAATGTTATCTCTTTGTTAGAAAGACAAAGTTCCAAGGAGATGCCTTTAAAGGTCGACAGTTTGATGATTCAAATCCGCCTTCAGCACTTGATCTTGATGTACTATTGGGTCCTCGTGGCAATGCCAAAGAGATCGCCAGTGACTTCTCAAAAGCAGTGCTTGCAGAATCCTTATCAAGAGAGGACGCATTGGACTTAGTGAAGAAAGCATTGACAAATGTTGGTGTATTAGACAAGAAGGCTGCATTGAAAAATACTGGTGTGTTAAACAATGATGAGTTCGACAATGAGCATGTAAATTTCGACGAAATAATTGATGAAGTCATGAACCAACATCGATCTGATGCAAAAGATACTCAACAAGGGCAATATCAACAGATTGATCAGATTCAACAGAGCAATCATGAACAGGGTCAGAATCATCAGGTTCAGCACAGTCAGCATCATCAGTCCCATCAATCTTATCACCAACAGGGTCAGAATCAGCAGTATCAACCGTGTCTTCAGCCGCCTCACCAACAGAGTCAACACCCCCATAGTCATCCTCACCAACAGGGTCAGAATCAGCAGTATCAACTGTGTCTTCAGCCGCCTCACCAACAGGGTCAGAATCAGCAGTATCAACCGTGTCTTCAGCCGCCCCACCAACAGGGTCAGAATCAGCAGTATCAACCATATCTGCAGACAGATCTTCACCAACATGGTCAGTATCAGCAATATCAGCAAATTCATCCTCCTCAACAGGGTCAAAATCAGCAAAGTCAGAATCAGCAGAACCCACATAATCAGCATCAACAGAGTAATCAGTATCTGGGTAAAGATCAATTCAGATCGCCTGGAGAGAAACAAACCAACACCCCAATCCAGGAATCTCCAGAACTTTCCATTGATTTCGGCTCACCAGAACTTAATCTTTCCCCTCTTTTCCCTAAAATTAAGTCAACAAAACATAGGTCAGAGAAATTACGTCCTGATGTGAATGAAAGTCCTTTGAAACCAAAAGGATTGGTGTATGATAAAAATGGGAATGCAGGATGGGAAGTTAATTCAATCCTTGACAGGAGGAAGTCAATGATTAAGAGCAAGGGAGTTGACTACCTGTGTGAATGGTTGCCTTTGGGAATGTATCCAAATGATTGGGTACACCAAGATGATATGGGCGTAGGTTTGGCTGAAATGATTGATGATTTTGACAAGTCATTTGACAGTACAAAGAAGGTATTACCTGAGGTAATGTGTGAAAAAATGCTTAGTTACTAGTCTGACTTTCCTTGATCTTTCATTTTTCATAGGATAATCCACAAAACACTGGAAGTAGTAAGCGAAAAACTCCAAGAACAGACACAAACAATTCAGCACAGAAGAGGAAGACGGTATAGTACTTTATATTTTTCCATTCGAAAAGTTTTAAACATCACTGAGTCAAATCAATTGTGGATTCACACAGGAAGTTCCCAATACCTCAGCAAAGAAGAGGAAGACGGTATAGGACTACTTTACCAGCATTATTGTTCGTCAAAAACTTTCAAAGCATCACTGACCCATATCATATGTGAATCCATACAGGAAAAGACTACAACCACCGCAAAGCAATCGTACATGGCAAGTACCAAACTTACAGCAAGGAAGAATAATATGGTATGGTATTATATTTTGTGATGATAATGTTTTCGTTTCAATACTAACAGATAGCTGATACATTGCTGTTGTGGATTCACACAAAAGGACACAACACAGGTATAATATTCAATCAATTTCACTTATTTAATCTCTCCTTTATCTGACAAACTATTCATTCGAAGACGGCCAGAAGACTTCAAGAAGACAAACCACTCGTGAGCAATGGTGTTTCTGTTGCTATCGCTTGTTTGACATGTTAATCTCAAATCTCCTCCATCACACAGATTGGACTCGAAAGTGGTTCTGTGAGTGTCCACAAAGATTTTTACCAAAATATTCACAGTGATTTTTGTTTGTGTATGCATAGGGTCAACAAAACTCACGCTGTTTTTCCCTAGTATTTTTTATGCAAAAGGGCTTATGGTAATCATGTGAAGAAATCAGGAGGGTCTGAATGCAGAGCTGCATGGTGCAAAGGGTGTGGTATGAAGATGATTGCTGGAGGAGATAAAGTCAACCACAAGGACAATAATGGTTGCTGCCATACTGATCCAAAAGAAGTCCACGAGCAACACACGTGGCATTACCTCCTGAAGAATGTAAGGGATAAGTACAGGAAAGGGGGGCATGATTTTAAGATTATCAACAGGCTCTGCACAGGTTGCAAGCAGCCAATTTTGCAAGAAGCTAATGGCGGCGACAGTCTTTAGTCAGTGGTGAGCATTTATAGGTTGAATATGTTTGGTTTGCTTTTCGTATTTTGGGAACAAAAAAATCTCATTGAAATATCTTGTTTGTCCATACCAACAAAGAATTGGAGGGCACTTGGGGGCAATCTCGGGGGGCATGCCTTATATCGACGTTTTAAGGGTAATTTTGGGGTAGAATGGGGAAATATTTGGGGACAAATCGGGATATTTTGGGGTTATTTTAGGGGTAATTTAGAGGGAGGAATAAATTAATTTATATTGATTCCTACGTGGCTTCTAAATCCGTGGCATTCCGTCAGCTCCGTGGTGTTCACACCAAGGAATCCTTGGTGTTCAAACAAATCCGTGGTGTCCCGTGGTGTTTCCGTGGTGTTCCGTCAGTGCGCCCGATTTTTGCATCCGTGGTGTTCCGTGGTGTTTCCGTCATGTTAACACCAGGCCCTAACTTTCTGTAAACATGAAGACTCATCATCTAAAATGACAATTTTAATACCAGTTCCTATGTGTACTTGACTTCAAATGTCACGATGTCGCCACGTCATCATACTGATTCCTTTTTAACAGATCATTTTTTCCCAACACATTATCGTAACAACATGACGGAACACCAC
>JACCDI011688878.1_pt1 | contig 10240 bp, 7 predicted proteins | sample 7442791 | NCBI WGS metagenome assembly JACCDI01 (sample SAMN15323434, study PRJNA562643) | freshwater metagenome | isolation source: river surface water | place: USA:Blue River Watershed | collected 2017-08-15
CCGTCGATCTGGTCATAGGCGCGGAATTCGCCGAAATACTTCGTGATCGCCGCCGTCAGCGTCGTCTTGCCATGGTCAACGTGGCCGATCGTGCCGATGTTGACGTGCGGTTTCGTCCGTTCAAACTTTGCCTTGCCCATCAGGGTACTCCTTCATTCGGTTGCGGTGCGTGAGCTCACGCACCCTACGTCGGGTAGGGTGGGCGTCACCGCCCACCGCTTCGATCACGCGTATTTCTTCTGGATCTCTGCCGAGATGTTTTCCGGCACGGCGTCGTAATGGTCGAACTCCATCGAGAACACGGCACGGCCCGAGGTCATCGAGCGCAGCGTGTTGATGTAGCCGAACATGTTCGCCAGCGGAACCATCGCGGCGATGACGTTCGCGTTGCCGCGGCTGTCTTGGCCGTTGATCATGCCCCGACGCGAGGTCAGGTCGCCGATCACGCCACCGGTGTATTCCTCCGGCGTCACGACTTCGACTTTCATGATCGGTTCCAGCAGTTTCGCACCGGCCTTTTTCAGACCTTCGCGCATGGCGGCGCGCGACGCGATTTCAAAGGCGAGCACCGAGGAGTCGACGTCGTGGAACGCGCCGTCGACCAGCGCCACCTTGAAGTCGATCACCGGGAAGCCTGCGAGCGGGCCCGAGTCCATGACGGACTTGATGCCTTTTTCGACGCCGGGGATGTATTCCTTCGGAACCGCACCACCAACGATCTTCGACTCGAAGGAGTAGCCTTCGCCCGGCTCGGTCGGCTGGATAACCAGCTTGACGCGCGCGAACTGACCCGTACCACCGGTCTGCTTCTTGTGGGTGTAGTCGATCTCATGCTCGCGCGAGATGGTCTCGCGGTAAGCCACCTGCGGCGCACCGATGTTCGCCTCGACCTTGAACTCGCGACGCATGCGGTCGACGAGGATGTCGAGGTGAAGTTCGCCCATGCCCTTCATGATGGTCTGACCGCTTTCGAGGTCGGTTTCCACGCGGAAGGACGGGTCTTCGGCAGCCAGACGTGCGAGGGCGATGCCCATCTTTTCCTGGTCGGCCTTGGTCTTCGGTTCCACCGCGATCTCGATCACCGGGACCGGGAAGGTCATGGTTTCGAGAACAACCGGGGCGTTCGGATCGCACAGCGTATCCCCGGTGGTGGTTTCTTTCAGACCGCCAAGCGCGATGATGTCACCAGCAAAGGCTTCGGCGATTTCTTCACGCTCGATGGCGTGCATCATCATCATCCGGCCAACACGCTCTTTGCGCTGCTTGGTCGCGTTCATCATCGCGTCGCCCTTGGCCAGTTTGCCCGAATAGATACGGGTAAAGGTCAAGGAGCCAACGAAGGGGTCGTTCATGATCTTGAACGCCAGCGCCGAGAAGGGCTGCTCGTCATCGGCCGAACGCGCGATGTTGCGGGTTTCGGTCTCGTCGCCCGGCGCAAAGCCCATGTAGGGCGGCACGTCCAGCGGCGACGGCAGGTAGTCGATCACGGCGTTCAGAAGGGGCTGCACGCCCTTGTTCTTGAACGCGGAACCAGCCAGCACCGGGATGAAGTCGATGGCGAGCGTGCCCTTGCGGATCAGCGCGCGCAGTTCTTCAGCCGAGGGTTCGGTGCCTTCGAGATAGGCTTCCATCGCCGCATCGTCCTGACCCACAGCCGTTTCCAGCAGGTTCAGGCGCCATTCTTCGGCGCTGTCCTTCAGGTCGGCACGGATCGGCTGACGCTTCCACGACGCGCCGAGGTCTTCGCCCTCATAGACCCATTCTTCCATGGTCACGAGGTCGATGATGCCTTCCAGCTTGTCTTCGGCGCCGATCGGCAGAACCACCGGAACGGCATTGGCGCCGGTGCGGTCCTTGATCATCCGAACGCACTTGAAGTAGTCGGCGCCGGTCTTGTCCATCTTGTTGACGAACACGATCCGCGGAACCTTGTAGCGGTCAGCCTGACGCCACACGGTTTCGGTCTGCGGCTCCACGCCGGCGTTGCCGTCGAGCAGAACCACCGCACCGTCAAGCACGGCCAGCGAACGTTCGACTTCAATGGTGAAGTCCACGTGGCCGGGGGTGTCGATGATGTTGAAACGGAACTTGGAGGCCTTGTCGCCAACGCCTTGAGCCGGATCGATCTGACGGTTCCAGAAGGTGGTCGTGGCAGCCGAGGTGATCGTGATGCCGCGTTCCTGTTCCTGTTCCATCCAGTCCATGGTCGCGGCGCCGTCGTGGACTTCGCCGATCTTGTGGGACTTGCCGGTGTAGTAAAGAATGCGCTCGGAGGTCGTGGTCTTGCCCGCGTCGATGTGGGCAATGATCCCGAAGTTCCGGTAGCGTTCCAGCGGATAATCGCGTGCCATGTTGGCCCCTTACCAGCGGTAGTGGCTGAACGCTTTGTTCGCGTCGGCCATCTTGTGGGTGTCTTCGCGCTTCTTCACAGCCGTACCACGGTTGTTCACCGCGTCCGAAAGCTCAGCGGCCAGACGTTCTTCCATGGTGTTCTCGTTACGCTTGCGCGCAGCGGTGATCAGCCAACGGATCGCCAGCGCCTCACGACGCTCGGTCCGGACTTCAACCGGGACTTGGTAGGTCGCACCACCGACGCGGCGCGAACGCACTTCGACGGAGGGTTTCACATTGTCCAGCGCTTCGTGGAAGGCTTGGATCGGTTCGCGCTTCAGACGGGTCTGAACACGTTCCAGGGCGCCATAAACGATCCCTTCAGCGACGGACTTCTTGCCATCCAGCATCAGGTTGTTCATGAACTTGGTGAGAACGCGATCACCGTACTTGGCGTCGGGGAGGATTTCGCGCTTTTCAGCGGCGTGACGACGGGACATCTGTTATCTCCTCACTTCGGACGCTTGGCGCCGTACTTCGAACGACGCTGACGACGATCTTTCACGCCCTGGGTATCCAGAACGCCGCGGAGGATGTGGTAACGCACGCCCGGAAGGTCTTTCACGCGGCCGCCACGGATCAGGACCACGGAGTGTTCCTGAAGGTTGTGCTTTTCGCCGGGAATGTAGGAAATCACCTCAAATCCGTTGGTCAGGCGCACTTTGGCAACCTTACGCATAGCGGAGTTCGGCTTTTTCGGGGTGGTGGTGTAGACGCGGGTGCAAACGCCCCGCTTCTGCGGGCAGGATTCCAAGTGCTGGGACTTGGACTTCCGCACATTCGCTTCCCGCGGTTTGCGGATCAGCTGCTGGATAGTCGGCATTCACGTTCCTCGTGTTGCTTTCTGTCAATACTCGCACCAAGCCTTGGTGCGCCACTTCTCGACATGCGCCTTGCGCGGATCGCAAAACGCCAATATCGCATGCGTCCCCAAGCGGGGGCGACGCGACGGAATTCCAGAGGATCGGAGCTTGCGCCCGGATCATGACCACTCATTTGTCGACGTCCCGAGCCGCGCGCCATTGGGCGGCACAGACCGGGATGGCGGGCGTATAGGGGGAGTCGCCGGGGATGTCAACCTAAGCACGCTTTTGCGCGGTGCGTGCCGGGTCAGGTCCGGTCACGTCCCAGCAGCGCGCGGTGAAGCGCCGCCCCCCAGCGCAGCAAAGCCCGGCGCGGCCCGTCCCGTTCGATCAGCCAGCGATAAAGCTGCACGGCCACAAGCAGCGTGAACAGCGCCGCAAGGATCGCATCCGACAGGAAATGCCGCCCGGCGCTGATGCGTTGCAGGGCCGCGAGCAGAACCAGCACGGGCGCTGTGGCCATCACCAGCGCGAGGGTCAGCCGGGACAGGCGGTCGCGCAGATGCCAGGCCGCGACGACCATCACAACCGCCAGCGCCGTGGTTCCCGACACCTCACCCGAGACGAAGGAACAGTTGCGCAGACACTGGTCCGTCATGTCCCACGGCGGCGTGAACTGCTTTTGCCCCCCGAAGATCGAGGTTTGATAGGGCCGCGCCCTGCCCCAGAACTCTTTGAGCAAAAGGTTCACGACCAGACCCGGCCCCATCGCAAAGGTCGCGGCGAAATAGGCCCAAAGCTGCACGGGCAGACCCGCCACAGGCTGTGCCCGGATCGCGGCGCGCAGCATCCCCGCCACGGCCAGCGCAAAGGTAAACAGGGTCAGGTTCCACAGCGCATCGCGCAGGAATTCGATGCCTGAATTGTTGTTCACGGGAAACCGGCTGCCCGACCAGAACAGCGCAGACACGGCAGGGTCTATCCAAGGGAACACGGCGAAAACGGCAAAGGTCGCGGCAATCAGCCACAGCAAGAGCGCACGCAGGCGACGGCTGTCACGCATCAAGCTCCACGACATCGCGTTTCGGCCGTCCCACCTGTTCTTGTGCCAGTCAACCGGCCGCTTATCCTTGCGCCCGCCGAACCCGCTGTTCGCGCCAGAGGGTGAAGATCCCGGACCCCACCACCAGCGCAGCCCCTGCGAGCGTCAGCATATCTGGGAAGGTGCCGAACACCAGCCAACCCAAGACCAGCGCCACCAGAAGCGAGGTATAGCGAAACGGCGCCACGAAACCAAGGTCGCCCACCCGCATGACCATCACGACGTAGTTATATCCCACCACCAGCGACGCCGCCGCCCCGGCGAGCAATGCCATTTGCCCCAGGCTTGGCATCACCCAGCCATCAATCAGGGACAGCACCAGCGCCGTGATCGTGACACTGGCCGAAGCCGCGATGGCCACGGTCGAAGACGGCACCGCCTTGGTCAGTTGCCGCGTGGACAGATCGCGCAACACAACGAAGGCCACGGACACCAGCGCCAACAATGACCAGTGGTCAAAGCCTGATGGCCCGGGCCGCACGATCAGCATCACCCCGCCAAAGCCCACGCAAATCGCCAGAAGCCGCCGCCACCCGACAGGTTCCTTCAGGAACACCCACGCCGCCAGCGTCACCGCCAAGGGCAGGGATTGCATGATCGCCGACAGGTTCGCCAAAGGCATGTGCACCAGCGCGGCGAGGAAGGTCAGCGTGCTCGCCACCTCTCCGATCGAGCGCAGGCCCACCGCCACCGCGTCGCGGCGGGGCATGCGGAACCGTATCCCCCCGGTCATCCGCCCGATCAGGATCAACGGCCCCAGCGTCAGCAGCCCCCGCGTGGCGATGGCCTGCCACAAGGGCAGGTGCAGCGTCGAAGTTGCGGCCTTCATCAGACTGTCGTTGATGGTAAAGGCCGCCATGGCGATGGTCATGTAGAGCGCACCGCGCAGATTGTCGGACAAGGGCATTCAGGTGTTCCAATGGGCGTTCAGCGCGGCGGCAAAACCGGGCAAGTCGATGCCATACCGGCGTTGCATCAATCCGGGCCAACGTTCAAGGGGCAGCGTCTCGGGCCGCCGCTCCTGGCCTATGGTGCTGTCATTGCCCCCATGCGCCCCGCGCAGGAACATCACCTCGTCCTGAAACGAGATCACCGGCATATGCCGCCAGATCAGATGGTGCGGATAATCAAGGATCATCCGGCTTGCCATCGGCCGGGACAGCAGCACCAGCGCAGGCGTCCACAGCGAGGCACGGCGCAGCGTTGGGACGAGGATCCCATCGGTTTCGGTCAGCAAGACCCCCCGGCAATAGTCCAGCGCCATCAAATCGGCGCGGCGATAGACGGGGATAACCGCGGCCAGATCGGCGCGGATGCGGGCGACGAAATCCACCGCCACCCCGTCATCATCATCCAGCCGGAATTGCGCCAGCACATCCGCCGTGGGATCGACGTGGCGGCGCATGGCGTCGGCGCAGACCTCGCGGTGCGGACCGGGGGGGGCGAAATCCAGCACCACCTGCGGCACATCGGCGACCAGGGCGCGCATCTGCGACAGCCACGGTTCGGGGAAGTCCTCTCCCAACAGGACGATCAGACGGAAATCGGGATCGGTCTGCGCCCGGATGGATGGCATGGCGACATGGGAAAACCACAAGAAGCGATGCGCCAGACGATCGGGCGCATAGAGCATCGCGCGGCGGTCTTCGATGCTGTCATGTTCGACCTGAAATGCGCCAAGGCTGGGCACCGAAAAGCGACACAGGCCCAGCACCTGCACGCGTGGGGCGGCGACGCTTGCCGCGGCACGACGTCGTCTCATCCCCGGAAACCTTCGGGCAGGAAGGGGAAGCCGCGCCGCAACACCGTGGTCAGTTTGGCCCCGCCGATGGTCCGAACCTGACCGGAGGCCTTGCCTTCGCTGTCATTGCCCGCATGGACAGTGCGGATATAGCCGTGGGTTTCGCCCTCGGTCAGGGTGGTGAAGAACATATGGAGCAGGCGGTGGTTGCGGCGAAAGATGTTCTCGCGGCTCTCCACCGGGGCGCACATCGCAAGCCCCACTCCAAGTGGCAGTTTTTCGGTCACATCGGTCCAGATCGGCTCCTCCCCGGATAGGTCCAGAAACAGCCCGCGATTGTGGCCGATGCAAAAGCTGCTGCCGGGGTTCACGATCCGCGCCATGCCATCCACCATGCGCCGCAGGCGGGCGATATGGTGGATGTCCATCGCGTCATCGTCATCCAGACGAAAGCTGGTCAGATGGCTGCATCCATCATCGGGCAGCGTGCCAAAGGCCGCCTGCATCGCCGGGTAATGCTGCATCGGTGGCAGTTGCACGATCCGCGCGCGGTCCAGATCGGCGATGCCTGCGCGCAGGCGTTCCATCGCCCAATCCGGGAACCCGTCCCCCACAAGGATCAGCGTCTCAAACCCCCGGTCCGATTGTGCCTTCAGCGAGGGCAGCGACAGCGCCTCGAAAAAGCGGAACCGGGTTTCCAGACGGTCGCGGTCATGCAGCATCGCGATCTGGGTCGCGATGTCGTCATCCTGCCGGGTGAAACCGGTCAGCGCGGGATAGGAAAAACGGACCAGACCGACGATCCTGTTGCGAAATTCCATAAGCGCGCCCCGATACCGATACGGTCCACAGCCTAACAAGCCTTTTGGCGGCTTCAATGCGAAAGGGCCGCCGCGACGATGCGCGACGGCCCTTCCCTGTTGCCATCGATCAGCCGATCAATCGCGGCTGTCGAAATCCACCAGACCCGAGTCCTTGTCCCCCAGATCGACCACATCCATCGGCGCGGCAAGGGCAGCGGCCTGTTCGGCCTCGCTCCGGCGCGCGTCGATGACGTGCTGGTCACGGTCGGCGGCGATCTTCTTGACGCGGCTGGTCGCGCCACCCGTCCCTGCCGGGATCAGGCGACCGACGATCACGTTCTCTTTCAGGCCGACCAGTTTGTCGCGCTTGCCCTGAACCGAAGCCTCGGTCAGCACACGCGTGGTTTCCTGGAAGGACGCGGCAGAGATGAAGGACCGTGTCGACAAGCTGGCCTTGGTGATCCCCAGCAGCACCGGCTCGGCTTTCGCCTCGCGCAGGCCGCGGTTGCGGGCCTTGGCGTTCTCTTCGTCCAGTTCGATCTTCTCGACCTGCTCGCCTTTGAGCAGGGTCGTGTCCCCGGATTCCAGAACTTCCAGCTTTTGTAGCATCTGGCGAACGATCACCTCGATGTGCTTGTCGTTGATCTTCACGCCTTGCAGACGATAGACGTCCTGCACTTCGTCGATCATGTAGTTCGCCAGCGCTTCGACACCCATGATGCGCAGGATGTCATGCGGCGCGGGGTTGCCGTCCATGATGTAATCACCCTTCTGGACGAAATCACCTTCCTGAACCGGAATGTGCTTGCCCTTGGGGATCATGTATTCGACGGCTTGCAGCGTCTCATCCACCGGCTCAACGGTGATGCGGCGCTTGTTCTTGTAGTCCTTCCCGAAGCGGACGTAGCCATCCATTTCCGCGATGATCGCGTGATCTTTCGGGCGACGGGCTTCGAACAGTTCCGCCACGCGGGGAAGACCCCCGGTGATGTCCTTGGTCCGGGCACCTTCGCGCGGGATACGTGCGATCACATCGCCGGGGCGCACTTCCTGCTGGTCTTCGACCGACAGAACCGCGTCCACCGACATCGGGTAGATGATCGGATTGCCGTTTTCGGCCCGCACCGGCTCGCCCGTTTCCGGGTTCACGACGATGATTTCCGGCTTCAGTTCGTTGCCCTTGGGCGCAGAGCGCCAGTCGGACACGATCTTCTGCGTCATGCCGGTCGCATCGTCGGTGTCTTCGCGCACCGAGATCCCCGAGATGAGGTCCACGAACCGCACCACACCGCCCTTTTCGGCGATGATCGGCAGGGTATAGGGGTCCCATTCGAACAGCTTGGTGCCACGCTTGACCGCTTGGCCGTCCTTGGCGTGAACCTTGGCGCCATAGCTGACCTTGTGCACCGCGCGGTCCTGCCCGGCTTCGTCCACGATGGCGATCGACATGTTCCGGCCGACCACGATCTGTTCGCCATTGGCGTTGGACAGAAGGTTGGCGTTGCGGAACTCGATCTTGCCCTCTTGGCTCGATTCAAGGAAGGACTGCTGGCCGCCCTGCGCGATGCCGCCGATGTGGAACGTCCGCATCGTCAGCTGCGTGCCAGGTTCGCCGATGGACTGGGCGGCAATGATGCCGACCGCTTCGCCGATGTTGACCAGCGTGCCGCGGGCAAGGTCACGGCCATAGCAAGCCGCGCAAACACCCTCTTCGGCCTCGCAGGTCAGCGGGCTGCGGATGCGGGTGACCTGCACCTGCGCCGCGTCGATGGCATCGGCCTTGCGTTCGTCAATCAGCTCGCCGCGCGCCACGATCACCTCATCGGTGCCGGGGACGAGGATATCGTCCGCCGCCACACGACCCAGCACGCGTTCGGCCAGCGACTGCACGACTTCACCGTCATTGACCGCGGCTTCCGCCGTGATCGCACGTTCGGTGCCGCAATCGTTGGAGCGCACGATGCAATCCTGCGCCACGTCCACCAGACGCCGCGTCAGATAGCCCGAGTTCGCGGTTTTCAGCGCGGTGTCGGCCAGACCCTTCCGGGCACCGTGGGTCGAGTTGAAGTATTCAAGAACGGTCAGACCTTCCTTGAAGTTCGAGATGATCGGCGTTTCGATGATCTCACCCGACGGCTTGGCCATCAGGCCGCGCATCCCGCCAAGCTGCTTCATCTGTGCCGGCGAACCCCGTGCCCCGGAGTGGGACATCATGTAGACCGAGTTCGGCTCTTTCTCGGCACCGGCGTCGTCGTACCGCACCGCCGAGATTTCGGCCATCATCTCGCCCGCCACTTTGTCCGAGCACTTGGACCAGGCGTCGACCACCTTGTTGTACTTTTCGCCCTGCGTGATCAGGCCGTCCATGTACTGCTGTTCGAATTCCTTCACCTGATCGCGAACCTCGTTCACGATGGTCCATTTGGAATCCGGGATCAGCATGTCGTCCTTGCCGAAGGAGATGCCGGCCTTGAACGCCTCACGGAAGCCAAGCCCCATGATCTGGTCACAGAAGATCACCGACTCTTTCTGACCGCAGTAGCGATAGACGGTGTCGATGACGGCTTGGACGTCTTTCTTCCGCAGCAGACGGTTGGCCAGTTCGAACGGCGCTTTCGCGTTCAAGGGCAAGAGGTTGCCCAGACGCAGACGACCGGGGGTCGTCTTGTAGCGCTTCCAGACTTCGTTGCCCTCTTCGTCGATCTGCTTGATCCGCGCGGTGATCGAGGCGTGCAGGTGCACGGCCCCGGCGGCCAAGGCATGTTCGACTTCGGTGACATCGGCGAAAGCCATGCCTTCACCGACCATGCCCTTGCGTTCCATGGTGGTGTAATACAGGCCCAGCACCATGTCCTGCGACGGCACGATGATCGGCGCGCCGTTCGCGGGCGACAGCACGTTGTTCGTGGACATCATCAGGACGCGCGCTTCCAGCTGCGCTTCCAGCGACAGCGGAACGTGCACGGCCATCTGGTCGCCGTCGAAGTCGGCGTTGAAGGCCGAACAGACCAGCGGATGCAGCTGGATCGCCTTGCCTTCGATCAGGATCGGCTCGAACGCCTGAATCCCCAGACGGTGCAGCGTCGGCGCGCGGTTCAGCAGGACGGGATGTTCGCGGATGACTTCATCCAGAATATCCCAGACCTCCGGACGCTCTTTCTCGACCAGCTTCTTCGCCTGCTTGACGGTGGACGACAGCCCCTTCGCCTCAAGCCGCGAATAGATGAACGGCTTGAACAGTTCGAGCGCCATCTTCTTCGGCAGGCCGCACTGGTGCAGCTTCAGTTCCGGACCGGTCACGATGACCGAACGGCCCGAATAGTCGACGCGCTTGCCGAGCAGGTTCTGGCGGAAGCGTCCGTGCTTCCCCTTGAGCATGTCGGAGATGGACTTGAGCTGA
>JACCDI011575609.1_pt1 | contig 10239 bp, 13 predicted proteins | sample 7442791 | NCBI WGS metagenome assembly JACCDI01 (sample SAMN15323434, study PRJNA562643) | freshwater metagenome | isolation source: river surface water | place: USA:Blue River Watershed | collected 2017-08-15
CATCGCGGCGGGGACCGAGCTTTCGGTCATGGTGCTTGGCCAGCCCCACCGGGCGCGGGTGCTGGAAGGGGCCGCCTTTGACCCCGAGGGCAAGCGGCTGCGCCAGTAACGCTGGCCAAGACCGCAAACGCTCAGACCGCAATCCGCCGGATCCGTGCCGCAACCCGCGCGACAAAGGCATTTCGGCGCGGGGCATCGCAGGTGTCCATTTCGTGCAGACCCAGCCAAAAGGTTTTCGTCCGCTTGGCGGTGCAAAGGCGCAAACCCCGCAAGATGATCCGCCGTCCCGGCGCGCCCATCACAAAGGTCCAAAGCCACCATGGCGCGCCAAAGGTGGTGATGACACCGATCAGCCGGACATTGGTCAACGCCGGGCGCATCGGTGCGCCGGGGCTTGGCACGGTAAAGGTGACACCGGGCCGCCAGACCCGGTCCATCCAGCCCTTCAGCATCGCGGGCTGCGCATACCACCATGTCGGATAAACAAAGATCAGCCCCTCGGCCCATTGCAGAGCTGCGATATGCGGGGCGATATCGGGCGGGGGCGGGCCGTCGTCATGATAGGCGCGGCGCTCGGCCGCCGACATCACCGGGTTAAAGCCCTCGGCGTAAAGGTCGATCAGCCGCACCTCATGGCCCTGCGCCCGGGCGGTATCGACCGCCACTTTGCACAAGGCTGAGTTAAAGCTTTCGGGCAGCGGATGGGCGTGGATCACCAAAAGGCGCATCATCCAGCCCCTTGTGGCTGCGAGATCCGCCGCAGCGTGTGCAGCGCGACCGTGACCACGATCACCGCACCGCCGATCAGCGACATCTGGCCCGGGTTCTCGCCAATCACCGCCCAGACCAGCAATGGCCCAAGGATCACCTCCAAAAGCGTGATTATCGACACCTCGGGCGCGGGCAAATAGCGCGGGCCCAGCATCAACAGCCCCGCCGCACCCGGCAGGATGACAGCACCAGACAGAAAGATCAAAAACGCCGTGCCGCCATCCACTGGGACAAACTCGGCAAAGGGCAGGGCCAAAAGCCCGCCCAAAATCGCCCCCAGCGCCAGATGCGGCAGCATGTTGCGCCGCGCCGTGGTGCGCAGCGTGACGTAATAGGCGGCAATCGCGGTGGCATTGACGAGCGCAAAGGCGTCTCCCAAAAGCCGCCCATGCCCCATGCTGCCCGAGCCAATGATCAGGACACCGGCAAACACCAGCCCAATCGCCAGCGCCGTGGCGCGGTCAATCGTCTCGCGCAAGGTCAGCCACGACAAAAGTGCGGCAATAAAGGGCGCAGTGGCCAGTACCAAGAGCGCATTGGCCGCCGAGGTGTATTGCATCGCCGAACACCAAGTGATGCCCCCAACCGCATTGAGCCCGATCACCAAAAGCCCTTTGCGGTCAAACCATTCGCCCTTGCCCGGCATAGTCTGTCGGGCAAAGATCAGATTGGCGGCCAGAAAAATCCCACCCGCCAAAATCCCCCGCCAAAAGGCCAGGGCCAGCATGTCGCCGGCGATCAACCGCATCACCAAGGCATCGGGCACAAATATCATCACCCCGGCCAAGGTGATCAGAACGCCGTAGGCTTGCGGATTGCGCTGGGATAGGTCAGTCATTCCGCGCGGCCGAAGAGCTTGTCCAGAAATCCGTAGAACCACGCGGCCTGTTTGGCATCCGCCTCCATCATCACCGCGTCCTGTTCGACCCGCGTTTGCACGCCGGGCTTGCCATAGGCCGCCCAAGGGGCCGATTGCCAGCGGCGAAAGCCCTCGATCGTGCATTCGGGGTGGAACTGAAAGCCATAAACCTTATGGCCAATCCGGAAGGCCTGATTGGGATACATCGGGCTTGTGGCCAGATGAACAGCGCCTTCGGGGATGGCAAAAGTGTGGAAATGCGCCTGTGTCATCGGAATGGTCTCAGGCAGGAAGTCGCGCCCCTCGGCCGTGGGTGAGATTGGGTAATAGCCGAACTCATGCAGGCTACTGGGCGGCGGGCCAACCTCGGCCCCCATCACCCGCGCGATCTGCTGGGCGCCCTGACAGATGCCCAAAAGCGGGATGTCTTGCGCCATGCAGGCCCGGATCCAAGCCGCCTCGTCATGCAAGAACGGATGCTTGTCCTCGTCAAATACGTTGAACGGGCCGCCGTAGACCACTGACCCGGCCACATCCGCGCCCGGCACTGGCAGGAGGTCGCCCGCAAAGGGACGCAAGATGACCGGTTCAAACCCCGCCTGCACGGCAAAGGTCACCACACGATCATCGGGCGGGTCGTCGCCGTGGCGGATCAAAACCAGTTTGCGGGCCATGTCGGTCTCCTGTCGCGCTTCGGCAGCAAGATAGGCCAAAGCATGAGGAAAATGGCAAAAGGAAAACGGGGGTGTGACGGATAAATTTCTTGCGCTGCGCCAAGTTGGGGCAAAAGCGGGACAGCCTTGCCAATCGTCGGGCTGGCTTGTGTCATTCGGCCTGCCATGACACGAAGGGGGAGTGGAGGGCCCGTGATGCTGAAAACCTATCTCTTTCTCTTGGCGGCCATCGTGCTTGAAGTGGTGGCAACCACCGCCTTGGCCCGCTCGGCCAGCTTTACGCGCCTTGTTCCCAGTCTGATTGCGATCTTCGGCTATGCCGGTGCATTTTGGCTTTTGTCGGTTCCCTTGCGGGTCATGCCGACTGGGGTGGTCTATGCCCTTTGGTCTGGGCTTGGGATCGTGCTGATCACAGCGGTGGCTTGGGTCTGGCAAAAGCAGGTGCTAGACGGAGCGGCGCTGTTGGGGTTGGGGCTGATCATGGCCGGGGTCTTGGTCATTCACCTCTTCTCCAGCGCGGTCAATCACTAAGGGCGGCCGTTGGCCGATCCTGCCCCAATCCTGAAGGGGTTGGAGCGTTCTGGCGCAATGGTCTCCGCCAGCACCTGTGCGCGCGCTGGACAGGCAGGGCGGGGCCAAGGCAAAACGCGCGGCCCGTTGGGACCGCGCGTTTCTCAGAACACAAGCAGGACGAACCCTGCGGCCAGATTAGGCCAGCGACGGATCAATCGCCTTGCAAGCGGCGACAAGGCCCTTCACCGCGTCAATCGACTTGTCCATCATCGCTTGCTCGTCAGCATTCAGCGTGATGTCCACCACACGCTCCACGCCTCCGGCGCCAAGGATCGTTGGCACGCCGACATACATGCCCTTCAGGCCGTAAGCGCCATCCACATAGGCCGCGCAGGGCAGCAGGCGCTTTTGGTCCTTGAGATAGGCTTCGGCCATTTCAATCGCCGAAGCGGCGGGCGCGTAGAAGGCCGAACCGGTCTTCAAAAGGCCCACGATTTCCGCTCCGCCGTCACGGGTGCGCTGCACGATGCCTTCCAGCTTCTCCTGCGTGGTCCAGCCCATTTTCACCAGATCGGGCAGCGGAATGCCGGCGACAGTGGAATACCGAACCAACGGCACCATGGTGTCGCCATGGCCGCCCAGCACAAAGGCTGTGACGTCCTTCATCGAGACGTTGAATTCCACCGACAGGAAGTGACGGAAACGGCCCGCGTCCAGAACGCCCGCCATGCCCACGACCTTGTTATGCGGCAGGCCCGAAAATTCGCGCAGCGCCCAGACCATGGCGTCCAGGGGGTTGGTGATGCAGATCACAAAGGCATTGGGCGCATGGGCCTTGATGCCTTCGCCGACCGATTTCATCACCTTCAGGTTGATGCCCAAAAGGTCATCACGGCTCATCCCCGGCTTGCGCGGCACGCCGGCCGTGACGATGCAGACATCTGCACCTGCGATGTCTTCGTAGGAATTCGCGCCCTTCAGCGACGCGTCAAAGCCCTCAACCGGGCCAGATTGCGCGATGTCCAGCGCCTTGCCCTGCGGCGTGCCCTCGGCGATGTCAAAAAGGACGATGTCCCCCAGTTCCTTGAGGGCGGCGAGGTGGGCAAGGGTGCCGCCGATCTGGCCTGCGCCGATAAGGGCGATTTTGGGTCGTGCCATGGGTTCGGTCTCCGAGTGCTTGGCTGCGTGCGTGGCTGCGATTGTATACTATCGTATGCTAAACCTGTGCGTCCGAAAAGGCAACCCCGCTGCGCTGCGGCAAGGTCATGGGCTGGCCCCGGCTTGGCGATTGCGCTAACGGGGTTTCATGGACCTTGGGGCAGGCGTTGGCCACACCGGTTTGGCATTGCGCGGCATCATGGGGGATTCGCGCGGCAGGGGGAAGAGGCATGGAAGGCTTTGGCTTTTGGGCGCTTGCCGTCTTGGCTGCAGTTGTGGTCGGCATGAGCAAAGGGGGACTTCCGGTGGTCGGCATGCTGGGCGTGCCGATCTTGTCGCTGGCCATTTCACCCGTCACGGCGGCCGGGCTTTTGCTGCCGGTCTATGTGCTGTCGGATATGTTCGGGCTTTATGCCTATCGCCATGCCTTTGATCGCCGCGTGCTGGCGATTCTGATGGCCGGGGTCACCATCGGGGTGGGCCTTGGCTGGGCCACGGCGAAGATCACGCCAGAATGGGCGGTGACGGCGCTGGTGGGGCTGATTGGTGCGGTGTTTTCTCTGCGGCTGCTGATGCGGCGGGGCGCGGTGGAGCCGCGCACGGCGGAGGTTGGGCCGGGGCTGTTCTGGGGCTCTCTGACCGGGTTCACGAGCTTTGTCAGCCATTCCGGCGTGCCGCCGTTTCAGGTCTATGTGCTGCCCTTGGGACTCTCAAAGGTGGTTTTCGCCGGGACGAACACCATTCTGTTTGCCTATCTTAACGGGATCAAACTTGTGCCCTACTGGGCGCTGGGCCAGTTCACCCCCGGCAATCTGCAAGTGGCCTTTACCCTCATGCCCGCCGCCGCCGTGGCGGTCTTTGCTGGGGTCAAGCTTGTCAAAATCATCCCCGAGCGGTTGTTCTTCCAGATCGTCACTTGGGCGCTTTTGGCGATTTCGCTCAAGCTGATCTGGGACGGGCTGTCCGCCGCCGCCTAAAGGCCGCTTAAGCCGGTTCGCCCTTGGCAGGCAGTTCCTCGGCGATGTCCTCCCAAGCCTGACCCGAGGCGACAAGGCAGGTCTGGCCATCGGGCCGGGTGACGACAATCGTCCAGCTTCCCGAGGCCGAGGTGAAAATCTCAACCACCTGCGCCCGCCCATCCGGTCCGGCGGTGAGGCCTGCGCCCCGGCGCACCTCGTCAAATCCGGTGGCCAGCCCCGCCACCACTTGCTCGCGCGGCGCGCATTGCGCGGCGAGGGCCGCCTGCGTGGCGAAGATCAGCCCGGCAAAGCCCAGCGAAAGCGCAAACAGCATCTTGTCCATGAAAACCCCCAAAGTGATTGGCCGTGCGATCAGGCTGCGCCTCATGGGTAAGCGGCGGGTTAATGCCCCGTTCCGGCGGACGGTCTGGTTTTTCTGCGATGCAGCAAAATCGGGCTTGCTGAAAATGCCCAATCGGTGTCTTTTTCCGCAAGATTGTTTCGGTGGAGAGAATCATGTCGGCACGGCCCTATCGCTCGGTCCTGTACATCCCCGGCTCGAAAGAGCGGGCGGTGGAAAAGGCTATGGGGCTGGCGGCGGATGCGATCATCTTCGATCTGGAAGATGCGGTCTCGCCCGACGAAAAATCCGCCGCTCGCGATCTTGTCGCGCGGGTGCTGACCGATTGGGATTTCGGCAACCGGGCGCGGATCGTGCGGATCAACGGTTTTGACACGGCATGGGGCCGCGATGACGCCAATGCGATGGACGCGGCGATTGCGCGCGGCGCCAAGATTGACGCCATCCTGATCCCGAAAGTGAACCGTGCGGCTGACCTCGACGCGGTGGCCGAGGCTGTGCCCGGCGCTGACCTCTGGGCCATGATGGAGACGGCGCTGGGCATGCTGAACGCCGCCGAGATTGCCGCCCATCCGCGTCTGAAGGGCATGGTCATGGGCACCAATGATCTGGCCAAAGAATTGAACAGCCGCTTTCGCCCTGACCGTCTGGCAATGCAGGCGGGGCTTGGGCTTTGCCTTCTGGCCGCCCGCGCCTATGGCAAGGTGATCGTGGACGGGGTCTTCAACGCCTTCAAGGATGAGGCGGGACTGCGCGCCGAATGTGAGCAGGGCCGCGACATGGGGTTTGACGGCAAGACTGTGATCCATCCGGCGCAGTTGGAGATTGCCAACGCCGCCTTCGCACCCAGCGCCGACGAGTTGGACCTTGCCCGCCGCCAGATTGCCGCTTTCTCGGCCGCGAAAGCGGCGGGGCAGGGGGTCGCCGTGGTCGATGGCAAGATCGTAGAAAACCTGCACGTCGTGACGGCGACCGCAACGCTCGCTAAGGCCGAGGCGATTGCAGCCATGGCCGAATGATGCAACTGTGATGTCCCTATTCATCACCGGAGCGTGCAGATGACCCTTCTTATTCTTGGCCTTGCCCTGTGGATTGTGCCGCATTGGATGAAACGCCTTGCGCCCGAGATGCGCGCGGGTTGGGGAGACAAGGCCAAGGGGCCGTTGTCACTGGCCATGGTGCTGGGGATCGTGCTGATGGTCGTGGGCTATCGCGCCGCGGAGGGCGCGTTTTTCTGGGGCCGCTCGCCCGCGATGGTGGGGATCAACAACCTTCTGATGCTGGGCTCGGTCTATCTGTTTGCCGCCTCTGGCATGAAAACCGCCATTGCCCGCAAGATCCGCCACCCGATGTTGTGGGCGACCGTGCTTTGGGCGCTGTCGCATGTGCTGGTCAACGGCGATACGCCGTCCTTTGTGCTCTTCGGCGGCCTTGGCCTCTGGGCGCTGATCTCGATGGTGCTGATCAACCGTGCCGGTCCTTGGGTGCCGCCTGCCGCAAAACCCGCCAAGTTTGAAGCGATGGCCATCGCCGGAAGCCTGATCTTCTACGGCGTTCTGGTGGGGGTGCATTACGCGCTTGGCTATCCAACCTTCGGCTAAGATCATGAAACTCTACCGTTTTCTCAGCGACGACGACACATCGGCCTTTTGTCACAAAGTGACGGCGGCCCTGAACAAAGGGTGGGAGCTGCAGGGCAGCCCCACCTATGCCTTTGACGCAAGCCGGGGCGTCATGCGCTGCGGGCAGGCGGTGGTGAAAGAGGTGCCGGGCACCTATTCGCCCGAGATCAAACTCGGCGAGCAATGAAGCGGGTGGGGGCGACCCCACCACCCAAAGGACCAAGACGGATGAAGACTAACCCGGGCCGTTTCTTTGAAGATTACCGCATCGGTGAGGTGATCATCCATGCCGTGCCGCGCACGGTGTCGGGCGGCGAGCGGGCGATGTATCATGCGCTTTATCCTGCACGCGGGGCGCTTTACTCCTCGGATGAGTTTGCCCGCGCCAGCGGCCTGCCAGCGGCGCCGATGGATGATCTGGTGGCCTTCCATGTGGTCTTTGGCAAGACGGTTCCCGACATCAGCCTGAACGCGGTGGCCAATCTGGGTTATGCCGAGGGGCGCTGGCTCGCCCCCGTCTGGCCCGGTGACACCTTGCGCTCGGAATCCACCGTGATCGGGTTGAAGGAAAACTCGAACGGCAAGTCGGGCAATGTCTATGTGCGCACCAAGGGCATCAACCAGCACGGGCAGGTGGTGCTGGAATATGTGCGCTGGGTGATGGTGCGCAAAAACCGCATGGACGCCCCCGCGCCCGAGGCGGTTGTGCCCGATCTGCAAAAAGTGGTGCCAGCAGCGGATCTGGTGATCCCGAAAGGGTTAGATTTCACGACCTACGATTTCAGCTTGGCCGGTGAACCGCACCGCTGGGGCGACTATGCGGTGGGCGAGAAAATTGACCATGTCGATGGCGTGACCGTCGAAGAGGCCGAGCATATGATCGCCACGCGCCTGTGGCAAAACACCGCCAAGGTGCATTTCGACGCCACCTTCCGCGAGGATGGCAAGCGGCTGATCTATGGTGGCCATGTGATCTCGATGGCACGGGCTCTGTCGTTCAATGGACTGGCCAATGCACAGATGATCGTGGCTTTGAATGCGGGGGCCCATGCGAACCCCTGTCACTCCGGCGATACGATCAAGGCCTGGTCTGAGGTGTTGGACCGCGCCGAAACCACCGCGCCGGGGGTCGGGGCAATCCGTCTGCGGCTGGTGGCGGTGAAGCAGGGGGCAGAGCCCTTTGCGCTGAAGGGTGCGGACGGCAAGTATCTGCCCGAGGTGCTGTTGGATCTGGATTACTGGGCGTTGATGCCGATGTGATAGTGCAATTTGTGATAACAGGAAAAAAATCCGTGATCACAAATCGAAAAATCTGCCCATGATAGCGGCACCACCCCGGGTTTCCGCAATGGTGCTAGGTGACAGCGTAAAAATTCGCGCTACTAAGGTAACAACGAAAGCTTTGGGTCGGGCCTTGGTCTGCACCCTGCCAGCGACAAGGACATGCCATGGCCAACGTCAAACCGGTTGAACGCCCCCTTTCCCCCCATTTGCAGATCTACCGCCCGCAGTTGACCTCGATCGTCTCGATCCTGACGCGGATCACCGGCAATGCGCTGATCGTCGGTGTGATGCTGGCGGTGTGGTGGCTCTTGGCCGCCGCGACCAGCCCGGAGTATTTCGCAACCGCCAATGCGGTGGCGACCAGCTGGTTCGGCGATCTGGTGTTCACCGGGTCGGCTTGGGCGGTGTGGTATCATTATCTGGCCGGGCTGCGGCATCTTTACTTCGATGCGGGCAAGGGGCTGGATATTCCCACCGCAGAAAAACTGGGCTGGGGCATCATCATTGGGTCGGTCGTTCTGACCGCCCTCACCGTCATTTTGGTTCAGTGAGGGCACCATGCGTTATCTGACCGCCCGCAAGCGCGCCGAGGGCAAAGGCGCATCGCACACCGGAACCGAGCATCACTGGAGCATGACGCTCTCGTCGGTCGCCTTGGCCTTCATGGTGCCGACCTGGCTTTACATCTTCGGCTCGGCCCTTGGGGCTGCGCAAGACGAGGTGGTCGCCACCTTCGCCCGGCCCTTCCCGGCCATTCTGACCGCGCTCGTCCTTGTGGTCGGCATGCGTCACTTTGCCATGGGGGCCACGATGATGATTGAGGATTATGCCCGTGGCACGGCGCGTAAACTGTTCATCATCTTCGCCTATTCCCTGTCTGCTGTGATCGTTGCAAGTGGGCTGTTCGCCCTGATCAAGATCGCGCTCTGAGGTTCAAGACATGACCAAAGCCTATCCGTATGAAGTGCATGACTATGACGTGGTTGTCGTGGGGGCTGGCGGTGCTGGTCTGCGCGCCACGCTGGGCATGGCCGAGCAGGGTCTGCGCACCGCCTGTGTGACCAAGGTTTTCCCAACGCGTTCGCACACCGTGGCGGCCCAAGGCGGCATCGCCGCATCCCTTGGCAACATGGGCCCCGACAGCTGCCAGTGGCACATGTATGACACTGTCAAAGGTTCGGACTGGCTCGGCGACACCGACGCGATGGAATACCTCGCACGTGAGGCGCCGAAGGCGGTTTACGAGTTGGATCATTACGGCGTACCGTTCAGCCGCACCGAAGAGGGCAAGATTTACCAGCGCCCGTTTGGCGGCCATACCACCGAATACGGCGAAGGCCCGCCGGTGCAGCGCACCTGCGCCGCCGCTGACCGCACCGGCCACGCCATCTTGCACACGCTGTATGGCCAAAGCCTGAAGAACAACGCGGAATTCTTCATCGAATACTTCGCGCTGGATCTGATCATCACCGATGGGGCTTGCACCGGCGTTGTCTGCTGGAAGCTGGACGATGGCACGATCCATGTGTTCAACGCCAAGATGACGGTGCTGGCGACGGGCGGTTATGGCCGTGCCTATTTCTCGGCCACTTCTGCCCACACCTGCACCGGCGACGGTGGCGGCATGGTCGCACGCGCGGGTCTGCCCTTGCAGGACATGGAATTCGTGCAGTTCCACCCGACGGGCATCTACGGCTCGGGCTGCCTCATCACCGAAGGCGCGCGCGGCGAGGGTGGGTATCTTACCAACGCCAATGGCGAACGCTTCATGGAGCGTTATGCGCCCCATTACAAGGATTTGGCCCCGCGCGACTATGTCTCGCGCTGCATGACCTTAGAAATCCGCGAAGGCCGCGGCGTGGGTGAACATGGCGACCATATCCATTTGCACCTGAACCACCTGCCCAAGGAAACGCTGGATCTGCGCCTGCCGGGCATCTCGGAATCGGCGCGCATCTTTGCGGGCGTCGATCTGACCAAAGAACCGATCCCGGTTCTGCCGACCGTGCATTACAACATGGGCGGTATCCCGACCAAC
>JACCDI010298226.1_pt1 | contig 10238 bp, 6 predicted proteins | sample 7442791 | NCBI WGS metagenome assembly JACCDI01 (sample SAMN15323434, study PRJNA562643) | freshwater metagenome | isolation source: river surface water | place: USA:Blue River Watershed | collected 2017-08-15
ATCTTGAATTTGAAGGCATTTGAAAAGAACCAACTCATGATAGCCCATACCCAGTTCCTAACAAGATGTATGGGAAAGATGCCCAAGATTAGATTTCATCCCAGAATGTATTACAAAAAATTATCCAAAGACTAGAAAAAATATGTTCAACAGGTGGTGGGCAGCAAACAATTATGATGCAACAGCTGGTGATAGCACACTACTCATGGTTATCAGCTCTATAGCTTCTGATAATATAAAGTCATAGTATTCACAGTGGACACAGTTGAACAACTTTTTGATTAATGCACACTTATTTGACACTCATTATTCACTCTGATGCCTCTTACCTTAGTGTACATAAGGATAAATGCTGAACTGGAGGATATTGCTTCATTGGTTGGCTCCCCCAAGCCAAGCAACCAATAATATTGAATGGACCAATCCACACTCTCACATCCCTCTTGCAATTTTTGTTGCTTCAGCTGCCCATGCAGAACGTGGTGCTCTATTTGTTGATACCAAAGACGTCAAAATCATCCATCTTATTCTTTAGAAAATGGTACACCCCCAAACACCAACAAAAATTCACTATGAAAATTCCATGGCCACTGGGATTGCTAATGACATGGTTAAGACTCAAAGCTCAAGATCAATGGAAATACATCACTTTTGGATTGTAGATCAGATTGTACAACAACAATTCATTGCTCATTCGAATCAATGTCAAAAAATCTTGCTGACTCTTTCACTAAGCATAACCCAGCTGCATATCATACTTGAATTAGACCTTTTATCTACTCATCAATCACTTGACTGCATATCTCCTTAGGTCCACAGCTGCAAGTGTAACACAATGGTGCATTGGAAATGGAACTAACACCCATTGGTACTGCAACTTTTTTCCTTGCCTGTACTTCCAATAGTACATGACATATGGGCCACAAAGTCTGTGTACCCTGAGGCTTGCATCTGTGTCATGGCACTTAGTACTTCGCCCATTGCATGCTATGAACCCATACCTGATAATTTTTGTCAGTTAGCTTTACCATGGTCTTAGTGCTGGTTCTGGCAAAATATAGGACGTCATTAAATTTTTGCAATCATGAAACAGCACAGAATAAATGACAGTAATTAAAATTCATTTTATTTTAATCATTGTAATTTGACTTATCTTCATTGTTATGTATGAAAAATGATTCAAAATCTTCCAGTGGCTTTGAATGAGTGGTTGTCAAAGTTGACACCCGGTCAATGTTAGTTGTTGTTATCGTTTTTTTGGTAGAGTTGAGTAAATTATCACATTTAATTAATATATGCAGTCATGCCCAAGCAAGCAGGTAATAGTGCATAAGTTCTTAGGATTTACTGTTAAAGCATGTAAAGAACATTTTGTGTTCATGTCATTAATGAACCTTACATCAGTATTTGCATAGCTTTTTGCTGACTTAGTTTTGATGAAGTAGAAAACAACTAACACAAGACATCTCCAGTTGTTTTAAAAGTAGCTTTTTCTATTTTGTAGACAAATTCTTTCTACCTCAGAAGTATTCCAAATTACTCCTTTGGTACAAAATAAGCTGTTATACAAACAAGACCACCTAGGTCACCAAATTGCCAACAACTCTTGTAAAAAGTAATCATAGAGTCATTGACAAGTGGTGCATCATAAACATACAAATCTAAAACTAATCTCAATAACAACATCATCTTAATCATTTCTCTTCCATAATCTTCAAATTTCTGATACTTTACTAATCAAACTTTTTGATGTCAGGAATTCTCATGTCATAGCTACAAAATCAGAATAATGTCTGTGTAAAGGTAGCTATAACAAAGGACACAGATGAATTTGTCAGGCATATTTCTTCATGATAATTTTCTCTTTCAATCAAATTACAAAAGCTTCTCATGTTTAATTTTTGTCATTCTTTCACTGTTGGTGGTGATGTTTACAACAACAATTTGTTAGTTCAATTATTTTACTCCATCTAGTTGATCCACATCGGTCAACCTCCAAATATGATTCCATCACTGTTAACCACCAGTATCTAGGAAAGAACTTCAGTGATGATATTGTTGGTTAATGTAATTTTCCTATCGCATTTCCATATGGCTTTTGTTCATTAGGAATATTTTCTAAATCGATGCCTCCTCCTTAAATACATTGATTTTGTTGACATTTTTTCAATTGCAGAAAGAGATGTTCATACTTGACATTGGCTCAAATGAATGTATGGAATTTTGATACAGGGAAAATCTGTTGAGTGGGATCAACATTTGTAGTTCATTTTTATTCCTTGACATATTGACCAGTGACTTCTGTCTTGGATGACCATTGTATTGCTATTACTTGGTTTTTTGAAATAGATAAGCTAGTGTATTCTACATGCCTTTTACACATTGCAAAGTTGACAGCCCAGTACACCATTTACTGGTAAATAATAGATCTTATCAAGTTTTTCTTGGTTCCAAAATAAAAAATCCTTCTATGTAATATTTCTTTTTTACCAAACAATGACTAACTTCCAAGACTATCACATATTTGAAGCCAAAAATATAATGAGACTGATTTCACTCTTCTAACACATCACAACAACTGTGCACATGTGTTTATCTAGGGGGAAGTATAAATGGCGCTTCAACAAGGAAGCTTTTTTTGCTAGTTATTGCTCTTTCCACTCAAAAATATCAGTATATTAATTGGTCACAGAGTGAAAGGTTGAATCTGTACAATAGAGTGATACCAAATTTAGAAATGCATAAAACATATAACAAGTACAGTTGTATTCATTTTCCCTTGTACAAGCCATATTTATGCCCAGTTGTTCCTTTTTGACACTATGATGTGATGATGGCATAGATGTATGGAAGATATTCAACATACAAATTAATTTTTACTGTTTACTGATTTTTCCCTTACTATCAATTGTTTCATAGTGTAGCAGAAAAATTAAATTTTATGTATTTAATTAGAACAGTCATTTGTTGAAATATACATTCCCTAGAACCATGATTCTTATCAGCTCCATGAAGAAGATCAAACATCTTTCTGTTTGCCAAGTAGATAAAACCAATCATCTTGAAGCTCTTGTCACAGTATTCTCTCCCATGGCATATCTCTAGTTGTGGAATTTTTTTGAAATCTTTAGAACCTGCAATATGAAAAAACTTTGCCTTGAACAGAGTTGTCTGTCCATTCATCATCACATGGAATTAATCCTTCAGAATTTCGATTTCTTCTTGCAGATTATTATACTGTTTTTGGTGAAACGTTAATCTTGTAGTTGCAATGTTTGGTATGGTGTGTTGAGAGTTAAGCATCCTTCTTGTCATTAACTCTGTACGTTTTTCAGAAGAGACAAGTATCATGGCAAGTGCATTGATGTATATCCTCTATTCTTGATGGTAAACAAACACAGATGATCAGGCATCCAACAGACTACTATCCCTAATTTTGTTCTCATCCCCCTTTTGGAGAGCTGGTCCATTTTCTAGGTTGCAATTAAGTTTCCTGGTAAATCCAACATCCAGTATTGTGAAGACAAACAAATTAGCATGAGTTTGTAGTGCTTAATTGCATTGACACTGGAACCAATCTGGCCGAAATGGTCCGGATTTTTGACAATTCAAGTGACCATATTGCTATAAAAATGGAGGAAAAATGGCTTGTCCAAAACAATTTAAGTCATTCACAATAATGACAGCAAATATCCAGGATTTGCTATTGCTCATCTATTATGTGTGCTATCAAAGCTATGGAAACCACAACTAAAAATCTTCAGCCCAATGCTAGTAGCTGTGTAGAAAATGATCATGCATGCTCTGCCTCTGTAAAATCATTGCAACACCATCAAGCCTGTGGATGATGCCTCGATACTGTCATGCATGCCCTCAATTGTACAGATTCAACACAATGCAAGCCCTTCCAGGAGGACAATTATTCCCTCAAGATATGTTTCTCAGCGTCCCTTTTCTTGCAGATGTGCTCAAAGAGGAAAACTAGTCAATAATGCACTCTTAAATGTTAACAAAAACATTCACTACAAGAACCAGATTGGTCACATATCCTGAAATATGAAAATGATATCAAAGGCAAACTAAAACCAAAAACCTTTGGTCCCTTTGAGATTCTTAAAGTCAACTCTAATGAAACATTGATAGTTAATTTGTGGCAAATATTTCAAAAGGTATCATTGTTTGGCACACTTTTCCATACAGGGGGGGTGCACCCTTTTAATCCTATTTTGGCTACCATATATCTCTGCATCACCTGTCAGTTGTGCCTTATCTGGATTCCCAGGAATCATCCTTTGTGAATTCCCATGCCTCCTGTCTGTCTGTGGTTTGATGACATCAGGTACATGTGTGAGGCATGTGCCCCTATCTTTCTCCAATACTTGCTGTCATGTCACTCTATGTTGCTTCAATATGTCATGTATTTTATTTTCATTTATTTATTATTTTAAAATATTGTTCCAAAAATTGGGTACACCTTACTTTGTCAACAATTCCATGTTGTTTATCATATTGAAGCAGTCAACAAAAACTACAATGCAACTACATTCCTACTGGATGAATTGTCTTCTCAAAGCATTAGATCATGTCTCAACAACTAATAAAAGGTTTTATGTTTGTCCTGTGGAAGCCACAGCCAAGTGGCAATGATTATAATTTTATTACTGATGGCAACCAAGGCAAGCTGATTACGTGAAGAATCAAGATTCATGAAGGGTAGGACTGCAATAACCAATTGATGACAACAACAAGATAAGCTTCCCAACAAAGGTTGAGTATCATACCAAGACTCCTGCTCAAAGTGTGTTTATGCTTGATCCCAATCACAACAATTGCGAAATAAATAAATTAGATAACGGATTCTGTATTGCTGATGGGACATTTGCATTTCAGCACTATGGAGTATATTGTCATTAACAGTTAACCAATCAAAGCTTGAGGAAGGTATTGGTCAAAACATTTAACTTATAACACTTAATAGACAAATCACTTGGCAATGCAGAAACATACACATCAATAGATGGAGTGGAGTTCGTGGTTCACTACCAGAATGATAATTCCTGTTCAAAGATTTATGCTTGCATTTTTTACTGCATGACTTTCTTTGTTTGAAAAAATAGCACCTGTATCTAATATCTCCAAGTTGCCATTTGAATATTGAATTTCTTCCTTGTGGTGGTTATTTTCTCCATGACCACCTCACAAAAGCAGCCTCAATTCAAGCATTGAAGGGTACTATTTGAGAGCGTGATGAATAGAACATCATCTTCATTTCAATGTATCAAATCAGAGAGAGCCATCAGACCACAAAAATCATCTGTATCAATATTACGAATTGGTTGAAAGAAGTATTGATGTAAACAAATTGTCTGTGTAGAAAGTTTGACCAGAAGAAAATATCCATCCTGCTTTAGCAATCAGGCCGGCCACATCACTAAGAGCAGTATTTTTGTACATTGTATTATTATAAACATTAATGTCAAAGCCTAACAACACTACTTTATGAACACAATGGACTGAAAGTACCTTTATATCATATTTAATTGGCTTCTTTGGCATGTTTTCTAAAAATGATATTGAATGCCTGCCCTATTTGACCATGCTTTTTTCAATAATATTTCTCCTGGTAATCCATTCCACTGTAATTCTTTTCTTTAACTCATTTAAAACATAGAGTATTTGGCTTATTAACAAAGTTTCTTCATTTATTTTTTGTTAATATCAAAGTGAATAAACCTTTGCATGAAACAAAGACCATTGGAGGGCATAGCATTGAACATGAACAGAATGGGTCTTTCATGTGGAGAGTTGTGTCAAGCAGTATGTCACCAAAATGCCCACCTGTGAAGGAAGAATTCCACAACAAGATGAATCAAAGTGCTATGTGATTGTGGAGACCTTTTCCTCTTTACCTGTACAATTTTTGGCTGTTGGTGCTTGCTTCTGCAGGTATCTCCATGGTATTGGTACAAGGAAAGGCTTCTTTACCTATAACAATGGATTTAAAACTCTACTCATTTCATTTATTCATAACGAGATGTTTCATTTACAATGTGCTCAAGTAAAGAGAGGTTAAATGAATGAGAACAAATCCACAAGATTTTGGTACTTTCTTGCAAAAGTTTGAATAATGCTGGTTGGTTTGTATATTGCTCATTGATGTATACCAGTTAATGGAACAAAATTACAATTTTTCAAGCAGCATTCATTCTGCTCCTGTGTATGCTCTTTCCATGGATTGTGTACTGATATGATGGATTCCATATGATTTTTCATCTTGGGTTGAGTTTGCTTTGAAAACATTTACTCAATTGTTGTGATTGAATTATTTTCATTGGTATGATTGATAAAACTAAGACAAGTAATAATCACAGCTTGGGCCTTTTCTATCTTCAAGACTATGCTGTACACCAATTAGGGGAATTTAGTGCCATGGTCATGAACTACTTTGAGAGAGAGTGAAGGAAGCTCACTCTTTGTTGGATGGAGTTTGCATGGTTTATACTGTTTCATCATTTTTTGCAGATCCATAAGTGAGGGAGGAAGGGATATTGATATAAGAGGAGATACTATCAACCTCAATATCCACTTCAGATTGCAGCCTCCATTGTATGCTACTAAAATTTCAACCTCCAATGGTATATCCATTGTAACGAAATTTGCAAAACTGGCTCAATTTCTTGTGTAATGACATGTTTGATACTAAAATAATCAACACTCTGAGCGTGTGGAGATCTTGGATCAATTTTAGCACCTACAGGTGGCTTGATATAATAATCACAATTGTCATCTGGAGAAGTTTTGAGTGCATAATCTAAATTGATACAGAATTATTTTGTGGATATTTGAAGCATTTTTTATTCATCACACCTGTTTTGATGTCCACTTAGCAGTAGACATCTCTCCCTTTTTGACGTACTCATGTGCGATCAATTTGACTGTGGCACAACACAGGCATTGGAACTGTTTCTGTCAACAGGACAGTCACAAAAATTGTTCAATATACCACCAATATTGTCCTTAAAATAGGATATGGTCAATAATGCATCCTCTCCCTTCAAAATAAACAAACATCCATCTCCAACCTTTAAAGGTTGCTTTTCTACGCTTGATGTGTCATTGTGAAGCTCTCCATTGAATATTGTACCAACACATCCATCATGGGCAATGCAGTATAACCAAGATGTTTGAAGGCTAGTTGGGAAAGAGTTGGTGCAATCTTGTGTTTATTGTTATGATGGTTCAGAAGTCATTGAAATCAAAGCAATGCCACTTTGTTCTACTATGAAAACATATTTTTTGGTAATTTTTGTGACAGTGTGTTTTGAGAAATGTATAACAGCAAAAATGGCCTTAGAAATTATTAATCTTTGACAGCTATCACATTTTCTTACTTTTTGAAGTATGGGCAGTATTTGGCCCTTACTCATTTAAGCAAAAAAGTAAAAAAATATATATGGATAAAGGTCGTTCATTATGTTGAACAGACGCAGAAAGCATTTCCACTTGGGTTTTATGACTCCAGATAGAAACCAAGATATCAATTATCAAAGTAATGGATTTTTGTGTCTTTGTGATGCAACTGCCAAACATTAAATCAGGTTTGTAACATTGCAATATCAGCTCATTCTCCTACAAAACCATTAGCCAAAACTATACTCTTTCACCTCAAATGATATGAAGATGAAGGATGTGCATTGGCATGGCTTTTCAAATGTGATCATGCCTAAAAAACGCCAACCCAAACAGGTAAGAGATGCAACCTCCAAATGGGTTGCCAACTTAAATCTTACAATATGTAGTGGTTGAGTGCAGAAAGTGGCTATTCTGAAGAAGAATGCCAAAATAAGACCCTCCAAAGCGCCGTCTATAGCATGTATGATTATATGAAAGGAGCAGTGGATGCAGCACCACTTCTGCCTTGTTTGCAATCTTCTGAATATTATACAACTGCCACCTAAATAAATCAAAACATGTCTTCTCCTAGACTTGAAGAGCCACCTAACAAAGTAGTTCTATGATTATCAAGAACAAGGCACAAGAGAAAATTCAAGCTACCTCCTGGAGTCAAAGAAATGTGCTTATCATCAAAACAAGCACAACAAAAGAAAATTAACAGTAAGAAAAGGAGATGTGTCAAAAAAGGCAATAAAGGAAGCCATTACACTATACCATGTAGAGAGAAAGAAGGATGTCAATGGTGGAAAAAAGAGAGGAGCTGATTCACTCATGAACAAGGACACTGAAACATATAACACCAATCTGGATGCTTGCACAATTTGACAATGTGTAGTTGATGGGAGAGTAGGAGAGACTCTACCAAAGATGGGCCAAGTGAGGAAGTTTGAAAATGATATATTTCAGGTCCTCCTTTCTGCATTCAAACCTTACATTCACATCAAACAAATCATTTGAGAATCTGGCAATATCACTGCAAGTTTGCTCTTAGATTGTGTTACTAAAGCCATGAAAAGATCAGCAACACACACAGACTTTTTGAGCAACTTCTTATTGAGAGTGGGGTTGTTCTCACTGCAACAGTTTGCAACATTATTGAAGAACAACAACTGCTGTGGACAAGGTTTATGAGCCTGTTCATGTTGAATGATGGATTTGACTGAGTCCTTCTTGAATTTGACCTTGCAAAAAAGGTTACTTGTGAAAATGGGGCGGAAAAACGGTTTGTGCATATAAAACTTGTGTCATCTTGATGGGAGAAATACAAAAAGAGGTGGTCAGCTAACAGTGGTATTTTTGGATGTAGGACTTCCTGCATATGGTTTTGTGTCATAAAAACATTGCAATAAACAAAATAGATAATGGGAAACAATTGACTTGGTGTGGTTCTGCAATCACACTTTCAACTTCCAATTTTCTACCACTTCAACAGCAAGTGAGGGGAAAAGATAAGACCTGTGACTGTGAGATTTATGAAAGAGTGCAAGAGAAATTTTGCTACAAAAAAGGGAAATTTTCCATATATTTTTGGTTTGAATGAGGGGGGGGGGAACAGATAAAGAGGATTTTGAAAAATATTAGTTTACAAATATTGTTAGGCTATTTCTGGATGGGGCTGATGTTGAAGGAAAATCGTGTGCTCATCAAAATCGAAAGAGTCCCCAGAAACAACAAAAATCAATTGGTGTGTGGAAGATTAAATACTTTTGAGATTTATGTTTATCTTGGCATCTTAACTACCTCATCTGTGACTCAGGAAATAGATCAACCTTACAGAATTTTCAAAACAATTTTCCTTTGCAACTTGAAGAATGTTGCATTGGGTTGTCTAGAATTTTGAAAGTCAGTCAATTTCCCCCCATATCTTGTAGGCTTGTTTGTTTTTTTTGCAGACAGGATCAAATGACCAGTATTGACAGATTCCAAGATGTATTCAATGATTAATGATTCTTTTTCTCAGGAGAAGTGCAGTGCTGGTTGGAAGTCAGTTTGAGTGGTTCCACCAACTCTTGCTTGCTTGAACAATCCAATGGTTAGTGTGAGCCTGGTGATTCAAACAAGGAGAATCAGATGCAGTAGTTTGTGGCTGAGATAAAACAGGCAAATATTGTTGCATGCAATCTTTGCAGCACTGTGGGTTTGATGGGAATGTTTTTTGAGTGCAGCTGTAAAAGGCGGAAAAGACAGTGACAATTAAAGCACCACATTCCTAGGAATCACGTCAGGTCTTGGCAAATGCTGCAACACATGATGCACTTTTTGCAGCAATTGAAGGTGAGCATTTCATCTTGGACAATATGTTTAAGGCAACAGAAATTCCTCCAATAAAAGATGACTTATGAAAACGGAGGAGGAAAAAAGAAAAGAATGTTGTAATAAAGCTGGCAGAAAAGGCAAACAACTTTGGACCGTTGGAAAGAATTTTTTTGGCTTTGACCAACCAGAGTAGAATATTCTACTGAAATGGTATAAGTTTGGAAATTTTTATGCCGTTGTTTCCTATGAATTGGCTGATTGATGTGTGCTTCAAAAAACACCAGAAGCTCTTGTGGCCAATAATGTTGTGTCCCTCTTGCTTGGAGAATTGTTGGTGTATTTGGAATTTTCATGTTGATTGCAACAACAACTGGATAGAATTGTGATGATTTTTGGGCAACTGACATCCCAGACCCAAGGAATTCATGCCCATACAACATTTTGGACCATATGTCAAAAAGGAGGTTCAATGCCATTCTCTGTGAACTTCATTTGACAGACAGAGAGCAACCTCCTTTTGTTGACAA
>JACCDI010230291.1_pt1 | contig 10236 bp, 12 predicted proteins | sample 7442791 | NCBI WGS metagenome assembly JACCDI01 (sample SAMN15323434, study PRJNA562643) | freshwater metagenome | isolation source: river surface water | place: USA:Blue River Watershed | collected 2017-08-15
ACAAAATATTCGTGATGTTGCCATCCACATTCCGGGAAATGTCGAGGTATCAACCTCACACCCGCGGAATCACAGTGGAAGCTATCATTCATTTATCGTCACGGATACCGTTGTAACACCGTCGAACGCTGATCAAATTACACGGGCATACGAAGAAACATGGCTTGGCTCCACACGGCAGATTGCATTTATGGCGGACACGATGGTCGCCGGTGAAGTCATCACCGAGATATTCAAAGTAGATGCATCAACCATTTCATTAGCATCGAATCATACATTTGACAACGCTGGCCGTATCAAGCCACCAATAGGTATCTCTCAGACCCGACTAACGCACTTTGCCGGGACAGATCTGCGTATAGCGAAGAAACCTCGTCACTGGTTGGCATCGTCGCCGGATGGAAAATCCATTGCGGTGCTCCTTCAGTCAAACAACACCCATCCCCAGCTATATACACTTGATCTGCGCACATTGAAGCTGACGCAACGTACATTTGTTCAAGGTGGAGTCACCACGGCTATCTCGTGGAGTCGATCAGGTTCTGTGATCACATTCGGGGCTGATAACGCAATCTTTGTCCTCGACACAATCACATGGAAGGCACGTAAAGTGGCATCCGTGACCGCCGGAGAGTTGCTGCCACTTTGTTGCTGCATTTCTCCAGATGAGAAACGTATTGCGGTAGAGGTCAGACACTTCGAAACGAATCATATTGCAATAGCAACGTTGGAGTAAGCAAATGACAATTCAGGAAATCCTAAGCTCAAATGCGCTTTTAGTCTTATGTAACGAGATTATCCCACCATGCTCCGACGCCGATGGTGCAGCATCCCCTGAGGTACAGAAGCGGCTTTTGGCCATCTACAGTCTGTATCGGAACGACGACCGCGAATCGCTGCAGTCTTTGAGCGAGTATGCTAAAAGTGGTGAAGGCCAACTGCATCCGTATTTCCCAACGTTTGCTGAAACGGTAATGGAAGCCTATTGGACCAGTGAGCTTGGTCTGTCGCTAGTGGGATTCAACGTCGCTCCATCACGCTCTAGTTGACTTTCCACTCCCGCAGCTGACCAAGAACATCGTGGCGTGTCAAATCTAGATGCAATGGAGTAACCGAAATACGGTTGTTCTTCACTGCGTGCACATCGGTGCCAGGTATTGGGTCGGAATCTACCGGCTTCCCACCAATCCAGAAGTACGCTGAACCATGCGGGTCGACACGTGCTTCATGCTTGTCCTCATAATGCCGTTCTCCCTGCCGCGTAATTTCTACGGTAACTTCGGCTGCGGGCAAGTTTGGCACATTAACATTTAGAAGGCAGCCGGCTGGAAGCGGGTTTTCGACCAATTGAGGGACGATCACATTGGCGATGAATTCACCGGCAGTGTCCCAGTGGGGTGCGGGATCAAACGATGCCATTGAGACGGCAACCGCTTGGAATCCATTTACAATCCCTTCCATGGCAGCGGCAACGGTACCGGAATAAGTCGTATCCCATCCGAGATTTGGTCCGTGATTAATGCCACTGACGACACAGTCAAACCGATGCTCTTGCATAAGCTGTGTGAGTCCCATTAGGACACAGTCGGCAGGCATTCCGCTACACGCATAGGCAGGTGAACCATCGTGAAGAGCGACTTCCTTCAGGCGTAGCGGCTTATGTAGCGTAATCGAGTGCCCAGTCGCTGAACGTGGACGATCAGGCGCGCAAACCGTCACTGTATGTCCAGCGGCAGCTAGTGCCCTCCGCATCGCCAAAATCCCAGGCGCGTGCACACCGTCATCGTTGGAGAGCAAAATATTAAGGGGTCGATTCATGCCGGCGGATACTACCATATTCTCATCCCTAAATGGATGTGTCTGACTCACTTGCCCAAATAGCCACGGTAGCGAGCGCAGCGGCACAGCGCTTGAAGTCCACTGGGCTTATCTTGTCGACGGTATCGGCATGCGTATGATGTACATTCCAATATTCCGTCGTATCGGTATTGAGACCAGCTGTCGGGTAACCAAGCGCGCCGGTTGGACCAATGTCAGCCCCTCCGCCTCCGCTCGTGACTGCGATTCCAAGTGTATGGGTCAGAAGTGGCGTGAGTTCCGCTTGAATATTGCGAAATGATTTGTCGTTACCAGCAGTAATTCCAACAGCCAGCGGATTTCCAACTCCACTGTCGGACTCGACCAGCAGTCGGTGTCGCTCACGTGCCGATTTTACGCGAGCCGCATATTCTATTCCGCCGCGTGTCCCGTTTTCTTCATTTACCCAGAAAGCTACGCGAATCGTCCTTCGTGGACGCCAGCCGCCGCTCTTGATGTGCATAAGCGCATTCCATGCAGCACAGCATCCACCTGCGTCATCGTTTGCCCCTTGTCCAACATCCCAGCTGTCAATATGCCCACCGAGTGCAATCACTTCATCCGGGAATTGGGAACCGCGGATATCTGCCCAGACATTCGATGACCGTCTATCCGGCCGGAAGTGTGCATCCATTTTTAGCCGAACGGTAGGTTTGTCGCCTGCATCGTAGAGGCGTTGAAGCAGCTCCGCTCCTTCAATAGAAACCGCACAGTTAGGAATCTTTTCAACACCATCTTCATAGACCATCGCACCTGTGTGCGGGGTGTGTAGCGACTTTGGGCCTACACTACGAACGATAGAAGCAATAGCGCCGACTTTTGCCGCAGCGGCTGCCCCTTTAGCCCGGTACTGTACAGTCGCCCCATACGTCGTAAACGGGACATTGAACAGAACGACTTTGCCTCGAACAAGTTCGGCTTTCGCTGCCAGGTCGGTGAAGTCCCGAACAGGCACAACAGGCGCGAGTATTCCGCCCCTACCCGTCCCAATGCTCCCGCCAAGACCAAGCATCGCGAGTGATGTCTTTCTGGGAGTGATGAGTTCGAGTGATTCCTGTCCCCTCTCCCACCTTGGAACCATTACCGGCTGTCGTGTAACAGAATCAAAGCCATCCTTACGCAGTGTCACTTCAAGCCAGTCGAGTGACCGTTCGAGCGAGTCAGAGCCACTTAGGCGATGTCCATAGCGGTCGCACATTGTGATGAGACGGTCCATCGCTTTGGCATCACCCAAAATCCTGGACTGGACATCAAGAACCCTCTGCGTAATGTTCATGGCTGTATTGTAGGAGACGTAAATGGCATTGTCGAAACCTACATGCTGTTTGGTGGACCGACATCACGTCAATGGATCGATTTACTGAAATTCAGTCGACTTAACTTTGTAACAAACATCCAACAATTCAGGATGTCAGGGAAGGATTGTCGACGGGGTAAGTTTTTGGGTTGAAACGATGTGTCGTTCAATCGCATCGAGATCCGGGTCAATGCCCCACCCAGCACCCTTTGGGATGGACATCAGTCCATCTTCAAGCCTTAAGGCTCCGCCTGAGAGGTGATCTCTTAGCGGATCGCGGAGGCCATCCCTTCGAAGCAGCGGAGGTGGCGCCTCGGTACGACCTGGTTGTCGGATGTCGGTTGCAAGGAAGTGCATTGCTGCGGCAACCCCGATGGCATTACCTGTGGCAATTGGCGAGACGTTGATTCCGTGTGCAGATGCGAGTGCCCGAATACGGAGTGCCTCCGTCGGTCCGCCGCACCAGGCAAGGTGAACGTGGGCTACGTGTACACAGCGCGTCCGCAACAGATTTTCAAATTCGGTACGTGTTTGTAGGAGACGTCCTGCCGCAAGTGGCATTCGGATTGCGGCCGCCAAATGCGTATAAAGATCGGGCATGTCTGCGGGAACCGGATCCTCAAAAACAGAAAAGCGGTTTTCTTCGAGGAGACGCCCTATCGCGATGGCTTCCGGGAGATCATATGCACCGTGTGCTTCAGCGGTAAACGCCGTGTCAGGTAACGCGTTACGAAGGCCTGCTATTAGCGCTTTGTCCTGCGTCAAGTTACGACCCAGCTGAACGGCGATTGCCCGGTAACCATTTTCGACAAGCGCTCTGGCTTCATCTACGAGACGTGGAATCCGCTCGACTTCCGGGCCATCGATGGAGTACAAGCCAATCGCAGCGCACGGCAGCTTTTCACGATGAATACCACCGAACAAGTCACCTGCACGTATCCCAAGTGTACGTGCCCGGAGATCCCAGATAGCCATGTCCAGACCACTGATGGCGCCCATCATCGCACCGCGCCGCCCGTGGGGCTGCGCCGCAAGCCACATCGCCTGCCACAAGCGTTCATGGTTCAGGGCACATTGACCAAAAAGGATAGGGGCCAAGCGTTCCTTGATTAGTGCCTCTGCGGCCTCGGGGAATCCGCCGCATTCACCCCACCCTGTACGGCCATCTGCAGTATCGACGGCCACGAGCAACGATTCACGCCGGTACGTCTTACCGTGCGGTGTCCCGATGGGTTCCCACAGCCTTGCAGCAAGGCGGTAAGTGCGAACACCAGCGATTGGCGCATCCACCACTATGCGCCCCGTGCCCTTGACACTGCATCGACAAATAGTCTTGCTCTGGCGGAGATCCCATCAGAATCCCGATTGACCAGCAGCGCTTCGCTGACCAGGTTACTGCCTGCAGCGACAGCGATGCATCCCGCCGAAAAGAGCTCAGGGATTGTCGTCACATCCACACCACCCGTCGGGATAATCCGCAGGTGTGGAAGCGGCGCGAGGAGCGCCTTGATGTACTTTGCCCCAAGGGTATCTGCAGGGAACAGCTTTACAAAGTCCGCGCCGGCATCGTGGGCAGTTTGAGCCTCGGTTGGAGTGTATGCGCCGCATACAATGGGCAGGTCAGCATCATTACATGCCTTTATCACAGCAGTATTGAGAATAGGCGTCACGACGAACTGTGCTCCTGCTTCAACGGCTGCCAGCACATGATCAACGCAAAGGACGCTACCAATACCCATCGTGATGTGCGGTAGGCGCTCCCGGACATCGGTGACCAGGTTGAGAGCTCCCGGAGTCGTCAGGGTTGCTTCGACGACATTGCAACCCGCCACTCCTAAGGCAGTAACAGCTTCAAAACAAAATGCATCCGACTTTGAGCGAACTATGGCGATCAAACCGGCAGCGGAGACGGTATCGGAAACCGATTTTCTATTCGTCATAGGGATAATTTCTCCACTTTGGTGTGTCAGCGATATTGAAATCTATTCTACCGGACGACACCCGATGTTGAATTTGCAAACATCACCGATTCGACATCCTTGCGGGTAAACGTGCAGAAGTCGCCACGGATGCCGTGTTTGAGAGCCAGTGCCGCGGCTCCAAAGTTGAGACAATGCTCCAACGCACGTCCACTCATCAGCTCAGACAGGAATGCACCTGCAAACGCATCCCCTCCGCCTACCCTCTCAATCATATTGATATTCCGTTTTGAGCTCTGAAACGAGTGACCATTGGCATCTGCTGCTACCACACTCCATGCGTCATGGGTTTCATCCACTGCCCGACGCCGGGATACAACCACGTTTGTTAGTCCGGGAAAACGTACATGAAGGAGGTTTGCTTTCTCAAGATCCGCCTCGGCTGTACATTCAAAGAGCAAGCGTGCATGGTTTTCGTTACAAATCAGCGTGTCCACATAGCAAAGCACTGGACTTAAGCCGTTTGCTGCAGCATCAACCGACCATAGTTTCATGCGGTAGTTGACATCCATCGAGACGTGTATGCCGCGTTCCTTGCATCGTTCAAGGATACGTATGAGCGTCAAAACGGCTTCACCACCGATGGCAACTGTTATTCCAGTGAAGTGAAAATGCGTTACTCCCGCGAGCATGCCTTCCAGTTCGGTATCAGTGGGATTCCAGCAGGTGACGGCAGACCCGGCACGGTCATAGATGACAGAGGCTGGCTGCAATCCGGATGCAGGCTCTACAAAGTAGATTCCCATTCTCCCTGGTATGGAGTGCATGTGAGCCGTATCTACACCGAAGGAGCGCACCTTCATGATGGCAGCATCAGCGAGAGAGTTGTCCGGCAGGGCTGTGACGTACCGAGCGCTCGCGCCCATTCTGGCTGCAGCCACTGCGACATTACACTCGGCCCCGCCGAATGCAAGGTCTGCCCCTGTTGCGGTAACCAGCCTGCTGTCGCCAGCAGGTGAAATACGGAGCATTAACTCTCCAAAAGTCATTAGCATCGGCATAGTTCCACAATAACGCATATCGCTCCCTGTTCACGGTAAAATTCCCGTTTGGAAGACCAAAGGTGATTCATGTTTGACAATCTTGCCGAAAAGCTGCAAACAGCATTTGCAAAGCTGCGTGGTAATCAAAAGCTGACAGAAGCGGACATCGATGAAGCGATGCGTATCGTGCGTTCTGCCTTGCTGGAGGCGGATGTCAACTTCCGGGTGGTCAAGAGTTTTGTCAGCCGTGTGAAGGAGCAAGCTCTTGGAGCGGAAGTCCTTGATGGCCTACAGCCTGGTCAGCAGGTTATTAAGTTCGTCCACGATGAGCTTGTCAGAACCTTGTCGGGTATCGGTCCGGATGAATCCATCGATGGTGCCGTCGCGGTCCCGCTGAATATTCAGTCACGTGCGATGACGGTGATGATGCTCTGCGGTTTGCAGGGAGCGGGTAAGACGACGCTTGCGGGCAAACTTGCCAAGCGGTTGATCGGTCAAGGCAAGCAGGTATTGCTCGCCGCATGTGACATCCAGCGCCCAGCCGCCATTCAACAGCTTCAAGTTGTCGGCGGTCAGGTTGGAGCGACAGTTTATACACAAGCGGGTATGGGCCCCGTGGATGTAGCAAAGAATGCGGTTGCATTTGCGACTGAGAAGCGCCTCGATGTCGTCATTCTTGATACAGCCGGTCGCCTCCATGTTGATGGTTCGCTTATGGATGAACTGAAAGCCATTCATGCTGCGACATCGCCTCATGAGACCCTCCTCGTCGTCGATGCGATGACGGGTCAGGATGCGGTGAATGTTGCAACCCAGTTCACGGATGCGATTGATGTAACCGGATTTGTGCTGACAAAGGTGGATGGCGATACACGTGGCGGTGCGGCGATTTCGTTGCGCGCGGTGGCGGGAAAACCAATCAAGCTTGCGGGTATCGGCGAGAAGATGGATGCCCTTGAGCCTTTCCATCCGGACCGTATTGCTCAGCGTATCCTCGGCATGGGTGATGTTCTTTCATTGATTGAGAAGGCGGAAGCCGCTGTCGATGAAAAGCGTGCCGTTGAGATGGAAAAAAAGCTTCGCCAAGGCAAGTTTGACTTTGAGGACTTCCTTGAGCAAATGCAGCAAATGCGTAAGCTGGGCCCCCTGGAGCAGCTGCTGAAGATGATTCCCGGCGTAGGCTCTCAGCTCAAAGATGTCGACTTTGGGGCTGGCGAAAAGGAGATGGCAAAGTTCGAGGCCATCGTGCGGAGCATGACGCCCAAGGAACGTAAGAATCCAGAGATTATCAATGGAAGCCGTAGAAAACGCATCGCGGCGGGCTCCGGGGTACCTGTTTCTGATGTAAATATGGCATTGAACCGATTTGAGCAGATGAGAAACCTGATGAAAGGTCTTTCAAGTGGTAAGATGCCCGGGTTGTCTGGAATGCCTGCGGTCCCTGGAATGCCAGGACAGCGGCGTCCAGCGAAGAAGGGTAAGGGTGGAGGTCCATCTGGACGGATCCGTCCTCCGTTTGTTCGTTAGGCGATGTTTCGGCTACCAATGCCGTAAACTGGGTTTGAGGGAAATTAGGAAAGCATATGGTTAAGATTCGTTTGCGCCGTGACGGCGCCAAGAAGCGCCCGTTCTACCACATCGTTGCAGCAGATGTCCGCCGTGCGCGTGATGGCCGCTTCATCGAAGAGCTCGGCTATTACAATCCGATGGTTGCAGCAGATGTTGCTCCAATTGTGGAACTAAAAGAAGACCGCGTGCGCTATTGGCTTGGAGTTGGCGCTCAACCGACAGATAAGGTTCACCACATCCTTTTGAAGAGCGGTTTGATTGAAGCAACGACAAAGGCTGAAGGCTAAACTTCAGTCGTTCAAAGAAGGTCCACCGTTGAAATCGACTGTTGAATTCCTGGTAAAAGAGCTCGTAGACAATCCAGATGCTGTTGAAGTATCTGAGGTTACGGGTGATGATTCGACGACTTACGAAGTACGTGTCTCACCTGATGACTTGGGAAAGGTTATTGGAAAGCAAGGGCGCATTGCCAATGCCATCCGAACCCTTGTCAAGGCAGTTGCCATGAAGGACAAGCGTAAAGTCTACGTGGAAATTCTTGCATAGCAAAAACCGATTGGTTTTAATTTCTTGGCGTGAAGTGAGTTTCGTTTAATGGATAGTCAATCCGTCCTCATTGGAACGATCGCTGCGCCATTTGGTGTACGGGGCGAAGTCAAAGTCATGGCTCACTTCGCCCGGATGCCTCTTGTAAAATCATTCACATCCCTTGAGCTCGTTTCCCCTGATGGAATAGGTGCACGGGTCAAGGTCATTTCGGTTCGCCATCACCCGCCAAGTTGGCTGGTCCTTCTGGATGGCATTGACCGAAATCAGGCTGAGCACCTTCATGGGTATACGCTTCGCGCTCTCAAGTCAGAGTTACCTCCCCTACCTGAAGATGAGTTTTATGCATTCGATATCGAGGGATGTCAGGTGATTACGGACACGGGACGTGACTTTGGTACTGTCCACACCGTTCACGTCAATGCAAACAGCAACGATGTTTATGAAACTGATGTTGCGATGATTCCTGTTGTCGAACAGTTTGTTCTGGCAGTGGATATCGCGAAGAAAGTCATCACGGTTCGTGATGTTCCAGGCCTGCGGGTTGATGAGCTCTGACGAGCAACCCACACCCGGCTTTTCTGTAACCGTCGTTACTCTGTTTCCGGAGTTCATCCTGCAAGCCGTCGGTCATAGCATCCTTGGACGAGCGATTTCATCCGGTTTTATTGCCGTAAACGTCATCAACCCGAGAGACTTCTCCACGAATAAGCACAAGACTGTGGATGATTACCCTTTTGGTGGTGGAGCCGGGATGGTGATGAAGACGGAGCCTCTCGTCGCTGCGATTGAGGCATCCAGAGAATCCGGTGCATGCGACATCCCTGTCATTTACATGTCTCCAGCGGGTTCCACACTTACACAGGAGATCGCGTCTGAACTTTCGCAGCTAAATGGCATCACGTTGGTTTGTGGGCACTATGAAGGCATAGATGAGCGCGTGCGCGAACATTGGATTGACCGCGAGCTCTCGATCGGTGACTATGTCCTCACAGGTGGTGAACCTGCAGCGTTAGTCGTCATTGATGCTGTCTGTAGGTTGATTCCTGGGGTGCTGGGAAACACTGAAAGCCCGACGGACGAATCATTTTCTGCAGGAACACTGGAATACCCGCATTACACACGTCCAGCGGACTTTCGCGGACACAAAGTTCCTGATATTCTATTGTCGGGTCACCACGCCAAGATTGACGATTGGCGGAGAACGCAAGCACTCGTGCGAACACGTTCCCGTCGTCCAGATCTTTGGGAGCGGTTGCAGCCATTGTCAAAGGAAGACCGAAAACGGATCGACACCTATGACAGGCTCGCAGAGTTAAATTGACTTTGGTCCCCCGTACGGTGAACGGATAGTCTCACCGAGGCGGCAAGAGATTGTCGTGGCGACGCTTCCAATGTCCCAACCAGCCTGATGGCTGGGGTCGACCTCCTGGAATCGGCCGAAACCGACCAACGGGTCAACCGTCGGTTTACGGAGTTAGTAAAATGGCAAACGAAACCATTATTCGTGCAATTGAGAATGCGCAAAAGCGCACCGATGTTCCTCGCTTCCGTGGCGGAGACACTGTCCGTGTCCACGCTAAGGTTGTTGAAGGTGGTAAGGAACGTATCCAGGTCTTCGAAGGTGTTGCACTCGCACGCCGTGGCGAAGGTATCCGAGATACCGTTCTTGTACGTAAAGTCACCAATGGTGTTGGTGTTGAGCGTACATTCTTGGTGCATTCACCACGCATTGACAAAATCGAAGTCATCCGTCGTGGCGCTGTCCGACGTTCCAAGCTCTACTTCCTGCGTGATCGCGTAGGTAAGGCAGCGCGTATCAAGGAAGACCGCAACGGTCGCTTCGCCGACAAGTAAGTACTATGGGAGCAACGCAACGTTAAGTGGAGTCCTTAACCGATAAGCTTTCAACTCTTCCGTTGCCCGTTGTTGTCTCAATACTTGCCCTCCTTACGGCTGTCCGTGTTTCCTGGAAAGGTGACCGGTCAGCCGTTTTTCGTATCCT
>JACCDI011089579.1_pt1 | contig 10234 bp, 9 predicted proteins | sample 7442791 | NCBI WGS metagenome assembly JACCDI01 (sample SAMN15323434, study PRJNA562643) | freshwater metagenome | isolation source: river surface water | place: USA:Blue River Watershed | collected 2017-08-15
CCTGCAATTCCCTCTTCTCCCCAGCGGTAGGCTTTGCTCCGTGCATGATCGTGGGTCACATTTTCCCAAGCCGCTCCGTCAGAACTGTAATCTTCGCGCACGGTTCCCCATTGGCGGTCCGTGAGGTAGGGACCCCATTTCTTCCAATGCTTTTTATTCTCCTTATCTTCTTGTAGTCGTGTGTGTTCGGCAGACATGAACCTGTTGTTCGTTGGGCGAGGGGTGAAATTATCATTTTCGCCGCAGAAAGCCGCATAAGAATTTAAAGTAGTGTGTAAAAATCTACCAACAAAAAGGGGTTAAAAAAGAGCCTAGGTAGTCAATTTTTGACTTTCTTTTAAAAATCAACCGATTGAATTCAGTTTTTTCTTGGTTGGATTTTATAAATTTTAACTATCGGATGAATAAAAAAAAATTACCTTTGACGTAAGATTTTTTCGTTCTAACCTCTCGCCGCTACTGCCATGAAAAATTCCTCTCCTTTTCCCATGAAGTCAAGAATTGTCCTTGTGTTTTCCTTACTCCTGCTTTTTGCAGGGGTTTATTTTGGAGGCAACCAGATTGCGACTGAAGAGCAAGAGGTAATTGAGACTAATCCAACAACTCTATCCCTTTCTGAGGGTACACCTGTGCGTTTTGTGAGTCAGGGTAATGAGTCTGCTTCAAATGACTCTGGTTTGGTAAAAACCTACAGTCAGTTGTATGGAAAATTTCAATTGAAAGCCTTTGCTAACCGCCAATTTTCCATGCCTACTGATCAAGAAATCGAAGCACTACGAATGGAGTCGAACGCATTGGATCAACTTTATACCCAAATGACGCCAGAAGAGCGGAAAAAAGTAAAACGGGTTTCCTTCCCCTACGCCAAACTTGAGGTAGCGGGAAAAGTGATTTACAAAAGATTTGAAGAGCTAACTCAGAAGGAAAGAGAAAGCCTGGGTTGCTAGGATAAAACTAGTTCAGGGCTGTTTTTTTGAGTGATTTGCTCCTGTTTATAGACTAATTTCCGGAATTCAGAAGGCCAACTTTCAGCCCATTTTTGGTAGTTTTTTGTTCGGCTTGCTTCTGGCAAGGAGAGGCTAGTGAGTAGTTCAAAATCAAAGAACTCTGCTTTTTTTCCAGCCCCTGAAAGCTCTCCATCCAAGGCATTGCAGGCTTGTTCGTACTGCCCTGCAACAGGTACCATGACCACGGGCTTTCCCAAGTACATGGCCTCACAAATGGATTCAAATCCTGCCGTGCAGATTAACCCTTTACAGGCTGCCATGGCTTCCAAAAATGCCTGATCATTGACTAGATGAAAACTTAAATTGGGGAGTGGATGCTCGCTTACTGCGGCACCTTTTTTATCCCAAAAGGCTTTGATGTTGATCTCTGGATTGTTTTTTGCAAAAGTCATCACCTCTTCTGCGTAGCCTGGATTGACCATGTAGGTTAGGTAAAAATCTTCCTGAGCCACGGTCAATTCCTTTACTTCTTGCCGAAGCAAGGGAGGAACAACCTGCACCCCATTACTAGTTTTTTTTGGTAAAAATGAAAGTGCCAACTGCTCGGAAGCCCCCCAGGCTGTAAGGCGGGTATGCATTTGAAACAGAAATTTTTCGAGGCTTCGGTTTGGGGCAAAGGTAAATTCAGGATGCCTTTCCAAGTATTGATGACCGATAGCCCAGAACGCTATTTTGGGTGCAAAAAGTAGGTTATAAAGCCCTGCAAGGGGTTCATAGAAATTCACCACCACCTCGGGTTGCTTTTCTTGAATCAATGCATGGATTTTTTGCAGGCTAGTCCAATAGGTGGCTGTTCTCCCCAAATTTTTTCGAATGGTCTTTCCAAGTAAGATTTTCTTTTCCAACCCGTCGGTTTCAAAGTTGGGACTTTCTACCGGCGTCACTGCCACTCCAATTTTTTGGAGAAAAAAATCGGGAACTTGTCGCCTCGGGCTTTTCCCTACCACGACACCCACCAATTCATGCTGCTCTTTTTTAAGTAGTGCGGCAAAGGAGAGCGCCTGCGTCAGGTGTCCTCTCCCTTCCCCTTGGATCAAAAATAAAAACCGCATGGCTTACAGTTGAATACCTGGAGTTTGCAATTCTTCGTCTTGGATGCCGGTGAATGCAACCTGGGCAAGGTCGATTTCTGTCAAATCTTCCATTCGTGATGGAATTGATATTTCTTGAGGGGTATCCATTTTCTTGAAATCGATCTGGTTGAAGTAGATCAGTTCCCAATTGCCTTCGTGGTCTTCTGCCAAGGCACTCATGGTCTCCACCCAATCCCCTGAGTTGAGGTAGTGGACGCCATCAATCATGCGATTTTCGGCCTTGTGAATGTGTCCGCAGATGATGCCGTCACAGCCTTTGGCCTTGGCCATTTTGGCGAGTTCGGTTTCGTAATCGTCTACATAGGATACGGCTTTTTTGACTTTCCCTTTGACAAATTGGGAAAGCGAGAAGTAGGGAAGTCCATTTTTGTAACGGTAGTAATTAACTACTCGGTTGAGCCAAAGCAAAAATGTGTAGCCCACATCTCCTAAGTAAGCAATCCAACGGAGGTTGGTGGTAATGCTGTCAAAAACATCTCCATGGGTAATGAAGTAGGTTTTTCCATTACTTTCATAGGTCATGTCTGCTAGAATTTGCAGTCTGCCGATTTGCAGTGGTAAAATCTGATCTAAAAAATCATCGTGATTTCCACGTAGGTAGTACACGTTAGTGGATTGGCTTTCCATCATCTTCAGTACGCGGTTGAAGAATCGGGTGTGTTTTCGCTTCCAACTACCCGACTTTTTCAGTTGCCAGCCATCGATGATGTCGCCGTTCAAGATGAGATTGTCGCAGTGGAACTGCTTCAGGAATCTTGCGATTTCCTTGGATTTAGAGCCTTTGGTGCCCAAGTGAACATCCGAAACGATGATGGTTTTGTAGTTAGTCTTCACACAAGTCGTTTTGCTTCACAATTTCACTTGCATACGTCACTTGAATGTGTTTGAGATATTATGCTTTTGTGTTTTTAACGAAATTTTATTCCTTAAAAATTAAAATAAGGTTAAGTAAAGATTAAAAATCAGGATGCAATTCCCTTTAAATCCGTTGGGCTTAGAAAAATAAAGTAAAGAAATTATGCAGGCGGTGAATTGTACTTTCGGTCCAATCCCTAGTTTCGTAGTTCTAATTCTTTGTCACCCATGAAAAAAATCACCTTTCTCCTGAGTTGCTTACTCCTTGCATTTTCAAGCGTTGCTCAACAACCTTCTTCCAAAGGAAATTACGAGTTAGCCGCTCGATTTTCGCCCGATAAATTGAAGAAAATGATTTTTTCGACCAGCGTAGATCCGCATTGGATGAAAAAATCAGATCGCTTTTGGTACGAATACGAGACTACCCAAGGGAAGAAATGGGTGCTTGTTGATCCGGTGAGACGAACCAAATCTCCGCTTTTTGATGCGGACAAACTCGCAGCAGAACTCACGAAGGCAGTCAAAGATCCCTTTGATGGGCAACACCTCAAACTGGACAACATGAAGTTGCTCGGTGATGAAAATACCCTCCAGTTCACCGTCAAAAGTACTGCGGAGGTACTCAAAAAGGATTGGGCTGAACTTAAAGCAAAGAATAAGAATGCCAAAGACTCTTTAGAAAAGAAGGTGCATACTTTTCAATTCAATTTGATTTCCCAGCAACTCAAAGAAATTGAAACTGTAAAAGAGCCTGCGCGACTTGCTTGGGCCAATATTGCTCCGGACTCCTCCAAAGTAGTGTATGTGAAAAACTTCAACTTGTACTGGATGGATAAAGCCAATTTCTTGAAGGCAGTCAAAGATTTGAAAGATACCACCTTGGTGGAACAAGCACTGACTACCGATGGGGTGGCCGATTACGAATATGGCTGGGGAGATCGTGGAGAAGACAATGTAGAGGTTGAAAAAAAGAAAAACGACCGAAAGCGGGCTCCAGTGCTTTGGAGTGCGGATAGCAAGCAGTTTATCCTCACTCGTACCGACCAGCGAAAGGTGAAGGACCTCTGGGTGATCCACAATACCCGAGATCCTAGACCTACTTTGGAAACCTACAAGTATGCCATGCCAGGCGAAAAGGAGCAGCCGATCACAGACCTGGTCCATTATTCCTTTGAAACGCAGAAGTTGAGTGACTTACCAATTTCCACATTTAAAGATCAGACGGTTTCCCTTTGGTCCACTACCCCTGCGGCCAATACGCGTGACGATGACTTTAGACCGACTACCTGGCTAGGAAATACCAGCGAATTTTACTTTGCCTTGACCTCCCGTGACTTGAAGCGTGTGGATGTCTTGCGCTGGAATTTGAAGACCAACCAGAAAGAGGTGCTCATCGAAGAAAGAAGCAACACCTACATTGATTTTGAAAAACCTGAGTTGGTAGGCAATGACCTAATCTGGTGGTCTGAGCGCGATGGTTGGGGACATTTCTACCTCTATGGAAAGGATGGGACGTACAAGCGTCAACTTACCTCAGGCCCTTACCACACTGCAGGTGTCTCCAGAGTAGATGCGAACATGCGCAAATTGTATTTCACTGCCAATGGTCGTGAAAAGGGGGAGGATCCCTACTACGAACATTTGTATTCCGTTTCTTTGGATGGGGGAGCAGTAACTCTGTTGAATAAAGGAGACTTCAACCATGAAATCAGCATCAATGACCCTGCTTCCTATTTTGTGTCGAATTTTTCTCGAGTAAATACAGTTCCTGCATCCGTACTCTACGATCGAAATGGAGCCAAAATCATGGATTTGGAAACTGCAGATCTGAGTCAGTTGATGGCGGCGGGATACCAGTTTCCTGAGCCCTTTACCTTCAAGGCAGACGATGGCATCACCGACTTGTATGGGGTAATGTACAAGCCATTTGATTTTGACTCTACACGCAGCTACCCTATGATCCAGTATGTGTATCCTGGTCCACAGACCGAGGCGGTCAACAAGTCTTTTGGACGAGGAATGGACCGCACAGATCGCTTGGCACAGTTTGGCTTTGTGGTGGTGACATTGGGCAACCGAGGTGGGCATCCGGCTCGATCCAAGTGGTACCACAACTATGGATATGGTGACCTTCGTGACTACGGATTGGCAGATAAAAAGGCAGCAGTAGAACAGCTAGCAGATAGACATTCCTTTATCGATCGTCATAAGGTAGGGATCCAAGGGCATTCCGGCGGTGGATTTATGTCCACAGCAGCGATGCTCGTATATCCGGACGTATTTAAAGTGGCCGTTTCCTCGGCAGGAAATCACGAAAACAACATTTACAACCGCTGGTGGTCGGAGAAGCACCACGGGGTGCAGGAGCGAATCTTGCCAACCGGAGATACCACCTTTGTATATCAGATTGAAAAAAATCCAGATTTAGCCAAAAATCTAAAGGGTCACCTGATGCTCAGCACGGGTGATGTAGACAACAACGTACATCCTGCTGGCACCATCCGCATGGCCAATGCTTTGATCAAGGCTGGAAAGCGTTTTGAGTTTGTGTTGCTTCCTGGACAACGTCATGGCTATGGAGACATGACCGAATACTTCTTCTGGAAGATGGGGGATTACTTTGTGGCGCATCTGCTGGGAGATACCACTCCACCACCCGTAGATATGGTTCAGATGCTGCGGGACAAGCCCAAGGACAAGTAACGACTTCTTTAAACAGTAAACCCCTCTTTTGAGGGGTTTACTGTTTAAAGAAGTCGTATTTCTTCGATTCCTTTGAGGAAGGAATCAAATTAGGCGGATAATTTCAGTTTAAGATTCCTTGAGTGAAATCCAAAAAATAAGGTAGATCACCATTGTGGCGCCACTACTGATCCCTAAGGTTAAGCCACCTACGCCGAAGAAGAACACTAAAAATAGGCCTCTCAATAAGCCAGAGGAGATGCCTAGGGATCTGGCGATGCCTCCAATAACGCCGCCAATCCATTTGTCTGAGGAATGTCTATTCATATGAGTTTTTGTATCTAAGTTGGGTGAAAGTTTATTGATTTGAATGTACTAGAGAATCATTAATTATCAAAAATCTGACTTCCAAGTCGAATTAATTTTTTGATTTAATTTTGGGTGAGTTGATGGATTGCCTCTGCGTTATCAAATTAAAAGTTGTTTTTGGGTGTGATCGGATAAGGATAATACATAAAATTAGCCGCTTGATTCATCCATTATGAGATATTAATCTTTTATTGATTTAGGTGTATTTATCATTTCTATTTCTAAAAACACTATTTTTTTAAAGGTGATTTATTTCTTTTTAATTGAGCAAAAAAGAAAAATCAATAATATAAAAGTCAATTTTTTTTAAAACAAAAATTTGAAGTACTAAGTTAATTCCATTAATTAGCATTCGTTTTATAAACCATCAACCAAACTTATTTAAAGCAGCGAGCCAATTAGAAGGCCGTGGAATAACCATTAAAATTGAAAAAAATATGAAAAAAGCACTTTTAACCTCGATTTTATTTGTTTGTTTTTACACAATTCTTGCGGCGCAAGATAAAATAGGTGTAGGTATTATGTCGTTTACTTATGTGGATGATGCAGCATCTTATGAGAATGTAAATTCAATTCAAGAAACTGTTACCAATGCCTTTGTTAAGACAAAAAGATTCAATATTGTCGATCGTTCTAAAATGGACGCTCTAAAAAGAGAAAAAGAATTACAAAAAACTGAAGATTTTATTGACGGATCTACCATTGAGCAAAGCGCAAGCCTTGGAGCGAGTTTCTTGATTGCTGGACACGTTATTTCTGCTACAACAGAGCAGATGGAGTCTGCTCCAGATGACAACGGGAACGTGAAAATTTCTTACAGAGCAAAATTGGCCATTTCTTTAAAAGTTATTGATGTAGCAACTGGCCAAGTTGTAACTTCCGAAACTATTGAGCCACAGGGTGGTACAGGTTTGGGTGGATTGTTGGGTACTGGCCCTGCAACTCCTCAAGCAGCGATGACCAAAGCAATTAATGACATTGTTGGTAAAGTCGACTACTTTGTAGACAAGAATTTCCCTGTAAGTTTTTCTATCGTTGAGATTCAAGAAAAGGATGGTAAAGGAAATGCAAAAGTAGTGATGATTGCAGGTGGTTCAGACTTCAATTTACAAAAAGGCGATAAACTACAAGTGATAGAAGTGACTGAAATTGAAGTCAATGGAAAAAAACTTGAGCGTAAAAAGCCAATTGGAGAATTGAAAATCTCAAGAGTTGAAGGAGAGAGTTTTTCTATTTGCACAGTAAGTTCTGGCGGAATTGAAATTAACTCGAAGTTCGAATCAAAATCCAAACTATTTGTTACTACTAAATTCTAACAAATATGAAGTACCTTATATTTCTTGTTGCGATTTTTACTTTAGGACTGCATTCTTGCAGTCCTAAATTTCCTTATTCAGGTGACGTGAATTTTCTTTACAAAGACGCTCAGGGCACCATTGGCTTGAAGAGTACTGGATTTGGAAGGAATCATTTTGACGCAGTAATGGATGCTGAAAAAAATGCCTTTAAAGTTCTTTTGTTTAGAGGCGTTCCTGGAACAGAGTTAAATATTCCATTGATCGAAAATGAAAGTGAGGTAACTTCAAGATATAAAAAATACTTCGATGACCTTTTTGTCAATGGGAAGTACAAAACGTTCTTGATGTCTTCCACAGAAAGTTCAAACTTAATGAAAGTTAAAGGAACAAAGAAGATCAACGTGGATGTAAAAATTAATTACAATTCACTTAGAAAAGATTTAGAACAAAATCAAGTGATTCGAAGATTTGGTTATTAAAGACTAAAAAATGAAAATTAACAACTTCCTATTTATCTTATTTATTTTATTTTCCTTACCTGCTTTAGCACAGAATGCTGCTACCAATAGCGGTGGTCAGGTAGTACAAATACAGCCATCAATCATGGTAATCCCCATGAAAAAGCAAGGGGAAGATTACCGGCAATTACTTGAAAATGGAGCTGATAAAAGATTAGCTATCAGCCGAGTTAAAGCTGCATTTGATTCCAGAGGATTTACAACTTATGACTTTGAAGCAGAGTTGAAAAAAGTGACCACTCTAGGAGCCTTCAATGGGGATACGCAAACAGATGTAAAGGATGCTATTGTTAGAAACTCAGGTGCAGACATCTTTGTTGAGGTTGATATTATTGTCATGAGAGGTCAAAGTGGTACAGAAGTCACCATCATCTTGGAGGCTTTTGAATCTGCAACGGGTCGTTCTCTTTCAAATGATGACGAATCTTCAGGAAAGTACTACACAGATGACATAGCCAAACTTGCTGGTAAGGCAATAGATGGGATGAAAGAGAATTTTCTCAATCAACTACAAATTAAATTCACCGAAATTGTCACAAACGGAAGGTCTGTGTACGTTGAATTTGGTTTAAGTCAAGAGGCAACCATCAACTTCCAATCAGAGGTTAATGCAGATGGGGATTTGCTATCTGAAGTAATTGGTGATTGGATGAAAGATAATGCATACAAGAACTATGCGAAAAGAGGTGGAAGTACTGCTTTAAAAGTTGTTTACGACGATGTTAGATTGCCTTTGAAAGATCAAGAAACTGGTTTGAACTATGAAATCGAATCATTTGGTAGGGCAATAAGACTGTTCTTAAGGTCCATGAACATCAAAGCCACAATCGATTATCCTAGAGGTCAAATTGTTGTTACTGTAAATCAATAAATTGTGAAAAAATTACTATTCTTAATTTCGATCTGTTTACTACACTCTTTTCAGTTGTTGGCTCAAACAGATAATTCCGTAGGTAAAATTGCACTATCTGTGGTAATGCCAGACAATGTGGAGGGATTATCGAGTAGTAATTTGTCCAAACTTGAGACCAAAATCATCGAAATTATATCGGCTAAAGGCCTGGCTTCAACTGGGTACAACAATAATTTCGTGATCTATCCTAAGTTTTCAATTTATGAATCTACAGTTGTTGAAAGTGGACTTCAGGATATCACTGTAAATGAATGTGAATTAAGTTTGTTTATCAAACAGGTAGACACAAATGTTATTTTCGCAGCGGTTAGTAAACCATTGAAAGGTAATGGTAACAACAAGCAAACTGCAATTACCAATGCAATTTCAAAGATCAATGTAAGGGATGTCGCTTTTCAGGATTTTGTAGATACTGGAAAAGGTAAAATCATTTCGTATTATGAAATGAGTTGCGGAGATATCATCAACAAGGCGGATGGTTTAATTAAGAGACAACAATTTGATCAAGCCATTGGTCTACTCATGACTGTGCCTGAGGAAGTAAGTTGTTTTGCAAGGATTAAAGACAAATCCATAGAGGCATATTTGGCGTACCAAAAGCAGAGATGTTCTGAATCTATTCAGCTTGCAAGAACCCAATTAGCCGCTAATGATTACAACACGTCTTTAACTACTCTAAGTACAATTGACCCTTCAACTCCATGCTTTAATGATTCTCAGAAGTTAATTGCAGAGGCTACAAGCAGATTGGATGAGGAGGAGAGAAGGAATTGGGCTTTTCTTAATAAAGTGTACGACGATAACGTTGCCTTAGAAAAACTTAGAATTAATGCAGTTAAAGAGATTGCGACTGCTTATTACCAAAGTCAACCAACCACGATTACTTACTCCGCCTTAATTTTGTATTAAGGAAATTCAAGTTAAGTAGTCGCCTTTTTGGAGGGGTAACTTTATAAAAAAGTGCATCTGGGATTCACTGAAGCCTTTTGTTAAAAAAAGTACAAATAAGTTTGAATTCATGGGTAGAAAATTGATATTTCATTGAATATCAAGCCCATGAATTCTCTACTTTCCTTGCATCTCAAAGCCTTTGACTGGCTAGACCAACACTGGGAGGGTCCAAGGAGTACCCGTTGGATTAGCAACTTAGTGGTTGGATTTTTTATCCTAGGGTCTGTGGTGCCTCTACTTATCTTCCTAGACGTACCCATTCCCTTTCCTTCTCTTTCTCCTTTTTTTGCTGTAGAAATTGCCTTTACCATTTTATTGGTTTTTGAGATTTTGGGATTGATTTTCTTGCTTCCTAAGTCCGTGGCCGACTCGATTGGCAAACAGTTTGAAATCATATCTTTACTTCTCCTTCGGGATGCATTCAAGGAATTTGGCCACTACATGGGTGAACTCAATTGGGACCCCGAACTCCTACTTGAACTTTTGCCCATGGTGGCAGATGGATTTGGTGCAGTGCTTATTTTTGGAATGACAGCCCTCTTTTACC
>JACCDI010933078.1_pt1 | contig 10233 bp, 10 predicted proteins | sample 7442791 | NCBI WGS metagenome assembly JACCDI01 (sample SAMN15323434, study PRJNA562643) | freshwater metagenome | isolation source: river surface water | place: USA:Blue River Watershed | collected 2017-08-15
CTAAGCGACAAGAGCGGCGCAGAAACAATATTCCATCGGTAGCAATCGCCGGATATACCAATGCTGGGAAATCTTCACTCCTCAATTCACTTACCGGCGCTGGCGTACTTGTTGAGAATGCGCTCTTTGCAACTTTGGATCCGACAGTTCGTAAGGCGCAGACGGCAGAGGGTCGAATCTATACGCTCTCAGATACAGTCGGCTTTGTTCGCCATCTACCTCATCAACTGGTCGATGCATTTAAATCCACTCTTGAAGAGGTCTCCGGCGCAGATTTAATTGTCCATGTTGTAGATGGCTCACATCCCGATCCCTTCGAGCAGATCAGAGCAGTTCGACAGGTAATTGATGAGATTGGCGGGGGAGAGATACCCGAAATCATCGCAATCAATAAAGTTGATATCGCAGCGCCTGAGGTAGTCATGGAGCTGCTTCGCAAAGAGAAGAATAGTTACGCCTTCTCCACTAAGACCGGCTTTGGAATCGAGGGCCTGGTCCATGCGATCGAGAAGTCACTTCCACACCCAAGCGTTGAGATTGATTCGGTGATTCCTTATGGTCGCGGCGATCTCGTCCATGCCATCCACGAGACCGGCGAGATCATCTTGGAGGAGCATTTGGCCGAGGGTACCCATATCCGAGGCTATGTCGATGGCGCACTGGCCCAATCGATTGAACGCGCTCTCAAAGGTGGGGAATAAACGCGACACGCCGGTGGTTGTAACGGGTAATTGGCGAGCCAATACGCGACTATTCGCACACGGCGGCGAAATGCTCGCCCGATATCGATGAAGGAGAGGTGAGATCCGTGGCAACAGATTACGACACACCCCGTAAGACCGATGAGGAATTACACGAGGAGTCTCTCGAAGAGCTCAAGGCGAAGCGTGCTGACGCACAATCCGGTCAAATCGATGTCGATGAGGCGGAGGCAGCTGAAAATCTCGAGCTCCCTGGTGCAGATCTATCTGGTGAGCAGTTAGCGGTTCGAGTTGTCCCTAAGCAGGTCGACGAATTTACCTGTTCTCGCTGTTTCTTAATCCACCACATGACTCAACTCGCCAAGGGCGAGGGAGCAAAAGCGGTCTGCAAGGATTGCGCTTAACTTTCAAGAGCGCGCTTAAACGCAGCAGCTGAGTTACTTGAGATTAGCCAGTAAGGCGTTGGATCTCGCTCATCGCGCACTCGCACCTTAACTCCCTGCGAGACCCAGAATATTGTCGCGAGATATGCGGCAGGGTCAGCGCCCCGAGTGCGTTCATGGGCAAAACGCTTGCGGTCGAGAACCTCTACTTCACCGAGAAGTTCAATCGGAATATGTGCTCGACCGATGCGTAGCTCTCCATCGCTAATCTCAATCACCTTCTTTGAACGGTAGATAAATAAAAGACCTAAGACAACCGATATCGCGAAGGCGTTGATCGCCGCCTTGTTATCGAGAGCAGCCCATATCGCCAGGACTAGCGAGAAGAGCATGAAGTAGATGAAGGCGATGAGCCAGAATGGGGCGCGAATCACCTCTCGATAGTTGGCTTTAATACCCATGGTTGTAGGTTAGCGCTAACTCAATCAAGTAGCCTTACCCTATGAGTCGCGTAGCAAGTACAACGCCTCCAGATGGAGCGATAATTCCAGAGCGCCATCCCGAGTCGCCAAAGACCGGCACTCAAATACCCTCACACTTTAAACACTGCTTCGGTTGTGGCGAATTGCATCCGACCGGCCTCCATCTCGTTGCAATCGTTGGTGAAGGTCTCGATATCACAGCTCAATTTACCGTTACTGAGAATCATCAAGGTGCGCCAGGTCTTGCTCATGGCGGTCTGCTCTCGCTCGCCTTTGACGAAGCGCTTGGAAAGTTGATGTGGCTCTTACGAGCGCCAGCGGTCACGGCGCGACTTGAGACCGATTTTCTCGCGCCAGTTCCGATTGGTACAACGCTCTATATCACCGCTCGGATTACCGGTCAGCAGGGGCGAAAAGTTTATTCGGAGGCAGAGGGGCGTATTAATGGCCCAGAAGGAACGCTTGCGGTGAGAGCTGCCTCGCTCTTTGTTATCGTGCCAATGAACCATTTCCTTGATAATGCGCCAGCTGATTACATCGCAGCGCTTAAGGCGTCACCTGAACTCCTTGCATTTGTCGATCCAGACTTTAATATCAACCCATGAGCGCTCTTCAAGTTCTGATTACTCGGCTAGATCCCGATCTTCCACTTCCTAACTATGCAAAGGGTGGCGATGCCGGCGCTGATATCTACTCACGAATCGATATCACCTTGGCTCCTGGTGAGCGAGCCCTCGTTCCAACTGGAATATCAATCGCGTTGCCAGATGGTTATGTAGCGTTAGTTCATCCACGATCCGGACTGGCGATCAAACACGGTGTGACTATGGTCAATGCACCCGGAACCGTTGATGCCGCCTTTCGTGGCGAGCTGCAATGCATCCTGATCAATCACGATCCAACGCAATCGGTATCTTTCAAACGCGGCGATCGAATCGCACAGTTAGTCTTTCAGAGAGTCGAGCGCGCAGAGTTTATTGAAGTTGCCTCCCTGCCAGGATCTGGTCGTGGCGAAGGTGGCTTTGGATCGACCGGTAGGTCATGAGCGGCGTAACTGGCGGTGCCAGCGACCAAGAGAAGGTAATTGCAGCGCTCGGTGGAAAAAAGGGTTTGATCGATGTTGGAATCCCTTCAATTGTCTTTCTCGTCGTCTTCAATATAGAGAAAGATCTAAGCCAAGCTCTGATTGCGTCGATTCTCCTCTCATTGATTCTTGCGATTATCCGTCTCGCTAAACGTGACACTCTTCAACATGCGCTCAGTGGTGTCTTTGGTACTTTAATCTGCGCTTGGTTTGCCAATCGCACCGGAAATCCAAGCGATGTCTTTCTCCCGAAACTTTTAATCAATCTGGGGTACGGCACTGTTTATCTCTTAGCAAATCTCGCTGGCTGGCCAGTACTAGGTCTCGTTCTTGGGCCGATCTTGGGGGAGAACTTGGCCTGGCGGCGCGATCCGGCGAGAAAGAAGGCATATCTCCAGGCGAGTTGGCTCTGGGTCGGACTCTTTATATCTCGCTTGGTAATCCAATACCCCATTTATAAGAGTGGCAATGTAAATCTCTTGGGAACAGTGAATTTAGCGATGGGATATCCGCTCTTTGCCGCAACTGCTTACGGTAGTTGGTTGATCTTGCGGAGAGTTCCAGCGACTAAGCCGTAATTGATAACGTTTAATTAGCTGCGATAAAACAGGCTTTGAGCTGTGACTCTGCGGCTGCGGATGCAACAAATAGCAGTTCATCCCCTGAGATAAATACATCTGAAGGGGTTGGCGTCACAACTCGGCCATCTCTGACAATCGCAGCAAGTGAGGCATCTTCCGGAAGCTCTACCTCTTCAACTGTCTTGCCGATACAAGTCGATGAATCAGGGAGAGTTATCTCAACAAGATTTGCTTGACCCTTACGGAATGAGAAGAGCCGCACTACATCGCCAACGCTCACCGCTTCTTCAACGAGAGCGGCGATGATTCGTGGCGTCGAAACAGCTACATCAACGCCCCATGAATGATCGAAGAGCCACTCGTTCTTTGGATGATTGATGCGCGCTACAACGCGAGGTACTCCGTACTCGGTCTTTCCCAGAAGAGAGGCGACGAGATTTACTTTGTCATCGCCAGTTGCAGCTACCAGAACTTGGCAATCGTTGAGCATGGCCTTATCAAGCGATGCGATCTCGCAGGCATCAGCCATCAACCACTCAGCATCTGGAACGGATTCAAGTTTGAGCGCCTTTGGGTCTCGGTCAATCAAGAGAACGCGATGGCCGTTATCTAGAAGCTCTCGAGCGATAGCTCGCCCTACATTGCCTGCACCAGCGATTGCGATACGCATCTGTTATGCCTCCGGTGACTTTCCAAGAATTGATTCAACCTGAGATAAATCTTCATCGCGCACAGAGATGTGAACGAGATCGCCATCCTGCAGGACAGTCGTTTCATCTGGAATGAGGCCTTCGCCAAGTCGAGTTAAGAAGGCGACTCTTAACTTTGCTGCCCGCTCGATCTCGGTGATTGCGCGGCCGAACCAATCCACATGGGGGTGGACCTCGGTGAGCTGAACAGTTCCAGTGGCATCTCGCCACTCTGAGCGAGAACCTTCAGGCACCAATCGACGCATGATCTGATCGGTAGCCCAAATAACGGTTGCGACCGTTGGAATACCTAGGCGTTGATAAATCTCAGCACGCCCTGGGTCGTAAATTCGAGCGACAACGTTGGAGACGCCATAGCTTTCACGAGCAACTCGTGCAGCCAAGATATTTGAGTTATCACCGTTACTTACCGCGGCAAATGCATCGGCTCCCTCGATACCTGCCTCTAGCAAGGTATCGCGGTCGAAGCCCACACCGGTAACGGTGCGACCTTTAAAGTCCGGACCGAGGCGACGAAAGGCCTCTTTCGATTGATCAATTACCGCTACTGAGTGGCCGCTCGATTCGAGTTCGAGTGCGAGGAGTGAGCCCACGCGACCGCAACCCATGATGACTACGTGCATGGGCATAACTTACTCCCTTACCCTTGCCTCTATGACCGAATCAACGAGAAAAGCGCTCCATATTGGCGAAATAGTACGAGTGGAGATTGAGAAAGTAGCCCATGGCGGGCACTTCATCGCTCGTTATGAGGGAGCGGTGATATTCCTCCGCCACGGCATACCGGGTGAGGTTGTAGAGGCGAGAATCACCGGTGTCGAGAAATCGTTCTACCGAGCCGATGTCGTAGCCGTTCTTGAAGCTAGCCCGGCTCGAGTAGCTGCGCCATGTAGTTATGCCGGACGTTGCGGTGGCTGCGACTTTCAGCATATCGAGATTGGCCATCAGCGATCACTTAAGTCTGAGGTAATTGCAGAGCAATTTGCGCGGATTGCCAAGATGGAGATTGAGATTGAAGTGGAAGAGGTATCGACGCCGCTACATTGGCGAACTCGATTCTCTGCAACAAAAGACCGCGATGGGGAGCTCGGATTTAGTGAAGTTCGCAGTAATTCCATCGTCCCGATATCACACTGCCCGATATTGCTGCCTGAGATTGATTTTCCAACTCTTCCGAGAGAGCTGATTGAAACCGGCACTCGAGTTGAAGTTGCGTTAAGCACAAACGGTGAGAGAACTGTGGCAACGAGGAAGATCCGTTCGCATCGGGAAGAGGAGCGCGCTGAAGCGAAGATAATTGAAGGGGCGGGGGAGCTTCATTATCAAGTCTCAACAACTCTGGGCGAGATTGATTATCAAGTAAATAATTCATCATTTTGGCAGAGCAATATCGTTGCCCCAGAAACTCTAGTCAATGCAGTTCTTGAATTTGCTCAACTAAAGGCTGGAGATCATTTACTCGATCTCTATGGTGGCGTTGGTTTATTTACCGGCGCTGCGCTACCAATCATTGGGGCGGGCGGCCGAGTCGACCTGATTGAGGGAAGCGCTTCGGCAACGAGCGATGCAACTATCAATTTTGATGGTTACTCAAATGTGAAGATTCATACCGGTGATGTCGCTAAGGTGATGCGAAAGATTCAGCGGGCCGATGTGGTCATACTCGATCCGCCGCGCGTCGGTGCCGGTCGCCCAGTTATCGAAGCAATAACCGCGGTATCACCGCGGGCAATCATCTATGTAGCCTGTGACCCAGCAGCGCTGGCTCGAGATACCGCCTACCTCTATGAGATGGATTTTCACTTAAGTGAGATCCGAGCCTTTGATCTATTCCCGATGACTCACCATATTGAATCTGTTGCGCTCTACACCCCGCGTAAGGTATCTTGACGTCAAGATACTTTTCTCAAGAATAGGTGCTCCCAATGAGTAAGAACTCCCTCGGAACCAAGAAGAACCTCACAGTCGCCGGTAAGGAGTTTGAGATCTTCGATATCTCGAAGATCGAGGGAGCGAGCGATCTCCCATTTTCGCTCAAAGTTCTCCTAGAGAACCTACTGCGCACCGAAGATGGCGCAAATATCACAACCGATCACATCAACGCACTCGCCCAGTGGGATCCATCGGTTGAGCCTGATACCGAGATTCAATTTACGCCGGCGCGCGTCGTTATGCAGGACTTCACTGGAGTTCCATGTGTTGTCGATCTCGCCACGATGCGAGAGGCGATTGTCGAGCTTGGGGGAGATCCAGCGAAGGTAAATCCATTGGCGCCAGCTGAGCTCGTTATCGATCACTCAGTTATCGCCGATGTCTTCGGTACCAAGGATTCATTTGAGAAGAACACAGATATTGAGTACGAACGTAATCGCGAGCGTTACCGCTTCTTGCGCTGGGGTCAGGGCGCATTCGATGAGTTTAAAGTTGTTCCACCTGGAACTGGAATCGTTCACCAAGTAAATATTGAGTACCTAGCTCGTGTTGTTATGACTCGTAACGTTGGCGGAGTTCTGCGCGCTTACCCAGATACCGTTGTCGGCACTGATTCACATACAACGATGGTCAATGGACTCGGCGTCCTCGGTTGGGGAGTCGGTGGAATCGAGGCAGAGGCGGCCCTCCTAGGTCAGCCAGTCTCAATGTTGATTCCTCGCGTCGTAGGTTTCAAACTCAAGGGATCGCTTCCAGTTGGTACTACAGCTACCGATATGGCGCTGGTCATCACTGAGATGTTGCGCAAGCATGGTGTTGTTGGAAAGTTTGTTGAGTTCTATGGTCCAGGTGTATCTGCAGTACCGATGGCCAATCGAACAACAATTGGAAATATGTCACCTGAGTACGGCTCAACCTGTGCAATCTTCCCAATTGATGAAGAGACTCTCCGCTATTTACGTCTTACCGGTCGCAGCGAAGATCAAGTTGCTCTCGTCGAAGAGTATGCGAAGGCGCAGGGGCTCTGGTTTGATCCAAGCGCAACACCTCGCTACTCAGAACATCTTGAGCTCGACCTCTCTACCGTGGTCTCTTCTATTGCTGGTCCAAAGCGCCCGCAAGATCGCATCTCACTTACAGAATCAAAGGCTAAGTTTGAGCAAGTCCTACCTACCTACTTCACAGATAAGACCGGCAAAGAGGCATATCCAGTATCAGTCGGTGAGAAGAAGACAACTATTAAGAATGGCGATGTAGTTATCGCCTCAATCACCTCTTGTACCAATACCTCCAATCCGTCAGTGATGTTGGGAGCTGCGCTTCTAGCTAAGAAGGCGGTTGAGAAGGGGCTCTCGTCAAAGCCATGGGTCAAGACGACTCTCGCGCCAGGTTCTAAAGTTGTTACCGATTATTACGATCGCTCCGGCCTCACGCCATTTATGGAGGCGCTCGGCTTCAACCTCGTTGGATACGGCTGCGTTACCTGTATCGGAAACTCTGGACCGCTACCGGTTGAGATCAGCAAGGCAGTCAACGAGAACGATTTGGCGGTAACCGCCGTCTTATCTGGAAACCGAAACTTTGAAGGCCGAATCAGTCCAGATGTAAAGTTGAACTATCTTGCATCGCCACCGCTTGTAGTTGCATATGCTCTTGCTGGAACCATGGACCATGACTTCGAGCGTGATCCACTTGGTAACGATAAGTCTGGTAATCCGGTCTTCCTCAAAGATATCTGGCCATCCGCGCAAGAGATCCAGGATGTAATCGATTCTTCAATCTCGTCAGAGATGTTTAAGAAGGATTATGCGAGCGTCTTCGATGGTGACCATCGCTGGAAGTCACTCGATACTCCTTCAGGTAAGACCTTTGAATGGGATCCGCAATCAACCTACGTACGCAAGCCGCCGTACTTTGAAGGAATGCCGGCAGAGCCAACGCCAGTAACCGATATCACTGGAGCGCGTGTTCTTGCCATCCTTGGTGATTCGGTAACTACCGACCACATCTCACCGGCCGGAAATATCAAGGCAGATTCACCTGCCGGAAAATATTTAGAGGCGCATGGTGTAGATCGCAAGGACTTCAACTCCTATGGATCGCGTCGCGGTAATCACGAGGTAATGATTCGCGGAACATTTGCAAACATTCGCCTCAAGAATCTCCTCCTCGATGGCGTTGAGGGTGGCTTCACTCGCAACTTCCTCAACAATGGTGAGCAGACAACGATTTATGATGCTTCAGTTGCCTACCAGAACGCTGGCGTACCGCTCGTTATTCTTGCCGGTAAAGAGTATGGCTCTGGTTCATCTCGAGATTGGGCAGCAAAGGGAACTGCGCTCCTTGGCGTCAGCGCGGTAATCGCTGAGAGCTTTGAGCGAATCCACCGCTCTAACTTGATTGGTATGGGCGTTCTTCCACTCCAATTTATCGATGGCCAGAACCCAGCCTCGCTAGGACTTACCGGTGAAGAGAGCTTCACCATCTCGGGAATTACCGCGCTCAATAACGGTGGTATTCCTAAGGAGGTCCAGGTCACTGCTGGAGATAAGAGCTTTACCGCCAAGGTGAGAATCGATACCCCGGGTGAGGCAGATTACTATCGCCATGGCGGAATCATGCAATACGTTCTACGTTCTTTGCGCGGGTAACTTACACTTATCTCTATGCTCGAGAAGATTGCAGGTCCGCAAGACCTCAAAGCGCTAGCGCCTGCTCAATTGGCAGAGTTGGCCGATGAGATCCGTGCATTTCTCGTCGAGAAGGTCTCGCGTACCGGCGGCCACTTAGGGCCAAATCTTGGCGTCGTTGAACTGACGATCTCTATCCATCGAACTTTCGATTCGCCTAAAGATGTCATCCTCTTCGATACCGGCCACCAGAGCTATGTTCATAAGATCGTTACTGGAAGAGCGAAGCAATTTGATCGCCTCCGTCAGCGTGGCGGGCTGGCTGGGTATCCGAGCCGGAGCGAATCCGAACACGATGTCATTGAAAATTCGCATGCCTCAACCGCGCTCTCATGGGGCGATGGAATTTCCCGCGGTTTTTCGCTGACTAACCAAGGTGATCGCCATGTTGTAGTTGTGGTTGGTGATGGCGCACTCACCGGTGGCATGTCATGGGAGGCGCTCAACAACATTGCGACCGCCGAGGACCGCAAATTAGTAATTGTTGTCAACGATAACGAACGTTCATATTCACCAACTATCGGTGGTTTAGCGCAGCACCTCTCAACACTTCGAATGACTCAAGGTTATGAGCGATTTCTTGATTGGGGTAAGGAAGTTCTGCAGAAGACCCCTGTGGTAGGGGCGCCAATCTTTGAAACGCTCCATGGGGTTAAGAAGGGCATCAAAGATATTGTTGCGCCACAAGGAATGTTTGAAGATCTTGGCATTAAATACATTGGGCCGATCGATGGCCACGATATAGCCGCTATGGATCGCGCGCTTGAGCAGGCGAAAGAGTTCGGCGAACCGGTAATTGTCCATGTGATTACCGAAAAGGGGCGCGGTTATAGCCCAGCTATCGTCGACGAAGCGGAGAAGTTTCACGCAGTCGGAATTGTCGATCCCGAGACTGGGCTACCGGTAAGTCAGAGCAAACTCTCATGGACCGATGTCTTCGCCTCTGAATTGATCGAAGTTGGTCACGCCCGCCCTGAGGTTGTTGCGATCACCGCTGCAATGTTGGGTCCAACTGGGCTAGATAAGTTCCAACGCGAATTCCCGACGCGAACTATTGATGTCGGTATCGCAGAGCAGCATGCAGTAACAAGCGCTGCCGGCCTTGCATTTACTGGAATTCATCCCGTTGTAGCGGTCTATTCCACCTTCCTTAATCGAGCCTTCGACCAAGTTCTCCTCGATGTTGCGCTCCATAAAGCAGGCGTCACCTTTGTTCTTGATCGCTCAGGTATTACCGGTGACGATGGACCATCACACCATGGCATCTGGGATCTAGCACTTACTGGAATTGTGCCAACGATGGAGGTCGCAGCCCCTCGCGATGGCGCCCGTCTGCGCCAAGCGTTACAAGAGGCGGTGGCTATTAGCGATCGACCAACGTTGATTCGTTTTCCAAAAGGTCCAGTCCAGAGCGATATTCCAGCCTTTGAGAGTCGAGATGGCATCGATATTCTCTATCGTGGTGAGAGCGCAGATGTTCTCTTGGTCAGTATCGGCGCGATGGCGGCGATGGCGGTTGAGGCAGCGTCACAGGCCTACCGTGAAGGTGTTGGCGTCACTGTTATTGATCCTCGCTGGGTCAAGCCGTTGCCGGCTTCGATTGTCACCTTAGCGCGGCGATATAAGAGCATCGTTGTCCTTGAAGATGGTGTGCGACATGGTGGAATCGC
>JACCDI011118631.1_pt1 | contig 10233 bp, 6 predicted proteins | sample 7442791 | NCBI WGS metagenome assembly JACCDI01 (sample SAMN15323434, study PRJNA562643) | freshwater metagenome | isolation source: river surface water | place: USA:Blue River Watershed | collected 2017-08-15
GGCGCAAATCCGCACCGACGGCACGGCCGGCAGCGCCACCACCCTGAGCGGGCCGGCCTACAGCATCCCGCAAAGCCTGGGCCGCGTGGCCGGCAGCAATCTGTTTCACAGCTTTGCCACCTTCAACCTGGCCAGCGGCCAGTCGGCCACCTTCAGCACCACCAGCGCCTTCTCGAATGTGATCGCGCGGGTGACCGGCGGCACGGCCTCGTCCATCGATGGCCGCATGCGCCTGACCGCGCCCTCGGGCAGCAAGCCCGACTTCTGGTTCATCAACCCGGCCGGCATGGTCTTTGGGCCCAACAGCAGCTGGTCGGTGCCCGGTGCCTTGCATGTCGCGGCCGCCGACTATGTGCAAATGGGCAGCGAACGCTTCATGGCCGACCCCGGCAGTGGCAGCACCTTCTCGACCGCGGCGCCGCAAGCCTTTGGCTTTCTGGGCCAGCAAGTGCCGCTGCTCAAGGTCCAGGGCGCCACCTGGCGCAACCAGGATCACGCCATCACCCTTGCGGGGGGCCAGCTCGAACTGATCGACGCGGATATCGCCACCCGGCAAGGCGACATCCGGCTCGTCGCGGTGGGCGCGCAGGCCATGATGGTGCCGGTCACCGGCCCCATCAGCGGCAGCCCGAGCGGTGCGCTGACCCTGAGTGGGACCTGGGTCAGCACCGAAGCGGACGCGAGCCACCCCGGTGGCCGCATCGAGGTCTTTGGCGGCCAGATCCTGCTCACGGCCGAGAGCCTGATCCAGACCGTCAGCACCGATGTGCCAGACGGGGGCGACATCCTCTTGCACGCCAGTGGCGGCCTGCGCATCGAGCAGGGCAGCACGATCCTGACCGAGACCTACGACCAGGGCGCCGCCGGTGCCATCCGCGTCTTCGCGCCCACGCTGCAAATCGACGGCAGTGGCTTTGCCAGTGGCGACACCGGCATCGTCAGCCAGGCCCACCCGGACAGCACGGGCGCCGCGGGCGCGGTGTCGGTCCAGATCGATGGTGAGGTGTCCATCGCGCATGGGGGACAGATCGCCTCGTATGCCTTTGGCGCGGGCGCCGCCGGCCGGGTGGTGGTGCAAGCCGGCGCCATGTGGCTGGACGGTCAGGACGCCGAGCCAGGCTATACCGGTGTGTTTGCACAGACCGATGGGGGCAGCGGGGCTGCTGGCGGTGTGACCGTCGAGGTGGCCGGTGACCTGACCCTGCGGCGTGGTGCGGAAATCTCGTCGAGCGCGCTCAACGGCGGGCAGGGCGCTGCCGGCACCGTTGACGTGCGGGTCGGCGGCCATCTGCAAATCCTTGCAGGCGCCGAAATCACCTCGGACACCTGGGGCAGCGGCCCAGCGGGCATCGTGAACGTGCAGGCGGCGCGCCTGACCTTGGATTCGCAGGGCGTCACCCATCTGCCCACCGATATCTCCAGCGATGCGGTGGCCGGATCGGGTGCAGCGGGCCTGGTGCAGGTGCAGGTCAGCGGCGAGCTCCAGATCCTGGGCGGCGCCGCCATTTCCTCGACCACGCACACCGACGCCCCGGCGGGCGCGGTGAGCGTGCAAGCTGGGCGCGTGCTGATCGATGCGCGGGGCGAGATGGATTCGCCCGCCGGCATCTTCAGCGAAACGCTGGGCGGCGCCGGTGCAGCCGGTGCGGTGTGGGTCCAGGTGGATGGCCTGCTGGAACTGCGCCATGGCGGACAGATTTCCTCGACCACCTTTGATGCGGGGGTGGCCGGCAGCGTGGGCGTGGAGGCAGGCCAGTTGCTGCTGCGCGATCCGGGCAGCCAGATTGCCGCGCGCGCCGATGCCGACGCCAGCGGCCAGACCGGGCAGGTGTGGGTGGCGGCGCAGCGGCTGGACATCCTTGATGGCGCCAGCCTGACCATTGCCAACGCGTCCCGCGTGAGCGACCCCTCGGTCCTGCAGCCCACCCGCTTGCAGCTGTGGGTGGGCGAGCTGCGCCTGGTGGACAGCCCCGAGGGCATCAGCGCGCGCGCCAGCGGCAATGTGGCAGCCGGTTCGCTGTCCTTGCAGGTTGGCGGCCGGGCCAGCCTGCTGCGAAGCCGCATCCTGACCCTGGCGCAGGACGGCGACGGCGGGGCGCTGCAGATCAGCGCCGACACCATGGATCTGCAACAGTCGCAGCTGCTGACCTCGGTCCTGGGCAGCAGCGGCAACGGCGGCAACATCGCGCTCGACGCGCGCGTGCTGCTGCTGCGCAACGGCTTCATCCAGGCCAACACTGCTGCCGAATTGGCGCGCGGCGGCGATGTGCAATTGCAGGTGATGCACCTGTTGCCCAGCGGGGCCCACTGGCGCCTGGGTGGGCAGACCGAGGCGATCGACTCGCAGCGCTGGTACGACAACGTGGTGCAGGCCGCATCCCCCACGGGGGTGTCGGGCCAGATCCAGCTCACCACCCCGGTGCTGGATCTGAGCGCCGCCCTGACCGGCGCCCCGCTGGCGCCGCCCAGCGACGCCCCGTTCGCGCGCAATCCCTGCGAGCAGCGCGACGGCAGCGCGCTGGTGCTCGCGGGCCGTGGTGGTTTGCCGGTCTCGCCGCGCCGTGGCTGGGTCCCCGAGGCGCCTGCCTTGTTCGACGCGGCGGCGCTTGCCTCCCGCACCCCCTCTCTGATGCTGGCAGGTCTGTCATGCCGATAACGTCTTTGCACCATGCGCTGGCCTGGGTGACGCTGGCCGCCGGCTGCGCCGGCGCCGCCTCAGCCCAGACCGTGGCCCCGGGCCGCGCGCCCGCTGCGGCGTCCAGCCTGCTTCAGGACAGCGCTGCGGCGCGTGTGACCCTGGGCGAGATCGTCTGGACGGGCGCGGCCCTGTTCACCCCCGCGCAACAGACCGCGCTGGCGCAGCCTTATCTGGACCAAGCCCTCTGGCCCTGGCAAATCGAGGCCTGGCGCATGGACCTGACGCGCCACCTGGTGGCGCAAGGCTGGATCAATTCTGGCGTGCGCCTGGCGGCCGACGCCCTCACGCCCTTGCCCGACGGTCGTTGGCGCTTGCGCCTGACCGTGGTGGCCGGTGTGGTGCAGGACCTGCAGATCGATGGATTGGACGACCTGGATCCAGGCTATGTGCGCCAGCGCCTGTGGCCCGATCCGCAGGCACCGCTGCAACTGGCGCAGCTGCGCCAGCGCTACCAGCGCCTGCTCGAGGATCCCTTGCTGCGCCAGGTGAACCTGCAGGTACAGCCTGGCGATGCGCCAGGCACCGCGGTCCTGGCGGTGCAGGTGCAGCGCGCGCCTACGCTGCAATGGCGCCTGAGCGCGGGCAACGACACCCCCCCGTCCATCGGCGGCCATGCGCTGGGCGTGCAAGCCACCTGGCGCAATTTGGGCGGCTGGGGCGATGCCTTGCAATGGTCGGTGCAGGCGCCGCCCGATCGCCCAGAGGACGCCCGCCACAGCCTGTCGTGGCGCTGGCCGTTCAAGGACAGCGGCGTGTGGCTCGATGCGCAAACCGAGCGGGGCCGTGCGGCGGTGGTGGAGGGCGATGCCCAGCAACTGGACATCCGCAGCCAATTGGTGCGACACGAGCTGGGGCTCGGGCAGCAACTGCGCGACGATGGGCGCAGCCAGTGGACCCAGGGCTTGTCGGTGAGTTGGCGCCAGCACCAGACCACCCTGGCCGGCGAACCTTTTTCTTTTGTGCCCGAGGAGGCCTTGGGCCGCACCAAGGTGCAAACCCTGCGGGCGTGGCAAGAGCTGAGCGTGCGCGACCCGCAGGCGGTGCACAGCGTGCGCGCCACCTTGTCCTGGTCGCACCGGGTGGCCTTCGGGCTTGACGCGGCCCCTGGGGCGGCCCCCATCGAGACCGGGTTCCTGAATGTTCTGGCGCAGACCGCACGGCGCCTGAACGACGATGGCCTGCAGTGGCAGGCGCGCGCCCTCTGGCAATGGAGCCCGACCCCGTTGATGGCGCTCGATCGACTGGCCTTGGGCGGGGTGCAGACGGTGCGGGGTTTTCGCGAGAACCAGCTTGTGCGCGATCGGGGTCTGGTGCTCTCGACCTCACTCGATTGGGCGCAGCCCACCCAGCTGCCAGGTCAGCCGGTGCTGCACTGGATCCCGTTTGTGGACTGGGGCCAGGGCCAGAACGTGGGCCAGCCGGTTCAAGACCTGGCGGCCACTGGGGTGACCTGGCGCTGGCAATGGCAGCGCACACGCCTGGAGCTGAGCAAGGCCTGGCGCCTGTCACCCCCCATCCCCCGACCCAGCCCAGCCCGCCTGCAGGACCGGGGCTGGCATGTGCAGTGGGTGATGACCCTCTGAAGGACCGTTGGGGGCTTAACCCGGCGCTGTCGCCAACTCGCGCACCACTTGTTCGCGCAGCGCCAACAGCTGGCGCGCCAGCGCCCGTCGGCTGGGCGCGTCGGGGGCATGGCTGTCGCCCAGGCTCAGGTTGAGCGCGTAATGGCCTTCGGCCAGCACCAGCGGCGTCGCCAGGGCCAGCACCCCCGGCTGCCATGAGGCCTGGCACCAGCCGTGCGCGGCCACATGCGCGCAGGCCTCGTCCATGGCTGCGCGCAAGGCCGGCCAGTCGCGTGCGCTGTGGCGCTGGCGCAGGGCGCGCAGCAACTGCTCGCGCGCGGGCTCGTCCAGACTGGCCAGGTGCGCATGACCCAGCGAGGTCAGCGCGATGGGAATGCGCTGGCCCGAAACCACCTGGCGCAGCGCCGCCCGGCGGTGATGACGCAGCGACTCCAGGTAGACCATGTCCAGGCCGTCCGGGGCGGCCAGGCCCACGTTCAGCCCCTGCTGCAGGGCCAGCGCCTGCATGTGCGGCCGCGCCACCTGCAGCAGGCGCGAGCCGGTACGCATCGCATGCGCCATGCTCAGCACCGACGGCGCCAGGCTGTAGGCCCGCGTGTGTGGATCGACCTGCAACAGGCCCTCTTGCACCAGGGTCTGCGCGAGCCGGCTGACGGTGGCTTTGGACAGACCGGTCTGCGCCACCAGCTCGGCATTGGACACAGTGGTCCAGCCTGGCCGAAAGGCCCGCAGGATCAGCAAGCCCCGCGCCAGAGAGCGGTTGAGCGGGGTGCCGCCAGCGCGGCGGCGGGGGGCATTGGGTTCCATGGCCAGTTCGACAGTGTTTCAAAGGTTGAAACATGATAGCGCGCAAGAACCGTGGCGGGGTCTATGCTTGTCGCATCAACATTCCCCAACAGGAGACCTTGCATGCGCCGCAACCTGCTCAAAGCCGCCCTGGGCCTGGCCGCCTGGCCCCTCGTGTCCCACCCGGCCCTGGCCCTGAGCCCTGATCGCCCGGTCCGGATCATCGTGCCGTTTGCCCCAGGTGGCGGCACCGACCTGATCTCGCGCACCCTGGGCGCTGCCATGGCCCAGGCCCTGGGCCAGCCGGTGATCATCGAGAACAAGCCGGGTGGCGGCACCGTCATCGGCACCGACCTGGTGGCCAAGAGCGCGCCCGATGGGCACACCCTGGTGATGGCCACGTTTGCGCACGCCATCAACCCCAGCCTTTTGCCCAAACTGCCCTTTGACACCGAGCGCGCGTTTGCGCCCGTGAGCCTGATCGGGCGTGGCCCCAATGTGCTGCTGGTGCGCACCGACAGCCCCTGGCGCAGCGTGGCCGATGTGCTGGCCGCTGCGCGGGCCAAGCCCGGTGCGCTCACCTATGCCTCGCAAGGCAACGGCACCTCGGCGCATCTGGCGGGCGAGATGTTCTGCAACCTGGCCCGGGTGAACATGCAGCACATTCCCTACCGCGGCGCCGGCCCGGCCCTGACCGATCTGATGGGCGGGCAGGTGGACATGATGTTTGCCACTGCGGCCGCTGCCTCGGCACAGATTCCGGGCGGCAAGCTGCGCGCCCTGGCCGTGACCAGCCCCGACCCGGCCCCGGCCTTCAAGGGCGTGCCGCCCGTCGCGCAAAGCGTGCCCGACTATGCGGTCGAGAGCTGGTACGGCCTGTTTGCGCCGGCCGGCACGCCTGCGGCGTCCATCGAGCGCCTGCTGCAGGCGGTGCGCCGATCGGTGCGCGCCCCCGAGTTCGTGCAGAAGATCGAGGCCGAAGGCCTGAACGTGGTGGCCAGCGACCCTGCCGAACTGGCGCGCTACGTCAAGGCCGAAGAACAGCGCTGGCGCAAGATCGTGCGCGAGAACAACATCAAACCCGACTGATTCCCCAGGACCTCTCACCATGGAATTCTCTTTCCTGCAATGGCAGGTGGACGATGGCATCGCCACCCTGACCCTCAACCGCCCCGACAAGCGCAATGCCATGAGCGACGACATGCGCAGCGAGTTCATCGTCGCGCTCGAGCATGTGGCCGCCACGCGCGCCATCCGCGCGCTGGTGCTGACCGGTGCGGGCGAGGCCTTCTGTGCGGGCGGCGACATTGCGGGCATGAAGCGCCGCATGCAAGCGCCCCCGGGCGAGGTGGCCTTCAACGGTTGGAGCCGCCAGCAGCGCGTGCACCACACCCAGATGCTGCTGCACCACTGCCCCAAACCGGTCATCGCCGCGGTCAACGGGGCCGCCTCGGGCCTGGGGGCCGACACCGCCATGGCCTGCGACTTTGTGATCGCCAGCGAGGCGGCGCAGTTTGCCTGGTCCTACATCCACCGCGGCATCGTTGCCGATGGCGGCGGCATGTACTTTTTGCCGCGCCGCGTGGGCCTGTCCCGCGCCAAGGAACTGATCTTCAGCGGCCGCACCGTCTCGGCCAACGAGGCCTTGCAGCTGGGCATTGCCGATCGCCTGGCCGCGCCCGATCAATTGCTGACCCAAGCCCAGGCCTGGGCGCGCGAACTCAGCCACGGCTCGCCGGCCGCGCTGGCCCTGAGCAAAAGCATTCTCAACCGCAGCTTCGAGTCGAGCGATCAGCAGGTCTTCGCCCAGGGCTCGATGGCGCAGGGCATGGCCTACACCAGCAGCGAGCACCGCGCCTCGGTCGAGGCCTTTTTGGCGCGCAGCGCCGCACGAAAGGCCGGTTGATGGACGCCGCCCTGCAAGCCCTGCTGCGCCCGCGCAGCGTGGCCCTGATCGGCGCCTCGGGCGATCCTGGCAAGACCTCGGGTCGGCCGCTGGCCTATTTGCGCAAGCACGGCTTTGCTGGCCGCATCTACCCGGTCAACCCCAAGCTCGCGCACATCGATGATCTGCGCTGTTACCCCGACATCGCCAGCCTGCCCGAGGTGCCCGATGTGGCCATGCTGCTGCTGGGCGCGCAGCGCACCGAAGCGGCGGTGCGCGAACTGGCGGCGCTGGGCACGCAGGCGGCCATCGTGCTGGCCAGCGGCTATGCCGAAACCGGCGAGCAAGGCGGCCAGCGCCAGCGTCAGCTGCGCGAGGCCGCCGGCGCCATGCGCCTGTTGGGCCCCAACACCATCGGCCTGGTCAACCTGACCGACGGCATCATGCTCTCGCCCTCGGGGGCGCTGGAAATGTCGGGCCTGCAGCCCGGCCCGATCGGCGTCATCTCGCAAAGTGGCGGCATTCTGGGCGCCTTGCTCTCGCGCGCCAGCGCCCGGGGCATTGGCCTGTCCAAGCTGGTGGCCACCAGCAACGAGGTCGACCTGGAGCTCTCGGACTTCATCGACGCGCTGGTCGACGACCCGGCCACCCAGGTGCTGGCCCTCTACATCGAGACGGTGCGCGATGTGCCGCGTTTTCGGGCCGCCTGCGCGCGCGCCCGGGCGGCGGGCAAGCCCATCGTGGCCTTCAAGGTGGGCCGCTCCGAGGCCGGGGCGCGCGCAGCGGTCTCGCACACCGGCGCGATGGCCAGCGCCGACCGCATGGTCGATGCGCTGTTCGCGCAGACCGGCGTGCTACGCGCGCCCAGCCTGAGCGGGCTGCTCGACATGGTGGCGGCCCTGGCGGCCGGGCGCCGCTATGGCGGACCGCGGGTGGCGGTGCTCACGTCCACCGGCGGGGCCGGCACCCTGGTCTGTGACAGCCTGGGCCTGGCCGACTTTGCCTTGCCCGCCCCCGATCCGGTCACCGCGCAGGCCTTGCGCGACCTGCAGACCGGCGAGGAGGCGGTGCTCGACCGCAACCCCATCGACGTCACGCTGGCCGGCTTGCAGCCGCAGTTGTTGCGCGGCGTGATCCGATGCCTGCAGGACAGCCCCAGCTACGACGCGCTGGTGGTCATTGCCGGCTCGTCGGCCCTGGCCCAGCCCGAGCTGATGGCCAATGCCATTGGCGAGTGCCTGCCGCGCTCGGACAAGCCGGTGCTGGCCTATGTGAGCCCGCATGCCCCGCAGGTCTTGGCCGCGCTGACCCGCCGCGGCGTGCCAGCTTATGCCGACACCGACGCCCTGGCCCTGGGCCTTGGCGCGCTGCGCCAGCAGGCACAGGCGCAGTGGCCTGAGCCCCCGCTGCAAGGGCTGACACCTCGCGCCATGCCCGAGGCCTTGGCCCAGGCGCGCGGCAGCCTGAACGAGGCGCAGGCCAAGCAGGTCTTTGCCGCCTTCGGCATCCCGGCTGTCGCGGAGGTGGTGGTCCACAGCGCCGAGGCGGCCCAGGCCGCCGCGCAGCGCCTGGCCGAGCAGGGCGGTGGTGCCGGGGCGCGCTTTGCGCTCAAGCTGCTGTCGGCCGAGATCACGCACAAGAGCGATGTGGGCGGCGTGCAGCTGGGCCTGCAAGCCGAGCAGGTGGCCCAGGCCTGGCACGACGTGTCTTCGCGCGTGCAGGCTCACACCGGTGTGGCGCCCACGGCCTGCGTGTTGCAGACCATGGCCAGCGGGGTCGAGATCATCCTGGGCATGCACCGCGACGCGCTGGGCAGCGCCGTCATGGTGGGCCTGGGCGGGGTGAGCGCCGAGCTGTTTGGCGACACGGCCCTGGCCATGCTGCCGGCCCAAGGCGGCTTGGCCCCGGCGCAGGCCTTGGCCCTGCTGCAGTCGCTCAAGAGCTGGCCGCTGCTGGACGGCTGGCGCGGACGGCCCAAGGCCGATGTGCCGGCCCTGGTGCAGGCGGTGGTGGATTTTTCGGCCATGGTCGCCCAACTGGGCGAGCGCTTGCAAGAAGCCGAGATCAATCCGCTTTTTGTGCGCCCCGAGGGGCAAGGCGTGCTGGCCGCCGACGGGGTGTTGGTGTTGGCGTGAGCGAGCGGGCAGGGCGGTGTGTGCCATCCGGTGGACGCACCGCCCGGCTTTGGGGTAAGCTTGCCCCCCCTGTTCCTGATCAAAACCACCATCGACGCCTGCCGCCCCATGGACGCCGCCCTGCCTGCCATTCCCGCCAAACGCTACTTCACCATCGGGGAGGTGGGCGAGTTGTGTGGCGTCAAGCCCCATGTGCTGCGCTATTGGGAACAAGAGTTCACCCAGCTGCGGCCCGTCAAGCGGCGCGGCAACCGGCGCTACTACCAGCACCACGAGGTGCTGATGATCCGCCGCATCCGGGATTTGCTCTACGACCAGGGCTTTACCATCAGCGGCGCGCGCAACAAGCTGCAGGAGCAGGGCCGCAGCATTGGCCTGAGCCAGCCGCCAATCGAAGCGCCTGACACCGCAACGGGGCTGGTCGGCCTGCCCCTGGTGCCCCTGCAATTGGCGGCCAGCGACACCCCTGTCGACGAGTTGCGCACGCAGTTGCTTGAAATCCGAGAAATCCTCAGCCTCTGATCCGAAAGGGCCCATCTTTCGGGCTATAATTCAAGGCTTCGGCGTGTAGCGCAGCCTGGTAGCGCACTTGCATGGGGTGCAAGGGGTCGCGAGTTCGAATCCCGCCACGCCGACCACCATCACACGGGCGACAAATCTTGGATTTGTCGCCCGTTTCTTTTTGCGCACGCGCAACGTCGCTCGGCCCCTTGCCGATTTCGCGACGCCCTTGATCTCCCCATTTCCACGCATGGACTCGGCGTCCGGTTGGGTCTCGCCGCGACCCAACCTTGCGCATGTGCGCAAAGGGATACATGGATTTGCATTCAAAAAGTACCCGATGGCATTATCTAGCGATTTTCTTTGGGTGATCGTGACACATATTGGTGTATAAAATAGCTATAAACGTTTATTTGTAGAACGACACCAGAGAGGATCCCATGAGCAAGATCAGCCGCTATTTCATTCAGCCAGGCGTCAACTTCGTCGATTTTTCGCTGGACCTTCAACCCGACGCAAGCCTGCAAGGGCAGACCGTGGTCATGCGGGGGTCGTCGCTGGTGGACAGGGTGTATGTGGGCCATGGCTTGAGCGTTGACTTCACGGCCTCGCTGGGCAACACCGACCTGATTTTTGTGGCGGGCA
>JACCDI011986411.1_pt1 | contig 10233 bp, 9 predicted proteins | sample 7442791 | NCBI WGS metagenome assembly JACCDI01 (sample SAMN15323434, study PRJNA562643) | freshwater metagenome | isolation source: river surface water | place: USA:Blue River Watershed | collected 2017-08-15
CGACATCGTGCGCGAACGTGTGGATGCCATTCCAGCCGACCGCCCCGTCATCATCGCCACGGGTCCATTGACCGCGACCAACCTTGCCGAAAGCATCATGGCGAAAACCGGTGAGGACCGCCTTGCCTTTTTCGACGCAATTGCGCCGATTGTGTACCATGACAGCATCGACATGGACATCGCATGGTATGCCTCACGCTGGGACAAGGGTGAAGGTAAGGATTATATCAACTGCCCCATGGATGAAGCGCAATATCGCGCCTTTCATCAAGGCTTGCTTGATTCCGAAAAGTCGGAATTCAAAGAATGGGAAACCAACACGCCTTATTTCGAAGGATGCATGCCCATTGAGGTCATGGCGTCGCGTGGGCTCGATACGCTGCGCTTTGGCCCAATGAAGCCCGTCGGCTTGGATAATCCGCGCACTGGACGCTGGGCCCATGCCGTGGTGCAGCTGCGTCAGGACAATAAGCAGGGCACATTGTGGAACATGGTCGGGTTCCAAACCAAGATGAAACATGGCGCGCAAGTTGAACTGCTGCGCACCATCCCCGGGCTGGAAAAGGCGGAATTCGCGCGGCTTGGCGGTCTGCACCGCAATACCTTCATTCGCTCGCCCATCCTCTTGGACCGTCAGCTGCGTCTGAAATCATCGCCGCATATCCGCTTTGCCGGACAGATCACCGGCTGCGAAGGCTATGTCGAAAGCAGCGCGGTTGGGTTGATGGCGGGGATTATGACCGCAGCCGAAATTTCCGGGCGCACCGTCGCACCGCCGCCGCCCACCACCGCGCTTGGTGCGCTTTTGGGGCACATTACGGGGGATGCTCTTGCCGATGACTATCAACCCATGAACATCAATTTCGGGCTGTTCGCGCCATTGGACGAAAAAGTGCACAAAAAATCGCGCAAGGCCGCGATGACGGGCCGTGCGCGGACGGACTTAATCAGTTGGATGAACGCGCAAAAGGTTGCGGCTTAACAGCGGCATCCCGGCTTTTCGGTCTGTTTCGGCCGCGTCTGCGCAAATTCTTTGCGGGTGAGCAACTGGTCCTTGTTCCTGTCCGCGCCGGCAAAGCGTTCTCCGGTGGCCACCGCCCATTCTTCAAAAGTGAGCAAATTATTGCCATCGCGATCCAATGCCTTGAACGCCTTCGTCCGGCTGCCCATCATTTCGAGGCGGGAAATCAACTCGTCCCGGTTGCGATCATAGCGGTTGAAACGCATTTCCTCCCGACTTGCCTTTGGCGCTTCGGGCGGGGTCGGCGGCGCAGGGCCGAACGCGGGCGCATTTGGTCCCGCTTGGGGCAAGGCATCCGAAATCGCCTCAGGCGGCGGCGCGGCGGGGATCAGGTTCGGCTGGTTAGCCTGCGTCTGCCAGAACCAAAGCCCTGACACGACGAGCAACAATGCCGCTACACCGCCCACCAATATCCGCTGCATGACCTTCCCCCATGATGACATCATGGCAATAGGGCCACAAAGCTACCACCCCGTCAAGGCATGCCCAATAAGCCGCAATCCGGATACATTGCGAACCGACATCGCCAAAATGGACAGGGGGCGAAGTTTTCGGCCTTTTGGCAATGCCGGAAGTGGCTGATTATTGGGCGCGCTCAATTTTGACGGAAATTCCAGTCGCAACGCATCGCGCGCCCATTGATGGGACAAAGAGCGGACATCGCATCCCTCGCCCGTCCAAGCGGCGTAAGATCCAAAGATCGCGCCCCCACGCAACGCGGCATGTTGTTCAACATCCTGCGCGGTCCACTCATCCTCGCCCAGCAACAGCTCCCATCCCGAGACCAAGTCCTGCAACGCTGACGATGAAATGACACCCCCACACTCCCCGAGGGATTGCAGCAAAGGTTCGCCCTTTGGCCGCAGCGCAGGTTCAGCAGCAAAAGCATCACGCCACCATGCCAATTTGATTTGCGCAATCATCGGCTCACGCGCTTTGCGCACGATGTCGGCAAAGCGCATATCCAATTGCAGCAACAGGGTGAAAGCAGGTCGAAATGCAACGGGCGTGTAGGCGACCGCGAGGTTGGCCGGTGGGGGAAGCGGCGATGCTGTGTCATTCATGTCGTCATCCGCTTCACGTCATTAAACTTTCTATGGTTAACAATTGGGTAACCCTGATCCTTCAAAGAGCACTTACTACGACGCGCATAGAGGGTGTCGAGAATCCATTGTGGAAACCAGGGGACAACCAACGTGATCAAGAATGTCGACGCCCACCAAGTGTCCGGCTTTATGTCGCGCCTGCTAAAGAATGAAGAAGGCAATATCCTTGCTCTTTTCGCTGTGGGGGTAATTCCGTTCTTCGGTCTTGTGGGCGGCGGTGTCGACATGAGCCGCATCTATCTAAGTCAAACGCGGTTGCAAGGTGCTTGTGATGCCGGCGCGCTCATCGGCCGTAAAACGATGGGACTTGGCACATGGGCTGCCAATAACAACGCCGCGAAAACGCAGGCGGAAAAGCTGTTCGACCAGAACTTCCCAAGCGGCACTTATGGCACGACCGGACTTGTCCGCACCTTCGCCGAATCCAACGGAAACGTAACCGGGACCGCATCTGTCACCGTTCCCATGACGTTGATGCAAGTATTTGGTCAAGAATCGCAAGTTGTTGCAGTCAACTGCCAAGCAGAATTGCGTGTTCCGAACACCGACGTTATGTTCGTATTGGATACTACAGGTTCAATGGACGGGTCGATCCCGAATTCGGGGTCATCCGAACGAAAGATTGATGGGCTTCGCAAGGCAGTAAAATGTTTTTACGAAGCGCTGGCAAAACAAAACATTACGGACGTCACGCCGTCGGACTGCGGAGAAAAGGGTGACCCTGTTGCGTCCAACCTAGGCAATGTACAACTGCGATTTGGTTTTGTGCCTTATGCGGTCAACGTGAATGTAGGAAGGTTATTGCCGCTCGATTATATGGCAGATCAATGGACCTACCAGTCGCGGGAAGCGTCTTTCACCGCAGGTGGCAACGTCACACCGACATACCGCGGAGAAATCCAATCCGGCCCAGGAAATTCAGTAAAAACAAATATTTCAGACGGATCCTGGGAAGACACCGGGAACAATGTTACGGTGAATAACACAACATACAACTGGATTACTGTAACAAAACAGAGTGAATGCCCGGGCACGAGGTTCGTTGCGCCAGGTGATGCGCCGCCTACCACCACCGTCGGGCCACGCCAGCTTGTCTCGCAGTCTCCAGCCACACCCGTTTATGGCGATACCATCGTAACACGAACTTACCAGCAGGTGACTTCTACAGCTAAGCGATCTTATAGATACAACTATGTTCCTAGTGGCATCTTACAAGGGTGGGGCACGTGCAGGCTGCAATATCGTGACACTCAGCAAGAAAATATCACCACTACCACTATCACGACAGAGCAGATCGATTGGCCTCCGAATACCAACTTTTCAGGCTGGATCTACAAGCCTGTTACATTCAACGTAAGCGGTCTGAAAGATACCGGAGCGAATTCTTGGCGTCCCTCGTTGCAGCTGCCAATCGGCACGGACGGCGTCAACACCACGGTCAACTGGAGTGGGTGCATCGAGGAGCGGCAAACCTTCCGTGGCCCGGACAGTGATCCTTCTAACGACTGGGATCCGATTCCGTCAACTGCACTGGACATGGACATTGACCTGGTGCCGACAAAATCAGACGCTGCGTCCCAATGGGGGCCGATGCTGCCAAGTGTCATATGGCAGCGCTATCTGGTCAACACAGACGGATCGGGAAACAAAAGCCGTTCGTCCACGCGCACGACTTCAAATGTATCGGTGGGAAAAGACGACGGGGTTGCGATGCCGACCGTTGGTGAGAGCTGCCCCACCGCAGCCAGGAAATTTCAAACGTGGACGCCTTCCGATTTTCGCACTTATGTGAACAGCCTGACAACTGATGGCTATACATATCACGATATTGGACTGCTCTGGGGCGCACGCATTATGTCGCCAACAGGCATTTTTGCCGCGTTAAATGCGCCGAAGAACATGACGATTGAGCGCCACATGGTGTTTATGACCGATGGTGATACCAACGTCGTCAATGATGATTATTCGGCTTATGGTGTGCATTGGTATGACCGCCGACAGACGCCGACGGGAACCGCGCCAATCAATAGCCAGTTGGACGCTCTAACGGACGCCCGAACAGCGGCGCTTTGTAAGGCTATCAAAAACAAAAACATCAATCTGTGGGTCGTGTCCTACGGCGACGTTAGTGGTCCAACCAATGACAGGTTGAGAGCGTGCGCAACACCGGGCAAATTCTTTCAAGCCAGCAGTGTTGCGTCGTTGGTCAGCAACTTCAAAGAAATTGCTGCTAAAATTTCGGCACTCCGTCTGACGCAATGAGGATGGGGCGTTTGATGATCGCAAAATTCAGATCCAATGAAGATGGCGCGTCCATCGTGGAGTTCGCAATTATTGCGCCTGTGGTCATCATGCTGGTGCTGGGCACCATGGATATCGGGCACTCCCTTTTGGTGCGCTCGACCTTAGATGGCGCCGTGCAAGACGCCGCGAGAAGTTCGTCGTTAGAAGGTGCGACGTCCTTAGTGCAGCAAGATCTTATCGATGAGCGAGTAAAATCGACAGTCCGCGAACTCGCACCAGGTGCTAACGTTTCGGTAAGCCGACGTTATTACAAAACCTTTTCAACGGCAGCGCTAGCGCGCGCGGAAGAAGTCATCGAACAATCTCCCGGTAATTTGAAATGCGATCGCGGTGAAAGCTTTATGGATGCAAATGGAAACGGGGTTTGGGACGCCGACGGCGGATCGGACGGACAAGGTGGCGCAAAGGATATCGTCATCATCACATTTAAGGTCAGTTACCCACGCATATTCCCGCTAGCGGCAATGCTTGGTTGGCCGACCAATGTCGAAATGCAAACAGGCTCTATCCTCGCAAACCAGCCTTATGGCGACCAGACAGCCTATGGCAATCCTGTCCAAGTCAACTGCCCATCGGTGTAATATATGGAACACACATTTCTTAGAAAGTTCCACCGGCTAAAACGGAATGAAAGCGGTGTGGCCATGGTTGAGCTTGCGGTATCGTTACCATTCTTCCTAGGCCTGGTCGTGGGCGGCGTAGAAACTGCAAACTATGCTTCGGTCGTCATGCAGATAAACCAAATCACCTTGCACACCGCCGATGCTGCAGCGCGAATTGGGACAACAACGCCATCAGCGAATAAAACGATTTCCGAAATGCAAATTAACGACGTTTTTCAAGGATCTTTGCGTGAGGGCAAACGTATCGACCTTGGTGGAAATCACGACTACACTGATCAGTCATCCGGCGCGAAGTCTACGCGCGGCAATGCCCGCATCATTTTATCCAGTGTGGAAGAGGTAGCCGCATTCAATGCCTCCGCACCACGATACCGCATCCGGTGGCAACGCTGCGCTGGCTCAGCTACCTTTTACAAATCAAACTACGGTACCACATCGACAGCGACAAGCGTCACTGGAATTGGCCCCGTTGGACGGCAAACATCCCCTCCCCCTGGAGGTGTACTAATGTTTGTTGAGCTGCAATATTATTTCAAACCGATGATTGTAAATGGTTTTTCGAACCTGACCGATAGGACGATCAGCCAAGTCGCATCCATGGTGGTACGCGAGAACCGCGACACCGTTGGCCCCACTGGAAGCGACGGGATATACAATGATGAGAAGGTCACCGTCTCCGCCTGTTAAAGCGGGGACGGCGAATATGCTCCTAAAGCCCTAGCGTTTTGCGTACACCAGCGACGATCTTGTCGGCATTGATGAGCGTCGCCTTCTCCAGATTCGCTGCATAAGGCATCGGAACGTCTTCGTTCGTGACGCGCAACACGGGAGCGTCGAGATCATCAAAACCCTGCTCCATACACACCGCAAGGATTTCGCTGCCGACTGAACACACCGGCCAACCTTCTTCGGCCACGACCAGACGATTGGTTTTTGCAAGGCTCGCCAGCACGGTTTGGGTATCCAGCGGACGAATGGTGCGCAGGTCGATGACCTCGGCGCTGATACCTTCGGCGGCTAACATGTCAGCTGCCTCCAATGACAGCCCTACGCCAATCGAATAGCTCACGATAGTGACGTCCGTGCCTTCGCGCATGATGCGTGCCTTGCCAATCGGCAGCACATGGTCATCACCTGCGGGAACATCAAATGTGCGACCGTAAAGCAGCTCGTTTTCGAGGAACACGACAGGGTCCTCGCAACGAATTGCGGCTTTAAGCAAACCCTTGGCATCTGCGGCATCATACGGCGCAATGACAATCAGACCGGGCACGCTGGCATACCATGGCGCATAATTCTGGCTATGCTGCGCGCCGACGCGTGCTGCGGCACCGTTTGGACCACGGAACACGATCGGACAGCGCATCTGGCCGCCCGACATGTAATTGGTCTTTGCCGCCGAATTGATGATGTGGTCAATCGCCTGCATCGCAAAGTTAAATGTCATAAATTCGATGACGGGGCGAAGCCCGCCCATCGCGGCGCCTGTTCCGATGCCTGCAAAGCCATATTCGGTAATCGGCGTATCGATAACGCGGCGAGCGCCAAATTCGTCTAGCAACCCTTGCGTCACCTTGTAAGCGCCTTGATATTCGGCGACTTCCTCACCCATGACAAACACGCGGTCATCGCGGCGCATTTCCTCCGCCATTGCGTCGCGTAAAGCTTCGCGCAACGTAACGGACTGCGTTGCAGCTCCGTCGGTTGCTGCGGGTGCCGTCTTGGCCGCGACCGGAGCGACCGCAACAACAACCTCAGGAGCGGGCGTCGGTGCAACCGCAGGCGTCGGGGTGGTTTTGGTTGGAGCTGGAGCCGCGGCCTCGCCGTCGCTGGAGATAAGCGCAATCACGGTGCCGACCTTTACGCCGTCGGTGCCCTCAGGCACGGAAATGGAAGTAATCACGCCTTCATCAACGGCTTCGAACTCCATCGTCGCTTTGTCGGTTTCGATCTCGGCCAGGATATCGCCAGATTTAACGCTGTCACCTTCCTTAACCAACCATCTGGCAAGTGTGCCTTCTTCCATCGTTGGCGAAAGCGCGGGCATTTTAAGTTCGATTGCCATCAATATTGCTCCACCAACACGTCAGTATATAGCTCGGACAAATCCGGTTCCGGCGATGCTTCCGCAAAATCAGCAGATTCATTCACGATTTTCCGGATTTCCTTCTCAATCGCCTTCAACGCGTCGTCGCCAACCCCAAGCTCCGCCAGATACGCCTTGCATCCCTCAATAGGATCGCTGTTGTCACGTACCGACTGCACTTCATCGCGGCTTCTGTACTTCGCCGGATCGGACATGGAATGGCCACGATAACGGTACGTCTTCATTTCGAGCAACACGGGCCCCTTACCGCTGCGCACCCAATCCAATGCAACCTCGGCAGCGCCACGCACGGCGAGAACGTCCATACCGTCAACCTGAATGCCCGGAATCCGAAAGCTTTCGCCGCGTCGGTATAATTGGTCCTCGGACGACGCGCGGTTTACGCTGGTGCCCATCGCATATTGGTTGTTTTCGATGACGAATATGATCGGAAGCTTCCACAATTCCGCCATGTTGAAGCTTTCGTAGACCTGTCCTTGGTTGGACGCACCGTCGCCGAAATAGGCGAGGCACACCCCGCCATCGTTCGAATATTTGTGACCGAACGCAAGCCCTGCACCCAGTGAGACTTGCGCCCCGACGATACCATGGCCGCCGTAAAATTTATGCTCAGTCGAAAACATATGCATCGACCCGCCCTTGCCCTGCGAGATACCCGCAGCACGGCCGGTCAGTTCCGCCATGATCAGATTGGGATCAATGCCATATGCCAGCATATGCCCATGGTCACGATAGCCCGTGATGACGCTGTCTTTGCCGGGCGTCAGTGCAGATTGGAGCCCGATGGCTACGGCTTCTTGGCCAATGTACAAATGGCAAAAACCACCGATTAGGCCAAGGCCATATAGCTGCCCTGCTTTTTCTTCAAAACGGCGGATCAAAAGCATATCGCGATAGAACTTTAAAAGCTCTTCTTTGGTCGCTTTATATGGCTTTGGTTCGCTTGGACGCTCGCGGTTGGCGCGCGCGGCATCTTCGCTCACGCTGGCCTTCTTCGACACAGACTTTTTCGCTGGGGAGGTTGCCAAAATTCGTTCCTTTAATGGAATTTCTATATGCGAATACATTGCCGCCTAATCAATATCGACTAAGGTGAAAAGCGCTTTTCCGCAACGGAATGCACTGCATAGCTATTCATTCGATGATGAATGTATCACTTTAGCGGAACAACAACCTCATCAGGCGCAACAACGTTCAATTCCTTGCGCATTAATTCGCCGGCCAAGTCAGGATCGACATTATCGCGGTCCAAAAGCAACTGCCGATTTCGCAGAGCATCCCGCTCCTTTTGCAATTTGGCCAGTTCAATTTTACGCTCACTCAGCGCCGCCCGATAATCCGTCCATGCAATGATGCCGGTTGGCCCAAGAAGCGCATAAGACGCAATACCCAGCAAAGCGACAAGCGCCAACGCTGGCCCAATCACCGATTTCACATATTCAGGCTTTCGGTTTGAACGCATCATGTTCCGACAGAATCATATTTTCGCAAAAATGGCAAGAAAGGAGGGGTCAGCGGAAAATACCCTGCCCTGCATATTGCGCCGATGCACCCAGTTCTTCTTCAATACGGATCAGCTGGTTGTACTTCGCCAACCGGTCGGAGCGTGCAAGGCTTCCGGTTTTAATCTGGCCGCAATTTGTTGCCACTGCCAAATCGGCGATGGTCGCATCTTCCGTCTCACCCGAGCGATGTGACATAACGGCAGTGTAGGAAGCACGGTGCGCCATCGACACCGCAGCCAGCGTTTCCGTCAACGTACCAATCTGATTGACCTTCACCAACAAAGAGTTGGCAAGACCTTTGCCAATGCCCATGGCAAGACGCTCGGGATTGGTGACGAACAAGTCATCGCCGACCAACTGAACCTCGTGGCCGATCTTGTCGGTAATGGCTTTCCAACCTTCAAAATCGTCTTCGCTCATGCCATCTTCAATCGAACGAATGGGGTAATCCTTGCAAAGCGCAGCAAGGTAATCCGCCATTTCATGCGGTAAAAGCGAGAGACCTTCGCCGGAAATTTCATATTTACCGTTGCGGAAAAATTCGGTTGCCGCGCAATCCAGGGCAAGCACAACATCCTCACCGGCTTTAAAGCCAGCCTTGTCGATTGACGTCATAATGAAATCAAGCGCGTCACGCGTCGATGCCAGATTTGGCGCAAACCCGCCTTCATCGCCAACCGACGTCGCCAAGCCCTTTTCATGCAGGCCTTTTTTGAGCGTGTGAAAAATTTCAGAGCCCCAGCGAACGGCTTCTGAAATCGAACCCGCGCCAACGGGCATGACCATGAATTCCTGAAAATCGATGGGGTTATCGGCATGTTCACCGCCGTTGATGATATTCATCATCGGGACCGGCAGGACATGTGCATTCACGCCACCAACATAACGATATAGTGGCAATCCGCGTGCGTCCGCAGCCGCCTTTGCCACGGCCAAACTAACACCCAAGATCGCGTTTGCACCAAGGTTCGACTTGTTGTCGGTACCGTCCAGGTCGATCATTACCGCATCGACATTTTCCTGATCTTCTGCGTCGAGTTCCAACAGCGCTTCATATATCGGTCCATTAACCGCTTCTATCGCCTGCAATACGCCCTTGCCCATATATTTGGACATGTCGCCATCACGCTTTTCGACGGCTTCATATGCACCGGTGGAAGCGCCCGATGGAACTGCTGCGCGGCCAAAGCTGCCGTCTTCCAACAACACATCGACTTCGACTGTCGGGTTGCCCCGGCTATCCAAAATTTGGCGGGCATGTATGTCGAGGATCGCAGTCATGGAAAGCTCCAGTAAAATCGTGATGGGAACAATGTCAGCGCGTCTATCGTTGTGTTGAGGATTTGGCAACGACGCTAAGACATATGGATTTTAAATGTAATATTATGGTGCTATAGTTGACTAAGGCACCGTCCGTACAAATATAAGATATAGTGGCGCCCATTTGAGTGTCCGCACGTAACCGATAGGAGCATATTCCCATGGCCGAAACTGAAAAGCCAAAAGCGGCAGCGAAACCAGCGCCCGTGAAAAAAGCAACCGCCAAGCCAGCGGCTGCGAAGACAGC
>JACCDI010673032.1_pt1 | contig 10231 bp, 9 predicted proteins | sample 7442791 | NCBI WGS metagenome assembly JACCDI01 (sample SAMN15323434, study PRJNA562643) | freshwater metagenome | isolation source: river surface water | place: USA:Blue River Watershed | collected 2017-08-15
CGATAAAAATATTTGGTAGGTATGCCAGTTGAAGTAGCAACAACAAGAAGCCACCGACAATGCCCGGTTGCAAAACGATCGATAGATTTTTTGCAGTTTGAAAATTCATGACTAGTGAGGTTGTGAAAACCAAACCAGCGATTCCCAGCATGATCAAAAAGAATTGGGCTGGTAGTTTGAGAAAGTTCGCTGCCTTTAATGAAAAGGTTGCAGTTATTAATATAAATAAAACCGTTACTGGGCCGCGTTGCCAATCAATATGGGCTTGTGAATTGTTGGCAACTAATGCAAGTAGTGTGTAAGTAATTAGGTACCAAAAAATAAAGTAGGTACGAGTTGATTTAGTATCACCGACTCTTTCAATTGATCTGCGATAGCCATTTCGCATGGCAAGCCATGGCAAAACCGCAGCACCTATCGGTAATAAAGATAGATAACCATCCATAGATTCATTTGAAATATTAAATGGTGTTAAGTGTGCGCCGAGCCAAAGCCATACCGCAGCTCGCATTGGATCAGATGTTGTGCCATATGTACTTCCGGCGGTTGCCCAAGCAAATAAGGTAATAAAGGCGAGTGGAAAAACAATTAAAAAGATTGATCTAATTACTTGTTGCAGCGTTACGGAAACGGTACGCGCAACCATGGTGTTCCTATCTGCTTTGCTTATCCATTCAAAATCTTGCGCATCAAGTTAGCGGTTTCACTTGGTGTTTTACCAACCGCAACACCGACAGCTTCTAATGCTTCTTTTTTCGCAGCAGCTGTTCCGGAAGAACCAGAGACAATTGCACCGGCATGTCCCATTGTCTTTCCTTCAGGTGCAGTAAATCCAGCAACATATCCAACAACTGGCTTGGTTACATACTCTTTAATAAATTGTGCGGCGCGCTCCTCCGCATCGCCACCAATTTCACCAATCATCACAATCGCTTGTGTTTCTGGATCATCTTGGAATGCACGTAAGCAATCGATATGTGTTGTTCCAATAATTGGGTCGCCACCAATTCCTACTGCAGTGGTAAATCCAAAGTCACGAAGTTCATACATCATTTGGTAGGTCAGAGTTCCTGATTTTGAAACTAAACCAATCTTTCCCGGTCCGGTGATATCCGCCGGAATAATTCCAATATTTGATTTTCCAGGGCTGATAATTCCAGGACAGTTAGGTCCTAAAATTTGAGTTGTTCCCTTGCTAACTGCATATGCATAAAATGCGGCAGCATCATGAACTGGAATGCCTTCCGTAATTACAACAACAAATGGCATCTTGGCATCAACCGCATCAATTACGGCAGCCTTTGCAAACTTAGGTGGAACAAAAACAACAGATGCATTTGCACCAGTTGCAGACATCGCCTCTGCAACAGAGTTAAACACTGGAATCTGCGTGCCATCCATATCAACTGATTGGCCGCCCTTACCAGGAGTTACGCCACCAACAATTTTTGTGCCAGCTTTAAGCATGCGCTTGGTGTGCTTAGTTCCTTCGGAGCCAGTCATACCTTGCACAATTACTTTGCTGTTTTCATTAATAAAGATTGCCATTAGCGAGCCGCCAACTCTGCAGCTTTTGCCGCTGCGCCATCCATTGTGTCTAATTGTTGAACAAGTGGGTGTGCAGCCTCGTTAAGAATTCTGCGACCTTCAACAACATTGTTTCCATCTAGGCGAACTACAATCGGTTTAGTTGCTTTGCTTCCTAAAATTTCAAGTGCTTGCACAATTCCATTTGCAACTGCATCACAAGCGGTAATGCCACCAAATACATTTACAAAAACACTTCGCACATCTGGATCACCCAAAATAATTGATAAACCATTTGCCATTACCTCAGCAGATGCACCGCCACCAATATCTAAGAAGTTAGCTGGCTTGACACCATACTTTTCACCTGCATAAGCAACAACATCTAATGTGCTCATAACCAGACCTGCACCATTTCCAATGATGCCAACCTCGCCATCAAGCTTTACATAATTTAAATCTTTTTCTTTAGCTAGTGCTTCTAGTGGATTTGTTGATGCGTGATCAACTAATGCTTCATGATTTGGATGTCTAAATCCAGCATTGTCATCTAATGTGACCTTGCCATCGAGCGCAACAACTTTGCCATCCTCTGTTTTTACAAGTGGATTAATCTCCATCAAGGTTGCATCTTCAGCAACAAAGGCGGCCCACAATTTGACTAAAACATCTGCTACTTGATCCTGTACATCTGCGGGAAATTGTCCGCTCTTTGCAATTTCTAATGCCTTCGCTTTATCAATTCCCTTATTTGGATCGATGCCGACTCTTGCTAATTTCTCTGGAGTTTTATGTGCAACCTCTTCGATCTCCATACCCCCAGCAACAGATGCCATAACCAAAAAGTTTCGGTTGGCGCGATCTAACAAAATTGCCATGTAGTACTCGGAAGCAATTGGTGCTGCTTGCGCAATCATTACTTGATGAACTGTGTGACCTTTAATATCCATTCCTAAAATTGCTTTTGCTTTTTCCTTGGCATCAGCCGCATTCTCGGCAAGCTTTACGCCGCCCGCTTTTCCGCGGCCACCAATTTTTACTTGTGCTTTAACTACAACCTTGCCACCCATTTTTGCAGCGGCTGCTTCAGCAGCCTCTGGAGTTGATGCAACTGCGCCAGCTAGAACTGGAATCTGATGGGCTTCAAATAAATCGCGCGCTTGATACTCAAATAAATCCACGGCGTGATCCTAATGAATACTCTTTAAAATTTATAATTTCTCGACTGGTGCATAGCGAAGTAGTAAGCGTTTCTCGCCAAATGAGCCAAAATTAATAGTTGCCTCCGCCCGATCACCTGTTCCGGTAACCGCAACAACAGTTCCTAAACCAAATGTGTCATGTGACACACGCTCACCAACTTCTAATTGCATTGTGTTGCTAGAACTTTTTCCAGTTGGCTTTGGTGCAACATAGTTTCGTCGAATAGATGATCTACTTGAAGTAAAACTTGAAGATGCTTTTTCTTGAACCTCATTCCATTCAATTACTGAATCAGGTATCTCAGATAAAAATCTAGATGGTGCGTTGTAATTTGGTGCACCCCATGAGGAACGGTACTCAGCTCTAGTAATAAACAAATTCTCGCGCGCTCTAGTTAAACCAACATAGGCAAGTCTGCGCTCTTCTTGTAATTCCTCTGGATCACCAAGTGTTCGAGAGTGCGGAAATATTCCTTCCTCCATGCCGGTTAAGAAAACAGTGGGAAACTCTAAACCTTTGGCGGTATGCAGAGTCATCATGGTTACAACGCCACCATGATCTTCACCCTCTGGAATTTGATCAGCATCTGCAACTAGTGAAACATCCTCGAGAAAACCAACTAATGAAATCTCTTCGCCCTCATCTACTTCACTCTCTTCATACTCAGTTGCCACCGCAACAAGTTCCTCTAAGTTTTCTACTCGCACCTCATCTTGCGGATCACTGCTATCACTTAATTCGGCTAACAAACCAGATTGTTCGAGAACTGCTTGCGCAATTACCGATGGACGGGTTTTAGCTTCCACCAATGTTTGTAGCGATTGAATTAACTTAACAAACTCAATGATGGAACTTCCAGAGCGAGCAGCGATCTCTTGATTGTTTTCTACTGCGCATAATGCTTGCCAAAAAGTTAAACCATTGGTTGATGCATACAAATCTATTTGATCTAGAGCGCGATCGCCGATTCCCCGCTTTGGTGTATTAATTATTCGACGCAGTGAAACCTCATCCTCTGGATTTACCAATACTCGCAGATAGGCTAGAAAATCCTTTACCTCTCGTCGTTCATAAAATCGAACTCCACCAACTACTTTGTATGGAATGCCACTTCGCAAGAAAACCTCTTCAAAAACACGAGATTGTGCATTTGTACGGTAGAAAATTGCAGTATCCCCCGGGTTTGATTTACCCAGATCACGTAATCTAGAAATCTGGCTAACTACATATTCAGCTTCATCATGTTCACTTTCGGCTACATAACCAATCAAAGTGGAGCCTGCACCTGATTCAGACCATAGATTTTTCTCTTTGCGATTTTCATTATTTGCAATTACTGAGTTTGCGGCGGAGAGAATATTTTGCGTAGAGCGATAATTTTGTTCGAGCAAGATGGTTCGTGCTTGCGGATAATCAGCTTCAAATTGCAGGATATTTCGAATATTAGCGCCGCGAAAAGCGTAGATAGATTGATCGGCATCGCCCACCACGCAAAGTTCTGCAAGTGGAAATCCATCACGAAGATCACCAACTAACTCTTTAATCAAAATATATTGGGCGTGGTTGGTATCTTGATACTCATCCACCAAAATATGGCGAAATCTAGAGCGGTACTTTGCTCGTGCCTCAGGGTAACGTTGCAAAACCTCAACAGTTTTAGCAATCAGATCATCAAAATCCATTGAGTTAGCACTGGTTAAACGTTTTTGATATATGGCGTAAACATCTGCAACGATCTGCTCAAATTGATTTTTGCTTTGATTTAAGTAATCGGCTGGACCAAGCAATTCATTTTTTGCAGATGAGATTAAGGCCTGTACCGCACGTGGTGCATAACGTTTTGAATCTAAATTCATATCCCGCATTACTAAGGTGATTAATCGCAGTGAATCACTTTGGTCGTAGATCGTAAATGAGTTTGAGTAACCAAGCAGTTGCGCCTCTTTACGCAAAATGCGAACACATGCAGAGTGAAAGGTTGATACCCACATACTGCGAGCACGATCTCCTACTAACTCGGCAACACGTTCCTTCATCTCTCCAGCAGCTTTATTGGTGAAGGTAATTGCCAAAACCTCGTACGGTGCAACATTTCGCTTGGCAAGTAAGTATGCAATTCTTCTAGTGAGTACTCGAGTTTTTCCAGAACCAGCACCTGCGACAACTAATAATGGTGAGCCTTCGTGCGTTACCGCCTCTACTTGTTGTGGATTTAATCCATCGGTTAACGCAGACATATCGATAATCCTATCGGCGGTACTGACAGTTCAATGTGTGCGGTAATCTTTCGCAAATGGAGCCAATCGCAGATAGTGAAATTGAACGAGTATTAGTAGTTACCGCCCATCCAGATGATTGTGATTTTGGTGCCGCCGGAACTATTGCAAAATGGACAGCAGCTGGCATAAAGGTTTCTTACTGCATCTGCACAAATGGTGATCAAGGTGGCGAAGATCCAACTGTGCCAAGAGACGAGATGCCAAAGATTCGTCAAAAAGAACAACGTGATGCTGGTAAAGCAGTTGGTGTTGATGACATTACATTTTTAAATTATCGTGATGGTTGGCTAGAACCAACAATTCAATTACGTAAAGATATAGTGCGCCAAATTAGAATTTCAAAACCGCAACGTATGTTGATTCAATCACCAGATCGAAATTGGGATCGCCTGTTTGCATCTCATCCAGACCATATGGCCGCTGGTGAAGCTGCTATTCAAGCGGTTTATCCAGATTCTCGAAATCCATTTGCCTTTGAAGATTTACTAAAAGATGAAGGACTCGAGCCTTGGCGAGTAAATGAGGTTTGGGTAATGTCTACTCAAACTCCAGATCACTTTGTTGATATTACCGATGTATTTGATAAAAAGATGAAGGCACTTCATGCACATGTCAGCCAGACTGCGCACAATCCAGATTTAGAGAAGATGGTGCGTGAGTGGGGCGAGCGAAATGCGCAAGCAAATAATTTGGGTGAAGGAAGAATTGCTGAAGTATTTAAGATTGTGAATACAAATTAACGAACGATAGCTTTTTCAATTGCAATTTTTACTTTAGGTTGACCAACCTCTTCACCAGTAGCTGTTCCGTTTGCAACAACTGCCTGCACAATTTCTAACCCCTTGGTAACTCTTCCCCATATTGTGTAATAAGGATCAAGCGTGGTGTCGGCTGCCATAATAAAAAATTGAGAGCCATTTGTGTTTGGTCCAGAGTTGGCCATTGCAACTGTTCCTGCTGGATAATTTTTCATAACCGGTTTTGGTAAATTCTCATCATCAAATTGGAATTGTGGTCCACCATATCCAGATGCAGTTGGATCACCACATTGCAAAAGCGCCGCATTCTGAGAGTAAATCATTCGATGACAAACTGATTGATCATAAAATTTAGAGTTTACTAAACCGCTTAACATTGAAACTGTTACTGGTGCCTTTTTAGCAAAGGCTTCGATAACAATATCTCCGCAATTTGTATTTAAGGTGATCATTCTATTTTTTGTGAATTTTTGAATTTTAGGAGTTGAAACTTTTTTCTCTCGATGACCAGTTGCTTTACTTGGTTTGCAAGTGATCTGGACTTCACTGTTACTTGCTGCGGGTTTTGTTGTTGGTCTTGGTGCGGCATTTACATTTGTTGGGAATGCTCCACAAAATAGAATTACTGCGACAGTTATGGCAGTTAATTTCTTAGTAGAAGTCATAGAGGAAGTTTAATTTAGAAATAAATTCCTATTTACAAAATTGGGGTAAAAAGGGGAATACCAGCGATACTTTAAGAACTTTTTAAGGTTGAATCACAACCTCAACCCGTTGGAACTCCTTTAAATCTGAGTATCCAGTAGTTGCCATCGATCTACGAAGTGCGCCAAATAAATTCATCGATCCATCAGAGGTATGTGATGGCCCAGTTAGAACTTCAGTTAATGATCCAACTGTTCCAACATGGACGCGATTACCGCGAGGTAATTGTGCATGGTGAGCTTCTAATCCCCAGTGCCAACCTTTTCCTGGTGCATCTGTAGTGCGGGCTAATGGTGAGCCCATCATTACCGCATCAGCACCACATGCAATTGCTTTAGCAATTTCACCGCTGTTGCTGACGGAACCATCAGCAATTACATGAACGTAACGTCCACCAGACTCTTCTAAGTATTCACGTCTGGCAGATGCAACCTCTGCAACTGCAGATGCCATTGGTACAGAGATGCCCAAAACTGTTTTTGTTGTATGGGCCGATCCGCCGCCAAATCCAACTAATACACCAGCTGCTCCAGAGCGCATTAAATGCAGTGCACCTTGGGCAGTTGCTACTCCACCAACAATTACTGGAACATCTAACTCATAAATAAACTTCTTTAAATTAAGTGCCGCTGTCGCCTCTGACACATGTTCTGCTGAAACAGTTGTTCCGCGAATAACAAAGATATCTACTCCTGCCTTTATTACCGCTTCATGGAATTCAGCGGTTCGTTGTGGTGAAAGTGCCCCAGCAACTGTTACGCCGGCATCTCGGATTTGTGCGATTCGCTCTTTAATTAAGGTTGGCTGAATTGGAGCTGCATAAATTTCCTGCATCTTTTGAATCGCTTTATCCTCTGGCAACTTCGCCATCTCTGCTAATTTTTTATCAGCATCTTCATAACGAGTCCAGATACCCTCTAAATTTAAAACTGCTAATCCACCCGCTTTACCAATCTCGATTGCTGTTTGTGGTGAAACCACTGAATCCATTGGTGCCGCTAAAAATGGTAAATCAAATTTATATGCGTCTATTTGCCAAGAGATTGAAACCTCGTGCGGATCGCGAGTTCGCCGACTTGGCACAATTGCGATCTCATCAAATGAGTATGCAGCGCGAGCGCGTTTACCAGGGCCTAATTCAATATCTGACACGTGGTGGATCTTATCCTTTTAATTGATGCCGACAGCCTGACTTGTCTCATCCAATACGCTGGAAAGATCTTCACACATCACAGTTTTAGGAATTTCACGTCCGAGCCACCCTGGGCCAGACAACACAATGCGAGGTGCCGGCCTTAATACCGGTAATTTTTCAACAAAATTATCATCGACATTTTCTGGGATTTGTGCCCAGATAAATAATGCCGGTGGTGCCACCTTTTTATAAACCTCCGCAATTACTTCAGGTGGAGTCTCGCCTCCTAAAGATTGGCAGCGAATATTTTTTTCAGCCAGAGCAGCAGCTACTACAGAAAGTGGCAAGGTATGTTTTTCTTTACTTACCGAGGCTAATAAAACTGGTCTTTCATTTACTGCTGCTTTTAACTGTAATTGTCGTTCGATAAACATTCTTCGCACGATATCGAATATAAAGTGCTCAGCTGCAATTATGGCATTTGAGCTTTTCTTATTTTCTTTTAATTCATCTACCGCAAGTGCCAATAATGGAATCAATACCTGCTCCCAAGTTTGAACTACACCAGAGGTTGTAATCTCTTTACGAATTACGATCTCGATATATTGATCATCATAAGATTGAGTAGCACGCCATAAGACATCGATTAGATCCTCACGAATAGTTCTATCTTTTTCAATTAAATCTGGTGAAATTTGTGGGGTTTGGCTGAGGGCACGTTTTGCGGCATCAAATGGGCTTACGCCGGCAATTACCAGCCTGCGCATGTATGTCAGGCGGGCTAAATCCTCTTGGGAATAACGGCGGTGGTCCCCAGCGTTGTGCTCTGTAGGTCCAAGTCCATACCTGCGATCCCAGGTTCGTAGAGTGGCTGGAGCAACACCTAATCGCCTTGCTACGGCAGCAACGGTTAGTCCGAGATCTTCATCTGAAGCATCGCCCGAAGTTGGATGATCAGATGAATAACTCATGAGCAAATGTTGTAGGAATAAATTAATTTTGACCTGATTTTGACTGGTCAAGTTAGATTTATTTTGAACAACATAAGAAACGATATATAAAAAGTACTAAGAAAGGTTTACACAAATGAGTGAAGGTTCAGCCTTACTTCGCCCTATTGCTTCGGCATGGGAGTGGCAAGTTGAATCAGCATGCCGTGATTTACCTAGTGAAACTTTTTTTCACCCAGATGGTGAACGCGGTCCTTCTAGAAAAAATAGAATTAAAAATGCAAAAGCAATTTGTGCAACATGTCCAGTAATTAAAGAGTGTTTGCAACATGCTTTAACTGTGCAAGAGCCATTTGGTATTTGGGGCGGAAAGAGCGAAGAAGAACGAGCTGAAATATTAGCTGCCAGAAAGTTTGTACCTGGTCTAGCCTCTTAAATCCCAGGCTTTAACGCCACCTGCAACACCTGCACTATTTGGAATTATTGTTACCTTGTAATCAAAGGTTTTAAGTGCGCTCTTACTAATTCTTTGCGCATTGCCGCCACCGATATACAACCTATCCCAAACAATCATTGGGTATAACTCTTGAATCAAACTTTTTACGCGACGTGACCAAAGTTGATTTCCCATTCGCTTTCGAGTTTGCTCGCCAATCCAGGCATCAATAGTTTTACCAACTCGAATTGTGGTGTGTGAGATCTCTAGATGAGGGGCTAATTGGCCATTATTAAATATTGCTGAACCAAGTCCGGTACCAAAGGTAAATACAGTCTCTAGCCCTTTTCCAGTAATCACTGAAGCCCCATGGACCTCGGCATCATTTAAAACAAGGACTGGTAACTTTAATTTTTTCTTCAGCACCGATTGCATATCAAAGCCAAACCACTTATTTTTTAAACCTTGATCAACTGCGGTTCTTGGGCCACCTGCATTTATGTAATGTGGAATTACGATGACCTTGCCATCACGGATCATTCCGGGCAGACCAACGGTGATGCGATTTATCTTTGGTCCAGTTTTTACAAACTCTTCAATAATTGAAATTAATCTATTTGGTGAAAGTGGATAAGGTGTTTTTAAATATGGATACTCAATTAAAACTTTTCCTGCATCAGAAAGCACTGAGGCTTTGATTCCAGTGCCACCGCAATCTACTGAGAGAGTGGTGGCCTTCATGGAATCAAAGCCTAGTATTTAAATTACTGAATTAGTGAGAGTGTCCACCTGGGCCATGCGAGTGACCATGTCCGGCAGCTTCCTCTTTCTTCTCCTCTGGTGTTTCAAATACCAGAGCTTCAGTTGTAATAAACATTGCGGCAATAGATGCTGCATTTGCTAGCGCTGAACGAGTTACCTTGACTGGATCGATTACACCCTCTTTAACAAGATCGGTGTATTGATCTGAGTAAGCGTTGTAGCCCTCATTTGGTTTCATACTGCGAACCTTTGATACAACTACATAACCCTCTTGGCCAGCATTTTCTGCAATCCAGCGAAGTGGTTCATCGCAAGCTTTGCGAACTAAGCGCACACCAACTGCGCGATCGCCCTCAAAACCTAGATCATTATCAAGTGCTGATGCTGCATGAACTAACGCTGCACCACCACCAACAACAATTCCTTCTTCAACAGCTGCGCGAGTAGCAGAGATGGCATCCTCAAGACGGTGCTTC
>JACCDI010278627.1_pt1 | contig 10228 bp, 4 predicted proteins | sample 7442791 | NCBI WGS metagenome assembly JACCDI01 (sample SAMN15323434, study PRJNA562643) | freshwater metagenome | isolation source: river surface water | place: USA:Blue River Watershed | collected 2017-08-15
CTGTTCTTCGTGAGTTTCTTGATAGTCAGCTCTTCTTGCGCTTTGTCGTTCGCCCAATCGAGCTGCTTTTCCGAGCCGAGGAGAAGATCCTTGGCCGCCTGCATGGCAAGGATTGTGTCATCGATCTTCTTGATGGCTTGGTCGAACTTCTTCTTGGCGATTCCTACATTGCGGCCGAAACGATCCTTGAACTGTTCAATCTCAAGCTCAAAGTTGGTGAGGTCAACGTTTTGAGCCTTCATGATTGCTAGTTCTTCCTTGTAGGCAAGTGCCTTTGACGACTCATTACTCAACAGCATGATGAGCGTTAGGAAGAACTGAGGGCGAATGACGTACATCTTTGGATACTTGTGGGAGACGTCCACGATTCCAGAGTTGTAGTACTCGTTCTCCGGTTCAAGCACCGAAACCAGAACTGCGTATTCGCAGCCCTTTGCGACACGGTCTTCGTGCAGCTTCTTTAGGAAGTCATCGTTCTTCTGTTTAGTTTTCGAGGTGTCGTCTTCATTCTTCATGTCAAACATGATCGAGACCTTCTCAATGCCGTCGACATTTAGATCGCGGAAGATATAGTCACCCTTAGCACCGTCTTTCGCGTCGTTGTCCTTCTCGAAGTAAGCCAACGGGAATGCTGTGGCACGAATGCGATTGAACTCGGTCTCGCAGTGCTGTTCAAGAGTCTCGCCGATAATCTTTACGTTTTGCTTTGCTTTGAAATCCTTCAGACGAGCCACTTCGTCCTTCTCTTGCTTTAGGAGAACGTCAAACTCAGCCTTCTGCTTTTGCAGTTCTAATTCCTTCTGGGCTGCAGCAAGGTGGAGTTCGTTCTTGAGTTTTTCTTCCTTGGACTTCAGATCTGCTAGGCCTTTAGTCAATTCAAGCTCTTTTTGGGTGTCTGCAGCCTCGAGTGCCGCTTGCAATTTCGCAAGTTCTGCGTCTTTCTTTGAGGCTTCTTCTTTGAGCTTCTCGGTGATCTTTGCCTCAGCCAGTGCGATCTCGGTCTTTTGGCGCTGTTCTGCCTCGTTTAGGCGATCGTGCAGTTCCTTTTCGAACTGATCGTTGCGAACCTGGTTCAGGATGTCGGCATAGCCGGCTTCGTCCACGGTGAATGCCTTCTGGCAGTGTGGACACTTGATCTCGTGCATTTGGTTTCTCTTTCTCTTGTTATTAGTTTTGTTGGTTTTTGATGAAACTCATGGTGTGAAGCGGGGACTAGTGTCCCCGCTTGCGTGGATCTGCTTTGGACTGGCTGGTGCGGAACATTGACTCGGTGGCCCGCTTGCCGAAGGATTCGATGTTGTGGTCCAGCAGCTCCTTGAGTTCTTCTTGCTCGGACTCGATTCGAGAGCGAACTCGTGGAGATAGATTGCGGAAGTTACTCAACATAAAGACCAGGTCACCTTGAGCCTGAATGATGATCTGCCTGGCATAGCCAAAGTCGCCACCCATGGCAGCGTCGATGGCTCGGCGCTTGATCTCGGCCAGGCGGTAGGCCATTACCTCTGCAACCACGTCTTCGTCCCTCTGTGGCAAGACGAATCCTCTAGCATCTTGAACTTCGATGGTTAGTTGCTGATCTGCTTCAACCGCTTCGGCGTTCTCGATCTGTAAAGCGCGAACGATGGTTGTGACATTGATGTTGGTTCCCGCTTTGCTCTTTGGGAGGTCAAGCATGAAGGCGTAACCTCTGGACTCACCAGAAGCCAACTCTCCTAACTGAACTTGAATGCCGTTGTTTACTGCCTTGTTGCCACGGACATAACCAAGTGGCGTGATTTTGGCCCCTGGAATGTCAACTGTGATTTCGCAACTGATGTGCTCGAGAGCTCGCTCTAAAAGGCCATCAATTTCATCTTGCAGTCCCGCCACAGCGTCAGCCAGCTCGACAGCAGCAAAGTGGTTTCCCGCGCCAGCTGATGCCATGTGGGACATGATCTGTTCGTTGTAGCCGGTCCCGATGCCAAGGGTTGAGGTCTTAACCATGTGCTCGGTGGCTTGAGCTGCGAGGTGTCCTAGCTGTTCTGGCGAATAAGCACCTTCGTTGGCCTGACCGTCCGAAAGCAAAATGAGAGTTGCCTCAACGCCAGCAGGTAGTTTCTTAGTTTCCTCGATGCCGGCTAGGAAGCCAAGCTCGATGTTGGTGCCGCCACGAGGATCAAGGGTTGAGAGGTTACGACGCAGGGCTTGTGCATTGATGCTGCTTACCTGGGCCATGGACTGGTGAATCTCAATCTCGGTATCGAAGGACACGATTGCGGCGTGGTCCTCTGGTGATAGGCGTCCGATTAGTTCTCCAATGGTGTTCTTGACTAGGTCCAGGCGTCCGCCACCCATCGAACCGGAGCGATCGACTACAAATACCACTCCGTGAGAGCGGCGCTGCGCCTGCGTGGTGCTCAGAGTTGGTGCGGTTACCTCAACCAACATGCCCACCTGGTTTGAGGTCTCTGCCTTGACGGCCAGTACCTCTAAACGAGTGTTCTGCTTCATTTGTTACTTCCATTCGTTGTTATCTGCGGTTTCGATTCACTAGTTTGTGCGAATCTGAACTAATTGTCAAGAGGTTGACTGACATTTTTATGAAAATGGCTTAACTTCGTGTATTATCGGGGGTATGAATTCGCCAAGACTTGTAGTGACTGTCGCCCTTTTTACGGTTCTAGAAGACTTCAATCTCTACACAGTGCCCGCCTCCTTGCTGAGCGTTGGCGATGAGACAGAGAAATTTGGAATGGGTCTGTTTGTCGTGACCCGACGTGCAAACCTAGATGTGTCAACAGCGAGCAATAAATCACTGAAACGTGTCTTGCCGGCCATGGCCGTTGGGTCCCACGAGAGCATCGATCAAGCTGCCCAACGCTTGGTCCGTGAAGAACTCGGCATCTTCTCTTATGTTCGACTGCGCCAAACCAGGATTTTTGATGACCCTTCTCGTGAAGCGGGAGACCGCGTAATCTCAGTTACCTACTGGGGCTTTGCAAACCTAGAGGATGTGGCACCGGTTTTGGGTGGTCGAGAACAAGTTGGCTTAGAACTGGTGAACAGCTCGAGTTTCCTGGACAGAAACAGCGGGGATCTTGAACGCTATGACGGAGTTTCTCGTTTCGGTGGTCGCTATATTCCCAGCGAGCGCCGAGCAAATGAAATTGTGACCTCTCAAGAGTTTGGTGCGGGATCTATTTTGGACATCGATCACGATGCGATGGTCTTGTCGTCCTGGAGAAAATTGCGCTATGCCTTTGGTGGCAGATTGGATCCATTTAGATTCCTAGGTGCAACAGCTCTTCCAGATGCATTCCGACTGAGCGACCTCAGGGAATTGCAAGATGTCTGCCGTGGTGAACGGTCACAAATTGATCAATTCCGACGCAGTATCTTGAATGAATCGAGTTTTATCTCAGAGTCGATCATTCAAGAGGAGAAGCAGCGTCGACCAGGAAAACCGGCAACCTTGTATTCACTCAGGGACTGGGCGGACCCGAAGAAAAACAACCCGAACCCAGACGATTTAGATCTCTAGTCTTCTTCCTGAGACTTTCCCTTCAAGTGGCGATACTCAGGGTCATCGACATTGATATCAAGGGTCGGATTAAACGCATACAGGTCAGTGGACTCAAGCAGGTATCCCTGTTTTAGAACACTGAGGATGATGCTGGATGCGTTTACTATCCCCTGCTCCGGCTTACTTAGCTCAATGGACCAGGTCTTGTTGGTCTTGCCTTCCTCAACAAAGCCCATTCGTCTGAGCCTGTGCAGTTGATAGACGTCGAGTTCAAGTTTTTTAGTAGGGGTATCACCAGCAATAACGAAGCCGGTTACTTTGGTGCCCTCCCACATCGGCTTCACCCAGATTCCCTTAAACCTGTTGGCCGATGCGTTGAATTTCAAGACTTTGCCCTGCCACATGGCCATGGTTTCCAGGATTGATTGACCCAGTTCCTCCCAATAGCCCTTTTGAATTCCCTGCTCGATGATGGTCTGCTTCACGACTGGCCTATAGTTACCGGCGACTGGCTCAGGGAGTGGGATCTCTTCGAGCACACACTCAATATCGCCGACTGGTAGAGCTCGCTGAGCATCGGTTACTGCACATTTAGCGCAGATAAAGCCCACGGGGTTTCCGCGATCGACAATGAAGTAGTGAGAGTCGGGGTAGAGCAGGGCTTTTTCTTCTTTGCACTCGATGCAAGGAACGAGACGAACTTGAAACTCGACTTGATCCCCAATGTTTAGTTCTGCCATCAGTACTTGCCCCTTCCCATGCCCTTGAAATCGATTGAGGCGATATCCCGTGGTTGCAGCTGGTAGCCGAATTCGAAGGCATCCGTAAAGATTCGAATCAACTCTGCCGTTGGAATAGCCTCGCGATCAATTGAGTAGTTTGGCTCAGATGCCGATGGTGGAGTCCAGTCCAGACGGAGGAAGTTCACCTTGGTTTGATCTGCTTGCGGTCTATTTGCAAAAACCTCAGACATGGCTTCAATGTGCCAACCGCCTACGCCCGACATGGCCTGAACGTAAACCATGTCGTCTGATGATTCATTTACGGTGACGATGAAATACCTCGGTCTAATCTCCTCAATGACCCGCTGAAGTTCATCCTCGAGCAACTTCCATGAAGTTTGTCTGCCTCGGATTTGGAACTCGAATGGCACTTCTTCACCCATGTCCTCTTCACCGTCTTGAGGCACATAGTCTCTCTCGGCACGGGTCTCAAGAATCAGCTGCACTTTACTTTCGAGGTCAACAAAATCTGCAACGTACTTCAAGAGATGTTTCGCCGAAGGTAGTTTGCTCGGGTCAAAGTCGGTCATAGCGGCAAGCAGGGTTCGCGCTTCAGCCGGAGCGCGAGAAAGATCAACCGGCTGTTGCATGAACTGCTCAAAGGCTTGCTTATCTTTACTTTCTCTAAACGCCGCTTGGGCCATTTGGATTCGACGAAGTTCAGACTCATCAAAGATGGAAAGCAAAGTCATGCCGGCTGCAAAAATGTCAATGTTTGGCTCTGGGTCAAAGGCCTCGGTTCGCAAAAAGATATCCGGTGGGATGTAGCCGAGTGTCCCAGAAGCCCCGTAACCATTCATCAATCCCGTGTACCCAACGACCTCGCCGATGCCCAAATCCAGAAGCACGAACCTGTCGTCAGTTGCCTTCATGTTGTCTGGCTTTACGTCTCTATGCACTAGTCCTTCGGCGTGAATAGTCGCTAGGCCAGAAATTAAATCGTGCGCCAGATTCCACCATGCATGTCTAGGATCAGTCGCCTTCGCTATGTGTTCACGAATTCCGGTCCCTTCTACAAGTGGATAGAGAATCCATGGCCAAGGTTCGGTTCCAGAGTCGACTGCAGATACAACAAAAGGTGAACTTACCTTCATGCTGAGAGCTGCCTCATCTAAGAATTGCTCACGGTTTCTTCGGAAGATCAGTCCGCCGACTTCCAAGGGCTTTTTGTCAGGCCCTAACGGAGACATGAGTTTGATGGCCGCTTGGTCTCCAGTGTCAGCATGCTCGACCTTGAATACCTGACCAAAGGCTCCGGCACCAAGTTTCTCAATCAAACGCCACCGCTTGATCTTGTCTCTCAGCTCAGGGAAAGAAGGAACCTTGTGCCCAAAGAATTCCTCATCAGAAATTCTGGTTGGCACTTTGTCCAGGCTGAATGCGCCACCAGGACCTACCTCGGTTTGATTTTCAAGAATGTAACCAGCAGCCTCGCGTAACCGGTGGCCCAAGCCGCTATCCACTGGATTTACCAGCAGAAGATCTTCACCGTTTAGGGCGTCCCGAAATACTTGCCAGAAAACCGATAAGTAAAGATGCGTCTTTCGATCTAAAGGTATGAACTCGATGCTCGAGTGATCTTTGAGGTATAGCTCGAATTGATTTGGTGTTACCCCTATCGTGTCGACCCAACGCTTCTTTATTTCTCGAACCGCACCGGTTCTCGAATTGACGTTTCGAAACTGAATGCGAAAGCCAGAGCGACCAAGCTCAACTGCCGCATCAGCAATAAAACTTTGAGACGAGGTGGTCCTGCGAATCCTCAGCCCACTAAGGCCAAAGAAGACCTCCACCCTAGGGTCTTCAAACGCTCTCGCGGTTGACCTTAAGTCTTGGGCCACTTCCTCCAGGTATGGGAACTTGGATTTTGATGCTTTAGGAGTAGTCACCGTCCTAACTCTGGAATCAGAGCTAGGGCGTCGAACTTTCTCTTTTCGCGGCTTTGCGGCATCGTTTCCAGCCCTAGCTTTGGCTCGCCTCCCCAAAAAAATGAAAATAGCAATTGCGATTCCCGCACCTAGAATCAACTGCGCCTGCAAGCCGGCATAAATTGGGCTGAAGAGGTTAAAAAATGTGGACACCCCAGAAAGCCAAGCTAAAAAGAAGTAAAGCCGACTCTTGCCCATTTATCCCCCAATGTTGAAACTCACAAGCTGTTTGGCTCAATCAGACTAGTCACAATTGTGTCTTGCGCCAATGAGATTGCCACTGGCTGCCAAAGGCGCTCAGATTGAAGCGGTCCTTATTGGGCGTGCCAAAAAATGGCGAAACTCTGGATGGGCACCCTAACTCGATCTCTAATCAGGTCTAGTTAGTTCCCGCCCTAGGTACGCACCACTTAGGTTTCTCAGCGAACTGTGACTGTGCCTATCGTGACGGATGCTTCTTGGGCATAGCCATAGCGCGTGTCATTACTTGATTTGAAATCCAACCTAATTGTGTACGTACCTGGCGCAAGACCCAGGAAGTAGATCACACCAGTCTTCGTTCCTGACTGCAGGTCGCCCACACGACTCGACGTAGGGGCGATTGCAGGAGTTACAGCAACACCGGAGGAGTTCAAAATCACCAGGTTGTATTGGTTGTAGTTGTAATAGCTGAAGTAAGTAGCGCTGTAGCTCACGTTGCCATCTACGGTCGCAGAACTGGTAGATAACGAACCGCCCAGGGCAGGTGCAGGAACCGGATTAGTAGTGATCGGGGCGGTAACTGCCCTGTTAGTCCGGTTACCCCTGCCATCGGTGATGATGAACTCAACGTTGCAGAGGCCTCGGGGCAGCCACATTGTGAATGGCGAAGAGGTTTGCACTCCACTGGTTATGCCACAGTTCGAGTTGTCGTAGACCGCGTAGTTAGAAAATTGGTAAGTCCAACCTGGGATTGCGTCGAAGTTGAGAACGTACTGGTTTCCTGTTCTCACGATGGAAGTTACGTTGACGTTCAAGTTCAGAGTTGGATAAGTGGAAGCTGTCGTCGATCCACTAATTGAACCACCATCGGTAGTTGCCGTGTATTCGAGTGTGTAATTCGTTGCAGTAGATGCAGCAGGGAGCGCTTCAATCCAGAACATCGATACGCATGTAGCCGAAGTGCAGGAGTAATTTCCAACAACTGCACCGGATGAATTCTTAGCCAAGAAGGTATAGCTAGTGTTGTCGTGCCAGGTCCAGTAAACGTCAAATCTCGTTGTCTTGGAGAAAATCGACGTGATAGTTGGGAGCTTTGGTGGAGTCAGGATCTTTATAGTTGCGCTAGTAAAGCTGCCGTTCGCATATCCAGTTGCCGCTGCCGCTACAGTCACGGAAACGTTTGTGCCAGCATCTGCCTCCTGCACTACATAAGTGGTGCCGGTAGCGCCGGAGATAACACTTCCATTTCTGAGCCATTGGTATGCCAGTGTTACGCCGGCGGTCAAAGAAGTTGCAGTTGCGGTGAGGGTCTGCCCAACTTTTGGAGTGCCGGTTATCGTCGGCGTCTGCGATAGCACGATTGTTCCAGCCCCGACAGATCCGCCCGGAGCCGAGGACACAGTCTTAGTGGTGTAGCCAGTTGCCGAACCGGTCAACTCAAAGGTGAAAGTTGCGCCTAGGTCCTCAGGCTTCAGCGAATATGTGGTGGAGGTAGCGCCAGTGATGGCAGTTCCATTTCGAAGCCACTTATAGGTGAAGGTTGCGGTTGGGCTCCAACCAGTTATCACCGCTCCTAGCGTGGTGCCGACCTTGTAGGTCCCTGTGAAAGTTGCTGCCGGCGATGAGGCAAAGACTCCGAGCTGCACTGCGGTTGTCGCCACACTGGTCTTGGTGGCGGAGGCAAAAGCATTCGATCCGGTAACTCTTAGAGAAATCAAAGCGGAGAGGTCGGCGGCAACAAGTGTGTAGGTTGAGCCGGTAGCACCCGCTATGGCGGTGCCGTTCCGTAGCCACTGGTTTGTGAAGTTCAGTCCCGATTCCCAAGTTCCTATCGAGCCGGTGAGCACTAAGCCAACCTGAGGTGTTCCCGTGATGGTTGGAGTTCCCTGGATAAGGATTGCGGCTGCAACTACCGGACCTAAACCTGCACTTGTTTTTGTTAGTGGCAGGTTACCTGTCTTAGTGGCAGTCACCTGGACGGTGATAGTCGCACCCAGATCTGCAGAAACGAGGTTGTATGTGCTGGATGTTGCTCCGGCAATAACCGAAGTCCCACGCATCCATTGGTAAGCCAGAGAAGTTCCAGAATCCCAGGTGCCAGCAGTTGCAACAATTTGCTTTCCAACCATTGCGGTGCCAGAGAGAACCGGCGTTGGCTGGAGTGAGAAGCTTCCAGCTATGACAGCTGCGGTACCCACTGAGGTCTTGACCGCGGTGATATACCCGGCCTTTGTTCCGGTGACTCTGAAAGTGATCACCTTGCCGACCTGCACCGAAGTGAGCCTGAATGTCGTGCTGGTAGCACCAGAAATTGCAGTTCCGTCTGCCAACCACTGATAGGCCAAGCTCGTACCTGCGTCCCAGGCTCCCACGTTTGCAGTGAGGGTTTGATCGAGCTGCGCTGTACCAGAAATAACCGGGGTTGGCTGCGAAATGAAGTTAGCGGCAGCAACAGCCGATGTGCCCGCAGAAGTCTTCACAGTGGTTGCATAACTTGTCTTCGTAGCGGTGACTCTGAAGGTAATGACCTTGCCGAGCTGCAGCGAAGATAGCTTTAACGTTGTGCCGGTAGCACCCACGATTGCTGTTCCATCCGCCAACCACTGATAAGCCAGACTTGCACCCGAGTCCCAGGTTCCCACATTTGCGGTCAAGGTTTGGTCAACGGTGGCAGTTCCAGAAACTACCGGAACTGGAGCTGAAGTAAATTGCAGCAATGTGATGGCTAGGGATGCGGATTCCTTGGTGACCGAGACAAAGCCAGTTTTTGACCCTCTGACTGACACGGTTAGGGTTTGCGACATATCTGCAGAAGTAATCACATAAGTTGCCGAGGTAGCTCCCGAAATTGGAGAGCCATTTCTATTCCACTGATATGCAAGTGATACACCCGAATCCCAGATACCTGGATTCGCTGTAAGGGTTTGACCAAGCTGCGCCACGCCCGTGATTGTCGGGGTTGGCGTCAGGGTCAAAATTGTTGTGGTGACATTGACCGGGTCAGATGTTAGAACCAGGTTAGCCATTCGAGTCTTTGAGCCGGTGACTCGAACAGAGATAGCTGTTCCGTTATCCACGCTGGTAAGGCTGAAAGTAGTTCCGGTGGCACCTGCGATTTCCGCGCCGTTTCTCAACCATTGATAGGCCAATGTGGTACCCGGCTCCCAATAACCGGCATTGGCGGTTAGCGTTTGCCCAACCTGAGGGATGCCAGTAATGGTTGGCTTGCTACCGATAATCGTTGCAGAAACAATTACCTGGGTTGCTATTGAGGTGCGAGTAACAGAGGAATATCCAGGGGCGGTTCCGGTCACGGCAACCATGAACACAGAGCCAATGTCCAAAGCACTCACTTGATAAGTGGAGGAGTTAGCACCAGGAATTGCAACACCGTTCTTCAACCACTGAATGGTGGTTTTCGCAACAGGGTCCCAGTTCAGTGAGTTCGTTGAGATGCGCAGCGTTGCACCTTCAATGGCGTCACCTTCAATTACTGGATCTGGCGTGGAGGTCAATACACCGGCGGTGACGAAACCGACCACCGTTGTTCTGGTCTGCGCGACGTAACCGATCTTCGAACCGGAAAGCGAGACCGAAATCTGCTTGTTCGTATCTTCCGGTTGAATTTGGTAGGTGATGCTGTTTGCACTTGGAATTGGCTGGCCATTTCTGTACCACTGCCAGGCGTAGCTAACGCCAACATCCCATAGCGCGGCTGTGGCCGTCAACAACGATCCAGGTGTCAGAGTTCCGGTGACACCAGGATCTACTGCGCTAAGGAACTGCTGCAGGCCAGTAGTTGACGCAGCTTGGAC
>JACCDI011448041.1_pt1 | contig 10225 bp, 7 predicted proteins | sample 7442791 | NCBI WGS metagenome assembly JACCDI01 (sample SAMN15323434, study PRJNA562643) | freshwater metagenome | isolation source: river surface water | place: USA:Blue River Watershed | collected 2017-08-15
AATCAATAATGCAGCTGGTCCAATCGCACTAAGCAATCGTGTGTTGCTGCAGTTTGCGCCGCTGTCTTTTGCGCTTTTTATTGGCAGCAGCCCAACCAGACTTTCGGGTTCGATCCTGGAGTGGTTCATAGTTGCAACGGTTGGTTATCTGGCTACGGTTATTGTTTTGCTGGCATTTAGGGCTACCGTGTTGCCAGTCACACCGGGGCGCAAACCCAAGCTGCTGCTGACCTCACTTGCCTACGTGGTGGCGGGATTAGCCAGAGGCCTATCTGTTTACACAACCGGGGCAGCGCTGGGCGTAATGCCAGAGGCAGAGCTTTGGTATCGCTTGGTTGGTGGTCCACTTTATGTCTATGGATCGATTGCCATCTTGGCGATATTCAACGCTTCGCGAATGCGCCACGAAAAAACTCTCGCCGAATTGGAAGCTGAAAAGGCGGAACTCGATGAACTTCGCGGTGGTATTCGTGAGCGAATTAGGTTGCAGCGCGCGGATTTATTGCGTCGCGTTCAGGTGGCTTTAGAGCCGGCAGTTAAGCAAATTCAATCCGAGCTGGAAAGCTCGTCAAAAACAGTCTCGGCAAAACTAACTGACTTAGTAGAGACAGTTGTTCGCCCACTCAGCCGAGACATTGGTCTTAATTCGCAAATCGATAATCAGGTTTATCAAATTACTCGCAGGGCATCTGGTGCCTATTCCAAGAGCAGATTTCCTAGTCGATTGTCTGCGGGCGCAATGATTGTTCCTGAGATTGCTTTCTTTGGAACCGCTTCAATTGCAATTGCGTCAAACGTGATCACTTTTCCAGACGCGGTGTTATTAACCAGCGTTGTGAGTTTGTTAGTTATTCTGGCCAGCTACAAGTTCTTTCAATTCATCTTGAAAAATGTTTGGGTGCCTTTTGTGGTTGCCTTACTGATTTCGATGCTGATCGCAGCAGTCTGTGGCGTCATGGCGAATACTGCGTTAGCTTTGCTGGGTTTTGGCTTGAACCCAACTCTTTACATTCAATCAATCTCCGCTCAGGTAGTCATTACCCTGGTTTCGTTCTACATGCAGTTTCTGCGAACCCAGCGAAGTGATGCTGAGCGTGAAATGAAGAACGTTGTTTCTGATCTTGCCATTATGAACTCACAACTACGTCAAGAGGTTTGGCTAAATCGCCGGCGCATTGCTTCAATTCTTCACGGGTCAGTTCAGTCCGCTTTGTACGCGTCTGCAATTCGCCTGGCAAAGTCGCAATCGCCAAGTGCCGAAGAAATTGAATCAGTGCAGTCAGATATCAGCGCGGCTATTAACAAACTTGAATCAGGTGAGGGCACCGAGAACTTCGTTGATGTTCTAGAACAGATTCGGGATGTTTGGGAAGGGGCGGTTGAAGTTGAATTGCCGCAGCTTTCAAAGGAACTGGTGGCTCAGCTTGAGGCAAATCCAGTGGCTTCTGCTTGCGCCGCCGAGGTTGTTCGCGAGGCGGTAAGTAACGCGGCCAAACATGGCAAGGCTGAGCACGTAGTGATTGCCATTGAGCCGACCGGCCCGCATTTGTTGGGCATCACCGTGACGAACGATGGCCAGCCGCTGCCTGCTGAGATTGAGGCGGGCTACGGATCATCGATTTTGGATGAGGTGGCCTTTAGCTGGCAGTTGGAAAACCGCGGGGGATACACGGTTCTAGGGGCGGCCATCGCCATTTAGCCGGTCAAACCCAACACCGATGAGCGGCTGGCTGGCATCGGTGTGAAATTGGGTCTAGCCAAATCAGGTCTGCCAAGTTAGGCTTATAGCGTTACAGAAATGTGACAGTAGTCGTTTGCAGTACATCACTTGATTCAAGTGGCCACAGAAGCGCCACCGCTGAAGATGTACCAGTCTTTTCCTCTAAATAAGATCTGCCGTTATGCAGAGTTTTTCTTGTGTGTGGGTTTAGCAGCTGTTCGACTAACCCACCGGTTCACAGCGGCTACTCCCCGCCGAACCACACAATTGAATGAGGAAAAATTATGCCAACTTTTGGCAAATCAAACGCGCGCGCTCCAAAAAAGGCAGCTGCGGGTCGTAAACCACGCACATCATCTGCAGATAAGGCCGCCGCAAAGGCAGGCTTCCCTAAGGGTGCCGGAAGCGGCCGCGCAGGTTCAAACTTCAAGCCTCGCGAAAATGGGAATAGCCGCGACAGCGGGTATTCAGGTAATGGTGGCGCAGCTCGTTCTGGTCGCTCGGAATTCCGCGCAGCTTCAGCTGATGCTCCACGCGCACCTCGCGCCAAGGGTGCATTCTTTGAAGCTCGTGCACCTAAGACTTATGGCTCACGCGATGAGCGTCCGAGCTACGGTCGCGATGATCGCGCACCTCGCGAGGACCGCGGAGGTCGCCCTTCATATGGTGACCGCGACTCACGTCCTTCATACGGTAACCGTGATGATCGTGCGCCTCGCGGCGACCGTCCGTCATACGGTAACCGCGAGGACCGCGGTGCACGTGGCGGAGATCGCCCAGCTTATGGTCGTCCAGGTTCAGCAGCGGGTGGCCGCAACAGTCGCGAAATGAATGGTGGTCGTGAAGACCGCGGTCGCGATTGGACTCCTCGCGCAGGCGAGGGAACCGGTCGTCCATCACGTCCTGCTTACAACTCAGATCGTCCAAGCTACGGCAATCGCGACGATCGTGCTCCTCGTACTTGGGGTTCACGCGATGATCGTGCACCTCGTCGCGATGATCGCGATGCGCGTCCAGCACGCCGTGACGATGAGCGCCAACCTCGTACTTTTGGAAACCGTGAAGACCGTCCAGCACGTTCAGGTTTTGGTGGTGGCTTCGGCGACCGCAACCGTGCAGAGCGTCCTTCATACGGCAAGTCAGATTCAACTCGTTTCGAAGACCGCACTGCAAAGCGCGGTTGGTCAGAAGACCGCAATCCAAACCGTCCTGACCGTGCAGCACGCGATGATTCACGCGAATCATCATTCCGCGGTGCACGCGACTCAAACCCAAACAAGAAGGCTTTCTTCGAGGACAAGGTTCTTGAGCGTCTAGATGCTGTTGAGGCTTCAGAGGCAATTACCACTGACACCTTTGCCGAGATGGGTCTTCACCCTCGTATTCTCGAGGCACTAACTGGAATGGGGGCAGCCGCTCCGTTCCCAATCCAGGCAAGCACAATTCCTGCAGCTATTTCTGGTCGCGATGTTCTTGGTCGCGGTAAGACTGGTTCAGGTAAGACCATTGCCTTCACCGTTCCACTAGTTATGAAGCTTGTTGCAGCAGGTTCCGTTCCTCGCAAGCCAGGTAAGCCACGTGCGCTAATCCTTGCTCCAACCCGTGAGCTTGCAGATCAGATCGACCGCACTGTAAACGGCATTGCCCGCGCAGTTGGTTTCTACACAACCTGTATCTACGGTGGTGTTCCGCAGCGCAAGCAAGAGAACGCAATGAGCCGCGGTGTTGACATTGTTGTGGCAACCCCTGGTCGTCTAGAGGACCTAATCTCACAGCGCATCGTAGATCTATCAGAAGTTGAAACTCTTGTAGTTGATGAAGCTGACCACATGTGTGATCTTGGTTTCATTGAAGGTGTGCGTCGCATCATGCGCGCAACCGGCGACAGCCAGAAGCTTTTGTTTTCGGCAACTCTTGACCGCGAAGTAGATGCACTGGTTAAGGAATTCCTTCCTGACCCTTACGTTTACGAAGTGCCAAACGAAGAGAACGACACTGCAAACATCATTCACCGAGTCATGACCGTTGACCCAGAAGACCGATCTCAGGTTCTTCTTCGTCTAGTTCAGGGCCACGGAAAGTCGATCATCTTTACTCGCACCAAGATGACTGCAGAGCGCCTAAGCGAATCACTAACCGCAGCTGGTGTTCCGGCCGCGCGTCTTCACGGAGACCTAAACCAGAACCAGCGAAACCGTAACCTTGAGCGTTTCACCAAGGGTGGTTGCCGAGTTCTAGTTGCAACTGACGTTGCAGCTCGTGGTATTCACGTTGACGATGTTGCATTCGTAATTCAGGTTGATCCACCTGAGGAATACAAAACTTACCTACACCGATCAGGTCGTACCGGCCGTGCGAACAAAGAGGGAACAGTTATTACTCTGATTCCTCGCAGCCGTCGCCGTCGTATGGAAGACCTGCTTCGTCGTGCAGAGCGCGATGGAATCTTCTCTGAGGTTCGTCCAGCTAGCGAATTGCTAGTTGAGCTTGCTGGTCCGATTGCGCCGATCCCGGCTCCTGAGTCTTTGGACTTTGGTGACAGCCGTGGCGGTTCATCACGCGAGGGTGGCCGCGGCGGTTCAGGTCGTTCTGGTGGCGGACGCTCAGGTGGCGGTCGTGGCAACTACGGCGGCTCTGGCAAGGGTCGCTGGGCTGACAAGCCTAAGGGGAATCGTCGCGGCAGCGGGGATCCAGGTAATGATTCGCCAGCATCTTCTCGTCCTCGCGCCAAGAAGTACGCCAACTAATTAGCTTCACGAGACCCCCGCTGGCCAGTGCCGGCGGGGGTTTTCGCTATCCCGTGCCCAAAACCCGGGGTTGCGCCCGGCCCCACACCTGGCTTAGACTGGGGGGAGCCAAAGACCGTCGGTTTTGTCCTTTACGGGACAACGAAGGATACGAAAGTGTCAACCCACGCAGGTGTATTTAGAAGTCACAGCTATCGGTGTTTTCACTGAGACCTTTTACTGCTCTATGCGTCTGCATGGAGCATTTTTTATTTCCCGGGGCTACCGACATAAACAAATCAAGGAGCGCCATGGCGAACAAGGTCGAGAAGGTAGCTGAGCTAACTGGTCTATTCCAGAACTCAAACGCCGTCTTTCTAACCGAGTACCGCGGTCTCACCGTTGCACAGCTCAAAGAGCTTCGTCGCAACATCAGTGCAGACGCAACCTACGCCGTAGCAAAGAACACTCTTATTGAGATCGCTGCAAAGAACGCTGGAGTAACCGCATTTGACGGCCAGTTGTTCGGACCAACCGCTCTCGCTTTCGCACACGGTGACGCTGTCAACGTGGCAAAAGCTTTGCGTGACTTTGCCAAGGCAAATCCTCTACTAGTTGTAAAGAGCGGTGTCTTCGATGGCGTTGCTGTTACTGCTGCAGAGGTGCAAAAGCTTGCAGATCTTGAGTCTCGTGAAGTTCTACTGTCAAAGGCAGCTGGACTATTCAAGGCTCCGCTATCTCGAGCAGCTGCTGTTACTCAGGCTCCGCTATCTCAGGCAGTACGCGTCATCGACGCACTACGCGCCAAGCTAGCCGCCTAAACCACAAGCTTTATAAACACTTAAACAACAAGGAGAAACACCATGGCAAAGTTGACAACTGAGCAGCTTATCGATGCATTCAAGGAACTATCACTAATCGAGCTTTCAGAGTTCGTAAAGACTTTCGAAGAAGTATTCGAAGTTACTGCTGCTGCACCTGTTGCAGTTGCTGCTGCACCTGCAGCTGGCGGCGGCGAGGCTGCTGCTGAGAAGGACTCATTCGATGTAGTTCTTGAATCAGCTGGCGACCAGAAGATTGCAGTTATCAAGGAAGTACGCGCACTGACCAACCTAGGTCTAGGCGAAGCAAAGGCTCTAGTTGATGGTGCACCTGCAACCATTCTTGAGGGCGCAAACAAGGACGCTGCTGACAAGGCAAAGGCTGCTCTAGAGGGCGCTGGCGCAAAGGTTACCCTTAAGTAATCTGCGACTTACAGCTACAAAGACTCCCTCGGACTTCGGTTCGGGGGAGTCTTTCATTTATTTGGCTTCGCTCACCTAGGCTTAGATGGTGACCAGCCCTTCCATAAGTCAGCGTGAGCGCTGGAAGTACATCCTTATTATTGGTGGACTGCAAACACTTCAGCCCTTCTCGCTTGATCCTTACCTTCCTTCTGGCCCAATCATTGCTCGAGGCTTTGAAGTTCCGGACTCGCTAATCCAACTAACCCTCAGCGCGCTGACCCTGGGCTTTGCCCTTGGCCAACTGATTGCCGGGCCGCTGAGTGATTCCATTGGCCGCCGCCGACCAATGTTGATCGGCTCCGTGCTTTATGTGCTGGCCAGTTTCTTGGTGGCTCTGGCTCCAAATATCGAACTGTTTTTTGCATCAAGGTTTATTCAGGGCGTTGCCGGAGCAGCAGTTCTAGTCGTTGGCAACGCGGTACTGCGCGATCTTTACGATGGCCTGCCACTGCTGAAGATTATGGGGCGGGTGCTATTGATTCAGGCACTGGCCTGGTTTATTGGTCCCTTCGCCGGATCACAACTCTTGCAGTTCATGGATTGGCGTGGAGTTAGCGCAATCTTGGCGACCTACGCGATCTTGATGTTAATTGCCGCAATTAAGTTCTTGCCAGAAACGCTAAAACACGAGGATCGCCGCGATCAGATATTCGCCGGCATGGCCATGCGATTTGTACATGTGCTTAAGGATCGAATTTACGTTGGCCTGGTAATCATCTCTATGCTCAACGGCATTTCTCTTTGGGCCTACCTTGTGGTGACACCATTTGTACTGACCAATCAGTATGGCCTTAGCCCAGCGGAATTTGGTCTGTTGCTCACGATGAATTCTTTTGGCGCATATCTTGGAGTGCAGGTTTCTTCCAAGCTTGCGCAGCGAGTTCCTGCGCAATGGATTTTGATTGGTCTACATGTGGTGAGTGTGGTTATCGGTGTTGTGCTTTTGGTGTTGTCAGCCGGCAATCCACCGCTTTGGCTAGTTGCCGGTTTGGTTTGGTTGTTCGTGTTCTTCTTTGGCATGACCGTGACACCTATTGGTGCACTCTCACTTGCACCGCACGGAAACGAAGCTGGCACCGCCGCCTCACTGTTGGCCGTGCTGGGATCACTCGCCACAGCAATTGCCGGACCGTTTTACACAACCCTGTCGAAGCAAAACATGAGTGGAGTTGGACTAACCATCGCCGCGGCCCACGCTCTTGCACTATTGACGATGGTAACAATTGTTAATCCAAGAAAAGTGCCAACCCTAAAGTAATAGTCTGTTGTCATGGCTCGCGTATTGATAATGCACGGTTGGACAAACCGCAGACAAGAAAACACTTGGCACCGGATTCTCACCGCTGCACTTCGCAAGCAGGGTCACCAGGTGTTGTATCCGCAATTTCCAAACACCGATGCCCCTCATCACAATGACTGGCAAGAACTTCTCTTAGCCGAGCTGGCGCTGCTTGAAGAAGCTGGCGAGGGAGAAAAGATTGTGATTGGTCACAGTCTTGGATGTGTGAACTTTATTCGTGCCGCGGTGGATGGAAAAATTAGCAATCCGGTGGATCGCCTGCTTTTAGTAGCTCCCGCCGACCCAAACTTGCTAGATGAGGTGCCGGGCTTCAAGGTTGACCTAGCCAAATCTGCCACCAAAGCCGCCTTGGCTGCAGCAGTGAAGTCGCTAACCATTGTGGGCAGCGATGCCGACCCGTGGAGCCCAGATGGTGTTCAAGAAACCTTTGGCAAACACCTGGGAGTTGAGGCAATCATTATCGAAGGCGCTCAGCACTTCAGGGCCGATGAAGGCTGGGGTCAGTGGCAGGGGCTACTCGATTGGGTCAATGATCCGGCGGCCGACATCACGGTCCGCTAGCTTCCCTAGATTCGGTAGCGCGCAGCGCTTTGCGATAAGCCTAGGTAGGCTAATGGAGTGCTCCCGATTTGCCCCAGGGACAAACTTCTAATTTAGGAATTTAACGATGCGTATTCTGCTCGTTGGTGCTGGTGGTGTTGGTGACGCAATCGCCAAAATCGCCGCTACTCGCAACTTTTATGAACTATTCGTGGTCTCTGACTACGACTTCTCTCGCGCTGAGCGCACAATCGAATGGATTGCCAATCGACACGGCCGCGATGTTGCTGCCAAGTTCTTGGCAGCCAAGATTGATGCATCCAGTGCTTCAAATGTGACCGAGCTTTGCAAGGCGCACAAAGTTGATTTTGTGATCAACGCCGTTGAACCAAAATTCTTGCCCACTGTTTTCTCAGGTGCTTTCACTGCTGGGGTCAACTACCTTGACATGGCCATGAGTCTTTCTGAGCCGCACGAGGCTGATCCATTCCACTTACCGGGTATCAAACTTGGCGATGCGCAGTACGCACTGCACGATCAGTGGGAACGTGCTGGAAAACTTGCGCTGGTTGGTATGGGTGTTGAGCCGGGACTATCCAACGTTTTTGCGCGCTACGCTCAGGATTACTTATTCAGCGAAATCGATGAGTTGAGTATTAAAGACGGTGGCAATCTAACCGTGGTTGATGATCAGGGTAATGAAATTTTTGCGCCATCATTCTCAATTTGGACCACCATCGAGGAATGCCTTAACCCGCCAACTATCTATGAGCGGTCAAAGGGTTGGTACACCACCCGTCCGTTTAGCGAGCCAGAGATTTTTGAATTCCCTGCCGGTATTGGTGCGGTGGAATGTGTGAACGTCGAGCACGAAGAAATTTCAATGTTGCCGCGAAACATCAAGGCCAACCGGGTTACCTTTAAGTACGGTTTGGGCGAGGAGTTCATCGGTGTTTTGAAGACCCTACACAAGCTGGGATTAGATGCAACCAAGTTGCAGCGCGTGCGTTCGGCGCAGGGTCCGGTTGATGTTGCGCCACGCGATATGGTGGCGGCGGTGTTGCCAGATCCGGCGACCATTGGGCCACGCATGACCGGAAAGACCTGTGCCGGATTGTTGGTGACTGGTAAAGATAAGGACGGCCGCGACCGGGCGACCTACCTCTATCACGTTGCCGATAACGCCGAGACCATGGCCGACATTGAGGCGCAGTGCGTTGTTGCCCAAACGGCCTTCAACCCGCTTATTGCGCTTGAACTAATTGCTGAAGGAACCTGGAAGGGCGCCGGAGTTATGGGGCCAGAGGAGTTTGATGCCAAGCCTTTCCTTGATTTGATGAGTTCGTCTACCGGCTACAACATCAAGTGGGAGGCGCAGGAGCGCCTACCGGCAAGCCCACTTCGTCACCCGTAGTTATTTTGCCGGGGTGAAGACAACGCCCCAGCTAGCTTTGAAGACCTGACCTGGTTCAAGCCAGATTAGGTCTTCTTTGCTATTGAAAGCATTTGCCGGCCCGGTTTGTGGCTCAATCGCGATGGCCTTGCGAAGGGTTGGGTCAGCGTTGTTGTAAAAATTGTCCGGGGTGAAAATAAACGAGTACTTGAACTCCGCTGATTGCCAAATGTCCAGCATTGAACCATCTGGGCTGCGCAAGAAGTGATGGGCAAGTCCGGAATCATCAAAAACTAGATCACCAAAGCCGTGATCAAAATCACAAGTTGATAGTTTGCGCCACTCGGAAATGTCGTATTGGGTTCCGGCGGTTGCAATTTTCTTGATTGGTATCTTGCGCTCGTTTACCATGTTCACTGATCTTGCCGCTGACTTGATTTCAAGTTCTTGGGTTGGCGTTCCAGAAATTTGAAACAAGGGGTGCGCGCCAATTACAAAAGGTGCCCTTGCAGCACTTTGGTTGACTGCACTTTGAGTCACTGTGATTCCAGTTTCTGTCAGCTGATAAGAAATCGAGATTGTCAATTCAAATGGATAGCCAGCGCTAGCCGCCAGGCGGTAGCCAAGTTTCAGGTGAGACTCGCTCTGTTCGTCGATTTCAAAAATGACCTGACTAACCAATCCGTGAATTGCGTTATCTAGTTCGGCATCGGTTATTTCAAGCTGCAAATCTATGCCGTCCAGATTCCACTTGCCCCGGTCAATGCGATTTGCCCACGGGGCCATGACGATTCCGTCAGCGTATGGGTTTAGGTCGTGACCAGTGGTTGGCGTGATTATTTCAGTGCCAGAAACCCAGAGATTCTTTAGCGCCGCACCAACATTTGAGACGGTTGCTGTGACCTTGGATTTATCGGTGACTAAAGAAAGTTCAATAAATTTTGGCGCCGACATTTAGTTCAGATCAGCCTAGGTATGCGTTTGCGTATTTTTTGTATTGGGCAAGCGCAGGGCCTTGGCCAGTGGTTGGAATTTGTGCCAGGGTTTCAATTTTCCAATCGGGCGCTGAGCCAAGCAGAATTGAAGCTGCCTGTCGCGCTGCTCCGTTGGCAACGTATTCACCCGGGGCAGGAACCGTGATGGGCGCGCCAAATACCTCTGCAGCAATTTGTTGCACGGCCGGGTTGGCGGCCGCGCCACCAACCAAAATCACACGCTCAGTCTTTACGCCTGCCGCCGCAAGAGCCTCCAGGCCTGCGG
>JACCDI010782417.1_pt1 | contig 10223 bp, 9 predicted proteins | sample 7442791 | NCBI WGS metagenome assembly JACCDI01 (sample SAMN15323434, study PRJNA562643) | freshwater metagenome | isolation source: river surface water | place: USA:Blue River Watershed | collected 2017-08-15
CCCGACAAGTCGTAGTAGTACCTTAGGAGCCCTTTTGATATAAGTCGCTGAGATTTTCGTCTATTTTATTACAAATAATGTAATCATAATTGTAAGTGATCCATTGGATACGTCTTTGATTTCAGCTTTTGGCCTCTTGAGGTACGATCTTCATTCTATATATTATATAGTACTTACGTGAAAACCCACGACATGTTCACGAAGCAGTCCTTCCATCGAGAGACTGACTAAAAGATATTGTACGCCAGACTCGAAAAAGGCCAGGATCATCAATAAGAGCATGAAATGATTTTATAGTAAATGATTAGATGTTGATAGAGGTGCCCGCATATTAAAATAATACGGAAGGGTGTAATACAATGAATAATTTGCCATCTTGTCTGTCAAAAAAAACATCACCAAAAAATAACTAAAATAAGAAAACATAATGTGGTCCCATCAAAGTATCATCAACCAAACTGATGCTAATGATGGACGCAAATTGGTCACTAACGTTGGCCGAAACTATTTTCATGATAACTGAAGGAAGAAGTTGGTTACAAAGGGAATTTGGTTTTCATTCTCCCATGAGAGAATAGAGAAAATTTCATTATTGCCTGACTCAGATAAGAACATTGACGCAAGACATGATATTGTGACAAGAGGAACGCGAACAACCTATCACGGGAATCGTCACTGTCATTCACTGTCTTTGTATCACAACTTTTATTTTTTATGGTGGATTCCCCTTATTTTGATCCGTTAATTTGCAATTCCTTCTCTCTCTAGCGCGTTATTTCCAAGTCAGTTGGTCAATTTCATTGCATTATCCTGTCGGTGGCACGGTGTATGAGACACATCTAGATGTCATGATAGTCTCAATTGCGATAAAATGTTCACCACAACGGACAATTTCTACATCAGTCGAAAGAACCAATCATACCCCGTTCCACCTGGGTAAATAGATAGCAAGTAATTGTTCATCAAATCATCCGCGACAAACTTGCACCATACAAACCAAACACATTTGTTTTTCCTCTCAGTCTCTAAAGCCATGTCAGCAACAGACTCTTTGGAGACGATCTCGCATTTCTTTACGCAAACCACAAAACAGCACACTACCTATGCACTACCATACTGCACACTCAATTCTTTCAATCCATAAACCCCAAAGCCTTCTTAGAAACCTCCATACCAAAGAAACAAGCGGCATTTGCGGGGAATGCACGAATCAAGGCGGGGCGCATCCCCTTCACCAAACCGCCGTATCCTTCTTCTTTGATGAGAGTTTTATACACATCGTACAGGCCGTTGTATTTCCCTTCCGGAGCGGTTTGATACCTGCTTTTGATGACGTCTGCGGGTATGCACACTCCCCAACACGCCATTCCGGCGAGTCCTCCGGCGGTGAGAACGGCGATGGGGGAGAGCTGTCCTTTGTTTGGATCGATACCTTGGATTTTCATCAACTGGGAATCGAATAATGTAATTTTCGATGTTGTGATGATGAATGAAGTTGATTATGATTGTGTTGGTAAAGATGACGAGGAAAATCTCATTGATATTTGTAATAGCGATAGTCGTCTCACCTCTTTCTTGACCAATTCATAAGTACCAAAATAGGCAATTGTTCCCGGAATATCCCTAAACAATGTAGCCCCAGTCCCCTTAAAAAGACTCTGCACACCCCCCTCCTTCAAAACCTGCTTCGCGCAATCCAACATCCCCGTATACTTCGCCGTCCCCCCCTTCTCCACCTCATTCGCCTGCACCTGCAACAGACACTTAATCCTCTCGCTCGGGGCCATAATCCCCGTAGTCGGAATAGCGCTAATCGCACCTGCCATGCAAATCTCCCCCATGGAAAGCACGTACTTCCTCTCCTTCTCCTCCGCCGTCATTCCCCACTGGCCATATGCCTTGACCATACGCTGTCCGACATCGTAACTCCAGAAACTGACCGCGAACATGGGAGTGACGGCGGTGAGAGGAGCGGAGACTCCGCGGTAGATGCCGCGGATTCCTTCTTTGGCGAGGGTGTTGGAGAGCATGCCGAAGACGGAGGAAGAGGCGGTGGCGCCGCCGGTTTGCATGCGGACTTTGACCAAGTCGAGTGGGTGGCCCACCATGACGCAGCATGCTCCTGATGATCGGGTTTGGGGTTGTGGCATTGGAATGAACGGAATGACGGAATGAAGAATACGATGAATGAGAAGATTTTAGTATAAGAATGGCAAAACGCGTTGAAATTGATCGAATCAATATTGGAATGTGCAAAAGGCATTCCATTTCTTACCTCCAACTCCTCCAGATATGAAACTTTTCAAAGCAGATTCGGCTGAAATGCAAGTGTACGAGAACGACAAGATGTGAGATTATTGCATTCATAGTTGAGATTGGTTTTGTAACTGTCACTGTCTCAAATCATATTTCTTGATTCCAACGTAAAAAGGATATATGTTGAAAGTGAACTACCCTCCGAAACCGCATTGAACATTGGAATTATGATGAACTCGCCAATTTCAAAACTCACACTTTGGTGCCTCCACCTTCTTACAACATTCTCCACTGTGATCTACTTCCACTCCCGCAGAAGACGGGGTTGATTGGACTGTCTTCAATTCGACATTGGATGATTTCATTTCGGAAGTCGTGGCAGTCATGATAGATTAAGAATTATATTGGTTATTTAGTGAGGTAGTTTAAGTGAAAGAAAAATGCGTTGGCTGTTTCAAAGTGGATGGAAATGATGGGTGGCTGGTCCAGAAAAGGATTCGGATATGATGGAGATTCAATGGAAGATATTATGTCGGTGGAGGAAATTCGATCAAGACTGACTATTCTTAGAGACCAGGTCCGTCGAGCGTCGAGTGCTATTGGTTATTGGTATGAACGAGTTTAGAGATGGTGTGAACGAATATTGGAAGCGAGTTAACGTGATATTGGTGAGAAAAACTTGAAATCTGTGTTTTGTTTGAGAAGATGAAATAATGTGATGCTGGATTTGTTTTCCTTCTTCGCAGTATGCACCGATCATCACCACCTCTCTGCAAACGCGTCGATGACCGTCGGAATGACACGCGATAATGTTTTTTGAGGCATCATCACTGGCATGCGGCAATATCTTCATATCAGATAAGCGTCACTGACTGGACGGTTCGTTTAGACGCATCCTTCGCAATTGGATCTTGTGTCGCGTACAGCCTGTCAATCTCGAGTCTTGGCTGGGCGAAAGTAGGCTCACGAATTTTCGTGATTGCAGTGCAGTTTTGGGCAATTTTACCTCAGCCCAATGAAAGAAACTTGTCGGGCCTAGATATTGTCGTCCGAATGGTTCAGTCATTTTTGATGTTGATGGCCAGACGAAATCCCTGAGGACCACAACAAAATCGATCAGGCTGCCAAACGATGGACGGACCGACCTCCGTCCTGGCAAATCTCTAAAAAATAAAAATAAAATGTAAGTAGAAGAGAAGGAAGATGTGTATGCGAATTGGACACGCCTTGTGCTTGGTGGGCAGCGGTCGCTCCCAACTCCCACGTTCGAATCCAACCGGAACATGGTTAGGAAGAAAGAAAAGGAGGATAAAAGCGAAGTAACAACAGTTAAGAATAAAAGTTATAAGTTATCACATAATATATATAATTCATAGTAGTACAACAAGTATGTGGGTACTTTGTAGTAACCCGGTAAGTTCGGTCATATTTAAACGGTCCCCGCAATGAATTAATTGATGGACTTCAATTTATTCATTGGTTTATATCAATAATCCCAGAGTATTAGACCTAATAACTCTTGTTTTCTTGAATATGATACCAATTTGGTGAATGCATCAGCTAAATTTGTATCTGTGTCCTCCTTTGTCACTCTTAAAATCCCTGCTGCAGCTGATTCCCGTACAATATGGTAATTGATTGCATTATGTTTCTTGTTCAATGTGGATTCAGGTATACTGGAATTCTTCACCACACCATTATTGTCACATAAGAAATCGGCAGGTCCATCTATAGGTACCCCAAACATTCTTAATTTGATGCGCAATGCAACTGTTAAATCTCTTGCAACTCTCATGGCAACTAACTCTGAACCAAATGTTGCAGATTCCACAGTGTTTTGTTTCTTACTGAAAGTAATAATATGGGCGTTGTTTACAAAGATCAGTACACCCGTGTGTGAGCGTCTTGTGACAACATTCCCTGCATGGTTGGAGTCTACAAATGTAGTCACTTTTACATGGTTCCCCAGTGGTTCTGGCATATCTGATGGTAGTTCTTCAATAACGTCTCCATAAAATTCTCTCCATTCTGCTTTTAGATTAAAACATTCCTCTGGTACATCGACACGAAGTGGATCCATTACTATACGTTTCTTTGGATGTAATGAGAGGTAGTGTACTATAAGGTATAATGCCTCTAGGTGTCCGGTTCGTGGATTGGCCTGGTATTGTGACATGAGTGAGACCTCTATCAAAATGTCGACACGTCCGAGTTCTACGGCCCACCTCAGGATTCCTATGATCTGTCAATATCGTGAAGCTTTGTCATCATCGCATTCATCAGTAATGTCAAGTTCTGGCTTATAGCTTGGAGGGAGTGGACCTTTGTGTTTCCTTTGGCCGCCCTTCAGTTCCCTACCATCATCTTCTAAAAGATCTTTCACTGTTTGGACTGCATTTCTCACATACTGTTCAGATTTGAAGCTCCAAACTTCACGGCCGTCCTCCACCTGGAACTTTTCAGTCTCGGCACCAAGGTAGGTTGTGGGTTGAGCAAATCCATCCTTGAGATTAAATTCGTCCCCGATTTTCTTCATTGTTGTCTCTGGTGTGTGACTAATGACCAAACAGTCATCAACATAAACAAGTAGTAGTTCATAGTAATCGGAGCCATTGTTGTGCTTTGCCCGTCTTCTGTACACATCAGGGTCGATGCGAGTTGACTTGAAACCAAGCGTTTTCTCAATGAAATCAGAAAAGTGTGCACGCCATGCGGCTCCAGAAGATTTGAGGCCATAAAGGGCTCGTACAATGATCATAACCTTCCCTTCATATGTACCGCATTCCCTTCCTGCTTCAAACCAAATTTTCTCTCGGCATGGGGCATTTAAATAAGCATTGCCAATGTCACAGGCCATTATATCAAGGTCATTTAGGGCAGCAAGCATAAAAGCAAGTTTCACGCTGTCTCTGGAGACTACGCTGGAGTATGTGAGTGAGGTGGGAGTTTCCGTAGCTGCCCCATTAGCCACAAAACGTGCTTTCCGAGTAAAATCCATTTTTATATCAAAAACAAGGTGGCATGTAATCTCCTGGTATGTAGTGAGTTCTGGGGCTTGCCCGGATCGTACCTCCTGTGGTGTGTGTTTGGCATGTGGTTCGTATGCAATGCTGACGTTTTGCATTTCTTTCTTTATCGCGCATTCCCAGTAATTGTTCCCATTGGTTGAATCTAGCTGAAGTGCTTCCTCAATGGATTTGGGGAGCCGGATCCCGTATTTGTGGGTTGTACGCCAATATTTTGCTTTGGTTTTTCCAATGATGCGGTTCCTCTTGCGTATGGTAAAGTCAACCCACCAATTGAAAGCCGGCTCATGGTGTATCTTGTTTGCAATAGCATACTCGGCAAGCTCAATGGGATTGCTGTCCTTTAGATCTTTGAGTGGGATCCAGGTGGTGGTATTGTCATTCCATTCAACAAGAAGTTCCCAACCCGCAGTGGTACGTTTTGGGACTTTGTTCCCATTCTTTGAGATAGTATAGCCATCTGCTACCTGTAATGCCTTGTGATTTGTTCGGTGATCACAAATTTCCTTCATGACTAAGAATTCACGTCCCTCACTGTCGACCTGGCTGTACAGGTTCTCAGCAATGGTGTTTGCAAAGTATCTGTCGGTGGTGCCATCTTCAAACTCGATCTCATATTGGCGTGTATCAAGCAAGGGGTTATGGTGTGATGTGCCAACAGGTTTGCCATCTAAGGTTGTGACTCTGCGCTTTACCATGCCTTTCATTGGTCGTGTGGCCAGGTTCCCGCCGTCGTTTGCAGTCTCACTAAATACTATTTGTGCGCCAAGTAGTCGGTCATAAACATTGGGGTCAATGTTGTCTTCATCTGGACGGGGGTCTGTCAGGTATAAGAATGTATCGCCATAATCTGCAGGTGTTGGGCTAGAATTGTCCCCATATGCCAGGTGCCACTGGGGATGGATGTCGTCGATGTCGTCCATGGAAAAATCGCTCATTTGTGGTATCGAAAAATTGGTGTCATCAAGCCGTTGTCGCAAGGCATTATTGAAAGCATCAATACAATCTTTGATCTCAGGCATGTTCACATCGTCACTTGTGACATGCTGCACAGTGGTTTCCGCAATAGGGGTGCCAGATTCTGGTAGCAGCCAATAGCACATGTCGCTCCCAATACGATGTGACACGCCAACCCATCGTGCAAGTGATCTGTGTTCAGAAGTAATGCTGGGGTGCTTTGAGGTGAAGTACCATACAAGGTCCCAGAAATCAAAGTCAAGATACTCAGAAATGTCCGGAGTAGTCCCCGTAACCAGTTCGAAACCTGTTCCATTGGATGGGGAGCGGGGGATAAATTGCATGATTTTGGCAGCGTGCTTAAGTCCAAAATCCCAAACTCTTTTTGGGACATTTTTGGCTACCATTTTGTGATGCCATCGTCGCTTTAGTTCTCGAATTTCCAGGTCCACATGATAAATCTGGTTGGAGCGCTCTGGTTCAGAGTAGGTAAGGTTAATTCGATAAGACTTTGCTAGTCGAAGAAAAGAAGAGTTCGGGCCACATAGTTCAGGAGCACGATCGCTTTTCAAGCGTTCAGGAACACCAACATCTTGGCAGAACTCGACCAGGGCTTCTTTTGCACTCTCCTGGGAGTTATTTGTTTTGGTGTATACTTCTGTGAATTTGCCATTGGTAATAACCCAGGAACCTTGAGCCTGGGTAATTGATTTTGTCCTGGCAGGCATCCAGTCAATGTACCATTGTCCGGCAAGATAGGTTTGATGGAGGTTAAGATGGTCGACTCAGTACCTCCGATGTATAGGATGCACTGCAGTGCGGACACCTTTTTGTGTGGTAACCAGGAGCGTTGTCTTCGATTTATCAAGTCCAAGGTTGAATACACGGCTTACATGGTCTGGGGTATAAATGGAGTGTCGCGTTTTGCTCATGACCTCCTGAAGCCCTATTTGGGTGTTTCGGGTCATGACACTGGGAGTCGTGTCTATTCTGACAGATGAGACCATGCATTTAATAAAGGAGTGTTCACACATGGCCGTGGAGACAGAGTCAAGGATTGTGTCAGTTTCAGGGCAAATTAGTTGGGTTGAGTGTGTCCGCTGCATTTGTTGGATGAAAGCGTTGTGCGGTGATTTTTGTTTTGGCCATCCGGAAAGTTCCACTTGTGAAGGGTCCCATTCAGTCTCGTCATCCGTGAGGGTGATATGTAGACACATCTCAAGTTCCTCATCCGAAGGAACGCTGGTCTGAAAATAGATCATAGCACCTTTGGTCTGAAATGGCAAGAAGAGATCTGGGTGGTCTATGCCAAGATCGCGGAACTGATCATAAGGGTCATCACAAACAGGGATGCCAAAAGAACGGATCTGGTTTGGGTTGATGAGAGAATGGTCGAGGCGAGGTCCAAAATATAAGGCTTCATTGATAACCAGAATGTACACACGCCCAGACTCAGGGTCAGTGTATGCGGTAGCAACTCGGGCAATAGGTATGTCTGTAAGGGAGTCAAATGAGTCATGAAATCCCTTGACATCACACGTTTGGCCAGTGAAACAAAGCACCCGGAAGTTGTGACCAGCACATATGGTATCGGCTCTAGTGTCTAGTTCACAATTAGCCATCTGGTGTATGGTATGGTCGGCTTTATGAAGCCGAGATTGGGAGGCAACGGTATGTTTAATAGCTCTGCAGTAGTGTCGCGGTCCAGTGGTCAATGCAGCAATGTCTTGAGAGACAGAAGATAAACAGTCGGACAGATCCTATGTGAGTTATCAAACTCATTTTCTATGGTGTTTAAATGAAGGACATATCCTCCCTGCAATGGTGTATCATGATAAGTCTAGGTGCGTCCTTTTCCCCGTCCATACGCACCTCTACCAAAACCTCGGCCAGCTTGGCTTCCCTTTTCACTATTTCCTGGGCCAGTGAGTACACTGGCATCATTATCATTATCCTGCACAGATCCGGGAATACGGACCTCCTCAATGTGTCGTGAGTCATTGGCCGAGCCGTTGCGTTCAATCTTTAACTTGTCACGTCCCCGTAAGACATATTGCCGTCCTTCATGTCCTATAGATTCCCATTCTTCTTTGCTAAAGGAGTATGTGACGTCGGTGCAGTCAATTCCATTGAAAACTGGTTTGTGGGGTCCGCGTTGCCCACTGCGACCTTGATTCCAGGTCCCATGACGCCCTCCACTTCCATGACGCCCGCCTCTACCATACCGACCGGCCCGTGCGAAATTGAATCTACCTGCCCGTCCTTGGAGACCACGGGCTTTGGAAATTTTGCAAAAGCCCCCTTCTTGATTTCCAATGGGGCCGCGCTTGTGCCCGCCGAGCCCAGTGATGAGGTTTTGAGGTGGAAAGGCTAAGTTAACCTTTGAGCTCATGTAGGACACTGCTTTGTTGAAGTCATCATTACAATGATCAAGAATATAGGCCTTGGCAAGTTCCATTTGTGTATTATTAGTGATGAGGATTCCGTCATAGAGACGTCTGACCATGGTAGCTTCTGCAAATGGTTGGCGACAGATTGCCAGTGTTGTGTATGCTTGCCTTAGGCGAGTAGCATATTTCTCAAATGAAAAGGTCTGCTCATTTTTATAGAATGCGCCATTGGGTCCCGTCCCTATAATACTTTTGGCAATCACAACACGTTTGTCCACAATATCCTTTCCTTCATAATGTGCCCTAAGGGTTTGGAAACCTAAGCGACCGTTTTCCCTCAAATCTAGGTGTTGGATCCATTCCCAGGCTGGAGTACCGAGGAGAAGTTTCTTCATCTTCCGCCAAATCTTTGCTGAGTCCTCAAGGAATGCAGGCCCTTCTAGGCTAACTTGGTACATGAAGCATTCATGCTCATTCTCTGCATCTGTGGTTGGATTTCAATTTTCTTCTTTGTCTCGTCTGATCACATAGTCAAGTGGAATTCCTGTAGCACCTCGTTCCATTGCGAGTGCGTTCATGGCCTTTTTATCCCAATCATAATAGTCAATCCCTCCTTCGAATTCAGGGAGCTCTGCTTCATTATCAGATTTTAAATGCCGCTTCTCTATTTCCTTAAGTTCTGTTGCGCTAGATAACTGCATGGCATCCCATTCCCCTACATCAATGGGAAGATTCCTTCTGGTCTTATCGCGTAACCACCATACTAGGGATTCTAGATTAGCTTGCTGAAGATAACCAATCTTTAATACTCTGGCTGCTGCAGTATTTCCTTGCATACTATTATGGGTAGTTATCATACGCTTGACGCTCTCGATTGGTATTGTAGCCAGATCTTCCATGCAGGTAAGCCCTTGACTCTCGATAAAGGCTTCACGAGAATTTGCACTACTGAAGCGACAAACCTTAAGGGCATCTTCGAGATCATTCCTTTGGGCCTGTTCCAGTGCCTGTTCTGCCATTGCGTTTAGATTACCCCCTATCGCGGCCTCTAATTCATTGTTCCCTGCATTAGCCATACAATAAAACGATGATTATAGTCCCTTTTTGGCAGATTGTGTAAATGCCGGAACAGTTCCTATTCAAGTAAATATCACTATAAAATGATATGTTCCTCTTTGTTATCGCCTTGAGTTAGGTGTAGGGTGATCAGTCCTACACCGGCCCTCGATTGATTTGTCTTGCCGTCCCGTGCCTTCCTAGTGGGACTGATGTCACAGGCCTAAAATGGCTCACTGTTCGACGCAGATTTTTAAAGCTTAGTTATATATTGCTTTGCTCGCTAGTCTTCTAACTTCGTGGTTCAAGTTTTGGGTCTGATAAACCGTTCGAATCCAACCGGAACATGGTTAGGGACAAGGAAAAGGAGGATAAAAGCGAAGGATCAACAGTTAAGAGAAAAGTTATAAGTTTTTACATAATATATATAATTACATAGTAGTACGACAAGTATGTGGGTACTTTGTAGTAACCCGGTAAGTCCGGTCATATTTAAACGCGATGATACAATTTTTGGTGGCATTGTTTTGTGTGTGGC
>JACCDI010524509.1_pt1 | contig 10222 bp, 6 predicted proteins | sample 7442791 | NCBI WGS metagenome assembly JACCDI01 (sample SAMN15323434, study PRJNA562643) | freshwater metagenome | isolation source: river surface water | place: USA:Blue River Watershed | collected 2017-08-15
CTGCGGCATCGGTTAGACCGGTGGCAATGAAAGCCATGAGTGCGATAGCTGTCGCATCAGTTGAGCTAGCTGTGGTGGAGTCACTCAAATCTGTACCCCAGCCGTTGTCAACGCGGCGAATCTGCGAGAGTGCTTCGGCAGCGCGCTCAGCTTCTGCTTGCTTACCCGCTGCCTGAAGAGCTAAGGCTTGCCATGCAGTGTCAAAAGTGTTCAAAACCGCACCTGGGTCGAAACTAGGAGACCATGCAGCGCTGAGTGCGTCTGTGACTTCAGCTTGGAGAGTCTTGTTGTCGAAGTCAACTAGCTTCGAGACATAGAGCCATTTTGCAGCGAGTCCGAAAATCAAGTTTCCAGACTCGTCCTTGATGTTATCCGTGTTTGAGAGCGCCCACTCTTCGGCTTTGCTCACGTCGATGTCGTCGCCGCTTTGTGAAAGTTGAGCGATTGCTTCGAGAGTGAAGCCAACATCAGGCTTACCCGGAGTGAATCCCTCAAGGTAGGTTCCGTCGGCAGCTGTTACGAACTTGCCGGCCAAGAAGTTGGCAGTAGCTGGTTCGAGAGTGACTTTTTGTGTGGTGCAACCGGACAGCGCAAGGCTGGCGGCAGTGATGATTGCAATTAGCAATCCAGATTTGGTTCTCATTTGAGACCCTTTCGCGTAAGCGCGATCTGGGTTGCGAAGGCGGTAGGCAAAAAGCCCACGCGACTCCGACCGTAGACCTCGACGGTTGTTTCTTGGAGTCTTCTACTTTCCAAACAGGCATTCCGACTCATGCCTAAGCATTTACGGTTGCGGGTCAGCGCCGGGTTTGCACCGGCTTCCCCTGTTTGGTTGGTGAAAGAGCAACTTGCGTTGCTTGCTCAGATTAGCAGGACTGAAGCGGCGAAGTTGCTATTGTTTAGGTAATAACTTGATAGCCGTAATAAAACGTTGCGGGAGAGCAGTTTCAGTACTGCACCGAAGGAGCAATCCTCCCCAGAATCTCTCAGGTGATCAAACCGCAGCGAACAGGCAACTCTGAAAAGAAGGTCTCAAGACCTCGCCCAAGGTGAAAACTGCGAAAGCGGTGAAGCTCTCAGGCACAGCGACAGAGGGGGAGTTCTCGACAGGCAGCGCGCCGGTCAGATTTGGAGAACTCCGTGACTCGCAAGACAGCACTCTACGAAGAACACGCCAAACTTGGCGCGCAGTTCACCGACTTCGGTGGTTGGGAAATGCCGGTACGCTACACCTCCGATTTAGCTGAGCACCACGCGGTTAGAAACCAAGCTGGACTCTTTGACATCAGTCACATGGCCGAGTTCTTCATAACTGGTGCAGGTGCCGCTGACTTCTTGAACTTTGCTCTAGTTGGGCGGGCATCTGAGATCGGCGAAGGTCGGGCCAAGTATTCGCTCATTTGCGCCGACAACGGTGGAATCATCGATGACCTGATCGTTTACCGCCTATCGACAGAAGAGTTCTTAGTGATTGCTAACGCGGGCAATCGAGACAACGTGGCAGCCGCCCTTGGTGAGCGAGTCAATGGTTTTGAAGCAGAACTTAGGGATGAGAGCGACAACTACGGGTTGCTTGCAATTCAAGGGCCAAGCGCAGTTGAGATCCTGCAGAAACTGACGGCAACTGACCTAAACGCTCTGAAGTACTACTCGATCGACGCCGGCGAATTGGACGGTGTCCCCGTGTTTTTTGCTCGCACGGGTTACACCGGGGAAGACGGCTTTGAAGTTTTGGTCAAGGCTGAGCAAAGTGCACGCCTCTGGGTCGCGCTCCTGGAGGCAGGCGAAAACGATGGTCTCGTGCCAGCGGGTTTAGCCTGCCGCGACACCTTGAGGCTTGAAGCGGGTATGCCACTTTACGGGCACGAACTCGGTCTCGACACCAACCCGTACCAGGCTGGCTTCGCGCGAGTTGTCCGACTCGATCGCGATGAGGACTTTGTCGGGCGAAGTGCTCTAGAGGCGCTCGCCGAGAAACCTCAGGCTCAAAAGTTGGTCGGTCTTGCCGGAGAGGGTAAGCGCGCGGCTCGCGCCGAGTACGAGATCTTTGTCGATGAAACCTTAGTTGGCGAAGTAACTTCGGGAGCCCTGTCGCCAACTCTGGGTTACCCAATTGCCATGGCCTACGTTTCGACCGAGTACGCCGAAGTGGGTAGCGTAGTGAGCGTCGACATTCGCGGCACAAGAACAGATTTCACGGTGGTCCCGCTGCCGTTCTATAAGCGAAACAAGTAATAGGAGAAAAAGATGAGCGAACTGAAGTACACCAAGGAGCACGAGTGGCTCGCAATCGACGGTGACATCGCAACCGTGGGTATCACCGCTTACGCTGCAGAGAAGCTTGGCGACGTGGTTTACGTTGACCTGCCGGCTGTCGGCAGCGCCACCACCTACATGAAGATTTGCGGTGAAATCGAATCGACCAAGTCGGTCGGTGAGCTTTACGCTCCGGTTGATGGCGAAGTAACCGAAATCAACGACGCCGTGGTTTCGGCTCCCGAGTTGGTAAACCAGGACGCATTTGGCGCAGGCTGGTTGGTCAAGATCCGATTCACAAACCTGCCAGAACTACTTACCGAAGCAGAGTACAAAGAACTGATTGGCGAGGCCTAAAAACTAATGCTCGAATCGCACGAAGACTTCAAGAACCGCCACATCGGCCCAACCGCCGACGACCAGCAAGCGATGCTTTGGTACCTTGGGTACGACAGCATCGAGTCGCTGATGGCTGCCGCCGTGCCAAAGGTTATTCGCTTTGAAGGAGAGGGTGCACTGCCCGATCCAATCAGCGAAGCCGAGGCTCTGAAGGAACTTCGTGCGATTGCTAACCGTAACCGGGTTACCGCGTCGATGATCGGGCTTGGCTACTACGGAACCCACACCCCGGGTGTGATCAAGCGCAATGTGCTCGAAAACCCTTCCTGGTACACGGCCTACACCCCTTATCAGCCCGAGATTTCGCAGGGGCGCCTCGAGGCGCTGCTCAACTTCCAGACCATGGTCAACGACCTAACCGGCATGAAGACGGCTAACGCTTCGATGCTCGACGAGGGCACCGCTGCGGTCGAGGCCATGATGATTGCTCGACGTTCTTCAAAGGTTGAGTCCAACGTTTTCTACGTGGACTCAGACGCGCTTCCTCAGACCAAGGCCCTTCTCGAACACCGCGCCGAACCTCTGGACATCGAGATTCGCTACTTCGATGCCACCGCAACTCCAGAGGGCGAGTACTTCGGTTCGCTTGTTCAGTACCCGGGTGCCTCGGGTCGCATCGTCGACATCAAGCCGATCATCGATGCGGCTCACTCGGTTGGTGCGCTCGCCATCGCCGCTGCCGACCTTTTAGCTCTCACAATGATCGTTGCCCCGGGCGACCTTGGTGCCGACATCGTTGTTGGTACAAGCCAGCGTTTCGGTGTACCTATGGGATTCGGTGGCCCGCACGCCGGCTACTTGGCAGTCAGGGCTGATCTTGAACGCTCGATGCCAGGCCGTCTCGTGGGCGTCTCGGTCGATGTCGAAGGCGCTCCTGCGTACCGCCTCACCCTGCAGACTCGCGAGCAGCACATTCGTCGCGAACGCGCTACGTCGAACATCTGCACCGCGCAGGTTCTTCTCGCAGTAATGGCCGGAATGTACGCCGTTTACCACGGCCCGAAGGGTCTGAAGGCGATCGCAGCTAGCGTTCACCGCAAAGCAGTAGCGCTAGTCGACAGCTTGAAGGCGGCCGGTCTAAGCGTTTCGGATGATGTCTTCTTCGACACCATCCGAATCTCGGGGGTTGACGCGCCTGCCATTTTTGACCGCGCGAGATTGCATGGCATCACAGTTCTCAAGGTCGATGACTCAACCATTGGCATCAGTGTTGACGAGACCACCACCGAGTCAGAGTTGAATGCGCTTGCTGAAATCTTTGGCGCTGAGTCTGTGAAGCTGGCGGGCGTCGCTGAGCGGGTTGGCTCTTTCGCTCGCAAGACCGACTACCTAACTCACGAAGTTTTCAACTCGCACCACAGCGAAACCTCGATGCTTCGCTACCTAAAGCGACTCGCAGACTACGACTACGCCCTCGACCGCGGAATGATCCCGCTGGGTTCCTGCACCATGAAGCTCAACTCGACGACCGAGATGGAGGCCGTAACCTGGCCAGAATTCGGCGGGCTGCACCCGTTCGCTCCAGCCGAGGACGCCGCCGGCTACCTCTCGATGATCGAGCAGCTTTCAGAATGGCTCTGTGAGGTAACCGGCTACGACGCTATTAGCCTGCAGCCGAACGCCGGTAGCCAGGGGGAACTTGCCGGGCTCATGGCAATTCGCGGCTACCACCTTTCTCGCGGCGATGACCAGCGCACCGTCTGCCTCATTCCGTCCAGCGCGCACGGCACAAACGCTGCCTCTGCAGTGCTCGCGGGCATGCAGGTAGTTGTTGTTGCTTGCGATGAAAACGGAAACGTTGACGTGGCCGACCTCGAAGCCAAGATTGAAGAAAACCGCGACCGCCTCTCGGCGCTCATGGTGACCTACCCGTCAACCCACGGTGTTTACGAAGAAGCAATCGTTGATATTTGCTCCAAGGTGCACGAGGCCGGTGGCCAGGTTTACATCGACGGAGCGAACACTAATGCGGTTGTCGGTTTTGCAAAGTTCGGTGAATTCGGCGGCGACGTCTCGCACCTCAACCTGCACAAGACGTTCTGCATCCCTCACGGTGGTGGCGGACCCGGCGTTGGACCTGTTGCGGCTCGGGCGCATCTAGCCCCGTTCCTGCCTGGTCACGTACAGGCGCAGACTAAGCTACCAAACTACGGACCAATTTCGGCTGCACCTTACGGCTCGGCGAGCATCTTGCCGATTTCGTGGGCTTACATCCGAATGATGGGCAACCAGGGTCTCAGTGAGGCAACTTCGACAGCGGTTCTCTCGGCGAACTATGTTGCTCGCAAGCTTCAGGGTCACTACCCGGTTCTTTACACCGGTCACGATGGTCTAGTTGCTCATGAGTGCATCCTCGACATTCGTCCAATTACCGCAGAAACGGGTGTCACGGTTGATGACATCGCCAAGCGCTTAGTCGATTACGGTTTTCACGCCCCAACTATGTCGTTCCCGGTAGCTGGCACCCTGATGATCGAGCCAACCGAGTCAGAGCCGCTGGATGAGCTAGAGCGATTCATTGACGCGATGATTTCGATACGCGCCGAAGCCGAGCAAGTTAAGAATGGGGTTTGGCCGGCGGAGGACAACCCGCTGCATAATGCACCTCACACAGCGAAGCACGCGACAGGGGAGTGGACTCACCCTTACTCTCGCGAACTAGCTGTTTACCCGGTTGCCGGTCAGCACCGCAATAAGTACTGGCCTATCGTCCGCAGAATCGACTCGGTTTACGGCGACAGAAACCTGGTTTGTTCTTGCCCACCGCCTGAGGCATTTGCTTAGAGCCAGCTGAAAATCGTCTTGGCGTAGGCGTAGCCCACGAAGCTAACCGCGTCGAGGATGAAGTGCGCTAAGACCAAAGGCATCAGTCGGCCGTAACGCTTGTAAACCCAGCCGAAGACGATGCCCATGACAAAGTTGCCGATGAATCCGCCAAAGCCTTGGTACAGGTGATAACTCCCTCGGATGCCCGAGCTGATCAAAATTGTTCCCCAGGTTCCAACGCCGAGACGCTTTAGGCGATCGAACAGGTAACCAACGATGACGATCTCTTCAAGTAGCGATGCGCCAACCGCTGCGAAAAGGAGTGTCGGAACCGTCCACCAGTGTGCACCGAGGTCGGCGGCGACAACCTGGGCCGAGAGGCCGAATTGGCGAGCGGTGAAGTAAAGGGCCAGTCCTGGGACGCCAATCACAGCGGCAAGCAGAAACCCTCGTCCGATATTGGAACCCAGGGGTTTGAACCTAAGTGCGATTAGCTCGAGAGGTTTGCCATTCGAGCTCAACAGGTATAGGGCGAGCGCAACTGGGGCTAGCGAGAAAGTTGTTCCTAGTATCTGGTATGTGAGGTCCAGCCACTCCCGGCTAGATGCACTCCCATTAAGTGTCACCTTGGATCCACCCAAGCCTTTTGGAGAAGTCAGTGCAGCGAGAATTGCGACTAAAGAATAGATGGCCGATTTGCCTAGGCTCAGGGCGAGGACTATTGCAATTTCGATTTTCAGTTTCAAACGAAAGCCTTTACTGCGAGAGACAAGGCAAGGGCGATGATCAAAGCGCCACCAAAAGCGCCGAGCCAAAGCCTGAGCGACCCGGATGCAAGTTTCCTAAGGCCGACACCAGCAAGTGCAAGGCCCTGCTGCCAAATGACCGAACCGATAAAGACTCCCAGACTGAAAACAAGTCCTGAGATAACCAACTGAGACCCCGCAAGCTCCGCGACACTGGGTGCGAGAGCTAAAAAGTAAAGAGCAGTTGGCGGATTTGCTACGGTGGCAGCGAAGAATGTTGCAAACGTTTTCGATTTATTGCCAGAAATGACTTGCCGCGAAGAGATTTCAGTTTTTTTAATTAGCCCACTGAGATTCGAGTAAAGAGTCTTAATGCCCAGCCCGAATAGTATTGCTGCGCCTCCGAGGCTAAGCCAGAGCGACCATTCTTTCAACCAAATCGAAATAGCTCCACCAACAAAAAACACGGTTACGGCGTACATACCGTCCACGGTTGCCATGGCTAAAGCACCTGTAGATCCGTGCTTCCAACCCCGTTCGAGCGTTGTGTTGACCAACATGATCGCCATCGGTCCAACCGGGATTGCAAGAGCTAGTCCGGCGGCGAAGCCAATCGAGAAGAGGGTGAGCAATTCGGGCATGGCTAAAAACTATCACCGAGCGATTTGTAACGGGATTGTATCGAATTGGAAAAATTGGAAATCTCGGTGTCTTTCCTTAGAAAACCGTCATAAAGTTATAAAACCAAGCATTGGGTTCACCCGATGTTTACTCAACAAGGAGAAATACATGAAAGCAACACGAATCGTTCGCGCGATTGCCGTGGCTGCAGTTTCTGCTCTTTCGGTAGCTGGCGCTTCGGCAGTCATCGCTCCGGCCGATGCAGCAACCCGCACCACCGTTGTGATGGTCGAAAGCAACGCTGTGACCTCCCTCAACTCGGCTATGCCGGACACCAACCTAACCGTGAACAGCACCGTTGGTTACCTAACCGGTGTTTTCTTCAACTACTACAACGACAAGCGCACGCTTGTTAAGAACCCAACTTTTGGTACCTACAAGGTAACGAAGAACGGCAAGACCGACTTCCGCACCACCTGGACCATCAAGAAGGGCAAGGTCTGGTCTGACGGCACCCCAATCGACGGTGTTGACATGCTCCTAAACCACGTTCTTTCGAGCAGCCAGTACTCGAAGGACGCCGGCCTAGGCGACCCATGTGCCGCATCTTGGCCAGCAGACGCTTTCTACTCGCTTGGTTACTGTGGCCAGTACGACGAGCACATCGTCGGCGTGCCAACCCTAAGCGCAGACAAGCTTTCGGTTACCTACCGCTACGACCAGTTCATGCCGGACTGGGAGATCATGGCTGGTGTAGGTCTACCTGCTCACGCAGTAACCAAGCTTGCTTACCCAACCTTGACCAACGCACAGGCAAAGGCAAAGTTCCTCACTGCATTCCAGAAGAAGGACAGCACTGTCCTTAAGGCGATTGCAAAGAAGTGGGGCTACAGCGCCGACGCCGGTGAGAGCTCGACCAGCCCTTACAACGTCAAGACCATCAACTCGGCCACCAACAAGCTGCTCCTAGTTTCGGGTGGTGCCTACCAGGTCAAGAGCGGTGTTGCCAACAGCAGCATCACCTTGGTTGCAAACCCTAAGTACAACTCGGGTATTGTTCCAAAGATCAAGACCGTAGTTATCAAGTTCATCGACAACACCGACGCAGCTGCTGCTGCTCTAAACAACGGTGAAATCGACCTGTTCCAGGGTCAGGCAACTGCTGACGCAGTGCTTAACTTCAAGAACATCGGTCGTGCAACCACCGTCGGTGGAACCAACGCTTGCTACGAGCACGTTGACCTCCGTGTCGATGGTTCGGGTGACTGGGCTGGTATGAGTGCCAAGGCAAAGGAACTACGCAAGGCCTTCTTGCTAGCATTCCCACGCGACGCAATCGTCTCGAAGCTAGTCAAGCCAATCAACAGCAAGGCAGTTGTAATCAACTCGCTATTCACCCTTCCAGGTGAGGCCGCTTACAACACCATCGTGAAGAGCTCGGGCGTATCGGTTTACACCGCTGGCACCCAGGCAACTCGCACCGCTGCTGCGAAGGCAATCATGACCAAGTACGGCTACAGTGCAGCTAACAAGCTACCTGTCAAGCTGCTATGGGGTCAGCCTTCGAACACCCGTCGTGCTGCTGAGTCGCAGTTGATCGTTGCAGAAGCTGCTAAGGCTTACTTCGACGTCAACGGCACCGGTACCTCGGGCTGGAGCGGTTACCTAGGTGACAAGTCGTACGACGCTTCGTTCTTCGCATGGTGCCCATCGGCTGTATCGCAGACCGGAACCAACGCGAACTTCCTTAGCGACGGCGGAAACAACTTCATCGGCTACAACGGTGGAGCTGCTTTCGACGCGAACCTAAAGTCGCTTGGTGCTCTACTAACCCCAGCTCAGATCACTGCAAAGTACTTGGCTGCCGAGAAGACCCTGATGAAGGACGCAGTAAGCCTTCCAATCTTCCAGCACCCACAGATCACTTCGTACGTGAAGACTCTGAAGGGCGTAAAGCCAGCTCCACTAGTACCGAACCTAGTTTGGAACTACTGGGAGTGGCACTACTAAAAACTCCGGTTTTTAGTAGCAAAACAACTAGTAAAGATGGCACCCGGCTCAGCCGGGTGCCATCTTTCTTTTTGTGTCCGAAGGTGCAAAATTTAGCCCCGACGGGGTAATAAACTTGCCTAGGCACACAACGCGGTGACGAAAGGTTTTAGATTGTTTAGCTATCTATTGAGAAGGTTTTCAGCGGTCTTAGTGATCCTGCTTGGCTCAACCTTCCTGGTCTACATCATGGCGGCTTTCGCGGGAGACCCGCTTGAAGAAGTTCGTCTAATCCAGAACGAAGAGGAGCGACGCGCCAAGGAACAAGCTCTTATTCGCGCGTTGAACTTAGATGTACCAGCGCCTATCCGTTACCTCATGTGGTTGCGAGGTGTTGGCGGTCTATTCATCGGAAAACTTGATCTCGGCGGATCTGGTGAAGGTGAGCCAGTTCTCGAATCGTTAGCGCTAGCAATCCCAACCACTCTTCGTCTGGTTTTCGCAGCGACTATTCTCGCGATTGTCGTGGGTATCACAGTCGGTATCATCACGGCACTTCGCCAGTACAGCGCGTTCGACTACACAATGACTTTCGTTTCGTTCCTGTTCTTCTCGCTACCGGTCTTCTGGGTTGCTGTTCTATTGAAGGAGTTCGGTGCAATCGGCCTAAACGACTTTATGTGGGCGGTTACCAATGAGGGGGCGCTAATCGGCTGGCAATGGATACTCGTCATCAGCCTCGCCGCGGGTGCGTTATTCGCCGGAATCATTAGTGGAGACCGGGCCAAGAGCCTTCGGGTTTTCTTGCTATCCGGTGGTTCGACAGCAGCTGTTCTCCTCTACATGAGCTTCACTCACTGGTTTGCCACTCCTGCTATCGGACCAGTTGTGTTCGCAGCTCTTTCGGTCGGTCTAGCGTTTATGTTCACTGTTATCTCGACTGGCTTGTCGAACAGAAAAGCGCTTTACGCGTCGCTCACCATGGCCGGTCTCGGAATCGCGCTTTACTACCCGATGAACCTTTGGGTTTTCGGGGAGGGCTTCGGCATGAGATGGCTTGCCCTTCTCGCAATCGCCACCGTGCTGGTCGGTGTCTTGAACGGTTTCCTATTCACCAAGATCGACCGCGGTCCCGTTATGCGTACCAGCGCCCTGACAGCGTTTGCTGTTGCCGGACTCATTGTTCTAGACAAAGTCCTTCGTTCGGTACCTGATTACTCGAGCACAGATGCGGTAAACGGACGACCAATCGCAACCTTCAGCCAGGAGAACTCTCTTCTCGAGTTCACCGACTGGACGATGTACCCAGAAACAAGCAAGTTCTGGTTCATAGCTGTGGACGTGCTAGCTCACCTAATGCTCCCAACCATGGCGCTGTTGATTATTTCGTTCGCAACATACGTTCGTTACGCTCGACTCAGCGTCCTTGAGGTGCTGAACCAGGA
>JACCDI010788275.1_pt1 | contig 10221 bp, 8 predicted proteins | sample 7442791 | NCBI WGS metagenome assembly JACCDI01 (sample SAMN15323434, study PRJNA562643) | freshwater metagenome | isolation source: river surface water | place: USA:Blue River Watershed | collected 2017-08-15
CACGGCCACGGTGACGGTGCACATCCTGGGCAGTGGCACTGTCAATCCGGGCGGCGGCGGGGGCGGCAGCACGCCCCCACCCAACGACTTCCCGACCCTGTCGCAGGATCTCTCCAACGTGGTCCTGTATCTCGATGATGGCGACCCGGGCACGACGGACTTGCTCAAGGTCAAGATCGAGGCCTCCGGCATGGGGGTACGCGATGTGGACGACCTGAACCTGGCCCAGTTCTTCTCGACGCATCAGACGGAGCTTGGGGGCTACACCCGACTGGTCGCCGCCTCCATCCACGCCGGGCAGGAGTATCCGAACGTGGCCGGCGTGGACGGCACGGCCAACGGTGAAGGCGTTTTCTACCTCCTGGGAGACTCGACCCCCATCGACCCGGTGGGCACACGCGGCACCAGCGGCGGCTGGACGCAGGACTGGACCCAGGACGACTATCCGCTCACGCCCGAGGCGCAAGCCCTGGGCCTGACCCCTGCCCTCCTGAGCCAGCAGGCCAGTCAGACCTACACCTACGACGGCAGCTGGTAGGCAGCGATCTCTGCGCCTCAGGCCGCCGCCGGCGCAGGGGCAGCGCCCCCGAACCGGAACACCCCTGGCTCCAGCGCCGGGTTCACTTCCACCGGGATCACGCTCTTGGGCGGGAAGCGCCCCTCGAGAATCAGCTTGGACAGCGGGTTCTCGATCCGCTGCTGGATCGCGCGCTTGAGGGGCCGAGCGCCGAACACAGGGTCGAAGCCGACCTTGGCCAGTTCCTCCAGCGCCGCCTCGGGCACCTGCAGCGTGAGGTCCATCTTGGCCAGGCGCTGCTCCAGAACCTGCAGCTGGATGCGGGCAATGCGCGCAATGTGCGTGGCGTCGAGCCCGTGGAACACCACCGTCTCGTCGATCCGGTTCAGGAATTCAGGGCGGAAGTGGTTCTTCAACTCGTCCCACACCGCCTCCTTCACATCCTCGTAGGGCTTGCCCACCATTGCCTGGATCATGTGCGAGCCGATGTTGCTGGTCATCACGATCACGGTGTTCTTGAAGTCCACGGTGCGGCCCTGGCCGTCGGTCAGACGTCCGTCGTCCAGCACCTGCAGCAGCACGTTGAACACATCGGGGTGAGCCTTCTCCACTTCGTCCAGCAGGATCACGCTGTACGGCTTGCGGCGCACCGCCTCGGTCAGGTAGCCGCCTTCCTCGTAGCCCACGTAGCCCGGGGGCGCGCCGATCAGGCGGGCCACCGAGTGCTTCTCCATGAACTCGCTCATGTCGATGCGAATCAGGTGCTCCTCGCTGTCAAACAGGAAGGTGGCCAGCGCCTTGCACAGTTCGGTCTTGCCCACGCCCGTGGGGCCGAGGAACAGGAAGGAACCCGTGGGCCGGTTCGGGTCGGACAGGCCCGAGCGGCTGCGGCGGATGGCGTTGGCCACCGCTTGAATCGCCTCGTCCTGGCCCACCACGCGCTGGTGCAGGCGGTCTTCCATCTTCAGCAGCTTCTCACGTTCGCCCTGCATCAGCTTGGACACCGGGATCCCGGTGGCGCGCGCCACCACCTCGGCGATCTCCTCGGCGCCCACCTGCGTGCGTAGCAGCTGCGGCCTGCCGTCGGCGGCCTTGCCGCTTTCCTTGGCCTGGGCGTCCTTCAGGCGCTTTTCCAGCTCGGGCAGCTTGCCGTATTGGAGCTCGGCGACCTTGTTGAAATCGCCCTTGCGGGTCAGGCCCTCGATCTGCTGGCGCAGGCGGTCGATTTCCTCCTTGATCTGCGCGCTGCCCTGGGCCTGGGCCTTCTCGGCCTTCCAGATCTCGTCCAGGTCCGCGATCTCCTTTTGCAGCTTGCCGATCTCCTCCTCGATCAGGGCGAAGCGCTTTTGCGAGGCCTCGTCGGTCTCCTTGCGCACGGCTTCGCGCTCGATCTGCAGCTGGATCAGGCGGCGATCGAGCTTGTCCATCACCTCGGGCTTGGAGTCGATCTCGATCTTGATCTTGGAGGCAGCCTCGTCGATCAGGTCGATGGCCTTATCGGGCAGGAAGCGGTCGGTGATGTAGCGGTGTGAAAGTTCCGCCGCGGCCACGATGGCCGGGTCGGTGATCTCCACCCCGTGGTGGACTTCGTACTTCTCCTGCAGCCCGCGCAGGATGGCGATGGTCGCCTCCACGCTAGGCTCGCCCACCAGGATCTTCTGGAACCGGCGCTCCAGGGCGGCGTCCTTCTCGATGTACTTGCGGTACTCGTCCAGGGTGGTGGCGCCCACGCAGTGCAGCTCGCCGCGCGCCAGCGCGGGCTTGAGCATGTTGCCCGCGTCCATCGCGCCCTCGGCCTTGCCCGCGCCCACCATGGTGTGCAGTTCGTCGATGAAGACGATGGTCTGTCCCTCGTCCTTGGCCAGCTCGCTCAGCACGGTCTTCAGGCGCTCCTCGAACTCCCCGCGGAATTTGGCGCCCGCGAGCAAGGCCGCCATATCCAGCGACAGCACGCGCTTGTTCTTCAGGCTCTCCGGGACCTCGCCGGCCACGATGCGCTGGGCCAGGCCCTCGACGATGGCCGTCTTGCCCACACCGGGTTCGCCAATCAGCACCGGGTTGTTCTTGGTGCGACGTTGCAGCACCTGGATGGCGCGGCGGATCTCGTCGTCGCGGCCGATCACGGGGTCGAGCTTGCCCTGGCGGGCGCGCTCGGTGAGGTCCAGGCAGTATTTCTTCAGGGCCTCGCGCTGGCCCTCGGCTTCGGCGCTGTTCACGCTCTGGCCACCGCGCACCGCGTCGATGGCGGTCTCGAAGGATCTGCGCACCAGGCCGTTCTCGCGGGCGATGCGGCCGATGTCAGCCTTGCTGTCGGCCACCGCCAGGAGGAACAGCTCGCTGGCGATGAACTGGTCGCCGCGCTTGAGGCCTTCCTTCTCGGCCGCCTGCAGCAGGCCCACCAGCTCGCGGCCGACCTGGACCTGCTCCTGCCCCTGGACTTGCGGTCGCTTGTGCATGGCGCCCTCGGCGGCGGCCAGCAAGCCCGGCACGTTCACGGCGGCACGCTGAAGCAGCGCCCGGGGGCCGTCCTCCTGGCGCAGCATGGCCACCAGCAGGTGCTCGGGTTCGATGTAGGCGTGGTCATTGCCCAGGGCGAGGGTCTGGGCCTCGTTCAGGGCTTCCTGGAATTTGGTGGTGAGCTTGTCGAGTCGCATGGGGAGGGCTCCGTGTTGCACCGCAGCTTAGGCTGCCCGCAGGGATTTCAAGGGTACGGGCAGGCGGGCAAGGGGCACGCCCGCACGATTCGCGGGGGGCGCGAGCCATCCAGTATCCTGCGGCTGAGGCTGCCAGCCGCCCCTGGCCAGCCCCGCCCCCGAACCACGACACCCAGGAGACCGACCCATGTCCCATACCCCCTCCTCCCTGCGCCGCGGCCTGCTGGCCGCCTTTGCCCTGGCCGCCACCGGCGCCCCTGCCTGGAGCCAGTCCGGCAGCCCCGTCCGCATCCTGGTGGGTTTCCCCCCCGGCGGCGGCACTGACGCCATCGCGCGCGCCCTGGCCGACAAGCTCAAGGATGTCCTGGGCGTGCCGGTGATCGTCGAGAACAAGGCGGGCGCCGGTGGCCAGATCGCGGCCCAGGCCCTGAAGGCCGCCGCGCCGGATGGCACCACCTTCTTCCTGAGCCACGATCACTCCATCTCCATCCTGCCGCTGGTGACCCGCAATGCGGGCTTCGACCCCGCCACCGACTTCGTGGCCGTCGCAGGCTTTGCCAGTTTCGCCAACGTGCTGGCCGTGTCCGGCGGTACCCCGGCCAAGACCTTGCAGGAATACATTGCCTGGGTGCAGTCGGCACGCGGCGGCAAGGACACCATCGGGGTGCCCGCGCCGGGCTCCATTCCGGAGTTCCTCGTGGGCCTGATCGGGGCCCGCTACAAGGTCGACCTGCAGGCCGCGCCCTATCGCGGCAGCGCGCCCCTGATCGGCGACATGCTGGGCAACCAGATCAGCGCGGGCGTGGCCTCGGTGCCAGACTTCATCGAGCAGCAGAAAGCGGGCAAGCTGCGCATCGTGGCCGTGATCGGCGACAAGCGCCAGGCCCTGGTGCCGGACGCGCCCACTTTCGCCGAACTGGGCTTCTCCAACCTGGACGACCTGCCGTACTACGGGCTCTTCGCCCCGGCGGGCACGCCCCCCGCCGCAGTGGAGCGCTTCGGCCAGGCCCTGCAGCGGGTGATCGCCATGCCCGATGTGCGCGAGCGCCTCGCGGGCATGGGCCTGACGGTGGGGTACCAGCCATCCGCGCAGTTCGCAGGCGTGGTGCGCAAGTACACCCAGACCTGGGAGCGGATCATCAAGGCGAGCGGGTTTCAGCCGAAGTGAGCGATTGCGGGGCGAGCGGCGGGTGTTTCCGAACACCCGCGGTGCACGGGAGGATCTCTGCAGCAGTCAGCCTGTGACAGGCATCCAGGAAGCGGTTGTGTGAGTATCGAAGCCTGCTCATCCAAAGGGAGGTCTTCATGCAAGGTGCCACAGGTTCCCCAACCCGCCACGCCACGTTTCAGCATGATGGGAAAACCATCGCCATTCCGATTCATCCGCTGGCCGAGAACACCAAAGTACGGCCTGAATCTGGCGAACGAAGGGTCAATGACCGCAAGGGATTCGCCGCTCGCGTCAACGGCTTCGCCAATTTTTTTAAGCTCGAAAATCTGAATCTTGTCGGCACCCCACCCTCACGGCCCATTGGCAAAAGGAATGTCGTCCGAACGCAACCGGTTACCTCGCAGCAACCCGGCACGGGTGAACTGCACCGAGCCCCAGCGCAATCCACCTCGAGGGTGTCTAACGCAAGCCTCTCCGGGATCCTGAACGTTTTCAGCATCAGATCCTTGAGCCTGACTGCGCAAAATCCAGTGACCGCCATCACCGTCGGCGCGGGCACCGGAGAAACTGAAGCCGCGGTGCATTTGCATCTTGGTGAAAGCAAGTCGGCAACAAGGGCTCAACGACGTGACGAGTTCGATGAAATCAGTAGCGCTCAAAATCAAGACGCGCTCGCGAAACAGCTAGGGCTCCCCACCAGCTTTCAGGGGATCAGGGATGACAAGTCTGCGGGGGGGAGCCGTTCAGAAGGCTCGAAGCTGCCTGAGCTTGGTAGAGATTTTTACGACACCGCTAGTCCAGCGCAATTAGACGCCTTCCTCCAATTCAGCCTCAAGGAGCACTCCGCCGAGAACTTGTATTTCATGATGGCAGCCGAAAAACTGCTGCAAACTCCGGACGGGGATCAGGCTAAAGCAGAGCTTGCAACTCGTATGCAACAAGCTTTTGTGGCAAGCAACTCCCCGCTTGGAATAAATTTGGACAGTACAAACCAAAAGACCGTCAATGCAGCTTTGACTGCGGTGGCGCGAGGGAACACCCCAGCGAATCTTCCAGAGATAATCAAGAAAGCAACTGACGAACTGTTTCGCTCAATGGGGTCCGATAGCTACACTAGATTCCGGGCACGCCAGCCTGCATAGCAGAGGCCAGCTCACGAGAATCCCACACCCCACCGCCGCAAGGCGGTTTCATCTGCCTCCCGCGCGTCCACCCACCGCTGCTGTCCATCGGCAGCGGTTTCCTTTTTCCAGAAAGGCGCACGGGTCTTGAGATAGTCCATCAGGAACTCACACGCTTCAAAGCTCTGGCCACGGTGCGCCGAGGTCACCGCCACCATCACGATCTGGTCCTGCGGCGCCAGCAGGCCGACGCGGTGGATCACGCGGGCGGCCCGGATGTCGAAGCGGCGGTGCGCCTCGTCGATCATGGCCTCGATGGACTTCTCGGTCATGCCGGGGTAGTGCTCGAGCTCCATCATGCGCAGATCGCTGCCGTCGTTGCGTTCACGCACCGTGCCTACGAAGGCGCAGACCGCCCCCACACCGCCATCGCCCGCGCGCAGGGCCGCGATCTCTTCGGCGAGGTTGAAGTCCTCGGCCTGGATGGCCACTCTCGGGCGCACGGTCATGGTCAGCCTCCGGTCACGGGCGGGAAGAAGGCCACCTCGGCTCCGTCCCGGAGCGGGGCCGCTTCATCGGCCATCACCTGGTCCAGCGCCATGCGCACCGCCCGTCCCCGGCCCAGGGCCTCGGCATGAGCGCCGCCCCGCGCGATCAGTTCATCCCGCAAGGCCCCCAGGGTCGGTGCCCGGGTCTCGAGCGTCTCGCCCGGGAGACCCAGGGCTTCACGGATGGAGGCGAAGTAACGGATCGACAACTTCATGGGAACGGTCTCAGGCCAGGAGGTCGGACAGGCTGATGAAATCCACGAGGTCGCCCCGAGCGATGGCCCGCCCGGGCGGGTTGTCCGCCAGGCCATCCCCCCAGGCCACCGAGGTCAGGACGCCCGAACTCTGGTTCGGGAACAGGTCCAGCCCACCCTGCGCATTGCGGCGCACCCGCAGGAACTCGCGGCGCTTGTCCGGGCGGGGCCCATCGAAATGCGCAGGCAGGCGCGTGGCGGGGGGAGCGACCGCGGTCACCCCTTGCAACTTCAGCAGGAAGGGACGCACCAGCAACGCGAAGGTGACGAAACTGGAGACAGGATTGCCCGGCAGGCCGATGAAATGCGCCGCACCCACGCGCCCGTAGGCGAAGGGCTTGCCCGGCTTGATGGCGATCTGCCACAGGTCCAGGGCGCCCAGGGACTGCACGGCGGGCTTGATGTGGTCTTCCTCGCCCACCGACACACCGCCGCTGGTGAGGATCAGGTCGTGGCGCGCGCTGGCCTCGCGCAGCGCCTGGACCGTCGCCTCCAGGCGGTCCGGGACGATGCCCAGGTCACTGACCTCGCACCCCAGGCGCTGCAGCATCGCGCGCAGGAAGTAGCGGTTGGAGTTGTAGATCGCGCCGGGTTGCATGGCCTGCGGCGGCACGGTGCCGGGCATCACCAGCTCGTCACCCGTGGAAAAGAGGGCCACGCGCGGCCGGGCCGACACCGGCAGACTGTCCAGGCCGATACTGGCCGCCAGGCCCATTTCGGCCGGTGAGAGCCGCTGGCCCGCACGCAGCACGATGTCCCCGCGCCGGATGTCCTCGCCGCTGCGGCGGATCCACTGGCCCGCCTGCGGTGCTCGCAGGACGCGGACCGTGGCATCGGCCAGGACCTCGGTGTCCTCCTGCATCACGATGGCGTCGGCCCCCTCGGGGACGGGCGCACCGGTGAAGATGCGGGCCACGGTGCCCGCCTGCAGGGGCTGCGCCGCGCTGCCAGCGGGAATGCGCTGGCTCACGGGCCAGCCGCCGGCAGGCGCTCTCGCGACGTCTGCGCTGCGCACCGCATAACCATCCATCGAGCTGTTGTCCTGGGGCGGCACCTGCAGCGCCGAGACCTGGTCCTGCGCCAGCACCCGGCCATCGGCGTCGAAGGTCGACACCTTCTCGGTACGACCCAGCGGCGCGGCCCGCCCGAGCAGGTCGGCCAGGGCATCGTCCAGGCTACGAAGCGGAGGGCGAGGAGCGTTCATGGGCGGCCCCGCGTGGCGTAACGAAAGCGGTCGCCCTGCTCAACCAGCCACTGGGCGACGGCATCGTGGTCGTTGATGTCCAGCAGGGGGCGCTGCGTCGGCTCGGGCAGGCGACCCGCGTCGTCAGTGGCGATGGCCACCACGCGCTCGTCGCCCATGTAGCGCGCGGGCTGGCCCGCGTCGGCGCGCCAGACCTCCACCTTGGGCAGGTCGCTTTGCTTGAAGCCCTCGACCAGCACCCAGTCGACCCCATGATCCAGCTGGCTGATCAACTGGTGGACCGTCAGCGCGGTGGGCTGCTCGAACTCCCGCATGAGGGCCATGCGACGATCCGACACGGCAATCACCTCGAAGGCTCCGGCCTCGCGGTGCCGCCAGGTGTCCTTGCCCGGGTGGTCGATGTCGAACTTGTGGTGGGCGTGCTTGACGACCGAGACGCGCAGGCCGCGCAGCTTGAGGGCCCCGATGACGCCCTCGACCAGGGTGGTCTTGCCGGAGCCGGAATAGCCGGCGAAGCACACGACATTCATGACACCGCGCTCAATCGCAATGCGACGCGATGTAGGCCTTGACCCGATCGACATCGGGCGGCATCACCTGCACGCGCTTGGGCAGGTCCTCGATGCCCTCGAAACCCGGCGGACGCTGCGGCTGCCGGCCCAGCGCCTCGACCAGCGTCGCGGCGAACTTGATCGGCAGCGCGGTCTCCAGCACGATCATCGGGACATGCGGGTCGCGCACTTCGCGGGCCACTTTCACGCCGTCGGCGGTGTGGGTGTCAATCATGTCGTGGTGACGCTGCCAGGTGTCGCGCAGGGTCGCCAGGCGGTCGGCATGGGTGCTGCGGCCGCTGGCGAAGCCATAACGCTCACGGGCCACGGCCGCTTCGGCCGGCAGCTCGAAGCGACCGCGCGCATTGAGTTCGTCATGGAACAGGCGCTTGACGCGGGCCGCATCGCGCCCCAGCAGGTCAAAGACGAAGCGCTCGAAATTGCTGGCCTTGGAGATGTCCATCGAGGGGCTGGAGGTCTCGAAGGTGTCGGCGCTGCCCCGTACGCGGTAGGTGCCGGTGCGGAAGAACTCGTCCAGGACGTCGTTCTCGTTGGTGGCCGCCACCAGCCGATCGATCGGCAGGCCCATCATGCGGGCCACGTGGCCGGCGCAGATGTTGCCGAAGTTGCCCGAAGGCACGGTGAAGCTCACCTTCTGGTCGTTGGACGTGGTGGCCTGGAAGTAGCCTGCGAAGTAGTACACCACCTGGGCCACGAGGCGCGCCCAGTTGATGGAGTTCACGGTACCGATGCGGTATCTGCGCTTGAAGTCCAGGTCGTTGGACACTGCCTTCACGATGTCCTGGCAGTCGTCGAACACGCCCTCGATGGCGAGGTTGTGGATGTTGGCGTCCTGCAGGCTGAACATCTGCGCCTGCTGGAAGGGGCTCATGCGGCCATGCGGCGAGGTCATGAAGACGCGCACGCCCCGCTTGCCCTTCATCGCGTATTCGGCGGCGCTGCCGGTATCGCCAGAGGTCGCCCCGAGGATGTTCAAGGCTTCGCCGCGGCGCGCCAGCTCGTATTCGAACAGGTGGCCCAGGAGCTGCATGGCCATGTCCTTGAAGGCCAGCGTGGGGCCGTTGGACAGGGCCTGGAGGTACAGGCCGTCCTCCAGCTTGCGAAGCGGCACGATCTGCGGCGTGCCGAACACCGCCTCGGTGTAGGTCTTGCGGCACAGGGCGCGCAGGTCGTCGGCGGGAATGTCGTCGATGTAGAGGGACAGGATCTCGAACGCCAGGTCGGCATACGCCAGCCCGCGCCAGCGCGTGAGCGTGGCGCCGTCCACCTGCGGGTAGCGCTCGGGCAGGTACAGGCCGCCATCGGGCGCGAGGCCCTCCAGCAGGATCTCGCAGAAACGCTTGCGCCCCGGGTGGCCGCGCGTGGAGAGGTACAGCATCAGTGCCCGCCCGGCCGCCCGAAGGGCAATGAGCGCCCCCTCGGGGGGCAGAGAACGAAGTGAACGTGGGGGCTCATGAGGTCAGGCGAGTTCTTCCTTGCGGATGCGGGTGATGGGCGCCAGGACGGTGGTCAGGGCCTGCATCTTCGCCAGCGTCGCGTCCATCGTGCCCTCGCGGGTGTCGTGGGTGAGGATGATGAGGTCGGTCTGCTTCTCGCCCTCGCCGGCCTCGCGTTGCAGCATGGCGTCGATGGAGATCCCCGCCTCGGCCAGCAGCCCCGTCACCTGGGCCAGTACGCCGGCCTGGTCGGCCACGCGCAGGCGCAGGTAGTAGCTGGTCACCACCTCGGACATCGGCAGTACCGGCTGATCGCTCATTTGATCGGGCTGGAAGGCCAGATGCGGCACGCGCTGCGCGGCGTCCGCCGTGTGCAGGCGGGTGATGTCCACCAGGTCGGCGATCACCGCGCTGGCGGTGGGCTCGCTGCCCGCGCCCTTTCCGTAGTACAGGGTGGTGCCCACGGCGTCGCCCTGCACCATCACCGCGTTCATGGCGCCCTCGACATTGGCCAGCAGGCGCTTGGCCGGCACGAGGCTGGGGTGCACGCGCAGTTCGATGCCTTTCGGGGTGCGCTTGGTCAGGCCCAGGAGCTTGATGCGGTAGCCCAGTTGCTCGGCGTAGCGGATGTCCTGGCCCCCCAGCTTCGTGATGCCCTCGACATAGGCCTTGTCGAACTGCACCGGGATGCCGAAGGCAATGGCCGACATGATGGTGGCCTTGTGCGCCGCATCCACACCCTCG
>JACCDI012123374.1_pt1 | contig 10220 bp, 9 predicted proteins | sample 7442791 | NCBI WGS metagenome assembly JACCDI01 (sample SAMN15323434, study PRJNA562643) | freshwater metagenome | isolation source: river surface water | place: USA:Blue River Watershed | collected 2017-08-15
CTTTTAGGAACATGCCCGAACAATGTGCGGCTGTGAGCACCATGTCCGGGGCAATGAGAGAGGCCCCACAAGAATGTTGGCGATTGTATTGAAGGGAGACTGCGTAAGGGTAACGTGTCGCGGGGGCCTGTTGTCGAGTTTCATTTGTGACGATGATATAGCGTTTTAAAAGTAATTATTGAATGTCGCGGATTGTTATTTCGGCAACGACATATCCCGCAATTCCCGAATTCAACACAGAAGAAACGCATAAGCAAACGTCAGTTCATCATCCCCATTTGCAAAGCAAAATATCGTAATCTGAAAATAATCTTACAGATTCTCCATTAATAATTCTCAAATCTGGGGAGACTTCCCCGAAGCCAGAATCTTCGTCTTTCGTTGATTCCTTCGCGCCATGAGTTTGTTCATAAGGGAAAATCCTGGTTTTGTCGATCGACGGCGTCGAATAAGATCGAGACGACGGTAAAATTTTAATCCCATTTTTTTCGACAGCTTCATTTGCTATTTTTTCCAAAGAATCCAACAATTCGTGAATTTCAGATGGCGACCGCGATGATCGTCGCGGAATGTCGTTTTGGGCTTTTTCCCTTCTTTCATGATTTGTGCCCTCTGCAGTTATTGAATTTTGATCGATTCTGTTCTTAAGCTGGTCGAATCTCATGAGGGGGTTAGATTCTTGCATCCAGTGATATGATTCAGTCCCTGGTAGGTCATTTCCAAGAGCGAAATGAAGCGTGACTATCATTCGAAGCAATCCGATCAATAAAGGAAAACGAGGCCGGCGCTGAAATATTGTTTGTCGAAGAGTCATGATGGAGGAGTGGGAGTGAAGATTACCTCTAGTGTATTTGAGTACGAAGACTTTTCAATTTCATTTCCTAGGAAAGAAGTAAGACGCGAAACGATCAAGGAGATGCCTACTTGATATGAAAAAAGAGTGTCGCCGTTATATGAATGATGAATGATTTTCTTCTTTATTGTGTCGGGGTGGTTTCGGTCGGTGGTCTTGATTTTTGGTTAAACTGTTCTTGGAATTGTTTCTGGAACCAAGGAAGCAGGTTTCGTGGATGACGATGTATGTGTTGTTGGGTCGTATGTAAAAGTACGATAAATTGTAATACATTTCAGAGAAGAAAAACTTTATACTATGGTAAGTAGTTACTTGCTGGGTATCGTAGTAGTATCGTAGTTTTTTAATAAATCCACTTGTGAGGGTACAATATGTTGTGACCTCCTCGCTGGACCCCTTACATCATAGCACGATGTCGTGGCTTCTATGGCTGTTATTTAATATATAGAATTGCAGGCTCTATGATGTTGCCTCATCAACAAGCTCACGCACGATTGGTTCTCCCCAATTTAGTAATATTTAACTCGTATTCACAAAACTCATCCTCAGTTTTGCTTAATTTATCATTATTTTTAAATCCGGGAATTACCAAAATCAGAATCATGTTTTTTTGGAAATTATTTGATTGAAAGATTGTTTTGTGGAAATCCAGAATTTGTGTCTGAATGTTTACATTAGTGGCCATCACCTGTCAGATGCTTTTGGCACAAAATTGTCCATGTCATCCCTTTTGAGGATGAGTTTTTCAAAAAAAATTAAAAGAGAATATCTCTTGCCATTTGCGGACAAGTTTAAAGGTATCATGAATACATTTGTGGAAATGAGTTAAGGTGTATACTATGATGTGATACTTTTTTCATACAACATGATGTGATATATAATATGATATTATATGATATGATACAAACAAACTCATGAACATAAGTCTCCCACAAATTTTCCTGGACTACAATGTCAACCATTGTTTGGAAGCTCTCCAGAAGACAATGAATTGGTGAAACTTTTTAGCAGTATCATACCTTTGATTTTGTTTTGACACATTAATCTGATTAAACAATCACTGTTGATTGGTGTAACATTATTTAGCTACAACTCTTACTGTGCATCATAGCTTAGTAGGAATTGTCGTCAGTCGCTGTAGCGAGATGGACGGCAACAACGTCAATGACATGTGATATTTGGTGACATGTCGCCAACATGACAGGTGTGATGTCACATCAACATCCTTTTTTGTCGCACCACAACTTGCAACAAAAACAGACAACAGACTACGTCACCTAGTAGTGTCGTAGACAACACATGACAACTCGTGACATGTCACTCCCACAACTCATTCAATCACAAGATTCGCGTGTCACCCATGTCAACCAGAAATCAGCGACAAATGACATGTCATCATGATATGTCGCAACATGTCCACAACAATTCCTACTAAGCATCATAGTTAACTATCACCAGTTACACTCTTTCAGTCATTTTGACCCTGCATCAGGAAATTTTGCTAAGTAACTGACAAACTGACTATCTTACTTGACATGATATGATTAAAACTCTTCTCTCAATGATGGAATCATTATGCAAGTCTAATGCAATTCTTGTTGTCACAATATTTCTCACAAATCACTTGGTCAACTTACTGTTACAAAAATAATTGAGACTCTCAGGAGAAAATCCCATTTTTATGAGGTCAAAGCCAAATTTCATCTCAAAAAATCAAAAATTGAATTTCGAAAGTCATATTTGAGCCCTTTTCTAAATTGTATCAAAAATGTAAATCATGCCACACGAAAGATTTAGCCATTTGGACAAAGATAAGGAAATGGACAGCAAATTACCAGACCAAACAGGAGTCTCTCAAAAATCCTCTCCAAAGAATTCTCCAACTGTCCTCTCATTCCATTAATCACAAGCAAAAGGACTCCAAAACAAATGCAAGACAAACCAAATTATGCAGAAAATTTGATTGATCCTTCTGAAACCCACAAAGCATCATTCAAACTCTGATGATATTTCCAATTCCACTCCTCATGCTTGCATTGATGAGCAAAATTCAACAACACAATCCATCAACAATATCCCAGGATTTTATCAAGCATGAATCTCTTGCTTGCACTCCCATCAGCAACCCAATGAATAAAACTAACCCAACAACTTCATGACAAAGAAAGAATCAACTTGAAATCATTGTCTGGCTGATTTTCTATACATCAAAGTACACACCAAACTATGTAATTCAGAAACAAACAACAAAATAGTTCCAGTATTTTTAAGCAAGCGATTGTGCTAAAGTCAAAAATAATCCTCATAAACAACATCAAAACAAGAAAAAGAACAAGTGATAGTTTCAGTGTATTGAAGCAAAGTAATGGATATTGAATAATGAGATTTTTGAAGAAACATAGTACGCAAACAACAACACATACAAAAGAATGAAAAGAAATAATAATAGTTTCAGTTATTTAGATCAAATTAGTAGAAGAATCTAATTGTTTAAGAAGCAAGACATCATGTACACAACAACAAAAATTCTACCTCTGAAAAATATGGAATATAAATCACTACTTTCTTGGTATTGATACAAAGTACTAGGAACTAGAAGAAGGAAATTGATTTGCAAAATATTTTTCCAGTACAATCACAGTTTCATCTTCTCAATAATATGTTCAAAAGCTTGGGGCTATAAACCAAAAAAATTACAAAGCCAATTTTTCAGGGTTACACAAAATCATACACTCCTTTACAATACACAGAATAGGTGCCCTTTGGGTGGATGAATCCATCTGTGATTGAGAGGAATGGAGATTTTTAAAATCAATAAAGACTTTTTGTCATCAAAAACCCTCAACAATTTGGGATTTGAGTGAGATTTTTTCAGGTTGGGAAAGGAGGTGTACAATTTGATAGAGGCTGTAGGATAAAATAACAGAAGAAACAATGATTATAGGAGTGACAGGATACTGGAAATGTGATGGTGACAGCAATTTTGACAGGGACCTGGGAGAAAAATTGTGCTGGTTTCCCAAAGAAAATAACAATGTCCCTCTTTGGTGCTTTTGGAAGACCTTTTATAGCAAGATTGGTTGCTACCTGGATAAGGAAAGCCTCAACTAAGGCTTAAATCTGATCTCAATGAATGGGGAATCAAATGAACAATAAACCAATTGAACACTAAGTTATTGGATAGCTGTAGATTTTATAGCCGTTCTGATGGCAATATGGACAGGGAAGATTCATGCAAAAAACAGAGAAAAACAACAGAAACATCTTTTGACCCGGTCATTTAAAACTGTTGGAATCCTTTCATTGTTAGGCTACTTGCCAAATAAGGAGAACATCATTTTTGGCTGAAATCTGCTCTCAAAGTGAAGGAATCAAACAAACCATATATCAAAAAACACTGAGACATTGGAATGCTTATTCTTTCATCTGGAGACTTCCTAGGAATAATAGGGACAGGTATAACATACACAAAAGTGACAATTGCTGACAATCTCTTTAGATATTGTCTTGCTTAGTTTATTATGTGTATGAAATGAAACAAGTTGGAAATCATCAATTCAACCAAGACTGGAATGATTCATTGTCTTACCTTTAATTCCAAAATCGAATATAAAACTTCCAGAATCGAATCTTTTCTTATTAGATTGATGCTTGATATTCTTAGAGCAGAAAACAAGAAGGTCTAAGTTCTCCTAATCAGAAAGTTCTCAAATAGGTCTCAAAGAATTCACATGGCTTTTTTAAAGATCTATCCTGTGAAAAAATACAAATGATAGTCATTGCTTGACCAGCATATAATTTATCATAAAATTGGCAATATATTATTATTTGCATCTTTTTTCTTTTTTCCATCTATACCTTGTTATTCTTCAAGCCACCTTGACACATCATACTCAGGGGTACAGCCTCTTATTTGCTTTCTGTCATCTGTATTATCTAGAATTTCTTCTTGTAGTATTAGGATCTAGTGGACACTTTTTGTGAGTCCAGTGCTGCTGTAAATACTGACCATATTGACAACATAGTGAATCCCATTTTTTATATGTGTCAACAAGAAGACTCTGTTTCACAAGATTCTTTTCTTACTATTGAAAAAGATACCAAACAAGCCTAATGCAACATTGAATCAGAATTTTTGCCTGTTAGATCTTATTCTTCTCAATCACAAGACTCTCAACACCCCCTTTGATCACCAAGACAAGGGATTCAACCTACATTGCAATTTGACTTGACACTTTCAGAGATATTTTACCAAGTTTAACACTTCAAATAAAAATTCCCTCCCATGTTTGTTTAGAAAGAAAACAGAGAAGGTGAAGGTTTCAATCGGGTTACCATGAGCTACACTGCTCACTAAAGCCTGGAAGCAAAAATTTGATGAACCTAAGTATTTTGCTCAGAGGAGCACTGATGGGAAGAGGGATAGTTTGTCATACCAATTGTAAATTGACTAAAATTGATTCCCCTCTCATATTGTGTTGTCTCATTTAACCACAAAGATATCCTAATTTACATATGGTCCTGAATCCTGAATATGATGTGTTCACAAAGTAGAAAATTAATTTTGTATAAAGTAATCAGGTTTAGATTTTACGACCAATTAGAAGCTGGTCAAGCATTGACTATCATTCTAATTCTTCAGGGGTGATGTCTTGGCTCTGTGTTCCAAGAATCATGTTGTAGAATCTTAAATTGAGTTTAGAACATGATGATTGTTTTCTAGAATTAAGCATAATGTTCATAGAATAAAATAATTAACTCCAAAAACTTTAGAATAAGTTGTGAACTCTTCTTTGACGGCAAGAATCAATTGTGTAAGAAAATGGAATGGAGAAGGTTTGATATTTAGTCATAATTCCATACACAGCTGAAGAACTTTCAACATTAATAATGGTGATAGTTAATTATCACTATTGAAATGACTGTGATAGTCAACTTCCACCCATATTGTGTATGAATATGGTATCTTTGTCCTAATTAATACACCCTAGTATTGTCAATGCATCCAAGTATCTCTTTTCAGAATGCTATCATAGTGAAAATTGTTGTGTATGATATTTAATAATGATGAAAATAAACTCTCACCATTATAAATGGTGACAATTCCAATTAACTATCACCATTATTTTTAGTCTGGAACCGGGAGATAGAGATCTCAAAAATAGCTAAAATGATTTCACCCTGGAAGGATATACTTCAATTCTTGAAGTACAGGCAAGGTTAGATGTCATTCCAATCTTTGATGAATTGATGATTGCCAATGTGTTCTTACTTTCAACAATTTGAGACAAAATAAAAAATATCCTAAAGGGACAGTGACAAACAAAAGTCAGCCAATCATGTAAAATACCAGGTGTCTCCAAGTTTCTTTTGTTGATGAGAATATTAGAGTGTGTTTTTAATTGTCAGAGTCACCATTTATATTACATGCAGTACCTTCTCTTTGATCTTCTTCATGTTGGAATTAGATGGATTCAGCACATACCAGATCAGAAATGATCTCAAAGCTTCTATCAGAATTGGATCCATCAGAAACTGATTGTTCATTTTCAGTTCTATCTTTCTACAATAACAGTGACATCCATTTGTTTAAATTTGCATTGATATGTGCCATCACACTAATACATTGTACACAATTTTTCTAGGAAAAATCAGCAATCGTCATCAAAAAATTTATGTGCACCTGGAATAATATAAGCAATACTGTTAGGAAGAGGGTATCTGTCTACAGTTGAAATGAATAAAGAAACTGGGGTATTTCCAACAGTATGATCAATATTACTGCCAGGAAAAACATTTTCATGTTTACAGGCTTGTTTGTGAAGTATTATGCAACTTTCACATTCTTGAAGAAGCGCTCAGACTTGTTGGTGAGGTGGTGAAGTGCCTTGAACTAAGGTTTGTTTGTGTTGAATTTATTTTTTTACTGAGCTTACTCAATTCCAGCTCCTGATGCTCAGTGACATCATGTCAATTCCACTTATCCTCCTTCAGCAAACATAGTATCTGCTTTTTGATGCCTGCTATTCTCAACACATCAGTTGGAACAGCATATAAATCACTGGAACAACCTGCTTCAGCATGCACACTTGAAACTATTCCAAGACTACCGCTGACTTCCAAAATCTTGATTTTATCAATTGCTCTGGAATTTTTGAAGGAGAACTTGAAGTAATCTATGTCCATTGGCTCATCAACAAATGCTATGCAGTTTATAACAGTGCTTGTTGTAATGAGGCTTTGTATGGCAATCCAAGACACAATCCAAATGACTTTAAAGTTGAGATATCTTGTGAAGACAATGCTTCTGAGGCCAGACTGATGACTTCAGATGGTGGTGTCATTTGACTACCATTATGGTATTGAGTTCTTGTAACAGAAACAAAGGAACCTAAGAAATCATGATCGAATATTATGTTGATTTAAATAATATTTTGATTCATCTGGCATTACATTTCAGTATACTTTTTCATCAAACTTTCCATTCATTGTAATCACAAAAATATCCTCCATCATTTGAGTTGATATCTGACACATACATTGAATAAAAAACTCCACAACCCAAAGAATGTAAGCAATCATGAAACTATATGCAAAGTGAACTACCTTTTTATTATTATTGGTTTGTGCAAGTCCACAAAAGATCCATCCTCAAGCATTCTAACATTTGTTCTGCCAGTCCAAAGCAATCACATACCCATTTCATATGATTCATTGGATCTGATAGGATATTGTATAGATTTACTGACAGCATGTTTACCCTTCCAATGGAATACCCTATTATCATATCAACTTTTCTGATATTATTTCACTTTTTCCATAATTTTGACAATAGCTATTTTCCAATTGATTTTACCAGGGGGATCTAAGCGTAATTCCTGTCTACCCATTGTAACACTTCTGAGAGAATAGGGTTTGGATCCCAATGTTCTGTGACATTCTTGAGACTAGGTGGATGAGAGGCAGCATTTGCATCCAAACTTGGGATTTTAGTGGCAGTTCCATGATTACATTCAAGTGTCTTGCATGTACATGAAAATTGAACATTATCAGAGGGGTAATCTGCTGAGTGTTGGGAATGAGTTGTTTCAGGAAGTTCTGTGCATGTCATGAGTGCATTGGTCCATTTTCAATTGATTTTTACATTTCAAGGCAAGCCACTGAAGGAATTAGATACTGTTTTGTTGCCCACTTTGCTTTCATTAGTGACTGTTTATTGAGGGGGAGGTTGTGCATCAATTGAGATGATGTTATAATCACTTGTCTCTCAAGTTTTGACAATTTCTATTGATCTGGTGAATATATGAGAGGTTTACCTGGAATGAAGAGCCTTCAGATTAAATGACATTCTTTTATATTGTGTTTTTGGGTGAGCTGAATTGATCATCCCCCATACAATGTAAGTCTTTCAGAAATTAATTATACACTTTACCTCTTACACTTAATCATAGAAAATAAGTACAAATTCCAATGCTGCTTGTAATAATTCCATTCCAGCTTTTCACTAGTCTTGCAGACTGTTTGACTTGGATGGATTTACCCAAATAAAGACGCTTTTGCCTACTTCCTCAAAAGGTCCCTCAGTGACCAAATAATCCATATCTTTGACACCTTTTCCCATCAAATTTGGTATAAATGGAATTACCATTGCCCTAATATCACCCATTATCCAATCCACATCTAAGGTTTTCTTCAAATCATTGGTGTTGACTATAATTTTCTTGGTAAAAATGATGACGTAAGAAACGAGACAGGAGTTGATAGCCTATGCTATACAGACACTAAAGGCAGCTTTTGAATTACCTTAATATTACAAGAAGGCTACATGAGGTAACAAATGGGTATCCTTTCAAAGAGAGTACTTGTGACCTGTTAAGGGTGTAACTGCCAACACAGAGGTATCAGGAGCCAAACTTTAAAAAATACAAATGGAAGGGTGAAAAGTTTCAGCAAGGTATCTTGTCAGAAAATTTTTGATCTATACCAGCAGAGGGGCTTGGGCGTTTGCGAGCAGAGGAGAGCTGATCATCATTTCTCAAGTTAATTGGTATTACCATCATCAACTGCATGGCCAGGATCTTTGAAATTGCCATAGTCAACAAGGGCGTCATCATTATCCTAATACAATTTAGAACTTTCTTGTTCCTTTCAAGTGGATGTTGTGTTGGGTGAATTGATTTGAGTGAAAATTGATATTATGCTTGTTTTTTAGTGATGAATTGTTAGGGTTAGGGTTAGGGTAGTTGGTGTATCGTATTACCACTTCCAGGAAGAGAAGGGGGTGTTATTATTCCTCCATAGATGCAGTATCTGAAAAAAAAGTTCAACGGCCTTTTTTGAACGGAAAATGAAAAGAGTTGGTTTCAAAATTTTTGGAACCTTTTCTCTTTTTGTCCATTACAAATTTTGGTTTTTACTCTGTGAAGAGTGGAAAGAGTTAAAGAGAGTTCGTCAATCAAAGAACTACTCGTTGTATTGTATCGTACCCTTAACAAAACCCCATAAAAAACCATTCATTGGCGCGCTTCCAATGACAAGATTTGAATCATACACCCAAAAAATATTGATTAGATCAGGCTGCACCATCATCGTCACAATAACAGCCTTTAACCCTCTTATCTAGAACACCATGACGCAGCAACCGGTTCAATATAGCTACACCCCTCCGCCGCAAGAGTTGGTGAGTGACCATCGTCGTAGTGTCCGTTTCTTCGGGGCATGATAGAGTCTTGAAATAAATCATCAGCCGTCGTATTTGGCATTTTGAAAGTTAACTTTTTTCTCTCCATTGCACTCGTGTTGTTCATTTTCTGTCCCAATCGACTCCCCACATCAAAATGCCCCTCGAAAACAGCCATTCTACGATGCCCTGTTCCAACAAGCCGACAAATCCCAGAGCGGCTACCTCTCGGGCCAAACCGCGGTCGAGTTCCTCTCCTCGTCCAAGCTGCCAATGGACCTCCTCAAAACCATTTGGGGCATGGCCGACCAACCCCCCAGCAACACCCTAGACAAACCCAAATTTTATGTAGCCGTCCGTTTGATTCAACTGTTCCAGAATGGGAAGAGGCCCAATGACGCGCAGTTGCATTTGGGGGAGGGTGTGGCGGTGCGGCCTCCATACTTCGAGGGGATTAATTTGCAGCAGATCCAGCAGCAGCAAGTAGCGCAGCCTCCTCAAATGCAGCAGCCTCCGCACCCGCAACCATCGCCCACAATGCAACCGCAGCAAGTGGCATCACCGCAGCTGTCTCCAATGCAGCCTGCCATGCAACCGCAGCCAGTGATGCAACCCCAACCGACGCATCTTCAACCACCACATCTTCAGCAGCAGCCTCAACAACAGAATCAACTAGTTGCCCAGGAC
>JACCDI010593515.1_pt1 | contig 10216 bp, 10 predicted proteins | sample 7442791 | NCBI WGS metagenome assembly JACCDI01 (sample SAMN15323434, study PRJNA562643) | freshwater metagenome | isolation source: river surface water | place: USA:Blue River Watershed | collected 2017-08-15
GTCTTGGCAACAACAAGTTGAGCTTTTGTCCGTCGGGCAAGGTCAACTCAAAATTCACACCCACACCGCGTTGCAACTGACCCGGAACGGCCGTTATCAGTTCGCCTTGTTCATTGCGCACTTGCAATTCGCGCATGCCTTGCGGTCCGTTGTGGGCCACATGCTCCACTGACAAACTCCAGGCCCAGCCCACCAACAACATGAGCACCGCCACACCAGCCACCACGGCCAACCAAATGCGCAAGTACAGGTGCTTAGAGACAGAAGAACGCCAATTCATGAGGCTTTATTTTTGTTGTTTGGCAAAAACATATCCCACGCCACGCACAGTCAAAATTCGCTCTGGCGTTTTGTGATCGTCTTCAATGGCCATGCGAATGCGGCCCATGTGCACATCAATGGAGCGGTCAAAGGCTTCGAGTTCACGCCCTCTGACGGCTTCCATGATCTGATCGCGAGAGAGGACTCGTCCCGCCCGTTCAGCCATGGCCACCAGCAGATCAAACTGATAAGAGGTGAGGTCGCACAATTGACCTTTGACGCTGACGGTGCGTGCATCGCGGTCAATTTCTAAGCTGCCAAATTGCATCCGCGTTTGGCTTGAAAACCCCGCATCGTGTTTGCGTCGCAAGATGGCGCGAATACGGGCCAACAGCTCTCGCGGCTCAAACGGCTTGGGCAAATAATCATCAGCACCCAACTCTAGGCCAATGATGCGGTCCATGGGATCGCCTTTGGCGGTAAGCATCAGCACGGGCGTTTGTGCTTGTGCGCCACCCATGTTGCGAATTTTTTGACAAACCTGCAGACCGTCCATGTCGGGCAGCATCAGATCTAATATGACAAGGTCGGGCGGTGCAAGTTGAACTGCGCTTAAGCCGTGCACCCCATCGGCTGCATGCGCAAAACCGAACCCTGACTGACGCAGGTAATCGCCCACCATTTTGGCCAGGCGCTCGTCATCTTCAATCATCAAAATTTGCGGTGTCATGCTTTCAACAGAATTGGCTCACACTGACATGATGCACCCGCAACAGCTTGGTTGCATTGGAAATCTTTCAAGGTTGCGTAAAGTTTGGTAAATCAATCCTGAGCCGGCGGCTGGTAGCGCCAAGCCAATGCCACCAAGACCAACACGGGCAGGCCCAGCAAGGCCGTCGCATTGAAAAAATCAGCATAGCCATGGGCGTTGACAAAGTCACCAGAAAAGCCTGCAATGAACTTGGGCAAGAGCAGCATCATGGAACTGAGCAACGCATATTGCGTGGCTGAATATTGCACATTGGTGAGTGATGACAAATAGGCAATGAAGGCAGCCGAGGCAATGCCACTGGACAGATTGTCAGCCGACACCACCGCAATCAACGCATTGACATCATGGCCATGGCCGCTCAGCCACGCAAATAATACGTTGCTGAGTGCACTGAGCACGGCACCCAACATCAAGATGCGCATCACACCCCATCGAAGCGCCATCACACCGCCAATGAACGCACCCAGCAAAGTCATGAGAACGCCATACACCTTGGTCACGGTGGCCACTTCTGATTTGGTGTACCCCATGTCGACATAAAAAGGGTTGGCCATGATGCCCATCACCACATCGCTGATGCGATAGACCGCAATCAAACTCAAAATCAACACGGCTTGCCATTTGTAGCGTTTGAGAAAATCTGCAAACGGTGCAATCAATGCACCCTGCAACCATTCTTTTAAATTTCTAGCCGGGGCTAACTCGGCTGGCACAGGTTCTTTGGACATCAGCACCGTGACACAGCCCACGAACATGCTGGCCGCCATGACCAAGTAAGCGGCTTGCCAGGCGGCATGCACATACCCTGCAGCGTTGTCGCCTTGAACCCAAGCCGCCACCCACAACACGCCCGCACCCGCCCATATCATGGCCAAGCGATAACCGGTTTGATAGCTGGCTGCCAAAGCGGCTTGTTGCGTGGGGTCTGCTGACTCTATTCGAAAAGCGTCCAGCGCAATGTCTTGCGTTGCAGAACCTACTGCTACCAAAAAGGCACACCACACCACAGGCCCCAAAGTCTGCGAGGGATCGCTGATGGCCATGCCCACCAAACCCAGCATGACCATGCTTTGGGCCAACAGCAACCAACTGCGACGGCGGCCCAGTTGATGCGTCAGAAAAGGAATGGGCAAGCGATCGACAAGGGGTGCCCAGACCCACTTAAATCCGTATGCCAAGCCGACCCAACTCAAATAGCCGATGGTGCTGCGGTCAATGCCAGCCTCGCGCAGTCTGAAACTCAAAGTGCCCAAAACCAAGAGCAGAGGCAGGCCCGCTGCAAAGCCTAAAAGCAACATGCGCACACTGGCCGGTTGCAAATAGATGCGCCAAGAATCAAACCAAGAGAAGGAAGCAGTAGTGGTCTTTTCAGTCATGCGCTCATTATCCAAGTCTGAGCCATGATTTCTAGACTTGTTTGACTTGAAATCTGATCTTGCGGCACTATGATTCATGCATGTGTTGGCGTTGCATGACAAATCAAGACCCTCTTCACTCTGATGCGCCCTTAGAGGCCCTTCAGGGTGTTTCGTCGCGCCGCAACTTCCTGCATCGCTGGGGCACGGGACTGGGGTTCTCGGCTTTGGTTCATTCAGCGGCCCAAGCCCAAGTTGATGTGGGTCAATCATCCAGTTTGCGCAAACTGGTGCCCGCGGAAAGCTTGGAAGAATCGGCCAAACTGCAATACCGGCAAACCTTGGGTGAGGCCAACAGCAAGGGCGCCTTGGCCCCCGACGACTATCCCCAACTCAAACGCCTGCGGGCCATAGCCAACCGCCTAATTCCGTTCACAGCGCAATGGAACCCCAATTCACGCAAGTGGAAATGGGAAGTCAATTTGATTGGCAGCAAACAACTCAATGCGTGGTGCATGCCAGGTGGCAAAATTGTTTTTTACACGGGCATCCTTGACCAATTGCAATTGACCGACGATGAGGTGGGCATGATCATGGGCCACGAAATGGCCCATGCACTGCGGGAGCATGCGCGTGAGCGTTTGGCCAAATCCAAAGCCACCAGCATGGGCTTGTCTGTGGCCTCGCAATTGTTAGGCTTGGGTCAATTGGGCGATGTCGCGGCCAACGTCGGCACGCAATTGCTAACCCTCAAATACAGCCGAGATGATGAGACCGAAGCCGACTTGGTTGGATTGGAAATTGCAGCGCGCGGTGGTTTTAAGCCTGAGGCCAGCGTACAACTTTGGAAAAAAATGCTGGGTGCGACGGGCGGCGGCAAAGGCCAACCCGGCTTCTTGTCCACACACCCCAGTGGCAACAACCGCATTCAAGAGTTAGAGGCCAACTTGCCCAAAGTAGCGCACCTCTACGAACAAGGTCGACACAATACGGGCAGCACACAACTCAATTGAATTCAACTGAATTGTGCACTGCTAAATCAGGTGCCCCCCACATAGGGATTGCTGCGACGCTCACGGCCAAAGGTGCTTTCTGGGCCATGACCAGGAATGAACACCGTGTCGTCACCCATGGGCCACAAACGCTGCGTGATACTGGCAATCAAAGTGTCGTGATCGCCTTGCGGAAAATCCGTGCGGCCAATACTGCCCGCAAACAACACATCACCCACAAATGCACGTTTAATCTCGGGTGAGTGAAACACCACATGACCAGGCGTATGACCTGGGCAATGGCGCACATTCAAGGTGTGAGCGCCCAACTGAACGGTGTCGCCATCTTGCAACCAACGAGTGGGGGTGAACACTTCTGCTTCAGGAAATTGAAACATGCGCCCTTGGTCTGACAAGCGGTCAATCCAAAACTGATCGCCAGTGTGGGGACCCACAATGGGTAAATCTAAATTGCGCGCTAGCACGGCCGTGCCACCTGCATGGTCAATGTGCGCATGCGTTAACCATATCTGTTCTAACTTGAGTTGATGCTGGGCGACTGCCGCCAAGATCAAATCCAAATCGCCACCAGGGTCAATGACAGCGGCTTGACGCGTTTGATCGTCCCACACCAATGAGCAGTTTTGTTGAAAGGGCGTTACAGGAATGGTTTGGTACTGAAGCATGGCGAAATTTCAATGGGATTCAAGGCGCTGCATTTGCAAGTCAATGCAAACACCGTCAACTCTTTAATGCGTATTGTGAGGGTTCTTTCTTTGCACAAACCATGAACACCCCACTTTTTCGCTCACAAGTGACTCAAGCCAAGCAAGCCTCGTGGCTGGGCGGCATTCATTTGGCACACAACCCACGCTTCAGCATCATTGCTGGGGTGGCCTTGGTTCTGGCTAGCGCCTTCATGGCATTTGGCGCGTGGGGCAAAGTGGCGCGCAAGGTCCGAGTACCGGGCGTTCTCATGCCGCACAACGGCACCGTCGAGCTCAGTGCAGTCCTGCCCGGAATTTTGCAGGCGCAGCTTGCACAAGAGGGTCAATGGGTTGCGCAAGGTCAAATTTTGTTTGTACTCAACACCGACAAAACCAGCGCCGAGGGCAGCGCATCGTCCTTACTGGCTTCGCATCTGGCGCAAAGGCAGCAACTCTTGTCGGCCGAGCAGGCCTCTCGCACAGCACAACACCACCAGCGCGAAATTCAATTGGTCGCACGCATTCGGTCTTTGGCACTTGAGGTTTCTCAAGCTGAACAAGAGCATGCCTTGGTCTTACGCCGAGTTGAATTGGCACACAAAACAATGCAGCGCTTTGCCTTCATGGCTTTAGAGGGTTTTGTATCCGACATACAAACTCAAAACAAACAAGAAGACTTACTCGACCAACAATCGCGCTTAGAAAATACCAAAAGAAGTGGCATGGCCTTGGCGCGCGAACACATTACGGCGCAAGCCGATTTAACCAATCTGCAAAAACAATGGGGTCTTGATCAATTGTTATTTCAGCGCAGCTTGGCCACCCTTCAGCAAGAAGTCACTGAAAATAATTCACGCAACAACAGCAGTGTGTTGTCTCCTCAAGCCGGATACATCAGCACCATTCATTTGCCATTAGGTGCCATGGTTCAAGCAGGCCAAACCATTGCCAGCTTCGTACCGCAAATTAAGTCCTCAGCCGATCAAGCCCCACTCAACCCCATTTTGATCGCCACCCTGTTTGCGCCCACGCGCACAGCAGGTTTCGTCCAACCCGGTCAAGACGTGTGGCTTCGACTTGCGGCCTATCCGTATCAAAAATTTGGCCTTGCAAAGGGGCGCGTACTGAACATCAGCGGCACCCCTATCGCAGCGCAAGATTTGCCACATGGTCAAAGCGCAGCGCTTTTAGCCTCGACCCAAAGCAATGAGCCTCTTTACAGAGTTCAAGTGTCACTGGCATCGCAGCAAGTTGTGGCGTTTGGCGAATCACATTTGCTTCGCCCTGGCATGACCCTCGAGGCAGACATCATTCACGATGTGCGGGGCATTTGGGAATGGGTTTTTGAGCCACTCTTGGCCCTTCATGCCAGACAAAAATCCTCATGAACTTCATTCAACGCCTCCAAACTTCGCACCTTAACCGGCATGGCTTCATTGACGTCTTGGTGGGCGTTGTTGTGCTCAAGGCTATTTACGTTGCATTGATTCTATTTTTTTGCAATCTCAACGATGTGTCTGACGACAAGGGGCCAAGCTCATTGTGGCTGCTTGTTTTTGTAATGTTGCTGATAGCACCTCTCTTCGAAAATTTACTCATGATTGCAATCGCCGCTGTCCATGAAAAATTGTTCAAGCGAACGCTGCTGTTTGTGGTGACCCCATTGGTGATGGCAGCGCTCCACTTCAGAACGCCTCAACACCTCCCCTTTCCAAGCGCTGTGCGGTTCACCGAACTCTTTTTTATTTTTTATGTGTTTTTAAAGCAATACGACTTGCACAAATTAGAAATAGGCAAAGGCAAGGCATTGCTTTTGTCCGGTGCTCTCCACTTTGCATCCAATGCAACCGGATTTCTGATCTTGTATTTTGTTGATTTGTACATCGACGCTGAAACGATTTTTTCAGCACAACCAGGAGAATGACATGAGAAGTTTAAACATTGAAGAATTGAACGAAGTGCAAGGAGGAAGGATGTCAGGTGGACTTGCTGTCAGCATCCTCGGCTTAATTTCAGATGCCTATACCTTGGTAGAAGCTGCTCTGAATGTTAATTACACATCACTGACCAGTGGGACCGCGGTTGACTACAGCGGCTACAACGCCATGGGCGATTACGGCAACGGCATGTGCTCAAGATAAGTTCTTCAGCAGTAGCCTGCGCATCACGCATGCGCAGGCTACTTTTCTCAAGCATTTGAAATGAGCTTGCCCTTGCACCCCATTTTGCAACTTCAAACCTCCGAATGCGGCTTAGCCTGTTTGTGCATGATTGCCAATGCACATGGTCAGCACTGGCGGCTCATTGATTTGCGCCACAAGTTTCCGCAAACGCTCAAAGGGGCCAATCTCAAACAACTGATAGACCAAAGTCTCGCATTGGGTTTCAAGGCCAGGCCCGTTCGATTGGAATTAACCGAATTGCATCAGTTGGCCAGACCCTGCATCTTGCACTGGGACTTGAATCACTTTGTGGTTCTGCAAAAAATCAAGGGCCACAAAATCACCTTGTTAGATCCTGCATTGGGCATACGCGTCCTAACACTTGCACAAATTTCGCAACATTTCACAGGTGTGTCATTAGAGCTAACGCCTCATTCACAATTTAAAAAACAAGCAGCCTCGCCCTCTTTTCCCTTATCCCAGTTAACTGGAAAAATCCGAGGCTTTGGCAAATCTGCCTTGCAAATCCTCGCCTTGGCTTTTGTGCTCGAGATGTTTGCCATCTTCATGCCCATGTTCAACCAGGCTGTTGTTGACGATGTCTTAACGTCGGGCGATCACGAGCTTCTGTCGGTTTTGGTCATCGGTTTTGCACTCTTTTTGATCACGCAATCTGCGCTCTCTTTTGCGCGCAGTTGGTGGGTCATGGTGTTGGGCCAAACTGTTGCCATTCAATGGCTCAGCAATGTTTTTGCTCACTTGATCCAGCTCCCAGCCGATTGGTTTTCTCAACGCCATCTGGGAGATATTTCTTCTCGCTTTGGTGCCGTCCACGACATTCAAAAAACTTTGACACAAACAGCCATTGAAGCCCTGCTGGATGGACTCATGGCCATTGCTGCTTTGGTCATGATGTTCATTTACGCACCCTCGCTCACTTGGGTGGTGTTGCTTGCCTCCATCATGTACGGATTGGTGCGTTGGGCAAGCTATAGCCCCTTTAGACATGCTGCCTCAGAGCGATTGGTGCTTTCAGGTCAGGAGCAAAGTCACTTCATTGAAACACTTCGCGCCATGACGCCTCTCAAATTATTTGCCCGCGAAAACGAGCGCAGCGCGCGTTGGCAAAGTCTCATGATTGAAGTCATGAACCGTGATTTTCAAACAGCCAAACTCAACATGGGTTTCAATGTTGCACGCAGCCTGATCTTTGGACTCGAAAATTTGTGTGTGTTTTGGCTAGGTGCCAAAATCATTTTGGCTTCCCAAACTCAAAGCCAAGGCTCTTCCGTATTGACTGTTGGCATGTTGCTCGCGTTCATCAGTTACAAAATGCAGTTCACAGGCCGCGTTACAGCACTCATCAATCAAGGCATTGAATTGAAGATGCTCAGCTTGCATCGAGACAGATTGGCCGACATTGTCTTAACGCCACCCGAGCAAGATACACCCCAAGGCAACTTACCGCTCAACAACTTGTCGCATTTGCCAGCAAGTCTCGAATTGCGCAATGTTTCATTTCGCTACAGCGACTCAGAGCCATGGCTTCTGCAAAACTTGAACCTTTGCATTGAAGCAGGCGAGCATGTGGCCATCACGGGCGCCAGTGGTTGTGGCAAAACCACCTTGCTCAAAATCTTATTGGGACTTTTGGCGCCCACACATGGAACGGTTTTGTATGGCGGTATTCCCGTTACACATTTAGGCTTGTCCAATGTGCGACGCAAAATTGGGGTCGTCATGCAAGAGGATGTGTTGCTGACCGGCAGCATCGCTGACAACATTGCCTTTTTTGACTTGTCCCCCCATGCGCCACAAATCGAAGCTTGCGCACAGTTGGCAGAAATTCACCAAGACATCATTCGCATGCCTATGGCTTATCACAGCCTCATCGGCGAGCTAGGGTCTGGCTTAAGCGGTGGCCAAAAGCAGCGAATCTTGCTTGCACGTGCACTCTACGCACAACCTTCTGTTTTGGCACTTGACGAAGCCACCAGCCACCTTGACATGCGCAACGAACACGCCGTGTCAAAAACCTTGTCACAACTCAAGCTCACGCGCATTGTCATTGCCCATCGCCCAGAAACCATTGCCCGAGCAGATCGGCAAATTAATTTTGCATCGCTTGCTCAGCAGAGGGAATCTGTTCTTTCTCATTAAGTTGCACCATCGTGTTCAGATAAGGGAGTAAGATGCGCCAAACCAGCCACAGCCCGTGACTGCGCGATTGTCTATGTGACACACACCTTTTCCATGCCCACCGCTTCTGCGGGCGCTCAGGACAGCCTGAATCCTTCAAGTCCTCCAGGCTATCAAACTAAGCAAGAGTCCATCGCTGTTCAAGGTGTTCCGAATCTGCTCATTCGCTCATTGCTCAACAAGCAACAGTTTTATGACCCAGAAAACGCGGCATCAGATCTCGGCATTTCTTCAGCGTTTTGGTCTTTGTTTGGATTGCTCTGGCCCTCAGGCTCTCGTTTGGCAGAGCGCCTAGCGCTTCGACATGTCAACGCAGAAGAGCGAATTCTGGAATTGGGTTGTGGTTTGGCATTGTCCAGTTTGGTAGGTCACCGCCGTGGTGCCAACATCACTGCCTCGGATTGCCACCCCCTTGCTGGTGAATTTCTCAGAGAAAACTTGCGGCTCAACCAGCTTAGCCCCATGGACTATCGCCATGGCCATTGGGGCACTCACAGCGCCCAGCAACAAGACACTGCCGTCAACAGCAAATTTGACTTGATCATAGGCAGCGACATTCTGTATGAACGCGACGAGCGAGGCGACTTGGCACATTACATCAACGAACACATGGAAGACCACGCAGAAGTCTGGGTGGTCGACCCCAACCGCGGCAACCGCGCCCACTTTCATCGCCACATGGCGGCACAAGGCTTCTCTTTGAGCGAAGAAGCCATTGATATTTCTGCAACGGATACTGCGGCGGCCTACAAAGGCCGAATGCTCACCTACGCTCGCGACTGATTTTCTGCGTCAAAGCGACCAGTTGTAATCGATGGTCAAAGGTGCGTGATCGCTGAAGCGAGTTTCTTTGTAGATATGTGCTTGGGTGGCGCATTCTGCCAGCTTGGCAGTGGCCAAGTGATAGTCCAAGCGCCAACCTACATTCTTGGCATAGGCTTGACCGCGATTGCTCCACCATGTGTAACACGCTTCGGTGGCTTCAGGATGCAAGCGGCGGTACACATCTACCAGCGGACCTTCGGAAGTCATGTGCGTCATCCACGCACGCTCTTCTGGCAAAAAGCCACTGTTCTTTTGATTGCTTTTCCAGTTTTTCAAATCGGCTTGTTGATGCGCAATGTTCACATCACTGCACACAATGAATTCACGCTGCGCACCCAAAGACTTCAAGTGTGGCCCCATGTGATCCAAGAATCGAAACTTGGCTTCTTGCCGCTCAGGTCCTGACGACCCACTGGGAAAGTAAGCACTGACAATAGACAGCTTGCGCTTTGGTGTGTCAAACCTCAGCTCTACAAAGCGGCCTTCAGCGTCAAACTCTTCATTGCCCATGCCCACCACCACATCGCTCGGTTCGTGCTTGCTGTAAACCGCCACGCCCGAGTAACCCTTTTTCTCAGCGAAGTGGAAATGTCCTTTCAAGCCCGCCAAAGTCTCAAATTTGCCAGCCACATCGGGCGCTTGTGCTTTAACCTCTTGCACGCAAATACAATCGGGATTGTTTTGAGCAATCCAAGCCTCCACCCCTTTGGTGGCCGCAGAGCGGATGCCGTTCAAGTTCAAGCTGGTTAATTTAAACAAGGATTTCCCCATGGTGACTGGACACACACCCCAAACCGACACAGCGGCCTTGGCGCAAGAGTTTGTTCAATTTTCCGTCGATGCGGGCGTGCTCAAGTTTGGTGAATTCAAAACCAAAGCTGGCCGCATGAGCCCGTATTTTTTCAACGCAGGCCTTTTTGACGATGGCGCCAAACTCGGAAAA
>JACCDI010900606.1_pt1 | contig 10216 bp, 10 predicted proteins | sample 7442791 | NCBI WGS metagenome assembly JACCDI01 (sample SAMN15323434, study PRJNA562643) | freshwater metagenome | isolation source: river surface water | place: USA:Blue River Watershed | collected 2017-08-15
AAGGTGTCTGCAAGTGCCACTGGACCGGCATCCTGAACCGGGGTTCAGGTGGGCGAGGGCAGACTGGCGTTGGGTTCATCTGACGCGAGACGATCACGCTCACCAGACAATGTACCAAGCCCGGGCTCTAAGAGCATTGGTTCAAGGAAATATAAAGCCCAGCATGCACCGCAGACAACTCGATTGTAGGCGCTGAAGGAATTGCTTGCAGGCTCTCTACGTAATTAGATAAGTTGACCGTCTTGATGCAAGGCTTGATCGAGCTTTTTCAGAAGAAGTTCAAGGCGAGCTTTGTCCGAAACTTGTGTTGAATCTTGGTCTGTGGACTGACCAAGGGATTCAGAAGCGGTACTTGAAGAGGCATCAGCTGAAGCTTCAGCATCGCTTTGTTCAAAGGCCAAGTTCAAGGCCGCCAAGACGGCAATGCGGTCGCGCGCCTTGATTTTGCCGGCATCACGAACCTTGCACATGGCTTGATCGACTTTTTCCACAGCCGCCAAGAGTCTGGCTTGCCCACCTTCAGGACATCCCAACAGGTAGCTTTGCCCCATGATTTGAACTTCTAGTTGTTTGGTGCTCATGTCTCGGCGTCTGTAGAGGTGTTTTGCGGCAAGCGCTCAATCAGCGCATCTACACGGGAACGTGCAGCAGCCAATTTGGATTTCAAAAGATCGCGTTCATGGGAGAGAGCCAGCACCTGCTGTTGAAGCAGTGCATTGGTCCTATGCAGTTCTTCGTGTCTGAGTAACAGGTGTTCGACGCGATCTGCAATCTGGTCGACGGTGGTGGGGTTCGTCATGTCAGATAAGTTGTAATTTGGCACATTGTAGGCTTTGTGCAAGGTCATATCTTACAATGACTGCTGTTGGTGCTCGAGGTTTGGTTCACAAACTTCAGTTCAACGGGAAGCAAGAGAGAGGACCCCCACGGGGCGATCTTGACTTGCGCTGCCCCCGCAACGGTCAGCAGACGGGCTTTTTGCCCCGCTTTCACCACATGCCACTGAACGCCCTGAAACAGGTGTTTGGGAAGGAGGTGAAGGTTGTTCTGCTTAGCCCGGATACCGGCCAACAAGGTGGTTCGCCCTAGGGTGGGCCAAACGTTCATGCACTGTCGGGGAAGGCGGTGAGAACATTTTTTTGTTGAATCCGATATGAAATTTTCTGCGTCTCATCGCCAGAAGCTTGCTTCTTTGTTGGGCATTTCCGTGCCTCTTTCTAACCAATTTCGACCGCTCTCGGCCGCTGTGCTGGTTTCTTTGGTCCTCTCTCCCAGTGCCATGTCCCAAACCTTGCAAGCGGACATGGTCATCACGGCCAGCCGAGTTTTGCAACGTGCACAAGACGCATTGCCAGACGTCTCCATCATTAGCCGGGCCGACATTGAGCGATCACAGGCCAGAGACGTGCCGACTCTTTTGCAAAATTTAGCGGGCATGGAAGTGACACAATCTGGCGGCATGGGAGGCGTTGCCACCTTGTTTATGCGAGGCGCTGAATCACGCCATGCCTTGGTGCTTATCGACGGCCTGCCCATGAACAACTTGAACTTCAATCTCGCAGCACTAGAACATTTACCTTTGAGTGGCATAGAGCGAATTGAAGTGGTTCGAGGCAATGTGTCCAGCTTGTATGGCAGCGCAGCCTTGGGTGGGGTCGTTCAAATTTTCACCCGTCAAAATGCCAGCGGCAAAGCTACCGGACCATGGCTAGAAGTCAATGGCCAATTGGGCGCCAATCTTTTCAGAAGTGCGCAAGCAAGTGCAGGCCAAGCTTGGGCCTCTGGTTTTGGTGTGAATGCCTCCGTTGAAAAAGTTCAAACTCAAGGATTTAACGCCATCAACTCGATGCAACGGCCAGATACCAATCCTGACCGAGATGGCTACGCAAGACAGTCAAATGCTGTTAATTTTTCGCAAGCATTTGAGTCTGGGCGTCTAGGCTTCATGTTGCGGGAAACGCGCGCTACAGTTGAATACGACAGCCAATGGGGTCCCGCCAATCAGGCCGATGAATCAAAAAGTGTTTTGCGCAATGCCTTGTTGAATGCCAGTTACAAAGCCTCGCCTACTTTGCAATGGGAATTTTCTTTGGGGCAACAAGAAGACAAACTGAATGCGGCAGTGACGGCCTATCCTTACTTTGTCAATTCGCAATCCAAAACAGGTTCTGTGGGGGCTGTATGGAATTTGTGGCCACAACATTCACTCACCTCAGGGTATGAAAGCACACGCCAAAAAATTGCCAGTGATACAGAGTACAACCCCACATCGCGCTCATTGGATTCTTGGCGATTGGGTTACCAAGGTAAGCAAGAAAATCAGCAGTGGCAATTCAATTTGCGCCGCGATCACTATTCAGATTTTGGTGAGGCAACCACATGGTTTGCTGCGTATGCCTATTATTTAACGCCTGAGTTGCGATTCAAAGCGAGTGCTTCAACAGGTTTTATGGCGCCTACATTCAACGATCTGTATTACCCATGGGGTGGCAACCCTTTACTGAGACCAGAAAAAGCCAAGTCCAAAGAAGCAGGTCTTCAATACATTCAAGCTGCTTGGAATGCGCGTTTGACGGCCTTTGACAATCGTTACACCGACCTCATTGACAACGATGAATTTTGGACCCGCACCAACATTGCCAAGGCCAGAAATCAAGGCCTTGAATTGGCCTTTGCAGGTCAGTGGCATACGCCTGGTTGGGGTACCAAGCAATGGCGTTTGAGCATGACATCTCAGGACCCACAAAATGAGGTTACCCAAAAGGCCTTGTCGCGTCGTGCCAAAACGCTGGTTCAAGCAGGTATCACGCAAAGCATTGGGTATTGGGATGCAGGTCTTCAAATGCGGTACAACGGCGCACGCGCAGATGATTCAAATACCTTGGCCGCCTACACTGTGCTTGACCTGACAGCCAGTCGAGCGCTCACGCCAGAATTGCGCTTCAATTTACGAATTGAAAACGCAAGCAACGAAAGCTACCAAAGTATTTATGGCTACAACATGCCTAAGCGTGGTTTGTTTGTCGGTTTGCGCTGGGCGCCGGTGCGTTAAGTCGGTTGAAGATGCACTGCGTTTTGCGTTACATCTTGAAATTGAAGGCGACATGCTGGCTCGTCTTGGTGGCCTGTTGCTTGCCCTTGATTTCAATCGCGCAAAACAATGCAGCCACCTATTCACAAGTTGCTTTCAGCTTGACAGATGACCGTGGTCGAATCGTGGTGATTGAAAAAGCGCCTCAGCGCATCATTACTTTGTTGCCTTCCTTGGGTGAGATTGTGTGCGAGCTCCAAGCCTGCGAGCGATTGGTCGGTGTTGATCGGTATAGCAACTGGCCCGAGCGAGTTCAATCATTGCCCAAATTGGGTGGCATTGACGATACGCAGCTTGAGGCCTTGGTCAAACTCAAGCCCGACTTGGTGCTGTTGGCGCGCTCATCGCGTGTTACGCAACGCTTGGAGTCAATGGGCATCAAGGTGGTGGCGCTTGAGCCGCAAAACCAAGAGGACATGCGACGGGTCATTCAACTCATTGCGGGCGCTCTGCACTTGCCCCAACACCAAGACCGCGCCAATCTTTTGTGGCAAAAAATTCAAAACAAACTTGACGCTGCTTCTTTACGAGTACCCGCCAAAGCCAAGGGCATGCGCATTTATTTTGAAGCAGGCAGTGGTTATTTTGCAGCAGGTGAAGCTTCTTACATTGGTGAAACACTCAAGCGTCTGGGCTTGGTCAATGTGGTGACATCTTCGATGGGCGCTTTTCCGCAGGTTAATCCTGAATTTGTGGTGAAGGCAAATCCGCAAATCATTTTCATGGGTGAGCGGACTGCCACCGATTTGAACAGTCGACCCGGTTGGCAACGAATTGACGCCATATCGCAACAAAAAATATGCGCTTTCACGCCTGCACAATCAGACATTATTGTCCGGTCTGGGCCGCGAATACCTGAAGCGGCTGATTTGATGGTGGCTTGCTTGAAGAGGATTTTTCCTGAATGAATGCGCGTCATGTGAATACAGCGGGTCGAATGGCGCTGCAATTGATATTGCTGCTGTTGTTACTCGTGGCTTTGGGGGCTGTGGTGGGCAGCGATGGTTTTGCCTGGCAGCAACTAGAAGCTGACGCCAGCTTAATTGCTGACATTCGCTTGCCCAGAACGCTGGGCGCTTGCTTGGCGGGTGCCTTGTTGGGATTGGCGGGAGCCTTGGCACAAGGTTTGTTTAGAAATCCATTGGCCGATCCTTATTTGTTGGGCAGTGCTTCCGGCGCCAGTTTGGGTGTGGCAATTGGCATGGTGCTACTCAGTCAAATGGATGTTGCGCCTTGGATCATGCGCGTTGGAGTGACTGGGATGGCTTTTATCGGTGCCTGGTTGGCTGTGGCTTTGTCATTGATTTTGTCTTGGGGTGTGCAGCATACGCTTCGTTTGTTGCTGGCAGGTGTCGTGGTGGGCGTTGTGTTTGGTGCCATCGCTTCATTGCTCTTAGTAATGTTTCCCCAAATTCAAGGCTCTGTGCAATCTTTCATGCTGGGATCTACAGCCTATGTGAGTTGGTCCGCATGTGGTTTGATGTTGGCTGTGTTGATGCTCTCTTGGCTCATATCTTTGGCCGCTAGTCCTTTGCTTGATGGATTGGCACTGGGTGAATCTACGGCCCTGAGTTTGGGGTTACCCGTCAAGTCTTTGCGCTGGCTGTTGTTGGCTCTTTTGGCTTTGTGTACCGCCGCAGCGGTAGCTCAGACAGGCTTGATTGCCTTTGTGGGGTTGGCTGCGCCGCATTTGGTGCGTGCCAGAGTCAAAGCAGTCCATGGCAAGACACTCAGCTTGTCTTGCCTCATGGGTGCTGTCTTGCTGGGATCTGCCGATTTGTTAGCGCGCAGCCTAATGGCGCCAACTGAATTGCCGGTAGGTGTATTGACGGCTATTTTGGGCGGTGGGTACATGTTGTTTCTTATGCGCGGTATGTCCGCCAAGTCAGGCAAACAGGCAGGGGGGCGAACATGAGCGACATGGTGGGCGCATCCCCCAAAATGGCCTTGAAAGCAAACAAGCTATCGGTACAGCTGGGCGATTTCACTGCGGTCAATCAAGTTTCACTTGAACTCCATTCAGGTCAATGGGTGGCACTCATAGGCCCTAATGGTGCAGGTAAATCTACCTTGCTCAAAGCACTGGCGGGCCTTACACCTGCGCAAGGACAAGTTGAATTGCTTGGCAAACCTTGGGCTCAATGGCAACGACGCGAACGGGCTCAATCATTGGCTTGGTTGGGCCAGGCAGAAGCAGGTCAAGACGATCTGACTGTTTACGATGTGGCCATGTTAGGTCGTTTGCCTCACCAGGCTTGGTTGGCATCGCCCAGTTCTAAGGATCGCGCCGTGGTGGAAGTCGCCCTCAAAACTGTGCAGGCTTGGGAGTGGCGATCGCGCAGTTTGGGACAGCTTTCTGGTGGTGAACGTCAGCGGGTGTTGTTGGCGCGTGCACTAGCCGTTCAGGCTGATGTGTACTTGATGGACGAGCCCTTGTCTGGTGTTGATTTACCGCACCAAGCAGATTGGTTGGAGTGGGTTCGCTGCCTCACTGAACAAGGCGCGGCTGTGGTCAGCGTGCTGCATGAATTGAACTTGGCTTTACAAGCCGACCGCTTGTGGGTCATGTCTGCAGGCAACCTGGTGCATGATGGCTTGCCAAACTCAAGCGACACCCTTCAGGCCGTTTCGGCTGTATTTCAAGATCGACTTGAATGGCGTGCTTGGCAAGAAGGGGAAGTGACGCGTTGGGTAGCACTTCCCAAATAAGCGCCTCAATGGCTTGAAGTGGTTTTTTGCTTGAAGCTGCAATAAGCCGATACGGCGCATTTTGGACACAAGGGTGTGCGCGCTTGGCACACATACCTGCCATGCAAAATAAGCCAATGGTGTGCGTCCACCAAGTATTTTTCTGGAATTCTTTTCAAGAGTTTCAGTTCAACTTGCAGTGGGTTTGCGCCTGGTGCCAAGCCAGTCCGATTGCCTAATCGGAATATGTGCGTGTCCACTGCCATGGTTGGTTCACCGAAAGCTACATTCAAAACCACGTTGGCTGTTTTACGACCTACACCGGGCAATGCCTCTAAAGCTTCGCGAGACCGCGGTACCTGGCTGGCGTGTTGTTCAATCAAAATTTGGCAGGTTTTTAAGAGATTGCTAGCCTTGTTTCGGTACAAGCCAATGGTCTTGATGTAGCTCTCTAAACCTGCTTGACCCAAGGCCAAAATGTCCTCGGGCGTGTTGGCGACCGGAAAAAGCTTTCGGGTGGCTTTGTTGACGGCTACATCGGTCGCTTGAGCCGACAAAAGTACGGCCGTCAACAGCTCAAACACCGAGGTGTAGGCCAATTCGGTGGTGGGTGTCGGGTTGGCTTCTTTCAGAGTCTGAAAAAAGAGTTCGATGTTGTGAGCGTTCATGAGAGAAAATATCAGCAAAAAGGTGAATTGGCTTTGTTAATTCAAGTCAGAATAGCCGTCTGGAATCAATGAGATTTGTGGAAGATACACCATGTCCTTGCAATTTGCCGATCGTTTGAACAATGTCGAAACCTCTGCCATTCGAGAGCTTTTCAAGCTGTTAGGAAAACCCGGCATCATTAGCTTTGCAGGCGGTTTTCCCGACAGCGCCATGTTTGACGTAGAAGGCATCCGCGAAGCCTCGTCTTTGGCATTGTCACATGAGCCTGGCGCAGCACTTCAATATGGTGCAACCGAGGGTTACGGCCCCTTGCGCGATCAATTGGCGCACTTCATGCAAGAAAAGGGCGTGCAAGGTCTTTCCCCTGAGCAACTCATTGTGACAACAGGCAGCCAACAAGCGCTAGACCTCATTGGCAAAACCATGATCAGCCCCGGCGACAAAGTCATTGTGGAAGGGCCAACGTTCTTGGCCACCATTCAGTGCTTTAGGCTGTATGGCGCACAACTTATTTCTGCCCCAGTCGATGGCAACGGTGTTGATACCAATGCACTTGAAAAACTCATTGCAGAACACAAGCCCAAGTTTGTGTATGTGATTCCCACGTTTGGCAACCCTACCGGCGCATTGCTCAGCTTGGAGCGTCGCAAAAAATTACTCGAGTTGGCCGTCAAATATCAAACCCTGTTGGTAGAAGACGACCCTTACGGCGATTTGTATTTCAACGATGCGCCGCCGCCCAGCTTGCTGGCTTTGAGCGCTCAAGTGCCCGGCAGCCGCGATTGGTTGGTGCATTGCGGCTCTTTGTCCAAAGTTTTAAGCCCCGGCTTGCGTGTGGGTTGGATGATTGCACCCGCCGAGTTGCTTAGCCGTGCCGTTATGTGCAAGCAATTTAGCGATGCCCACACTAGCACCTTTGCACAAGCTACTGCAGCGCAATACCTCAAGGCAGGTCGTATGCCCGCCACCCTAGATCATGTCCGTCAGGTTTATGCTTTGCGTGCACAAACCATGTGCGATGCACTGCGCAAAGATTTGGGCGATGCCATTTCTTTTGTACAACCCCAAGGTGGTTTGTTTGTTTGGGCCAGCCTGACGGGTGCAGGTGGCAAAGTCAAGGACGGCAACGCATTTGCCAAATTGGCCATCGACAAGGGCGTTGCCTTTGTGCCAGGTGCACCGTTCTATTGCCAAAATCCAGATCACAGTACTCTAAGGTTCAGCTTTGCAACAGTGGGCGAAGACAAAATTTTGGAAGGTGTGGCGCGACTGAAGCAGGCCATTAGTGCAACGGCTTAATCAAATTTCCAAATGTTAAACATTCAAGGCGTTGACATTCACGTTGAAGGCAACGGCCCTGAAACGCTGCTGATGTTGCATGGCTGGCCCGACACACATGCACTCTGGAATGACACGGTTGAGGCTCTTCGAGACACACACCATTGTGTTCGATTTACTTTGCCTGCTTTCGACCCAAAAGCGCCTCAGCCGCCCAAATCCTTGCTTGAAATGGTGGCCTTTATCCATGCGGTAGTTGAGCAAGTCAGCCCGCATCAACCCATCACCCTGGTATTGCACGATTGGGGTTGTGTTTTCGGTTATGAATATGCTGCGATGCACCCTGAGCGGGTTCGCCGAATGGTGGCGGTTGATGTTGGCGACCACAACTCCAGAGCGCTCAATGCGGCATTGAGTGCCAAAGCCAAATGGGCTGTATTCAGCTACCAAATTTGGTTGGCCATTGCGTGGCAAATAGCAAATTTTTTTGGTTCTTTCGGTCAAGCATTGGCCAACCGCATGACGCGCTACATGGCCAAAACACTGAGGTGCCCCAGTCCCATTGAAGACATGCACGTCGGCATGAATGTGCCTTATGCCATGAAATGGATGGGAGCGCTTGAAGGCTTCGGTCTTGCTTGCAATGCACTCAAAATTTTGCCAACTGCACGGCCCATGTTGTACATCTATGGAAAGCGCAAACCCTTCATGTTTCACTCTGACCGTTGGTTAGAGAAAATTGCGTCTTTTCCAGGATCTCGCGTGGAAGGCTTAGACACAGGGCATTGGGTGATGAGTTCTAAGCCAGAACAATTCAATGCTTTGCTTAAAGCGTGGTTGGTTTGAAATTCAAAGTCCATTGAGATATTCCTCGGTCACAATGGCACACACTACACGACGTGAACTTTTGAAGTGGACTGTTGCAGCGGTATCGCCACTGAGCTATGCCTTGTCGTCAGCCCAAATTGTTCTTAAGCACAATCCGTTTTCATTGGGTGTGGCCAGCGGTGCGCCCAATCACCATTCAGTGGTTCTTTGGACCCGCCTTATGCCAGAAGCAGGCAGTGGCAACTTGCAGTTTGCGTCAACGGATGTCACTGTCAAATGGGAAGTGGCTGACGATGAGAGTTTCAAAGTCAATCGACGTGCGGGGCAGGTAGTGGCGTTGGCGGCACTGGCGCACTCCGTGCACTTGGAACTAGACGGCTTACAAAGTGATCGTTGGTATTTCTACCGTTTTCAATTTGGTGATGCACAAAGCACAACAGGGCGCACACGGACCTTGCCGCACCCAGAGGCCATGGTGCAAAAACTGCGAGTGGCTTATGCCTCGTGCCAGCGCTGGGAGCATGGCTATTTCAGTGCCTATGATCACATGTGTCAAGAAAACCTCGACTTGGTTTTGTTCTTAGGTGACTACATCTATGAATACGCAGGTGCGGCCAATGCCGTTCGATTGCCAACCGGCGGATGGGTAAAGAGCCTAGACGATTACCGTGAACGCTACGCCCTCAACAAAAGTGAAAAGGGTTTGCAGGCCATGCATGCGCAGTGCCCTTGGTTGGTCACTTGGGACGACCATGAAGTGTCTAACGACTATGCTGGATTAGAGCGCGGGCAAAGTGGCAACATCAGTTTTAATTTTGCCGCCCAACGGGCCAGCGCCTATCAGGCCTTTTATGAGCACATGCCCATCAGAGCCAGCGCATTGACCAGGTCAATTGATGGTTTGATCCAAGGTGCAGAGCTCAGAATTTATGGCCAAGTGGCTTATGGTCAGTTGGCCAACTTTTATTTGTTGGACGATCGTCAATATCGTGACCGACAGGTCTGCAACAAACTGGGAACGTATGGCTCTGGATTCGTCAATCCAGATCAATGTGAAGATTGGTTCAATCCCAAACGAAGCTTGTTAGGTGCTGAGCAATCTCAGTGGTTAGACCAAGCTTTTGAAAATGCTCAAAAAGACAAGCGACCTTGGAACGTCCTTGCACAACAAACTATATTTGGACGACGCGATTTTAAAGTTGGAGAAGGCTATACCTTGTGGAACGACGGTTGGGATGGTTATTCCGCAGCACGTCAAAAAATGACCCAATCGATGCAAAACTATGGACTTAAAAACCCGGTGCTCATTGGTGGTGACGTGCACGAAAACTGGGTGGGTCATGTCATGGCAGACGCCTACAAAGACGACAGCGCCAAGATTGGGGTGGAGTTTTGTGGTGCAGGAATTACAGCGCGTTCAGCAGGCAATTCAAAGTTGACGGCTCGCTTGGCCGAAAATCCACACTTCATTTTTGCCGACAGTGAGCGAAAAGGCTATGGCGTGGTGGAGTTCACACCCAAACAAATAAAGACGGAATTAAGGGTGGTGGACGATGTTCGCCAAACGCAAACCAAACTAGAAACGCTGGCCAAATTTGTGGTGGAGGCGGGGGTGCCACAGGTTCAGCGAACAGGCTGAATGAATTGGGTCTGAGGTAAGAG
>JACCDI010364856.1_pt1 | contig 10215 bp, 6 predicted proteins | sample 7442791 | NCBI WGS metagenome assembly JACCDI01 (sample SAMN15323434, study PRJNA562643) | freshwater metagenome | isolation source: river surface water | place: USA:Blue River Watershed | collected 2017-08-15
CTCATCTCCATTAACATGGTCCTTGAAGAGTTCCACTCAATGCTTCTTGGTGTTGTGCTTTTCATACATACCAATCACAAAAATCTAACATTTGCCACTCTTAACTGCTGCCACGTCTAATGCTGGCAGCATCCTCTATCATCTTGGCAAGAAAAATGTCATTACCAATACATTTTCATGGCTCCCATGTTGCAATGTGTTGCCAATTCCAGTGGGGGTGCATGTTTCTGTTGTCCTCTTCAACTTCACCTCTAAAGGTCTTGACATCAGCAATGACTCTGATCTGCTTGAGTGCTTCCTTAATTTACCCTCATATGACATTGCAGAGAACAACCCTATTGACTTTGAGTGGATACAAACACAACAGAACATAGGTACAGAGCTTGCTACAAAAGCTGCTAAGAACCCCCAAACAATACTTCAATCACTTGACACAATGGAAAATATCATTAACTAAAGAAGTGGTGATACCCCTGATCAAGTGGTGTCACTCTTTATTGGCTCATCCTGGCTGCAAAAGTTCCCATATGACTATCTAAGCCAGACATTATTGTCTGGACATTGAAAAACATATTGATGATTTCCATTGCAATTATTACCAAAGTGTATTGATCCCCACAGAGGAATGGGGTGTTGCTAGAACACAACAACGCTAACACACTCCACCTTTCTCCAATTTTGACGTATCAAACATTTTTGGCCTATTTTTGCAAAAGTAAAAATGTATTGGGTCTTAATCACTTTGATGAATAGATTTTTTGTCATTTTATCGATTGCATGATAGATAGACGAAGTATTCACCTCTATTGTTGTGATCAGTCTGAATAATTGTGCATGATTTACAAATTTCATGAGCCAAGTATGGTATCTCATGAGAAATATCACTGAATCTACCTTGCATTCCATTATCCATTGATACAATACAAAACCCATACCTTTAATGTTATAGGAGGTTATACAACTTACAATACAACAATCAAACAATATGAAAAGTTTCAAAACATTCTCTCCTTGATTTGAGAACAATAGCTTGTTTATTGCACTTGAACTTTGCAATGGGAATTTATTCACATAATAGTACAAGCTTTTTTAACCTATATTTGATCAAAATGAGGAAATTGTGTGCAAATGAACTGTTCTATCTTGAAAAATTAAATACAATGACTGTCTTGCTGGGGATATGATAATATAGGATAATAGTCACACTACATTATAAGACCATGAAAATGTAATTAGAGAGAAAATCGAGTAAATTATACGGACAGTTAGTATTTATAACAAATGAATCATGTTCTTGATAGCAGAGGAGGTTCCCTCTAATTAAACTTTGTATCAACTATTTTATGATTGCAATATGATTGATGCACTCTCAGGGGAACATCATACAAAATTGTAGGTGTGTATTTCAGTTGGCAGTAATTTGAATTGCATCTTCTATTCTGTAAGGAATCATAAGATTACCATGTGGACATGGACACAATTGATAAAGTGTGTTGTATGCCACAAGGTTTCTTTTGTGTCCAAATAATTTGGATATGATCCAAGTACTGCAACAGGTACAAACATGGTGACTTTTACATACATCCTGGAGCCAGTCTCTGTAAGACATTGGCAATCTAGGCAACTGTTGGTGATGCAATATCATTCTTGCTTTGTATTCAGCTTGGACAGTTTTCTGCTTTCTTGCACTAAGGTAATTGTCCTGAACACATTTTGCTTGTTGTTCATATGACTGGTGTCACAATATAATTTGAAGTTCTTGTTAAAGTATGGAAATGCATGCATAAGATTGCATGAGAGCAGTTCTTTGAATATCCATTCTGAATTATACTGATCCATCTTTCTTAGGGAAAATCTATGATAGGCTTCCCCATTTCCTTCCCTGCATTGATCTCTGTTGGAACACTTTATATTTTGATTATTCAAAGTTTTTTACTCTTTCTAAGTGTGATCAAGGTACAAAGTGGGGTTTACCATGCCATGATGTGGCGTCTTCTATTAGATCAATGTGAACCAGGGGAATTTCTCACAAAACTAGTGTACCATTTCAGTAGGTATTGTTGATTAACAAAAGGTAAATGATAACAGTTATATACTGCTCCTGTTTCCAGTATTTTAAGCACTTCTTAAGTTTTCTCATTGGAAATGTTCAGCTCTATTGTACAAATGATATTTGTAAAGTAAATTGATATACTTAAGTCTGATTTTAGCTCTGTAGGTATTTCTACACTGTCCCACTATATCACATGGTATTCAAATTCTAGAACATAGTGGAGGGTTTGCATAGTTTGAATGCCTATGATCAGTATGCACATTTTGTTGGTCCTGGTACATTATTCATGTACATCAGGCCACTCTCCCATTATGTAAGATTATTGAATTTGGAGGGTACAATATCTACATAAGCTACTTTTGAGGTTATGAATCTACCTCTGCTAATATACCAAGTGGTTATTTCACATTTGCACTTTGTACTTATATGGTATTGCAAATTGTTATCTGCAAATGTATTTCAGCATCAGAATCACTATCAGGATTACATTCCAATACTTTGAACATGATTTCAATACCACAGTACATATTGCCATAGGGTATATTGGTGCGTCTAAAATAGATCTTACAAGTAAAGGTTGGGGACCTTCAACCAGAATACCATGTACTGGCTGTTGTTTACATCCAACATCACTTCAAAGGCACTGGAAAATTTCAGATTTATCATCTTTTGTTTTTAAGTTTAAGTTAAAATGGACTAAACCTTTGAACTCCTCATGAAAAATAAATTTGGGTTTTTGTCACACTAGTATCATTTACAACAACACATTCAGTGCAAAAACTACAAAGAAACTAATTGCATACTTGGAGTAAATATAATTTTTTTGTGTTTTTTCTGTAACTTGCTGATGGCTAATTAAAAAACATCATGACTTTATCAGTTTTTAAATTATGTGATGAGAGACATGTCATGCCAGTGCTTACATCAGACATACATAGCAGATGACTCAACCACAGCCACATATGCCCATTTGGTGACCATTAAAAACCAGCATATATAGTAGTTTCAGAATATATTTGCATACCATATGTAAGTTCACATATCATTATAAAGTTCTTACTATGACAATACCACACTAAACTATGTTCTCCAAACATAATTCTTCATTAAGAGATGTTGGTATCAGTTTTTAAGTATTTTTGCTTCACACTGAAGCTTTTCTTAACTAGGGATGTCAACTTGTCAATGTTATTGTTTTGTTCAGCTATTTCTATTTGAACAATGCTGGTTGGGAAACCTAGGTTCAGTTGACTTCATTGGAGTACTGTCTGCCTTGTTCTAGGGAGCAAAAAGTAGTGGATTGAACAGATGGTGTGCATATGAAGGTAACTGGTGAGCAATGAGTGAAATGTGGAGTTGCCAGAACAAGAAGATTGCAAAGGATAGATGCATGAATTCATCACATCAAGAGGGAATCTCCATGGCAATTAGCAATCCCAATCCAAGATTGCACATAATATTTACTTGGCAAATACAGCTAGTTCACTCTGATAGAGACTACCTTGGCCATGGCAATAACTGTCACAAGGCAATCAGCTGCTTTGATCCATTCTAAATTAGCTTGCAGTCCTTGGTGTCATATATTTACAAATATCGATTTCTGTGGTCCTTCCAGTACTTGTAGTACTTTGGAAATCTTTTTTCCTTTTGCCCTCATTTTTCAGAGGTTTTTTAGGAATTCTTAGGATTTTTGGACCTTATTATGCTTGTTTGGCTTTTGGATTAGCTAAGGTAGAAGCTGTCATATAAGCCTTATTGCCAGCTTATTTTTTTGTTGAGATCTCCTGTCTCATGAATGGACTGGTCAGTAGCTAATCATATTGGGGGCAGTCAATTAAGGGGAACCATACTAAGAAGTACATTACCAATGTTTTCTCAGTTAAATGGCTTGCAGATATTTGTACCCATTTCTTTGTTTATATCTGAGGTTACAGTTATTTGAACAAAGTAAATGACTGTAATGCATACACTCAGTCCTTTAGGCTTTTGTAGATTGAAATGAATGTTGGTGGCAATTGTATTAGCTGTTTTCTTGTTTAAGTGATGTAGACATTGCTTTTTCCAACACAAATTGATGTCATCCTCATAATGCAATGGTTCCTCCTTGTCATCTTCAATGCAGTCCATATATACATAAACCATTTCTTCACAACATCTACCAACATGTGAACTGCAGTAAGATCAAGTATGTTGTTGATTAGTTCAAACTATTCAATTCTTCTTTATCTCTACACATGCACCTATCTGCTTGATCTGATAACATGTTATTGAACATGTTGTGTACTTTGTCTATAACCTCTTGCATTGCTTCAACAAGGGCTTGCTTGCTTGGTATTCCCCGTCTACTATCATAAAATACTTAAGAAAGGAGTATCACCCTTGTCCTTGAGGATTGGCTTATTTAGTAGAATCCTGTACATAATCCTAAAATTGTATGTAGGATCTCATCTCTGATTATAGAGAGGATGCTTTTACATGATCCATTAGACTTTTTTCACTTGCGCATAGTTGAGTCCATTTTTGTGTGTTTTGAGGAGTTTTCAGGAATGAACCTTACTACTGGTCTGTGATATAAAGCCCTTTATTTAGCATCTTTTGGATTCATAGTTGATAGTATCTGGCAACTACAATAAGGGACTTACAAGAAGATTTGGTTGTCTTTTGATGAAAAATCTTGTGGAGGTTACTTCATCAACTGTGATTGTTGTAGAAGGACAAAGTTTGATATCAAAGTAACAAAGGACAATCATTGCACTATTCTATTATACCATGAAAATGTAATTAGGGAGGATAATAAGAGGAAATTACAATGAAAGATAGTATTCACTACAAATGGGGTTCATTCTAGCAAGTAGAGTACTTGCTTCATAAATCAGAAAACCTACATCATGCCTTGACCCTGCCCATAAGTATGATCTTAGGCACTAGTACAATATGCAATTTGGCATTGTGGGAGAAAGGGGTAGGTTTGGGGAATATGCCAATCAGGTCCTTGAGTAAGCAGTTACAGAATCTAAAAAGAGAAATTAGAATTGCCCCAAGAGGCTCAGAGCTCATGGGGAGGCTGGGTGGGAAAATACAAAAACTAGGGCCCTAATAAAATGAATCGATCTGATGGAATTGATGCTCAGATTTTTATCAGGTCGTGCTGGTAGAGATATTCTGATCCCACTTGCTTAAGGTGCTACATAATGGGACAACAAAGGTCTGGCCTCTGTGTATACTTTCTAATCATCTGTCAATAGTCCATTCAGCCTGACCTTCATCTGCCTTCAAGGTTCTCTATTGTTACTTTGTATGAACAAAGATATTATTGCCATGAGATTAATGCACTCTCAGGGATATATTATATACCTTATCACTGTAGGTGTGCACATCATTTGGAAGATAATTCAAGTGTATCTTGTGTTCTATAGGAGAATTACCAAAGTGGACATGGACACAATTAATTTAGTCTGTTGTGTGTCAAAAGGTTTCTTCTGTGTCCAAATGTATTGCATTTGTTGAGTCTAGGTATTTTCCAAGTACTGTAATTTGTCAATATATTGTAACCTATACATGCTGGAGCCAGGTTTAGTCTGACATTGGGTTTGGATTCTACAAGCATTCTTCTATGTTTTATGATGTTTTAAGATGTTTGTAATAATCATGTCATGCACCAGCAAGGGGTGTATTCCAGAATGTGGCACATTCCAGGATGAAAAATAATGACAAGACCACCAAAACTTATTCAAAGTGTCTCAAAAACCTGGGGTCAAAATATTAATCACTTCATTGCACAGAAGTCACAGATCTTATCATGTTGTGCCTTTGCCTATTTGTGTCTGAATGGGGTTGAAGTTCTACCACATTTGAATATGATTCAACTGCAACAAATCATTCAAACAATCAATTCAACATCTTCTATCTTACAGGATCTTAGTCACACGTTACAATAATATCCATGTCAATAGTCATCCCAAAAGCATATTATTTGACCAGATTGGTATTCACACCCTCCTTTGTTGATCAGAACACAACAACAACTATTCCCTATTAATAGCAGCAAATCTTCTTTTTATGACATCACAGCAAGTCTTAGTTTCTAGAATACTCCTTCAAATATTTTTAGTTGTACCACATGTTACTTCCTGCACTGGACCACTGCAATCCACAGCCATTGTCAGCTATAGCAATGCAACACTTCAGATTACCAACAACTAAATAAGAACTTTCTTCAACATCCAAATGATGATGAGTATTACAGTTTTTAGGCCTGTGTTTAGGCTTCTTTCTCTTAATTCATTCTCTCTCATGCCTGGGTAACCTCCTTCCAAAATATCTGCATGCTGCATGAAAAACAACAGAAATGCTGTATCATGGAAATATTTATGATATGCATAACCACAGCAAGCATACTAAATGCAATAGCTTCCATAATAATCTTTGTCAGCAACAAATATTTCCAATCTTACAGGACAAAGACAATTCTTGGCACCTTAAGGTTCAAAAGTGACTTCTTTGCAGCAGATTTCCATATCTGAATCTCAGGTGGCATAAGTAAATCTAGAATTTCAACTTCATAGTTAAAATGACATTCCATCATGTCACAGCAGTATTGGTCTCAGCATATTATGTCATCAAATAAAAGCAAGTCTTGGATGAAAGACTTTTATTTACTTCTTGTCTGGAAGATGATATCTTTGAGACCAGACATAATGGTGTACAACTTGATAAAGTAGGAATTGACTGAGTGGCAGAAGGAGGTTCAACATCTGTGATATATATTTCCAAACAAATCATTCTGAATACGTAATCCTTAGATTTTTTTATGGCAAATGGTTGCAACGCGTGTGTTAAAAACTAAACACAGATAAAGCAAAGCATGTAGTTTGCGAGGGCCTCTGGCTTAGATTTAGATTGACAATAACAACAATCAAGATAATAATGTAAACAGATTCGATCAACGACAGCGGCAGCAATTGAGACTACAGTACCAAATCTTAGTCAACTACCTAGTACTAATGGCATGTCACAAGAGTCTGAGGTCCACTGCATACATGACTGCAATGAGGAACGTTTTCGATTTGTATAGGTAGATGCCTACCAACCCATCATCATAATTTATTTGCTGCTTGATATTAATGATTTACCTTTTAGTTGTCTATTCGTCCCAATCAAATCGAATCAAATACTAAAATATACACTTAAAGAATTTGTCATTACGAATGAACAGGAAAAATTGTGTTGAACAGAAGAAGCAATATGGAATCATACGCGATACAATATATCATCGGCCATATAAATCTTTCCATCTTCGTGTAAAGTCCTTGCAACCCTAGCGATCAGTTCTCTATCCTCCACGTCATCACATACTTCGACAATTTCAATACCATCATCGAGAGAAGTATCAACTTCCTCAAAAACCCTTGCCATCAATTTAGACACATCATCTGGTGCAGATGACGAACCGACGTCGTCAAGAGGCTTGTCCTCAACGCGTGGGCGTTTGGTACTGTTGTCTTCAGAATCGGATACTTCTCCATCGGTATTGGATAAATCGTCAATCTTTCGTTTGTCTTTCGACAAAGAACTGTCGTCTAGGACTTGAGTGTTTTCGTGATAAAGCGCAAAGCTGAGGATATCCATTGCAGCGGCTACATCTGTATCAGCATCAACTTCATTACTAAGACGAGCCTGTCAAGAATGATTTGAATCCAGAAAACAGCAGCCAGACATTAATTGTTATCATTTCAAGCAATGCACAGCAAAAAGTATGATGGAACTCACCTTAGCGTGAGCACTCGCGAGACGAATAATTGTTTCCAAACTACGTGCCGTCACAGGCAATGTCCTCTCATCTTGCCGACTTCTCATCTCCGCATACCTACCGGCAATACATTCCCTCGCTTCGTCAGTGAGCCTGGGAGTAAACTTATGTTTTGCAAAGTGAAGGTATTTTCGCAAGAAGTCATGCTGCAGTACATCATCTGAGTGGGGGTCTTCATCCTCGCGACCTGGGCGAACGCCAGACGAATTGGCAGTGTCGTATCTGGACCGTTGCCAAATGGAGTGGGCTTTGGATATTGCGTTGTTGGCACCATCATCGTTTTCATCTTCGGAGGAGTCGTCATCATAATCGCTATCATGACCAGCACTTCCACCGATACTCTGGTATCGGTGGCCACGAATCACGTGAGCTGCAATACTCCTGTCCGAATCGGGGTCCAACTGATCCAAAACAACGAACAACAAATCAAAACGGCTCAACAAAGAGTCCGGCAGCCCAATATTTTCTTGAATCCTCTTCTTCCGATCATACTGTCCATACACTGGGTTTGCTGCTGCAAGCACTGAACACCTTGCATTCAAGCTTGCATGCAGCCCGGCCTTCGCAATAGTTACAGTTTGCTGTTCCATTGCTTCGTGAATCGCCACTCGATCATTCTCTCCCATTTTATCAAACTCATCCACACAGACCAATCCCCGATCTGCCAATACCATGGCTCCAGCTTCCAGGCGCCTCTCCTTCGTCTCCGGATCAGAGGTCACAGCAGCCGTCAAACCAACACCGGAAGAACCTTTTCCGGTAGTAGAAATAGCCAAAGGGGCAATGGACATGGCCGCTCTCAAGAGTTGACTCTTCGCCGTACTTGGATCTCCCACCATCAAGATGTTGATATCTCCCCTTAAGTGTGTCCCGTTCTTCAAGTTCTTCTCGCATCCACTCAACAATTGCAACGCCAAGGCCTTCTTAATCACATCATGCCCATGAATAGACGGACAAATACTCCTCCCGAGAATATCCAAAATATCTTTCCTCTTCGCCAAACTCCGGATCATCCGAATATCTTCTGTATCAAACACCAGGCCACTCGAATCCCGCCCCAAAATCTTGACATCATTGACAAGGACCACTGTCTTGAACACTCCCGAAGTCGAAGTCTGCCCCGACGACGCCGTAGCCAGGGCGCGAAACACCCCCGTAATCTGGACACGATCTCCAGGTTTCATCCTATCCACCAAATCGTGTTCGAGAACCAACTCAACACTTCGAGGCAATTGTCCCATGGGAGCCTTCTCGGGCATTTCTTGTAGTGTGATAGTTTGGTAGTCTTTGAAGACGCTGAGTCCAAACTCTGTTTCGAGCGGGTGGCCATCCTTGTTTTTGGTGGGATACGCAGTGGACGTGATAGTAACCCGCTTATCGGGGAGTTCGTTCCCAGTGGAATCCAGAGCGGGGAGACCTAGTTGAGGGTCAGTGGCATCGACGTAGGTGCGGGATTCGTGTGTATTTGTTTGAGGGCAATAGTGGACTGATTTGACTAGTTTTGGTTTGATGGAGGATACCTGGGATGTTTTAAATGTTGGTGAACATATAAAGATTAGAATGAGAGCGATTTAGAAAATAAAGCAGAAAAGCCTGAAACAACGTAAACCTGACTCGACCAGCTAAAGACAAAGTAAAAAAGGCCAGAAGAGTCACTCGACTACTTGGCACGACGATACAGTTGCAAAAGAATTGGAAGACAGAGTCAAAGCAAACTGATCAAAGATTCACAATACAATGAAATGCAAACTTGTGTGACAAAGCAAATTAAGTACAAATCAGCCCAAATATCGCAAACAGAAAATCAATCGAACAAATTAAAACGCTAATCCCAAGTAAGAGAGGAGCAAAAGAAGATAGCAACTAAATGACCCAGTCGAAATGGATAGACTGGATTTATGAAGGTTGACCAACTGCAGATTGCAAATAGAGCCAAAGCGGAAAGAAATCAAAGAAGATATTCCAACTCGAAGTTCGACAATGTAGTTCCTGCCGGCTCAGACAAACAAAGCCGCTGAAACACCTCGAACAACATGATTACAAACAAGTCAATCTTAAAACACGAACCTTCACGGCCACCCCTTCCACGCAAATCAATCTCCTCAAACTCCCGCTCGCCAACTCTCTAGGACTCATCGGCCGACTGGCCACCGGTCCCCCCAAAGCCACCTTGACCTTGACGTCGTTCTTGTCGTAACCCGGCCTCTCTTCCATGGCCACATCGTGTGCTGATGCCTCGAGCGCCCGTAAATGGCGGAGGGGGTCGCGAATGAGGGAATTGACGAGGCGGGGGTCGAAGGAGCGCAGTTCCGTGAGGGGAATACGGAAGCGAGGGTGGTCGGGGATGGTCAAA
>JACCDI011267626.1_pt1 | contig 10212 bp, 7 predicted proteins | sample 7442791 | NCBI WGS metagenome assembly JACCDI01 (sample SAMN15323434, study PRJNA562643) | freshwater metagenome | isolation source: river surface water | place: USA:Blue River Watershed | collected 2017-08-15
AGCAACAGTACCCCTGGCCCATTTCCTTACTTCCTTTGGGCCTCAAGGGATCACCTTTTCATCCATCACTGCATCAGGCTGTCACTCTCCTTGGAATGAATTTAGGATTCCTCTATTTGGAAGTCTCCACTTGGTTACTCTGTGCAGCAGGGGCCATGGTCCTTCTGGTTGCCAATGTTGATACTGATACATCTTACAATTGCTTGAATAGTGGTGATCTGACAAAAAGTTCCAGTTTCCTAACCTCACTACTGATTCTATCACCAAAAAATTCTCCATGCACATGCTCCATACGGCCTATTGCCTCATCCCCAGTCACATGGATCTTCAGCAATACCTTCCCACCCTCTCACCATTCTCCTTGGAATTCATGGTGGTTGATGTCCACTGCCAATTTGGACAGTTGGGCCTCTAGAGTAAAGGTGTGACACAGTCCAATTATGTGCTAGTAACTTTCTCATGTTTTTGCCCCTCCTTTGTCTCTTTTCATTCTCTTAGTTGTACCTAGTAAGGTAGTGGTACAATGAGCAAATATCTGAAGTGGTTACACCACTGTAGGTAACATGCAATGGAGGGGTGTGATATACACCATTGCAGTTGTCTCAGTATTCTGCCAGCTAATTGCAAAGAATGACAAATTATGTGATTTTGTCCAACTCACATTAATCCTACCCACCTGACCCCTTCCAATCCCCACTGTCACTTTGGACAGCTGGGCATCTGGATGCAAGGTGTGGCACAGTCTAATTATGTGCTAGTAACTGTCCCACCTCTCCTGCTTTTTCTTTTCTTTGTTGTGCCTAGTAAGTAGTACAAATGAGCAGGTCTCTGAAGTTGTTACACCATCCATATGGATGATGTATTGCCTTCTCGATATCTGTGATGCAGAATCTAGAACACCACAACTTAGAAAATTATTGGAAGTTTTCATTTTAATCTGGCTATAGATATTGTAAAATGACACTTAGCAACAGAGCCAAGGGCCAAAAATCTGATGGGTTTATGTGGTATGTTGTAGAGGGGGAAAATATTCTAGTAGTTCTTTATTGCCATTTTGTAGAATGCTGCAACAGAAACATGATTACTATGTCTTCTTCTGTTGTATGTCATTAGGATGGATTTTGCTGTATAAATACATTATTATTTAGTACCATACAATATGACACAATATGATTTGTAGGTACCATATGATGAAATACAATACAGATATGGGATTTGTGTTGTCTGGATAACATTGTGAAATCTGTTTTTCCCAAAGTGGGTAGTATATTGTATGGTAAAAGTAGTGAAATCTGTACCTGACTGGAAGAAACATACTATTACTATACAATATATGCTCTAATGATAAAAATTTATTTCAATAGTCTTTGCATCATGTCATATGATGTCATCAGTGCAACACATCCACATACCAACTAAAATATGCAGAAAAAGTCTTTCATGAATGGAAAGAAATTACCAAACTTACTCCCACTCTGATAAAACTGTTCTAACATAAAGATTTTAAGTGTTCAGTAAGTCATTCTACCTAAATGAATTAGTGAATTGATGATACTACTCTTCTGTGGAAAGAATGAATCACTGCGTCAACTGAAAACTGATTTTCAAAAATACTACTTACTTTGTATCACAATTAATTGAATTTGAATGTTATTTCCTCCATTTGCAGCGTCATTCCAGTATGAAATATAATGCATCATATCATGTCAAGTATAGATTGCCTGTATTGACAGTCCTTAAAATAAGATGAAGACTGTTTGATCAAGTTTCAACTACCAAACCTTTTTTACCTATCTAAGTATACCTTTACCTATCTAAGTATATATTGAGTTGAGCTGATGGATGGTTTTCATTAATCAAAAGAATTTTGAGAGGTTTTTTAAGCAGCACCTATAATAGTTTTGGTGCATCATAGACCAACTGTACAATTTCATACAATTCTATGTGTCCAATATTAAAGAATGATTTACACAATAAAAATTATACAGCACTGCTACATTGTTGGTGTACATCAGCATAGTTGGCTTCACAGTACAATCTGATACTATACTCTACATATATCTAACAATACATATGATGTATTTCCAAAAACTCAAGGTACTATACCAGTTTCTCACTTCACTCTAAACTGAGCACATGGATACATAAGCTAAAAAGCTTGTAAGACTGATTCATCATTATTTAGAAATGATTCGTAACATATATCTGACATTTGTGGCTGCACCAACCACATGATTTTTCTCCAATACCTCTCAAAGCATGGGAAATATTTGGCAATATTGCAAACCACAGTTCAGCAACATAGTTAAGACTGTCAGCTACAACATTCACAATGTGATTTTTGTCTGATTCTGTCTGTGAGTCAAGATATGGATGATTCCATATGGAAGGCCCATTATTTGATGCATTTTAGACCACATGATTGATTACAATTTTATACTAGTATCAACTTCTGTATGACACTGGTATATATTTTGTTTGTGTTTTTAGTCATGATCCCGAAAGGATAAAAATGTGACACTCTACTAGTAGAATAAATCTATAATGACCTATAAAGTGACAAACAAGGACAGTTCTTTTGACAATCCTTGATAATTAGAAATGATCTGTTTGAACCAATTCCAACCAGCTACTCATGTAAGAAGAGCTCAAGTCTCACTCATGCAGAATGTATTTTCCAGGGACTTTTCAAGGAGGATCCAAGGTGGCTGTGGTTCATTTTTGACTTGTCTTAGATCTTTGTATGCATTCTTTGTGTAATATACATTGCGTACAAAAAGTCTCAATCACCCTTTGGTTGAAAAAATAAGTTTATGTATTTCATTTTAGACCACACAATTCAATAGTTTTATACAGGTCCTAACTTCTTCATGACACAAATTTACATATTTTGTTTTTTAGTCATGATCATGGAAGCATAAAAAGCAGGTAGTACTGTACTAATAGTATAAAACTATTGCAACCCACAAATCGTCAATCATGGACAGTTCAAAAAAACAATCCTTGAAAATTAGAAATGATCTGTTTGAAAGGATTCTAACTATCCAAACTTCTTTTCTCAAGTATCAGACCTGAAGTCTAGCTCATCAGAGTCCTTGCTCATGCAAAACATATTTTCCAGGGGCTTTTCAAGTAGCATCCAAGGTGACTGAGGTTCAATTTTGACCTGTAATAGAACTTTGCATGCTTTCGGTCTATATTATATATGTTGCTTAAAAAAATTTTGATTACCACATCGTTTTCAAAACTAAGAGTGAACTTCTACATGACTAAGAATAAAAAAGTTGTAATTAACTAAATTGTCAGCATTGGCCTCATCCACTTCATCAATCTCACTCTCCACCCTTGTCCTACTGATGTGATGTTATTGAAGTTCCCCTCCCTGTCACTACAGAAGCAATGATTATTAAATCCCCACATTTATTGTCTTTATTAGTGCACGCAAGAGGATATGCAAATATAGAGGGACACAAATTGCCACTAATCAATGAGTTGTATTGATTTGGACACAATTCTATGGTGGATTAGGCTTTTGGCATTTTCATGGATGACTATATTGGGATCCAACCAATGGCACCTGTGATGGAAAATATTTGAGCCATAGCTCATTTCCTTGCCAATATTCTTCCTTTCTTCCTCTGTTGTTCTTACTATGTATGCTATATGCTATAGTATTTCAAATTTAATTGATGCTATGCTATGCTATTCTATGCTAAGCTCTCATATTGGGTACTATGCTACATCATGCAACTATGCCATGACATTTGATGCTTTCATTCTACTGGTTTGTTGATTCTTCAACAACATTTGATGTCACACTACAGCAGCTATAATATTATACAAAAAATTTTAAATAATATGATATTGTATGTATGTTCATAAGTGCATTACAACATTATGTTACTGTTACCTACATATATAATGATAATTCATACTTACCATTACACTATATTGTATTATTTTGAAACCTTGATTTGCTAATAGTTTGCTGTACTACCACTCATTTTCAACATCAGCATTCCCTAACAAGTAAGAAAATTCTTGTACAGATATTATCACATTGAAATATTTTGATTTATTTTATTGAGAACCAAGGTAAGCAAACAATTTATTGTCCCATTTTTCTGTGCAACTATCATTGAAATTTCAATGGTTTTAATACTGAAAAGTATTTTTTTATATGTCTTTATTCGAATTCATTCAGTCTACAGAAATCAGAAGAATGTGAAAATAAGGATCAATACTAAATTGTACTACTACTTCCAACAATGTTTAGTCATAATGTGTGAAAATAGAAAGAAAATTGTTGAGATATGCTTCTTTGAATGCTTCTTGGTGCTTACTGTCAGATGCTAGTTTTACTCAGTCTTAATAACACATAACACCATGTGTTCATGACGGCCCTAAGCCCCCATGGCTCCGTGCCAGAATGCCTCACAGGCTGTAACATCCCGGCCAAGTCTACCTTACCAGAGGAAAGCACTCACAGAGGCTCACCCCAGAGACACGGCTCATTACCTAACGGAACCCAAAGGAAATGTCCGGAATAGAGAGACAACGTTTTCACGCTATCTAACCATCCCGGACTGGGGATCTGCGGACTTAACCACTGGTTCGGCTTACATACAAATCCGGTTTGACCCAGAACAAGCCTTTTGGCCAGTGTGAACAATCACATGGTATATTGCACAGGAAAACAGACCTAAACTGTTCCCTAAGGTAACTACCCAGCCCAGTTTTCCGACATGCGCGGTCATTCCTGTATGATTCAGGCTAAGCTCCTCTATCGCCGGCTCTTACCCTAGGACAGCTTTAATGCTGCCTCCCTGTTCACTGCATACATCAGACCATTACTGTTAGAATGGTGTAGAATCCATATTTAGATGACTTTCTGGGCAAGATACCAAAAGGGAACATTTAATATGGACTTTTACTATTGTTATCATGTTCTACGGCAAACCTACAGAGATCTGTACGAATACATGTTGACACTTACTAACACAAATAAATTGTATTGAATCATGGACAAATTACTATTGTTACTATCTATTCTATCACAAAAACCATAATATAAATAGATCTAGCAATCCTATGATTTATTAAATTTACAGATTTTCTTCAATTGATGCGGACAGCAGAATCACAAGAATTTTACTTCAATTGCCTTCTCAATACTAATGACTCTCTATGATAGAAAATCAATATTTGAAATCTGATTGTAGGAAGGTTCACAATGAAAAAGAAAAGCTTAACACATCATTGCAAGAAACTAAAAAATGTTATGAGATGGAATTGTTGACAAATTATAGTAGGGGAAAAATTGACAAGAAAGTCAATTAATAGTTTTAACAAAGATTCAAATCAATTTATGTGAAAGAATCTTAATTTCTGTTATTTAGACATGTCAAATTCAAGCAAGGAAATTTTGAGCATGGATTAAGGCCAAGGGAAGTTTTTGCCGTATGATGACCAATTGTGAAATTGGTTAGTCAAAGGCAGTGATGAAAACAATTCCCGGAAAATTGTTTGGTACTTATGATTTATGTTGTACATCATAATCTTGTAAATTAGTGAGCACTTAAAATGTAATGGTTTTGATTTTTTGTTATAATTCAGTATACTATGCATTTTGACTACATAGAGGATTATTTTTAACATTGTGAGAGCTCCAGAAATTGCAGACACTAAGAACAAAAAAATCATACAGACCCTTACATGCATGAAAGTGTAAAAATTGTTGTCATGCACACATGTTAATGAATTTAAAATCAATGATCAGGAGAATGTAATAATCCATAGATGCAATTCTGTTTTTCTGTATTAAATTTTATGACTGTTTGTAAATAACTTTTGTCATTGTTGTTTGCAATTATTAATAGAAAAGCGTTGAAGCAATTGTGAAGAAAATTTTTGAACATTGAGCAAGAAGAAAAGGAGTAATGGACAAATCAACCCTCATAGCCAGCATAATACAACAAGGCCTTAATTGGAAGGAAAATTGTCTTGTATTCTGATAACTGGATTTGAAAGGGAAAAGAGTTATAGAGAGATTAGGATGGTTCTAATAGTCACAATGAATTCCAATTCTGTTGACAGGGCATGCATCACAGGATGGAACAAATTTAATTCTCAAAGTAACATGTTTGCAACATTTGCAACATTTGCAACATTTGCAACATCAAATTTTTCAATAAAAGACAATTCAGATGATATTTACAATCCCAAGTTGCATGGCATGATTACAAAAGACAGCTCAGGTAAAGTGGCTGTATTGCCCTTCTTGCTGTTTGATTGGGGGGTTGATTTAACTAGGCTACTTGAGATTCAATTGGAGCAAATCTATATTTCATTTAAATAGAATAACTATACTTCAGTGAAACAAAATCTGTAAAAATGTAGTGTTAAAATTCAATCAATACATCAACAATCTTGAACTCAAACATTTGCATGGAATCAATGCTATTGAAACTGAAACATTGTCAATTGATGTTGAAAGTATGGTAATTGTGATGACATGATTGTTGTCAATCAAATTGGTACATGAAAAGGTGGAGATTGTAATGTCTAACTTAAGGCATTAAGATTCATTGGGTAACAATTCAAACAACATTGCGTTTACAAAAGGAAGTATATCTGTTGACATTATTTTTGAATTTATACAAATAAACTTTAATATTGTGCCCTTGTTGTTCAATTCCAATTGAATAGTGAAATAAATATTACACATTGATAATTGTATCCTCTATATTCACCAACAGAATAACATCAACGTGATTCTGCATGGCACATGAATGTAAATGAATGTTATCTTTTAAATTACAACAATTGAAATTGGTACCCAGTTCTGAGTTGCTTGAGGAAATTAACTGAGTTGTTTCATTACCATACATGTTTCCTACTAATATTGTTGCAAACAAATATTTAATTGTGTGACTTAATGCTGTACAGTGCCTGTTGATTTTGTTGGGAAAATAAATTCTCTCTGAAAGAAGTGTGTTAGTGTTCATAAATTGTCAGTGATCATGCTCACACAATGGTGAAGTCCTAAATACACTTGATTAGACAAATCTGGTAAGTTGTACTAAATTTTATACCAATATCTTACACAGTAAAATATTGCAACATATAGGGGTATTACCTCTTCTTTTTGGTAATATCAAGCAAAACCATGGTAAGAATAATTTCACTCTAAATTTATGGTAACAAAATTATTAACTAACAACATGGAGCCCAAGATGATGTTTTGAGGACATGATCTTTGTCAAAGAAAGTTGAATGATCAAAATTTTTCATGGTATTGGTGAACCATTGCATATTTATAAAAGTTTCCTTTTAATATGATATACTTGTTGAAGGATAAATTGTTTTTCTAATACATGATTGCATTCATACAATGCTTTGTCAAATAGTTGCTGAACAGAATCAATAATGGATTAATAGGGGCTCCAATTTGGTGATTAAATGAAATTAGAGTGGATCTAGACTTTCATATTGTCAGAATATGCACAACTTATTTGATACAAATAAACTATTGATCCATCCATGACTTGAAAATTGAAAACTTGATTTTTGTTCTTTCTGCAAATAGTGATTTGTTGCGATTGGTTCTCTTGTCTAATGATTTGTATTAAAAATGCTGTAATATATAGCTTCAAAATGGTCTAATAACAAATGATGTTGAACCTTATTGGAGTTTGATTATAAGTACTCATGACATATATGATTAGAGTAAACTGTTAATATGTTCCATAAGTAAATGAAGTCCTTTTTTGAAAATTTCAATTAAGATTAAAGTCAGTGATGAACCAATGCAACTTGCACTTTGATCTGATCTATTAAAAACAGAGGATTGATAGAGAAGAAAGTTAATAATCAGATCATTTATGTCAGAATCAACAATACTGTTCTACTTGATTGTGAATGGCTTTGTCTGTACCCGATATGTTCTCTAATGCAATCTGGACATGACATATTCACCATGTATGACCCAAAACATTCCTGCAAAAATTATTTAATGTTTCAAACTTTAATTATGATGTGATGTATCAAAATAAGTTAGGAAAGAGAGTGACAACACAATGGCAAAAATTATCTTTTCATTTATCCTCATTATTGGCAAAAATGGAGTTCATAGAACAATCTAAATATTTCATATAACAATTCATCACAGACAAAATAAAAAACTCCCAAGGATGTCATTTGCAAGATGGAAAGAAAAACATGACCATACCTCTTTGTTTGATTTGGTCTACTCATAAAACATATTTCAATATTTCAGCTCTGTTTCATTGGCTTTTCACTGATACCGTAAAGAAAATAATTATTGGTAAATTGAGTTTTTGAGTAGAAAAGATGAGAGTGGGAGAGATAGATAAAAAGAGGAACTATTTGTATTGTTCATGGATTGAGCAAAACTTCATAGTTTCCTTTTGGAAAACATGATGGAGGTGGCTTTGAGTGAATATATTTTAAATTTTCAAGAAGGAAGAAAAGTGAAATACTACCTCTTCATTTGCTCATACCTTCTCTCAGATGAAGTGAGATGCAACTAAAAATTTCACACAGTATTGTAAATTTTTGTGTCCCCACTCTCATTGTTTCCTTTGTCTAGCTCTAACCATCTGTTGGAATGATTGCACAAAAGGAGAAAGGAAAAATTGTTTCTAAACTCTAGAAAATTAGAGAAGAACACTACAAAATTATTGTGCAATGGAAGTACATGGGACAACAGGGGGAAAATCAATTAATTTCGTTGTTTGTTTTTCAATCATTGCTATCTTTTCCAATCTCATTGCTAACAAGCCATCCCAGTTTTGATGGTCACTTTGAATTTTATTTCTTTGAATTTGTCTGAAAAGAGAGAGTAATGGCAATCATCAATTCAGCCAAGGTTGGAATGATATCTTATTTGCCTTTACTTCGAGTATCGAATCTTTTTCTTATCTAGACTCAAAAATTGAAGATTTTAGATCCAAAGATATAGTTTGAAGATTCCGAACATATACCTTGTTTATTGATCTATTCATGATATATCTTATACCTGAGAAAGCGTGAATTATTTCTCAGTAAGTTGAAATGGGTCATAAAATCTGAAACTGTCTATTTAGCACATCTATTTCATAATTTCACTACCTTTTTAGCTTTTGAGCTATTTTTTGACTGTTTCATATTTGGAGTACTACAAGAGGATATGAGCCTACAGATCTTGGTTCCTCTTGTGCGCCTTTCTGTTATATGTACATTGCCCAGGATTTTATCCAGTGATCAAGGGTGTCGTGGATGTGCCCATTACCATCAATAATATGATTTTTTATATTCTGATTCCAGTGCTGCTACACATACTGGACATATCTACAATGCTAGTGACTCCATTTACAATGTCTGATCAAGAATAAGACCTATCTAATCAACTGAATTCTATTAGTCCTATTGAGCAAGCAATCAAGCAAGCCTACTTTAACCATCAAAATGAATTCTGCTCAATGGATCATCTTCTACTCAAGCCCAAGAATCTCCAAGTAATCCAAGTTCCATACCACTCTTGATCTCTTCAAAATGTCAAGAGATTAACAAAACCCATGATTTACCTTGTGATTTGACTTTGGAATGTCATGGATCTACCTTTTATGTGCCAGTTACCATGATTAACCTTTCCAATCAACTTCCCTCCAATTAATCTGGCATCCCAGCCAAGAGTAGTTTTTTGTCGTCCAACAGTCCCTCCTCCCACAGAGCATGATCAAGTAGTTGTCAAGAAAGAAACAGGGGAGATGAAGTCTTATTTGAAAATGACAATGTAATGACACTGTCATTATGGAACAAAAGGGGGTTGTTGTTAAAATCCCAAGAAATGTGGGATGTTTGGTGACATTTTTGATTTTTTGTATCAGCATTATGAGACAGGCGTGTTATATGCCCACACCACATGACTGCTGTTCTTGCTTTTAATTTTTTTATTTTTGTAATAGTTTAAAATTTACTAGTCACAAAGAAATACATTCTACAACCCAGGACCACCTCTCTTCCCTCATGATCTTGTGATCCATAAAAACAACTGCCATCACAGCTGCAATGACAATGGGCTCAGCCATCCAACATGGCAGCAGTTTCTCTCACAACAGACCATTCTGGCAATTGTGGCTGCACCAATGGGTGCTCCCCCAAAGCAATAATGCTAGCTTATTTGTTTGTTGCCAGGGGTGGGGAGGCATC
>JACCDI010877715.1_pt1 | contig 10211 bp, 8 predicted proteins | sample 7442791 | NCBI WGS metagenome assembly JACCDI01 (sample SAMN15323434, study PRJNA562643) | freshwater metagenome | isolation source: river surface water | place: USA:Blue River Watershed | collected 2017-08-15
CGTGGCGTCGCCCAGCTGCGCCGCAATCGCTCTCGCAATGGCGCGCACGCGCTCCACACGCTCACCCTGCGTGCCCAGCTTGTTGTGGTACACGACCTTGGACAGGCCTTCGACGCGCGATTCGAGCGTCTTCTTGCGGTCCTGGTCAAAGAAGAACTTGGCATCGGCCAGACGCGGGCGCACCACGCGCTCGTTGCCGCCAATCACAGCACTCGCATCGGCCGGGCTGATGTTGCTCACCACCAGGAACTGGTGCGTGAGCTTGCCGGCCACATCCAGCAGCGGGAAGTACTTCTGGTTGGCCTTCATCGTGAGGATGAGGCATTCCTGCGGCACGCCCAGGAACTCCTTCTCGAACTGGCACAGCAGCACGTTGGGCCGCTCCACCAGCGCGGTGACCTCGTCGAGCAACGCGTCGTCCTCGATCGGGTGGACGCCGCCGCCGACCTTCGCGGCTGCTTCGGCCAGCTGGCGCGCGATCTCGGCGCGCCGGGCCTCGAAGCCGGCGATCACCGCACCCTCGCGGGCCAGTACGTCGGCGTAGGCATCGGCATCGGGGATCGTGACCACGGCCTGCGCCGCCTCGAAGCGGTGGCCGCGGGTGGTGTTGCCGGCGGTCAGGCCCAGGGCGGTGACGGGCACCACCCGTGCGCCATGCAGCGCCAGCAGCGAGTGCGCCGGCCGCACGAACTTCACGTCCGTCCAGCCGTCGACCAGCTGGTAGGTCATCACCTTGGGAATCGGCAGCTTGGCGATCGCCTCGGCCAGCGCCTTCTGCAGGCCCTCGGCCAGCGTGGCGCCGCGCGCGGTGCTTTCGTAGAACAGGGCCTCGGCCTTGCCGTCGGGCGCGCGCTTGAGGCCGGCCACCGCCGACGCGTCGGCGCCCAGGGCCTGCAGCTTCTTCAGCAGCGCGGGCGTGGGCTGGCCGGAAGCGTCCAGGCCCACCGAGACCGGCATGAGCTTTTGCGAGACGGCCTTATCGGCCGCCTGCGCGGACACGCCGGTGATGTGGGCGGCCAGGCGGCGCGGCGAGGCGAAGGGGGTCAGGTGGGCGCCGGCGTCAGCCAGGCCCTGGGCCTGCAGCTGCTCCAGCAGCACCGAGACGAAGGCCTGTCCCAGCTTCTTCAGCGCCTTGGGCGGCAGCTCCTCGACGAACAGTTCGACGAGCAGGTTGGCGGATTGCGTCATGGGGTCAGGCCGCCTTCTTGGTCAGTTCGGCCACCCACTCGCGCGGAGCCATGGGGAAGCCCAGGCGCTCGCGGCTGTCGTAGTAGCTCTGGGCCACGGCGCGGGCCAGGTTGCGGATGCGGCCGATGTAGGCGGCGCGTTCGGTCACGCTGATCGCGCCGCGCGCGTCCAGCAGGTTGAAGCTGTGGGCCGCCTTGAGCACCTGCTCGTAGGCCGGCAGCGCCAGCTGCTGCTCCATCAGGTGCCGGGCCTGCTTCTCGTGCGCGGCGAAGGCGGTGAAGAGGAAGTCGGCGTCGCTGTGCTCGAAGTTGTAGGCCGACTGCTCCTTCTCGTTCTGCAGGTACACGTCGCCGTAGGACAGGCCCTCGGTCCAGGTGAGGTCGTAGACGTTCTCCACGCCCTGCAGGTACATGGCCAGACGCTCCAGGCCATAGGTGATCTCGCCGGTGATGGGCTTGCAGTCGATGCCGCCCACCTGCTGGAAGTAGGTGAACTGCGTCACTTCCATGCCATTGAGCCAGACCTCCCAGCCCAGGCCCCAGGCGCCCAGCGTAGGGTTCTCCCAGTCGTCCTCGACGAAGCGGATGTCGTTCTTCTGCAGGTCGAAGCCCAGCGCCTCCAGCGAGCCGAGGTACAGCTCGAGGATGTTGGCCGGCGCGGGCTTGAGCACCACCTGGTACTGGTAGTAGTGCTGCAGGCGGTTGGGGTTCTCGCCATAGCGGCCGTCCTTGGGGCGGCGGCTCGGCTGCACGTAGGCGGCCTTCCAGGGCTCGGGGCCGAGGGCGCGCAGGAAGGTCGCGGTGTGCGAGGTGCCCGCGCCCACCTCCATGTCGTAGGGCTGCAGCAGGGCGCAGCCTTGCGCGTCCCAATAGGCCTGCAGCTTCAGGATGATTTGCTGGAAGGTGAGCATCCTCCGATTTTACGGGGGGCAGACGAGCTTTCCCGAGGGAAGCGACGGTCGTGGGCGGGCATGTCGGACGGGCTTCACGCGGCCCGGCCGCCAGGGCGACGCGCCCCCTGCGCCCAGACCCAGCCAGCCCCCAGCGCGCCCAGGCCCAGCGCCCACATCGGCCACAGGCCCCAACGGGCGGCCCAGCGGGCGAAGGGGGTCAGCCCCTCGCGGCCCTGCACCTGCCCCTCGAGCACGCCCCGCGTGGCGGGCGCCAGCGCGTGCGTCACCCGCCCCAGGTGGTCGATGACGACCGTGGCCCCGGTATTGGTGGCGCGCAGCATCGGCCGGCGCAGCTCCAGCGCCCGCATGCGGCTGATCTGCAGGTGCTGGGCAACGGCCACCGTGTCGCCGAACCAGGCGATGTTGCTCAGGTTGACGAGGATGGTGGGCGCCGCCGCCGGGTCGGCAAACCGCGCGGCCAGTTCCTCGCCGAACAGGTCCTCGTAACAGACGTTGGGGGCCAGCCGCTGGCCGCGCCACGAGAAGGAGGCCGGCGCCAGCGGCCCGCGGGCGAAGTCGCCCAGCGGGATGTCCATCATGCGGGTGAACCAACGAAACATCGGCGGGATGAACTCGCCGAAGGGCACCAGGTGGTGCTTGTCATAGCGGTACGCCTCGGCGCGGGGGCGCAGGCCCAGCACCGAGTTGGTGTAGCCCGCCTCGTAGCTGCCCAGGGGCAGGCCCACCAGCGCCGCCTGCCCGCGGGCGCGGACATGGCCGGCGATGTCGTCGAGGTAGCCCGGGGGCAGCGCATGCGGCAGCAGGGGCAGGGCCGTCTCGGGCGCCACCACCAGTTCGGCGCGGCTGGCCTTGAGCTGCTCGCGGTACCAGGCCAGGGCCTGCGGCACGCCGCTGCCGGGGCGGAATTTCTCGTCCTGGGGGATGTTCCCCTGCAGCAGCGCCACCGACAGGCCCTTGGCCGCATCGGGGTCCGCCACCGCCCGGTCGCCGGCCGGGGCCCCGCGCAGGCCTACGGCCGCCAGGACGGTGGCCACCAACAGGCCCAGGTACACCCCGGCCCCGCGTCCCTGCCGACGGGCGATGGCCTGCGCCATCAGCGCCAGCCACGCGGCCGCCAGCGCCGCGACGAAGCCGATGCCATACACCCCCAGCCACGGCGCGAGGGTGGCCAGCGGCCCGTCCACGTGGGCATAGCCGCCCGCGGCCCAGGGAAAACCGGTGAACCAGCGGCCCCGCATCAGCTCGGCCAGCAGCCAGGCCCCGGCGAAGGCGAGCGCGAAGCCGGGCCCGGCCACCCTGCCCCATTCAGTCGGTCGGACGGCCAGCCATCGGGCGGCCGCAGCCGCGGCGGCGTAGTACAGGCCCAGGGCGGACGCCAGGGCCAGCACCGCCACCGCCGCCAGCGGCGCGGGCAGGCCGCCATAGACATGCATGGAGACGAAGAGCCACCACCAGCTGCCCGCCAGCCAGGCGAGCGCGAACGCAAGGCCGCACAGGGCGGCCTCCCGCACGCGGGGCGCGCGCAGCAGCAGGCCGGCGAGCAGGGCCAGCGAGAGACCCTGCAGCCACCAGGCGGGCTGGCCGCTCCAGGGTCGCGCGATCGAGAGCGCCTGCAGGCCGCCGGCCAGCAGGGCGAGGAGGGGGAGCATCGGCGCGGATCGGGACACGGCAGCGACCACGGCCCGCCGGCGCCTCAGGCGGCGTCGGCGCGATCGGCCGCCGGCGACACCTTGAACCAGCGCACCGCGCCGCCCTTGGTGTGCAGCACCACGAAGTCCAGCCCGCCGAGCCGGGCCCGCTCGCCGCGCTTGGGCACATGCCCCATCTCGTGGGCGATCAGGCCGCCGATGGTCTCGAAGCGAGGCTCGTCGTCGCCGGCGTCGCTGGGGGTCAGGCGCACGCCGAAGGCCTCGTTCACGCGCTCCACGCTGGTGTCGCCGCTGACGCGATAGGTGCGGTCGGCCAGGCCGAAGATGTCGCCCTCGTCCTCGACCACGTCGAATTCGTCCTCGATCTCGCCGACGATCTGCTCCAGCACGTCCTCGATCGTCACCAGCCCGGCGACGCGGCCGAACTCGTCGATCACCACCGCCAGGTGGTTGCGGTTGCCCCGGAATTCGCGCAGCAGGTCGTTCAGGCCCTTGCTCTCGGGAATGAAGGACACCGGTCGCAGCAGCGCCCGGATGTTCAGCTCCGGCGCGCGCTGTAGCTTCAGGAGGTCCTTCGCCAGCAGGATGCCGATGATGTTCTCGCGGTCGCCCTCGAACACCGGGAAGCGCGAATGCGCGGTGCCGATCACCAGATGGAGGATGTCCTCGTACGGCGCGTCGATGTCCACCATGTCCATCCGCGGGGCGGCGACCATCACGTCGCCGGCCGTCTGGTCGGCCATGCGGATCACGCCCTCCAGCATCACCCGCGAGTCGGCGCCGATGACATCGTTGTCTTCGGCGTCGGCCAGGGTTTCGATCAGTTCGGCCTTGGAGTCAGGCCCGGGATGGAGGAATTCGGCCAGCTTCTGCAGGAAGGTGCGCTTGTCTTCCTTGTCGGCCGGGGGGCGTGCTGGATGCGGGTCGGACACTGCCGGGGTTGCAGGACGTGCGGTCGTTGAGGGAAACGTAGGATAGCCCAAACGTGTGACACCCGCGCATACCCGGTGGGCCGCCCGTTCACTGCGCCGACTTGCCGCGCCCCTCCCGCACCCCCTGGCGCACCTCCTGCAGGCCGGCCAGGAAGCTCCAGAAGGTACGGGCCTGCTGCTTGAGACGGTAATCGGTCTGGGCCACCTGCTCCTCGAGCAGGTCAGTCACCTGCGAATCCAGGGTGGCCGGCGGCAGCCGCAGGTGAGCCTCGGTCTCGCCGCCATCGCGCTCGACGATGGCACCGGCCTTGCGCGCGATGCGGATCATCGCCGCGTTCTCCGACAGCGCATGCACGAACAGCAGCTCGACGCCCTCGTTGCGGGCCCGCGTCACGGCGCGGCCGAACAGCCGGCCGCCGTAGCCGCGGCCGCGGGCATGCGCCAGCACCGACACCCCGAACTCGGCGCAGGCGGCCGCCTCGGGGTTGGGCGAGAACGCCAGGTGCGCCATGGCGATCAGCTCAAGGCGGCGGTTGTAGATGCCCAGCACCTCGTCGCGCTTGAAATCGAGCGAGTCGACATACCGGCGTACCTGTTCGTCGTTGGCCATGTAGCCAAAGCGCAGGTAGCGGTCCCGGGCGCCCAGCGACAGCAGGTGCTGCGCGATCGCCTCCCGGTGGTCGGGATTGAGCGACCGGATCGGAACCAGGGTGGACGCGGGCCGCCGGTTCGGCGGTAATGGATCAGCCATGCGCGTCATGTTAGGCCGGTCGGATGAAAAGCCGGTGACCTGCCGCCGAAAAAAGGGGCGCCGGTCCGCCAGACGGGAATAAGACCGAGGCCCGACGGGATGGCCAGGCGCACAATCGCCCCACGGCATCACGCCGACCGCAGGAGCCCTCCGCATGGCCGTCCAACCCGTCGTCTACGGCAGCAGCGACCGACCGCCACGCGGCGACTACACCCGTGCCGGCGCCGACTACACCTGCGCCCAGGCCTACGGCGCCTACACCCCTGCCGACCACGACACCTACCGGCGCCTCTACGAGCGCCAGTCGGCCCTGCTGGAAGGCCGCGCCTGCGACGCCTTCATCCACGCGCTGCCCGCGCTGGGCGCGCGGGATCGCATCCCCCGCTTCGAGGACATCAACACCCGCCTGCACCCGGCCACCGGCTGGGAGATCGTCGGCGTGCCCGGCCTCATTCCCGAGGTGCCGTTCTTCACCCTGCTCTCGCAGCGCCGGTTCCCGGTCACCGACTGGATCCGTACCCCCCAGGAGTTCGACTACATCGTCGAGCCGGACGTCTTCCACGACCTGTTCGGCCATGTGCCGCTGCTGTTCGACCCGGTGTTCGCCGACCACATGCAAGCCTACGGCCTCGGCGGCCTCAAGGCCCACCGGCTCGACGCCTGCGAGATGCTCTCACGCCTGTACTGGTACACGATCGAGTTCGGCCTCCTGCGGCAGCCCGACGGGCTGCGCGCCTATGGCGCGGGCATCCTCAGCTCGCCCAGCGAACTGCAGCACGCCGTGTCGAGCCCGCAGCCCAAGCGGCTACCGCTGGACGTCGAGCGGGCCATGCGCACCCGCTACCGCATCGACGCCTTTCAGTCGACCTACTTCGTCATCGAGAGCTTCCAGGACCTGTTCGACCAGACGGCGCCCGACTTCACGCCGATCTACGAGCGCCTGCGCGCCTTGCCCGAGTTCGCGCCGGGTGAGTGATCCGCGACGGGCCCGTGCGGCACGTCCAGCGCACGGACCAGGGCCAGCGTGGCCTCCATCACCGCCGGCTGGAAAGCCAGGTCCACGTGGGCCGCGCCCGGTGCCAGCCGGTTGTCGGCACCGGGCAGCATCGCGGTCGACGGCGGCATCACGATGTTGTCGGCGTCCGAATACCAGCAGGTGAAGTGGCGCGCCGCCTCCGGCGTCCACGCAGCGGCCAGCGCCGCCAGCCAGGCGCTGTCCTGTCGCATCTGGCGGGCGTTGGGCGCCATGCTGAAACGCGCCAGCCAGGTGCCTGCGTGGGGCGTGCCCAGCGTCACCACGCGGGCGACGCGGCCGCGGGCCCGTGGCCACCAAGCGCGCGCCACCAGCCCTCCCATGCTGTGGCACACCAGCACGACGGGCCGGTCCGCCGCACCGCGCGCCTGTTCGACGGCCGCCTCCAGCGTGTTCACATAGGCATCGATCGGCCCGAACACCGGCTCGAGGTTGACGGCGACGACCGGTCGCCCGTCCACCCGCAGCCGCTCGAGCCACGGTGTCCAGAATCCGCGGTTGCACACGAAGCCGTGCACCAGCACCATCCCGCAGCGCCCGGGGTCGATCCCCAGGCCCGGCACGTCGGGCGCCACCCGCCAGCGGAAAGGCTGGCGCCACAGGAAAACCCGCCACGCCTGCAGGGTCTCGGCGACCCAGGCCCGCAGCAGCACCCGGGCCGGGGCCAGCGGCACGGGGTCGGCGCGGGCCACCCGCGCCAGCAGGATGAACTCAAGACCGAGGATCAGGGCATGACTGCCCGCCACCGCCACGCCGCCCGCGAGGGCCCACACCGGATGAAGCGGCCACAGGGCCGCCACCGTCGCGGCGGCCGCAGCGGCCTGCAGCACGGCGACCGCCTGCTGCATGCGGGCCAGGGAAGATCCGGTGCGGGGCATCTGCGCAGTATGGCGCTTCGCCGCCGGTGTCGCGTGCGGGACGACCGCCCCCGCCCCCTAGGACAAGCCCGGTGCCCCGTCCTCGCGACAGCACCGAGAATCCGGCGCAAGGAGACGAAGATGGACAGGTTCTGGCTTGAGAGCTACCCCGCCGGCGTGCCGCACGACATCGATGCGGGGCAATACGCCTCGCTGACGCAACTGCTCGAAGAGTCCTTCCGGAAGAACCGCAGCCGGCCCTTCTCGGTCTGCCTGGAGCGGTGGATGACGTACGGCCAGCTGGACGACCGCTCGGCCGCCCTGGGGGCCTGGCTGCAATCACGGGGCCTGGAGCCGGGCGCGCGCGTCGCGATCATGCTGCCCAACATCCCGCAGTTCCCGGTCACCATGTCGGCAGTCCTGCGCGCGGGCTACACCTGCGTCAACGTCAACCCGCTGTACACCGCGCGCGAACTGGCGCACCAGCTGAAGGACTCCGGCGCCACCGCCATCGTCATCCTGGAAAACTTCGCGCACACCCTCGAGGAAGTGATCGAGGACACCGGCGTGAAGCATGTGGTCGTGGCCTCCATGGGCGACCTGCTGGGCCCGTGGTACGGGCGCTGGATCACCTTCGCCGTGCGCCACCTGGCGAAGATGGTGCCCGCCTTCAGCCTGCCGCTGGCCGGCGGCCGCACCGTCACCTCCTTCCGCCAGGCGCTGTCCGAAGGCGCGGGCCTGTCGCTACGGGCTTCCCCGCAGACACTCGATTCGATCGCCTTCCTGCAGTACACCGGCGGCACCACGGGCCTGTCCAAGGGTGCGGTGCTGACCCATCGCAACATCGTGGCGGCCATCCTGCAGGCCGAGGCGTGGTTCACGCCGGCGCTTGCCCGCGTGGGCGACGTGTCCCGCACCAACAGCATTGCCGCCCTGCCGCTGTACCACATCTTCGCGCTGACGCTGTGCCTGCTCGGTATCCGCTGGGGTTCGCACATGACGCTGATTCCCAATCCGCGCGACATCGGGAAGTTCGTGCAGACTCTCAAGCAGCGCCCCTTCCACCTGCTGCCTGCGGTGAACACTCTCTTCAACGCGCTGCTCCAGCACCCGCAGTTCCGCTCGGTGGATTTCTCGCACCTGTGCGTCTCACAGGCCGGCGGCATGGCCGCGTCCGAGGGGACCGCGCGCCAGTGGCAGAAGGTCACCGGCTGCCCGATGGTCGAGGGCTGGGGCATGAGCGAGACCTGCGCCATCGGCACCAACAACCCGGTCACCGCCACCGACTTCTCCGGCACGATCGGCCTGCCCCTGCCGGGCATCGACATCGCCATCAAGGACGACAGCGGCAACAGCCTGCCCACTGGCGGCACCGGCGAGATCTGCATCCGCGGCCCGAACATCATGACCGGCTACTACAACCAGCCGCAGGAGAACGCCAAGGCCTTCACCGCCGACGGCTTCATGCGCACCGGTGACATCGGCGTCATGGACGAACGCGGCTACGTGAAGATCGTCGACCGCAAGAAGGACATGATCCTCGTCAGCGGCTTCAACGTCTTCCCCAACGAACTCGAAAACGTCATCTCGCTGTGCCCTGGCGTGGTCGAATGCGCCGCCGTCGGCATCCCGGACGCGGCGCAGGGCGAATCGATCAAGGTCTTCGTCGTCAAGAGCGACCCGCTCCTCACGGAGGATGATGTGGCCCGCTACTGCCGGCAGAACCTCACCGGCTACAAGGTGCCCAAGTACATCGAGTTCCGCGACGAGCTTCCCAAGAGCAACGTCGGGAAGATCCTGCGGCGCGAGCTGCGCTCGTCGAAGTGACCCCGGCCCATCGTTTGCCGGCTGGTGTCACGGTCTTCGAGCGCGGCTGGCTCTCGGCGAACAACATCCTCCTGGTAGGGCTGGAGCAAGCGGCCCTGGTGGACAGCGGCTACTGCTCCCACGCTGACCAGACACTGCAGCTGGTACGCGGCCAGCTCGGCGCGCGGCCGCTCGACCTGCTCGCCAACACCCACCTGCATTCCGATCACTGCGGCGGCAATGCCGCGCTCCAGGCCGCCTTCCCAGCGATGCAGACCTGGATTCCTCCTGGCCATGCGCAGGAGGTGGCCCGCTGGGATGCTGACGCCTTGAGCTACGCACCCACCGGCCAGAATTGCCCCCGGTTCCGCCATGACGGCGTGTTGCTGCCCGGGACCACCGCGCAACTGGGTGCCCAGGCCTGGGAGATTCACGCCGCGCCGGGGCATGACCCTCACTCGGTGATCCTGTTCGAACCGCAATCTTGCACGCTGATGTCAGCAGATGCGCTCTGGCAGGCGGGATTCGGCGTTGTTTTCCCCGAACTTGAGGGCATTGACGCTTTCGAGGACGTCGGCCGTACGCTGGACCTGATCGAGAAGCTGCATCCGAAGGTGGTGATTCCAGGACACGGCAGCCCCTTCGACGAAGTCGAGCTGGCGCTCGCTTCGGCCCGTCGGCGGCTGGACGGTTTTACCGCGTCACCTCAGAAACATGTTCGCTATGCGGCGAAGGTGCTGCTCAAGTTCAAGCTGCTGGAAGTCCAGCAATTCAGCCGGGAAACCTTGCTCATCTGGAGCGAATCGACGCCTTATTTGCGCCTTCTCCACGCAACGTGGGCTGCTGACGCGCCTTTCGAATCCTGGATCCAGGAACTCGTCAACGAGCTTAAGGCGGCTGGCGCTGCCCGTACCGAAGGTGATCAGGTCATCAACGTCTGAAATCACCGAACCATAAAGCAAAACCCCCTCGAGGCTTTCGTCTGGAGGGGGTTTTGGGCTGGGATAAGAGCCTGACGATGTCCTACTTTCACACGGGAATCCGCACTATCATCGGCGCAGAGGCGTTTCACTGTCCTGTTC
>JACCDI011744093.1_pt1 | contig 10206 bp, 13 predicted proteins | sample 7442791 | NCBI WGS metagenome assembly JACCDI01 (sample SAMN15323434, study PRJNA562643) | freshwater metagenome | isolation source: river surface water | place: USA:Blue River Watershed | collected 2017-08-15
CTGGCGTTCGTTCAACGGATAGGACAGCATTCTTCTAAAGTGCTTATGGGGGTTCGATTCCCTCACGCCGGACCAAATTTGCGACTGTGGTGTAATCGGTAGCCACAGCAGACTTAAAATCTGCCGCTGTAATGGCGTGCCGGTTCGATTCCGGCCAGTCGCACCATATAAAAAGTAACTATTTTTAGTTACTTGCATTAATTGTCAGAACATACTATAATTGATAGACACACTACACAACTTGAGGTGCCTATGTCTAAGAATACCAAGACATTTTTTATCGGTATGTTAGTTATGATGATGATTCTCCGACCTGAGATTGGATCTGCGGTAATGCGATCCTTTGCCGATGGGGTTGAGAATGTTACTAAGGTTGCGTTCCAGCGCGATAAGCCTGTTGAGGCTGTCGAGAAAAAGCCTGATGAAACAACCGTTACTATCCTTTCCTTACTTGAACGTATTATTGATAAGTTAGAAAACTTCGGTAAGCCTAAAGAACCGGTTGAAGAAATTATTACCGAAGAAAAAGAAGAGGTAGTAGAAAAGACTGACTATTCAATTTCTACTGTTCGTGCCCAGTACGATAAAGAGTTAGAGATGCAAAAGTTTCTAGAGAAACGAGAGCAATACTCTGGCACCGATCCTATTGTACGTAGCCGTTTACGTTTAGATGAGAAGCTTCCACCCTTTGAAGAATACAAAGATAAGAAGCTCATGACTCCTAAGCAGTTTGATAAAGAATTCGCCGCAAAATTCGGAGAATAAAATGGACGCAAGTTTAGCACTATCGATTATTGGACTAGGTTTTAGTCTGGCTACCAATCCTGTCTACGGTATTGAGTTAGTTCAAAAACCAGGGCCCTTTGTGTTGCAGAAACTCGAGGGCAAGAAGTCCTGTGATTTTGCAGAGATTAAAGTTCTTAGTAAAAACAAGTCTACCATTTATCTTAAATATAAAGGTACTGTTTATACTATGCACAGTAAACCAACCGCTAAAGGAGTAAAAAACGTAAAAAGGTTTGAGACTGAAAAACGAAATTTGGTATTCTTACAATTACCTGAAAAGGCCATGTTGCTTGATCATGTAAATATGAGACCTCTTTTGAATGAATGTCTTGATGTATAATGCGCTTGTAGCTTAAAGGCGAAGCAGTCGACTCATAATCGACCGAGTCTTGGTTCGAGTCCAAGCAGGCGCACCATTAGGGAAATTAATATGCGTACAATTAATGTAGAAGAAGTAAAAGAATTCATTGCCAGCCAATCTCCAGAGACAAAGATCTATATTGGTTGCGACTCTGAACGTTTCAAAATGAACGGTGTATGGTACGCAGACTACATTTTGGCCGTTGTTGTTCACATCGACGGTAAGCATGGATGTAAGTTGTTTGGCGAAGTACAACGTGAACGTGATTACGATCAAAAAGTAAGCCGTCCTCGTTTCCGTCTTATGAACGAAGCTTATAAGTTGTCCGAGCTTTACCTAAAGCTTGCCGATGTATTGGAAGACCGTTATGTTGAGATTCACCTTGACATTAACCCTTCTGAGAAGCATGGTTCATACTGCGCACTTCAAGAGGCTACAGGCTACATTCGTGGTATGTGTAACGTAGTTCCTATGGTTAAACCTAATGCGTTTGCCGCATCTTATGCTGCCGATCGTTACAAGAGTTTGAAAGTAGCATAAGTATTATTATTGCTGTGTGAAGCAAAGAGAAAAGTGTTCTGGACGCGGGTTCAATTCCCGCCTGGTCCACCAAAAAAGGATTGAATAATGAATGATGATTTAGCTAGATTTGCTATAGGCATTATGTTTGTAATCATTTTCGGTACTATAGTACTTTTTTGATGGGCCAGTCATGGTTTCGACAGGGCAAAGAGTAACAGAGTGGACAGCACGTCAGAGAAGACGTAAACACTAAATAAAATTAAATGCAAATGACGAAAGTTTCCGCATTGCTGCCTAATTAAAGGCTGCTAGGGTTTGCTCGTAGGTTTCCCTCGTAACAGAATAAGCCTACTACACACATTACACAGGAAAGATAAAAATGAGTTTAACACCATTTGAAATTCGTCTTGAGTTATTAAAAATAGCTAAAGATGTTCTAGAACAAGAGTACCACGCCAAGCGCGAGGTCGTTCTTAATAACTGGCAGGTAGCATCTGAGAACGCAAGAGTTCAAGGTCAACAGTTACCCATTCAGCCAGAATTCCCACCATTCCCCTCTGAGACAGAAATCATTAATAAGGCATCAGCCCTTAATGGCTTTGTGAGTCAAGTACCTACTGGGGATACAGTCAAGAAGAAATCTTGATAGAACGAGGGCGTGTCCCTCTTTAACAAGGAGAACTATGCATAATCTAGCAATAGGTGCTCGTCTACTAGCAATGGTTGCGGGTCTATTAATAGTTATATCATCTGTTCAAGTTGCTTTAACGCACAGAACACACAACTTAGTTATACCAGCAGAAGAAGGGTCTGCACGATACATTGAAAAACAATTAGCATGTCTTGCTAAAAACATTTACTGGGAAGCTGCATCAGAGCCTTTTGAAGGTAAAGTAGCCGTAGCCCAGGTCACACTTAACAGGATGGAGAGTGGTAAGTTTGCCGATTCTGTCTGTGGTGTTGTTTATCAGAAGACATCATTTAACAGCAAAACCGTTTGCCAGTTTTCTTGGTTTTGTGAGAGTAACCATTTAGTCAAATCTGTCTATAAACCACTCTATAAAGAGAGTGAAGAAGTTGCTAAAATGGTCTTACTAGAAGGTTTCAGATTACCAAACATGAAAGAGGCATTATACTATCATGCAGACTACGTCAACCCAAGATGGAACAAACCAAGAATCTCCCAAATCGGAAGACACATCTTCTACAAAGAACGTGACAATGTTTGATATAGAGAAGATTAAACAATTCTTTATAGATAACGCCGCTAAAGTTTCATCAGAAACTATTGGATGGTTAGCCGTAGTATTCATGCATGCAGCTACCATTCCTTCTATACTAGCATTAATCTTTGGTATCTCCGATCGACTACCTTCCATAGATGTCGTTGCATTCTTATGGACAGGGTTACTATTATTTTTCGTTCGAGCCTTGATTAACCGCGACATGTTGAATATAATTACCATTGGTGTCGGCTTCATCATACAAGCTGGCTTACTTGGTTTCCTAGTATTCAAATAACATGTCAGAAAATGTACTATTAACAGAAATTAACGATGTAGAAGTCAGCTCAATCCGATCCCCTACCGCCTTCATGCAACAAATAGATAAGCTTGTTGAAGAGGACGGTATGGAGTATATTGAAGCGATTGTATATTATTGTGAAATGAACGATATTGAAATTGAAACGGCTGCATCTTTAATCAAAGGTAGTGCAAAGATGAAAGCTAAAGTTCAAATCGAAGCCGAAAATTTAAATTATTTACCTAAATCAGGAAAGTTGCCTATATGAGTGAACCGCTAGTTGAATATAATTATGTCATCCCACCAACCTATCAGCACCCAGAAGGTTTAGCTGAACACTTAGGTGGACACGAAGGTGAGACCCACCTTGATGATGGTGCATTGAGTTACCTTGTTGAGAAACTCGGCATTAAGTCTATGCTTGATGTTGGTTGTGGCCCTGGTGGTATGGTTGAACTTGCCTTAGATAAAGGACTAGCTGTTTGGGGCGTGGACGGTGACGATAAAGTCGAACGTTCAGATAAAGCAAAAGAGCGAATTGCTATTCACGACTTTGCAACCGGCCCCTATAAAACCGATGTATTTGATCTTGCCTGGTCAGTAGAGTTTGTTGAGCATGTAGATAAAGAATACATGCCTAACTTCCTTGAGACATTTAAGAGCTGTAAATACGTTGCAATGACTCATGCATTGCCTGGTCAACCCGGTCATCATCACGTCAATTGCATGCCAATTGAATACTGGTGTGGTGCAATGGAGGCAATTGGGTTCAAGTTACTTGTAGATGAAACTAATGAAATGCGCAAGGCCTCCACCATGCGTGAACGTTATATTCGTCAACAAGGATACGTATTTAAGAATGGACGCTTTTAACGCATATAAGATCTATCTTGCGCTCAAGTCACACTTCAATAACAAGACGTATGACTACTTTAAGTATAATGGGAGGACTAGGGCCTCCCTTAAAACTTTTGAGAACAGAAGCGACAAATATTTCTTTCAAAAATTAGCCAAGCATAACGATTGTGTTAACTACCTAGCCTCTAACTTCTTTGAAGGTGATTGCTGGGTAGGAGATTTAGTGAATGAACAATCAGCCGAGAAAACATATCGTGCATGGCGTAAACGAATCGATAGTCTTACATACATCTTTAACCAAGACCTGGATAAACTAGATGAAGACTATAACGCAAATCTGATTGTAGAAGATGGTCAGTATCCTAAACTACTCAAGATGTATCTACGTAAGGAAATATCTCCTGAGACCCTTCTTATCCTAAACGACATTACACCGTTCCTAGGATGTTGGAATAGACGGATTACTGATAAGGTTTTGTGGCCTACCCACCACCACAAGTTGAAAAAATACAGACCTTTCTTTACAATAGACCTGGACAAATATAAACAAATTGTCTTGAAACAGTTTAGCAAGGGCAGCTAAATACTATGTCCACCTAGGACATAAAACAACATACAACGTATATAACGCACATAAGGAGTTTACTATGTCAATTGATTTCTCTTCTCTTAAGAAAAATCGTCAATCCGTATTCAACAATCTCACCCAAGAGATGAACAAATTGAATACACAAGCCCCCGCAGATGATAACCGATTCTGGAAACCAGAAGTAGATAAGTCAGGTAATGGCTACGCTATTATCCGTTTCTTGCCTGCTCCAGCTGGTGAAGATGTTCCATTCGTTCGTGTATGGGATCATGGCTTCCAAGGCCCTGGTGGTTGGTACATCGAAAAGTCTTTGACTACTGTTGGTCAAAAAGATCCTGTATCTGAGTACAACGCCGAGTTGTGGAACTCTGGTATCGAGGCTAACAAAGAAGTTGTTCGTAAGCAAAAGCGCCGTCTTACTTACTACAGCAACATCTACGTTGTTAAGGATCCTTCACATCCAGAAAACGAAGGTAAAGTCTTTATCTTCAAATACGGTAAGAAGATTTTTGAGAAGCTTAATGCTGCAATGAACCCAGAGTTCGAAGATGAGGCTCCAATGAACCCATTCGACTTGTGGGAAGGTGCTAACTTCAAGATCAAGATTCGTAACGTTGAAGGCTATCGTAACTACGATAAGTCTGAGTTCGATACTCCAGCACCTCTCTTTGATGAGGACGACAAGCTTGAATCTATCTGGAAACTTGAGTCACCACTCAACGAGTTTATCGATCCAAACAACTTCAAGTCATATGATGAGTTGAAGGCTAAGTTGCATCGTGTTCTCGGGCTTACGGGCGCTGCACGTCCACAGACAACTGCTGAGAAGCAACCTTGGGATGAGGACGATACCCAACCTGCCAAACAATCCAAACAAGCCTTCGCTCCTAAAGCACCAGTGGCTGCTGATGAAGACGAGGATATGGACTTCTTTAAGAAGTTGGCTGAGGATGCTTAACTAGCGTAAGCGGAACTATATCTAGTACCTGAGTCAAGCGAACCACGGTTGGCAATAGGTGCTGGTATTGACATAGGGGCCTGAGGGGCCCCTTTCCCTTGTGCGATTTTAGAGCCTTCGAGGTTGGTATTAATAACAGTTGGCTTACCGCCACCGGTACCGGCTGCTTCAACAGCCATAGAAGCGGTAGCAACTTTCTCACCAGTCATTGGTGTTGTTTTTTCTTGTGTGGCAGATGGTGTAGAAGAAGCGAGAACGGTGCCACTATTTGATCCACCACCTCTTATCATCGACACGATTGTACGTGCTCTATTACCAACTTGGGTATACCATTTACTATCTTCTAGACTCTTTGCAGCACCTTCCGTATCACCACCAGCCAATGCCTTACTGAAGTTTGGCCATCTCTTATACCAAGCCGGTCCCATATTAAATGTTAAGTCAATAAGAGCGGCCTTTCCGGTTGCATTTAACTTTTCAAAACCAGGGATCTTTTGGGCAGCTTCTTTATGGTGTTTATAGTCTTCTGCAAACATGGCATCAACTTCGGCCATGCTAAACTCTCTATTCATTTCCGGTGGTAAAGATTTACCATCACCAATAAGACGGCCTACACCCACCGTCCAAAGACCTAGACTATCCTTATAAGGTCTAGTTCTTACACCTTCATGTTTCTTAATCATTTCCATGATAGGTTTATCTTCACCTGTCATGACTGGTGCTTGTTCGGCTTTAATACCTAAACCACCTTTACCAGGCTTGATGCCCATACCACTATCGGCACCTGGTTTAATACCTGTACCTGGTACTTGTGTAGAAGGGGCAGACTCAGCTGCTGGTGCTGGAGCAGGTGGGGTAGAAGTAGCGGCAGGTGATGGTTTGCTTTCAGCCTTTGCTTCAGGTTTCTTTTCATCACCAGACATTAGAACGGCAGCTGTACCAGCGCCAGCGACCCCGGCTGCAACAGCACCTGCACTTGGAGCTTTAGTAGCAATATCCTTGCCTAACTCCTTCATTCCACCTCTACCGAAGTACTTGCCAAACTTCTTCTTAGCAGCAACAATAAGTTGTGTAACGGTAGTAAGAGCTTCGCCTACTTTTTGTAAGGCTGATGCACCAAGATAAGTTGCAAGACCTACCCCAGCAGAAATTAACCCTTTTTCGAACGTTGATAGTTCATCTTTAGTACTCATTGCACCATCGGCAAAACCAGAGAAGAAGCCGTTAATTCTTTCCTTAACATCTTTTGGTAGGAAGAGATATACAATACCAGAGAATGCAGCAATGACTGCTGGATTGGTAAAGAAGTCTTTAAGTAAACTGCTAATTGAAGATGTATCTTCTTTCTTTGAGGTAGCAGCCGGCTTTGGTTTAGAGACAGGTGTTGCCTCTAATTTAGCCTCCTCAGTCTTATATTCATCTGCTTTCTTCGCAGACTGTAAGCCTCTTAAAACATTTTCAACACTAGAAAGGCCTACAGCTACTTGACCCATACCATCGGCGATTGAGCTTAGTTTAGCAAGAGATTCCTTCTCTACAGGATTTTGCTCAGTAGGCTTATCTGGTGTTGTTACATAGTCATAAATGTCATAGACATCTTTTTCTACAACATCTAGTCTCTTCTCAATTAAACGAAATGGACTGGTTTCTCTTATTTGAGAAACAATATCATCTATCTCTTTATTTGAGACAAACCTATTATCCTTTGCAAACATAGCCCCTCTAGACTCATACCCTTGCTGTTTGAGTTGATGTAGTTCTTCTGCTGATAATATTTTTTTATCGTTTTCCATTATCTACCTATCGAGCTGGATGAGGTTATTACTTTAGGTTCTGGTTTAGTTTCTTCTCTTGCAACCACAACCGTTTGATTGCTTACATTATTAATGACGACAGCACCACCTGAATTAGATTGATCTTTCTTTTCAGCTACAACTGTTTCAGATACCTGTTGTAGTGATGAACCATCTGATGTTGGTTTAGGTGCTTCTGGTAATACTGGTGCTGGAGCAGCGGCACTCATTTGAGTAGCTGGTGATGAAGTAACGGGTGCTTTACTTTCCGATGTAGCTGCTGTAGCTGGTTTAGAAGTAATATTACCACCTGTAGAGGTAGTAGTAGCTGCAGCTTTATTATCTTCCTTTTTACCAAAGACATTCTTCCAACCAGATGCTACAGATGATACAACATCCTTAGCAATTTGTACGAAGTTAAATGAGTCAACTAAATTCTTAATTAAAACATCACCGAACTTTGATGCCTCAGACTGTTCTTGTACTGCTACTTCAGGTTCATCATCCCCGGTGTCGGCTTTATCTTCTGCCTCAATAACCTTTTCTTCGTCCCCGGTTGCATAATCAATCAGTGAATCGATAAGAATACCAGAACCAATACCAACGGCTATACCAATTGGACCTCCAATCAACAAAGCCTTTCTAAGAGTACCAGCAATCTGTTTGGCTTTCTTTACTTGTTTGATTCTCTTTAGACGCTCGGCTCTTTTGCTTTTACGGGCTTGTTTATTTTTTTCTTTTTTCTTATTGTAGTCTTCTTTGTCTTTATCGTGCTTTTTCTTTTCTTCTTCTATACCATCATCTGCACTATTAACAACAGAGAAAAGAGTTCCAACTAATTGGCTTAGTCTAACAAATGTAGTAATGGTATCAGCTACTTGTTGGAATACCTTAACAGCAAATACAGCAGCAAGTACACCAGTGACTACTTTGAGACTAGTATTAATAGCCTCTAGATTATCAATACCAATTAACCCACCTAGGAAGCTTGCAAGATAGGTTCTTGCTTCATTGTTAATTAGTAAGGGTAATGCAAAGCCGAGCCAGGCGAGATCAATGCCACGAGACTTCATAGCATTTGTTTTATCTGGTCTTAGTGTATCTTCAGTGGTAGATGTTTGAACGGCTTTTGGAGGCTCGGCCGGTGTCGGTTGTAATATACCACTTTCAAGTCTAGCAATTGCCTGCGCACTCTTAGCAGCTGCAGTAACAGAGTCTAGAATCTTATCTAGAATAGGATTAGCAGCAAGAAAGAAACTAACCTCTGAAACTACCGCTTCAGAGGCCTGATCTATTGCTACTTTCTTATCATCCATATTATCTGTTTCTCTCTAACCTGTCTTTTTCTCTCTCCAAATAATCAATTAACATATCAACATAAAGATCACGTTCGTATGGTATAAGATTTTCAATTTCTGTTATTGACCATTTGTGATGCTGAGCCAAACTAAAGTTAACCTTGTAGTAGTTTAAAATATTGTTATGACTCAGCCCAACGAAAAAAAATCGTTTAGTGAACTGAGAATAATTGTTCTTTCATTACCTAAACTGTTTGTATACTTTACTTCGTAGTGTAGTTTTGGTAAAGTAGAAAAATACTTTTGAATCTTAGTGAATGTCTTAACATCTAGATTCTGTAAGAAGTCATCTAATTCTTCGTTTGATGAATCACTTGCTTGATAAACGTTCTCACTATCGTAAATGGTATCGATACAGTTCTTAAGAATGCTAAAGAATAGATCAGTTGAATCTTTAATGTCTTCAGTAATCTTATCGGCAATGTTTGACTTTGGTGGCTTAAGATAAAAGCCAATAGTGTCAGTAACTTCGATCTTGTTATTGTTTTCTTCACTATAGATGATTTCAACTTTATCTAAGTCTACTTCAACATCATATCTCTTCTCATCTTCTAAGTCTCTGTAAGTGAGTGAAATAATGTTGTTAACTGAACGCGCTCTTAGTCTAATAAAGATGTACTCGAGATCAATTGTCGCTAGTTGTTCTACATCTACACCTTCGGTTATAATACAATTGTTAACAACCTGAAGGATAGAGTTTAAGATCTCTTCACTATCCTCACCTTGCATGGCTGATAGTAAGATCTTCTCTTCTTTAACTAGGAACGGTCTTAGTTTAATAACTTCTTTACTAGAAGGTAATGTCAAGTCAAATGTAGGGTATTCAATTTTTGGTAAAGCCATAATATATCTCCTTATCTAAGGCCTCCTAATAGGATTGTCGCATTGTTAACCACGTTCGTAATATCGGCAACGTTATTTGGTTTGCGTAATGATGAAAGTATTTGTACTGCTGATGCTGTCTTCTGTAACGTACCAAGTAAGTCACCACCTGGTCTATTAGGTGTTCCTTCTTCCATGGCAAAATTAGCATCATCAAAGTTTGTAATTTGATAGTTGTAGTAGGTAAATGTAATAGGTAGTCTTGCAATACTGTCAGAGTCAGCCCAACTTAAAGGTATATCACCCATAAAGATTGGATATGCATCGAACAGTTTTACCTTTGTGACATCGTTACCTGCTTCGTCAATTGTTGTAATAATAATATCTGTTGCATAGTCATCTTTGAAACCTACTTCAAATGGTGACATATTTTGACCTGTAGGTGGATTTGATGTAGAGCCACCATTAATTAATGTGTTATATTTGACAATTGAGTTCATCCAGTAGTAGAAGAAACGTTGGATGAGACCAGAGTTATCAACGTAGAAAGAAAGAGTAGTATCCACAAAGATCGGTGCATATGGTTTCTTTTCTACTGGACCATAACCATGTCTTCTGATATCTGTTGTTGCTAA
>JACCDI011705804.1_pt1 | contig 10204 bp, 7 predicted proteins | sample 7442791 | NCBI WGS metagenome assembly JACCDI01 (sample SAMN15323434, study PRJNA562643) | freshwater metagenome | isolation source: river surface water | place: USA:Blue River Watershed | collected 2017-08-15
AAGAACAATTTTCAGCAGAAAGACTTCAATTCCAAATGGGGTGCTCATGATGGTGTTCTGCTCAAAAAGCATATCGAGGATATGAACCAGAGTAAAACACCCTTTTTCTCAACGGTGCTTACACTCTCTAATCATGAGCCTTTTGAAATACCTATCGCTCCAAAGTATAAAGGAAGCAGCATGTCTGATAAATTTAGGAATACGGCTTATTATACTGATTTATCAATAGGAGAGTATTTTAAAAAAGCAAAGCAACAGGAATGGTTTTCCAATACATTGTTTATCCTAGTTGCTGATCATGGACATCGTTTGCCAAGAAATGAATTTGAAATTTGGGATCCAAGGAGATATCGAATTCCTATGATTTTATATGGTGATGTTTTGCAAGATGAATACAGAGGATATAAAGTAGACACTTATGGAAGTCAGACTGATTTGTCAACAACATTGTATACTCAATTAAATTTTAACTTTGGAAAATCAATCTGGAGTAAAAATTTATTGCGACTTAATGGTAGAGATGGATATGCTTTTTTCAATTGGGACAATGGCTTTGGACTGATAGGCAGTAACTTTTCCTTGAGCTATAGTGAAGATGCAAAAAAATTGATCAGGTTTGATGCATCAAAGTCTGATATTGATAAAGAATCTAAATTGGCTTTTGCCAAAGCCTATATGCAAAAAGTGTTTAGCGACTATTTGAGTTATTGACCATCATTTGGTTATCAATCAGTCTGTTGTGGTACTGTTGTATAAATGCTTTCATTATATTATTCATGCTATCACTTTTCTCTTTCATCTTATCTAGAAGATTGATTTTTAAAAGTGGGTCATTTACATAATTGTATAGCGCTGCAGGATCATTTCCTTTCAATTGCAATAGGTATTGGTCTTTGAACAGTTCGAAACCGTTATAGTAATTGAAAGCAATGTTCTCTTCGCTATTGTTCAAAACATTTCTACCAAATGCTAAATAGGGTTTGTTGTAATGCAAATAGGATAAAACGGTTGGCATGATATCTGTTTGCTGAACAATCTTGTTGTCTGCTATGTGTAGTGACGAATCACCGGGGTGGTAAAATAAAATAGGGACTGACATATTACCCCATGCCGTATTGTACTCTGGTTGATAAGATATGCTGGCATGATCGCCAGTTATCACAAATAAAGTCCTTTTGAACCAACTCATTTTTTTAGCCTTCTCAAAAAATTTTCTAAGCGACATATCTGTGTAACCAATGACTTCCCTCAGTGGATGGTCGCCTTTGGGAAACTTGTTCTTATATGCAGATGGTAGTTTAAATGGTTCGTGAGAGGAGACACTGAAAACTGTACTCATGAATGGCTCTTTAAAGCTATTCATTGTGTTGACGGTATATTCAAAGAAGGGTTCATCCCATATACCCCAGGTGCCATCAAAATCCTCATCATGTCCGTATTCATCTTTTCCATAATAATGATCGATGCCTATAAGATTGGCCAAAGCCTTTAAGCCCATTGATCCATTGGGGGCACCATGGAAGAATGCATTATAATAACCCTTGTCTTTTAGAATTGCAGGTAAGCTGTAGGTTTTATTGGAGACATACGGAGTTAGAATAAATGGTATTTCTCCAGAAGGAATTCCCATTAATATTGATGGAACTGCATCAATCGATTTTCTACCATTCGCAAATGAGTTATACGAAACTCTTCCTTCGCTTAACAAAGAGTCTAGAAAAGGCGTGTAGCCTTTGTATTTTCCATTTTCTAGATTTTTATTGTAAAAGCCAATCGATTCTTTTCCAAAACTTTCTAAAATAATTACAACAACATTATCATATTTAAAATCTTTATTGTCTGATACCTCATGTATAGGGCTATAATATTTTACAAGCTCAGTTTCATTAAAAAAACTATCTTTTTTATAAAACTGTTGTTGTATTGTTCGAATCATACAAAATGGCGTATTCAATACAAGCGGGATCAAAGATGGGTTTTTCACGTACTCACCTGCATTGCTCATGGTGATTGGTCTTGTAGAGTATTTTAAGTCGCCTCTAACTCCTCCAATAAATACAACTGGTATAAAGAAAAATAGGCCAATACTTAATCCATGGTAATAGAGATTTTGCTGTGGCTTTATGATTCTTGATTGTATTTTATTGTAGGTGAAAATCAATACAAATAACAATATTGCAAATAGTGGGAAAATATACCAGTACTCCATTGCAGTATAGAGTATCATTTTTGAGCGATTGGACTCATTAGAAAATTCTCTAAATATCATCCATGTAGATCGTCTAAGTGTATACTTGAAATAGATCATATCAAATACGCTAAAGGCAATCATTAGAGTATTGCAGATGATATAAACGTATTTTGTCAGTTTAAGGTAAGTTGGATGAAATCGAATAGGGAATGGAACAATTTTTAAGAGGATAAAAAGTGTATTGGTATAAAAAACAGCTGCTATATCAAATTTGATTCCCCCTTTAAGGATGTTCACCCAATTGCTGGTTTCTAATTCTGGGAAATAGCTTGAATTGATTAAAAAGAAAAAGAATCTGGTGGTAAACAATAAAATAAATGAAACACCAAGTGAAAGCGCCAAGGATACATATATGCTATTCCCAAATCTTTTCATTCTTTACTTAAACGGGCAAAAATTACAGTTTTTTGGCGAAAATAGGGATTAGGAATTATTGTTATTATTTTTTTAAAGATTGAGGCTATTCAATAGTTAGTAAACATTGTATTAATCAATTCCGTTGATATTTTTAAATGTTCATTTTGATCAAAAAATTAGCTCTAATTTGCCATGTTGTTTTAGTGCAGAATTAAATTGAAAACGATGATTGAAATTGCTAAAAAACTCTCTCCTACATCACGTATCTCGACTATCAACTTTGCTAATCCAGAGTTCGGCAAGGATTGTTCAGATCATATGTTTAATGCTGTGTATCGAAACGGAGAATGGACTAATCCTGAGATAATTCCATTTGGAGACATCACCTTCTCGCCAGCAATGTTGGCCTTGCATTATGGGCAGTCGGTTTTCGAAGGCATGAAAGCTTTTCGCATGCATGATGGTCGAATTTCTATTTTCAGACCACACAGTAATCTTGAAAGGTTCAATCGCTCTTTAGATCGCATGTGTATGCCGACAATTCCAGAAGACTTGTTTTTTGCTGCCCTGATTGAATTGTTGAAAGTTGATCAGGATTGGGTTCCCTCTGCACCAGGCACATCACTCTATATAAGACCTTTTTGTTTTGCATCAGAGCCAAGGTTGAAAATCAAAATAGCGGATCAATACCAGTTTATGATATTGATGAGTCCAGCTGGTAAATATTTTGGAAATCCATACCGACTAAAAGTTGAAACAGAGTATACCCGTACAGCGGAGGGTGGCACAGGCTACGCTAAGTGTGCAGGAAATTATGGCAGTAGTTTTTATCCTGTTAAAAAGGCTCTTGAAGAAGGATTTGATCAAGTGCTTTGGACGGACGCAAAGGAGCATCGTTATATCGACGAAGCTGGTATGATGAATATTATGTTCATGGTTGATGGAAAACTTATCACACCTGCTTTAAATTCTGCAATTCTTGAGGGAATCACAAGAGATTCAGTATTGACAATTGCACGTGATAAAGGAATTGAGGTGGAAGAGAGGAGAATTGCTGTGGATGAACTTGAAATTTATCTTCGTGAAGGTAGAGTAACTGAGGTCTTTGGCACAGGCACAGCAGCAGTTGTGGCTCCTGTTAAACTTATCCGAATTGGGAAAGTTGACTACGAAATACCAGTACCTGATGAAAATTCTTTTCAAAATAAAGCCTATTCGATATTGAATGATATAAGATTAGGACTTGCACCGGATACCCATGGTTGGAATTTTATCATTTAAATAAAATTGCAATGAAAGCTTTTCAGGATTTCAATAACGAACAAGTTAAGCGACTACCTGAACATCTTAGAAAATACATCGTTGATCAGGAGTATGAACACTATACGCCAGTCGATCATGCACTCTGGCGTTATGTAATGCGTCAGAATTATAGCTTCCTAAAAGATGCTGCTTATTATCCATATATACCGGGTTTAAAAAAAGCGGGTCTCACCATTGAAAAAATACCATCACTACAAGAAATCAATGATGCGCTTGCAGAAATTGGATGGGGCGCAGTAACAGTTGATGGATTTATTCCGCCTGCGGCTTTCATGGAATATCAAGCTTGGCGTGTACTTGTAGTTGCAGCCGATATTCGTACACTCGATCATATTGAATATACACCTGCACCAGATATTATTCATGAATCGGCTGGGCATGCTCCTATTATTAGTGATGTACATTACAATGGCTTTTTAAGTCACCTTGGTGCTGTTGGTGCAAAAGCAATGTTTTCCAAACAAGATCATGAATTATACGAAGCCATTCGTGCGTTATCAATTTTAAAAGAAACACATGGTGTTGACCCTGCAAAGGTGAAGGCAGCTGAAGAATTATTATTTCATTGTCAGCAAAACATGGGTGAACCATCTGAAATGGCTTTGTTGAGCAGGTTGCAATGGTGGACGGTTGAGTATGGTCTTATTGGCTCATTGGAAAATCCTAAAATTTATGGTGCTGGATTGCTTTCATCCATTGGTGAAAGTTCATCTTGCATGCGACCTGAGGTAAAGAAAATTCCTTACACCATTGATGCGGTTAATTATGCCTATGATATCACCAAACCTCAGCCTCAATTGTTTGTAACGCCTACTTTCGAAAACTTACTTGATGTATTACATCAATTTGAATCGGGAATGGCAATGTCAGTTGGTGGGGCAAGTGGCTTGAAAAAGGCAATTGCTTCTGAACAGATTTGCACAGTTGTACTAGATAATCATTTACAAATAAGTGGTTTGTTCAAATCATTTATTGAAGATGAGGAGTTGGGTGTTTGTTGGGTGACATCCTCTGGATCTTCAGCCTTATGTAGAAATGATAAAGCGTTAATTGACTTTGGTACTGATCAATTTCCAAATGGATGCAACATTTTAATTGGAAAAATTAAAGATACAAGAGTTGGAATGAGTCAGCTTACAAGCTCAGCGCTTTCTGATTTGGGTATTGTTGCTGGAGCACCATGTTCTTTTGTGCTTTCAAACGGAATATCAGTTGTTGGTTACTTAGATCGATTGGTATTCAACGAACAAATGCTCGAACAAATGCATTTCAGTGAAGTTGAAATCAAGCATTCTAACGGAACTATCTTGTATTCAAGAGAATCAGGGCACCTTAAATTGATTATTGGTTCAAGTATACCTTCTGTTTTCAGTGGTGCAGCGGATAAGATGTTGTTTGATGATGGATTGCATTTATCTGGTAAAAAAACTGAACGTGCAATATATACGGCTCAAGATCTTCAATACCACAATTTATTTGCACAAATCAGAGCAATAAGAGAGGGAAAAGAATCGGTTAATCATTTAGCTACTATTTGGGAGCAGCTAAAAAAGAATCATAGCGAAGATTGGTTAGGTGCTATGGAAATTGCTGAGATGACTGCTGCTGATGAAACATTGTTTGATCTGTATAATGAGGTCAGGTCCTATCTTGAAAAAAGAGCTAAGACAAGTCAAGAACATAAAAAACTCATCAATGATGGTCTTTCAATAATTGATCGTAAAATGATTTTTGTGTAAGATCAAATCAGTTGAATTGCCAAGCACCAGGCTTGAAGGCTATCTCCGTTATTTAAAAGCGCTTTAATAATTGTCTGAATTTCTTCATTTGATTTTCTTCCTGATACTTTTTCAATGAGCTCAGGACTAAGTAGTTGCAATGCTTCCTCTTTTTGTGGGGGGTTGTTGAGATTGGCCAATCTTGCCTTCTCGTTGTTGTTGAGCCATTCAGCATGAACAATTGCTGCTGGTAGTTGGTCAAAGCCCATGCCTATTTTTTCATTAGGTTTTTCCAATTGAAACAAAGCATCTTTATTGATTCGAGCATACCAATTGCCTCCTAGTCGTGCTACTAAATCCAATGCTGTTTGATCAATATTTCCTTTATCGTCTAAAATGTTTTCTGATAAATGAATGCGCAGGATTTCTGCTATAACTAAATTTCCTGCACCAGCTTTTTCTCCAAGTGAAACTACTTGTTGAATGCGACATTCAAGTTGAACGGGAGATTCAGCAACGCGTGGTGGTTGAACTATTTCTGATGGTAGCATGGTGAACCCTGCTTTCACAAACTCGTTCACACCTTGAGGATATTCACAACTGGCTAAAGAAGTTTGAGCAACCATTTCATAACTCACTATATTAATCACACACTCAGCAACTTCATTGATGTTGTCTAGTGTGTGTTTTGTGGTGTTATCGCGAAGTCTTCTTGATGGTGAGAATACACAGATGGGTGGTTGTACGCTGAAGAGATTAAAATAACTAAAGGGACTTAAATTGACTTCACCTTTTTTATTGATTGTAGATGCAAAGCAAATAGGTCTGGGTGCAATTACATATTGTAAAATATTTTGTAATTGTACGCCTGTTAATGATGATGCATCTTTCGTAATCATTATTTCTTTCTATTTAGAATTGACCAATCTGATTTTTCAGCTTTGATAACATTGGTGAGTTCACCTAGTCCCTCAACTTGTAATGTAACTACATCGCCATCATTGAGCCACTGTGGTATAAAATCTGGGTTGTTCAATTTACCCGTACCATTCAATTCTAAAAAACAGCCAGTGCCCACCGTTCCTGATCCAATCACGTCACCTGGATATAGGTCAACACCATAAGAAGCGCGTTCAATGATTTCCGCAAACGTCCAATCCATTTGATTCATGTTGCCACTTGAAACCTGAATACCATTGATGGTGCAAGTCATTGGCATATTGTATTGCGCTCCTGTATGATTTTCTTTTGTTGTTGTGCGATAAGTTTCTAATTCATCTAAAGTAACCAGCCATGGTCCGATGGTAGTTGCAAAATCTTTTCCTTTAGCCGGACCAAGATTCAACAACATTTCTTCCATTTGTAATGTTCTCGCGCTGAGATCATTCATGATGGTGTATCCTGCTATGTATTGATCGGCTTCTTCTGCTCTAATGTTACGGCCCTTTTTGCCAATGACAATAGCTACTTCCAACTCGAAATCCAATTGACGGAAATGATCTGGCATGAGTGAAATTTCACCCGGACCATAAACTGCGTTGTGGTTGGTGAAATAAAAGATTGGGTATTGGTCGAATTCTGGAATCATTCCCAGTCCTCTATTTCTCCTGGCGGTAGCCACATGCTGACGAAAAGCATAACCGTCTCTGCAAGAAGTAGGTTTTGGTACTGGAGCAAGCAATTGATAATCTTCAACGGATTGAATAGATTCTGGATTTTCTATCAAGGTTTTCTCACAAGACTTTAATAAAGTCATTGCTTTTTCTCCTTGTTCAAGAAAAATTAAAATGTCGTTTGGGAGGTCTTGGTGCAAAGAACTTACTTGGTATAATTTTTGATTGACAAAAATCCCAAGATGTGCTTCGCTATTGTGTTTGAAGGTGGATAATTTCATAATGCAACGACGTTGAAAGTCAGCAAACTTAGGAATTTATTCACGAACTTTGTTGTGAACGTTTATTGAAAAAATACGTTTATCCATAAACGAATTGTTATGCCAATCTATCATTCACTTGGACAAATTCCACAAAAGCGACATACAGCTTTTAGAAAACCAGATGGAACATTGTATGCTGAAGAATTAGTTTCAACACATGGTTTCTCTAGTTTGTATTCATTGGTTTATCATTGTCACCCACCCACTATTGTAAAAACACTTGGCGAGCCCTATTCGGTTGAACCAAAGATAGCAAGGGAAAAACATTTAAGACATACAAGCTTGTTGGGATTTAATGTTAAACCTGAAGATGATTTTTTAAAAAGTAGAAAACCGATTCTAGTAAACAGTGATCTACAAATTTCATTAGCAGCACCAAGACAATCCATGACTGATTATTTCTACAAGAATAGTCAAGCTGATGAAATCATTTTTATTCATGAGGGATCAGGTGAATTGCGTTCTGGTTTTGGTACAATCAAATTTAGCTATGGTGATTATGTTATAGTTCCGCGTGGTACCATCTATCAAATTGTTTTTGATGGTCCAGATAACAGGTTGTTTATAGTTGAAAGCTATACGCCCATTCGTTTTCCAAAACGCTATTTGAATGAAGTAGGACAATTAATGGAGCATGCACCATTCTGTGAGAGAGATATTCGTCGTCCACAAGAATTAAAAACACATGATGAAGTTGGCGATTTTAAAGTGTTGATTAAAAAACAAGGATTGATTTATCCTTATGTATATGGTACACATCCATTTGATTTTATTGGATGGGATGGGTATCATTATCCATGGGCTTTTTCAATTCATAATTTCGAACCCATTACTGGACGAATTCATCAACCGCCTCCGGTACACCAAACATTTGAAGCAGGTAATTTTGTTGTTTGTTCTTTTGTTCCACGCAAATACGATTATCATCCATTAGCAATACCTGCACCCTATAACCATAGTAATGTAGATAGTGATGAGGTGTTGTATTATGTGGATGGTGATTTTATGAGTAGGAAGTCCGTTGTAAAAGGACAGATAACGCTTCACCCAGGTGGTATACCTCATGGTCCTCACCCAGGAAGCGTAGAAAAAAGTATAGGTAAAGAGAAGACAGATGAATTAGCGGTGATGATCGATCCTTTCAGACCGCTCATGCTGACTGAACACGCAATAGAGATTGAAGACGAAACCTATCATAAAAGCTGGCAATTTAATATTGAATAAAAAGAGCATGGAAACACAAGATTTTTTACCATTATTGGGAACAGACTTTGTAGAATTTTATGTAGGTAATGCAAAGCAGGCTGCACATTATTATAAAACTGCATTTGGATATGAGGGATTAGCCTATTCAGGTCCCGAGACAGGCGACCGTGAAAAAGTTTCTTATGTCTTGAAGCAAGATAAAGTGCGTCTCATACTTACAACAGCTTTGCATCCAGATCATCCCATCGCGCAGCATACCACTTTTCATGGTGATGGTGTAAAGGCAATTGCGTTAACGGTTAATGATGCGCGTGATGCTTTTCATCAGACAACTTCTAGAGGTGCAAAGGCTTACATGGAGCCAAAGGAAATAACCGATGATAACGGAACAGTAGTGATGAGTGGAATTCATATCTATGGTGATACTGTCCATTTATTTGTAGAACGTAAAAATTACAATGGAATATTTCTGCCAGGGTATAGAGAATGGAAAACAGAGTATAATCCAGAGCCCGTAGGTTTAAAATATATTGATCATTGTGTGGGAAATGTAGGTTGGAATGAAATGAATCCTTGGGTAAAGTTTTATGAGGATGTGATGGGTTTCAGAAATATTCTCACTTTCGATGACAAGCAAATTTCAACTGAGTATTCAGCCTTGATGAGTAAGGTGATGAGTAATGGTAATGGTTATGTCAAGTTTCCTATTAATGAACCTGCGAAAGGAAAGAAAAAATCTCAAGTAGAAGAGTACTTGGATTTCTATGGCGGTCCGGGTGTTCAGCATATTGCAATCGCCACCGATAATATCATGGAAACGGTGACCAAGTTGCGTTCTAGAGGTGTTGAGTTTCTACAAGTGCCAGGTACTTATTATGATGATTTGGCCAAACGCGTTGGTCCAATTGAAGAAGATATTGAGAAACTTCGTCCTTTAGGGATCTTGGTTGATAGAGATGATGAAGGTTATCTATTGCAAATCTTCACCAAGCCTGTTGAAGATCGCCCAACGTTGTTTTATGAAATCATACAACGTAGAGGAGCAAAATCTTTTGGTGCTGGTAATTTCAAGGCATTATTTGAGGCATTGGAAAGAGAGCAGGGCTTAAGAGGAAATTTATAGTTTGCAATGACAGCAAATATTTTATGGGAAGCAAGTGAGCAACAAAAGCAATCTTCGCATTTGTATGCCTTCATGCAATGGCTCCAAATGCAGAAGGGGTTGTCATTCTCTGATTATTCTTCATTGTATCAATGGAGTATTGATCATGTAGAATTATTTTGGAGATACTTTGTTGAGTTCGCAAATCTGTTTTCTTTTCCTGAAGATAAACCTGTCCTTTCACTCACCGGTGATGATTTCATTGGAGCAAAATGGTTTGAGGGTGTGTCTTTGAATTATGCAGCAGCGAT